>Ga0315552_1000030_pt1 | contig 82304 bp, 82 predicted proteins | sample SalMarSW160170MG_2_FD_203102 | JGI IMG/M metagenome (GOLD analysis project Ga0315552, IMG submission 203102) | Salt marsh sediment microbial communities from the Plum Island Ecosystem LTER, Massachusetts, United States - Salt Marsh Sediment SW1601-70 ...
TGGATACAAGAGACGTATGGATTTGATTCATCCGCGACTCTTGATGATTATCTGTTGCTTTGCTTTATTGTAGGGGGGGCTATTGGTGGTGGTCCTCTATGGGGATTCTTTGGTGGTATAATAGCTAAAGGAATTAATCGTACTAAAGACTATTTTACAGAGTCAAATTCAGATGAAGTCATAAGGGAATGGCTAAAAAAACATAGAGATGAAGCGATAGAAATAAGATATTATCTAGATCAACCTAATACATACTATGTGAAATTAGAAAATGACACATGGCTAAAGATCACAACAAAGGAAGATATTCTAGGGGATTGGGATGTAGAAAGTGTAGAAAAAGTAGATAATCCTCAAGAGCACTATGAATCTGCAAGTGATGACTCTGATGGAAGCCACCCAAGGGGAGATGAGGATCATGATTGGATCCCAATCTGAGGTGATAAAATGGAAGGTAAAATTGTAACTGATATGTGTGTACTGGCTTTTTTCATGATATTGATAGCGTTGAGAAGATATCTTTTCACGGAAGGATTTTTGAAATTTTTAAAGAAATATTGGCCCGCATTCGGTTTTCCTGTTGCCATCATTCTTGTCGCCTTTATTCCAGAAGAGCCTTCACCCTATCAGGAGTTTATTCTCTACATCTGTATGTTTTTTGTCGTTTATTTTTTTATTTATGGATGCTATGTGGTGAATATTTCATCCTTACAAAGCAGAAAAGGACTACTAAAGAAATGGCAGATCGTATATATCCCCCTTGTGTCGCTTCTTCCCGTGTACTTCGGATACGGTTATTTCACCACCGAACCATATCACTCTCTTGACATTATCGTTTTTGTGTTTTTCTTGGGCACTGTTTGTTACGTGAGCCATTTTCTTCTGAAAGAGACGTTTTTTTCGAAGGAAGAATGAGAAGAGTGACCCCTATAAATACACAAAAAGCTTTTTATTCTTCTGGGAGAATGAAAAGATATGGAAGAAATAGAAGTTATCTATGAAAACGGTGTCTTCAAGCCGGTGAAAAAGGTGAATCTGAAAGAAGGTTCGAGGGGGAAAATTACGGTAGTGGATAGAAAGAAGATTTTGTTAAAGTATTTTCAGACGATACCTCTCTCGCTTGATCAGAAAAAGATAGAAGTACTACGGACAGAGAGCATGGTGAGATAATTGGATGTTTTCATTGATACGAGTGTTTTTGTAAACTTTTTAACACGTTCTGAAAAATCTGAAGATGCTAAAAAGTTACTGGAAAGGGTAATCGGTGATGAAACTTCCTCATTACCTCTATTACTGTAATTGAAGAAACATTGTACAGTCTTACGAGAGAACTTCTTGAAGAGAAAGGAATCACAGGCGCTTATTCTGTGAGGGGATATATCTCAACTGAAGGATATACTGACATAGAAAAATAACTCTTCAAATTTATTTCAATGATCAACGAGTTAGACATTCGTGTTCTTGATGTGAAAATTGAAATACCAGTATTGACAGATGTGATGTATCAGTTCAATCTCCTCCCCAATGATGCCCTTATTGCTGCTACCTGTAAGTTCTATGGGATACGAGATATCGCTACCTTCGACAACGACTTTAAACGAGTTGATTTCTTGAACGTGTGGAGGCTGTGAAAAGAGGAAGGAAGAGATATCATGAAACCACAACCACGCACGCAAAAAATATAACTTTATCTTGTATATTGTAATACATGCCTGAAAAAATTGAGTTCCTTAAAAGCGAAGAGATAGATGAAGCAGCACGGGTCTACGTTAAAGGTATATCAATGGAGATCCCGCCGGGACGTGCAACGTTGGGGAGCACACGTATCATACTGAAGAAATTGTACTGTTTTGTTCACAAAGCGGATGCGCGCATCGACGGAGTGGTAACGTTCAGGCACAGGGATGAAAGTATTGACATCAATTTCATCTGTGCGCTGGCGTTGCGTCGCGGCGTCGGGAAAGCACTTATGGAGAGAGTAGCAGATTTTGGGCTGGATAAGAACGTAGACTACATCTATTCCACTGTTTCTTCGGAGGACGAGAGAGTGATGAAATTTTACGATTACTGCGGATTTAAAAAGTACGATGAATATTTTGAAAAAGAAGGACTTTTGCTGCACGCGGTAAAAGCGGCACCGTCTGAAATACTCGATGCCATACAGAAAAAGAGTGCATCTCCATAATCTATATTTCTCTATTGTTTTTCTTCTATTTTTTGTGCCCAGAGCTTCAGGATTTCAAGCATATTAAGATCGCCTATTACTCTAAGATCATCGTCTACAACGGGGATCTCTTCAAGATCATTTTGCATCATGAGTATGAATGCATCTTTTATCGTATTCTTTTCTTTTACGTAAATAGGCGGCACCATCATATCTCTCGCTTCTTTTATCTTTGGTCTAACACTCATTAACGAAGAGAAGCTGAGATATGGCTCTGGAATGGATTCCAAAAAAGCAGATTTTAGGACAGCTTTCAATACAATTATGCCCTTAAGTTTTTTATCATCGTCTATTACATAGACGGCTCTTGTCTTTGGGTCCTCAGTTATACTCTCCACTACCTCTTTCAAAGAAGCATTTTCATTTACGAGGGATGGTTTTGTGAGCAGTTTGTGAACTTCCTTCACTTTAGTATATCTTACCAGAGGATCACCAGCATATTTTTATAAATCTCAGAATAAAAATGTATCGTATGATAGTTTTCATTTATGTTGTAGCGATCTTTTCATCTGCCATGATTTTTGGTGAGATAGCTGAAAAACTTAATCAACCAAACATCATAGGGGAACTTTTTGGGGGTATAGTGGTAGGGCCTATTGCCTATGGGATATTCTCTCTAATTCTCTCATCAGATCATCCTTTTTTTGCATACTGGAGACCAGAGATTATAGAGAGTGAGATAGGAATCCTTATAGAACTAGGTATGGTGATGGTTATGCTGATCGCTGGACTCGGTACGGAACTGGAGGATCTTATAGCTTCAGGAAAATATTCTCTACTACCCGCCATATTTGGCGTTGTGATTCCGTTAATTCTTGGGTACTCTATCGGAATATTCTATGACTACTCCCAGATTACATCTCTCTTTCTCGGGGCATCGCTATCGATTACAGCAGTAGCTGTGAGTGCCAAAACTCTTCTCGATTTAAAAAAATTGCAGAGCAGGATAGGAACTACAATTCTTGGAGCTGCAATCATCGATGATGTTCTTGGATTGATAATTCTTTCTGTTCTTTTGAGTCTTGTTCACGGTGAAACTTTCTCTTTTGTGGAGATTTTAAAGATCGTGTTAAAATCTGTAGGATTTTTGTTTATAAGTGTAAAACTTGGAGGATATCTCCTGCCAAAAATTTTAAGATACAGGTTAAAATTTGGAAAAGAGCTCAGACTTGGAATAATTCTTCTGGTCATGCTTATTTTTTCAATTTTGGCAAGAATATGTGGGCTTCATGAGATGATAGGAGCTTTTATTGTTGGAATGCTTCTTAAAAAAGTTCTTACGGAAGCAGAAATAGATAGTTTGGTTACATGGGGTCTTGGATTTTTCACTCCTTTGTTTTTCGGCTGGATAGGATTTTCTGTGATATTTTCCTCTGTTTTCAGTATTTTAATGGCTGTGATACTATTGGCTGCGATAATAGGAAAAGTTCTTGGATGTGGGATCGGAGCTCGTATAAGTGGATTGTCAACCAAGGAAAGCATGGCTGTTGGGGTAGGAATGAATGGAAGAGGTGCTGTGGAACTCGTGCTTGCGGGAGTAGGTTTAGAGTTTGGCATAGTCCAGCAGGATCTGTTTTCAATAATTGTTTTCATGGCATTTTTCACAACATTAATAACACCAGTAGTCTTAAAGATAACAGTGAGAGAAACTCAACAGAAAAAGATAAAAAGAATAAAAAAAGAGGGTAGTTAATGTCGATTAAAGGGAAGTTTTTAAGACACACGAAAGAAGATATAAAAAAGATGCTTGAAGGTACTGAACTTCATAAAGAGATCAAAGAAAAACCAAGTAAAAAGAAAGTGAGATTTCCAGAAAGAATGGAAGTTAATAGTGTAATGAAAAAACCTGTAGAGATAAAAGAAAATGCACCGATCAAAGATCTTCTTCTCCTTCTGAAAGAGACACAGGAAACATTCTTCGTAGTTGTAGATGACCAGGAAAAGCCAAAAGGTATAATAACTGAAAGCGATCTCTTAAAAATAATAAGAAAACCGAGAAAAAAAACAGGAATAGGGGGTATAGGGTACAAGAGTCTTCTTTTCAGAGGTGCTGAGAACGTTGGAGATATAATGACCAGAAACCCTATATATGTAAAATCAACATGCAAATTAGAAGAAGCTGCAGGCATAATGAGAGATTATAAAGTGAGACATCTTCCCGTTGTCGAGGACCGTAAATTAATCGGATCTATTAGTTTAAAAGACATACTTTTAATATTGAGAATACTCATTTAGGCGAGAAAATGGATCTTCTTTTGATAATAATTTTATTTTTGATAGCTGCTAAAATTGGTGAAGAAATAGCGGAGAGAGTTAAAATGCCGCCCGTTATGGGAGAATTGCTCTTCGGGATCGTTATAGGGCCTTCTATTTTGGGAGTTGTTGCACCTTCAGAGTTTACTGATATGCTCGGCAGCATAGGTATAATAGTCCTCCTTTTTTTGGCAGGGATGGATACAGATATATCAGATTTAAAAAAATCAGGAAAACCTTCTTTTTTCTCAGCTCTTGGGGGAGTTTTCGTCCCCATGATTTTTGGATTTACTGTTGCCTATTTTATGGGATTTCCCAAGACAGAAAGTATTTTTATAGGCGCAATACTCACTGCTACAAGTGTAGGGATAACGGTAAGAACGCTTGTAGATATGAAAAAGTTAGACACGAGTATAGGAATGACGATTCTTGGAGCTGCTGTGATTGATGATATTATGGGGATCATAATTCTTACAGTTCTTGGGAGTCTTGCTTCCTTCTCTATTTTTGGTTTCTTTGGAGTTATAGGAAAAATCTTGCTCTTTTTTGCACTTGCACTTTATTTAGGATTTAGATTCATGCCTTTAATTATGAGAAAAGTTCAGAGATTTCGTGCACCTGAAGCTCTTTTATCATTTTCATTGATCTTCATGCTCGGCATCTCCCTTATCGCTAAAAGTATAGGTTTGGCAGCCATTATAGGAGCTTTTTTTGGAGGTGTAATACTCCACAGAGTAAGCCAGAAAGAAATAATCAGTGAAAAAATGTATTCTCTCGGGTACTCAATTTTTATTCCAATATTCTTTGTAAATATAGGTGTGGAAACTAACATAGAAGCAATTCCTGAGGTAGGACTCTTGGCTCTGGCAATCATTCTTGTAGCTGTGATAAGCAAGATAGTTGGCGCTGGTATTGGCGCAAAACTCGGAGGTTTTAAATATAAAGATTCGTTAAAGGTAGGAATAGGGATGATACCGAGGATGGAGGTTGCTCTGATCATAGCAAGAACAGGATTGAAGCTGGGAATAATAGGGGAATCAGTTTTCTCCATTACAATAGTTTTGGTCATGGTAACTACGCTCATTACGCCTCTGCTGTTAAAACTCGCTTTCAGGAAATAGAAGATTTATTCAGAAAGTTTTTTAAGTTATAGCTCGTTCTTTAAAACATGTTTCAGAGACTGAGAGGAACAAGAGATTTCTATCCAGAAGAGATGGCAGCGAGAAATAAACTCTTTAAAATTATCAAAGAAACTGCAGAGAGATATGGATTTGTGGAGATAGTTTCTCCAGCGATCGAGTCATTCGATCTCATAGCAAAGAAATCCGGAGAAGATATAAGAAACGAGATCTATGCTTTTGAAGATAAGGGAGGGAGGACTATCTGCTTAATTCCCGAGTTTACACCTTCCGTGTCAAGAATGATAGCAAACAAACAGAAAGAACTTGGAAAACCTCTAAAATGGTTTTCTATTCCAAGGCACTGGAGATATGAAAGACCGCAGTCTGGACGATTACGCGAGTTTTATCAGTTAAATGTGGACATATTTGGATCTAAATCTCCAAAGGCAGATACAGAAGTTTTATCTGTCGGGATAAGTATAATGCTCAATTTAGGTTTAAAAGACTTTTTATTCCATATATCCAATAGAGAGTTCCTTCAGGGTCTTCTTCAGGAATCCAATGTGAGTGATATCCATGAAGCTTTCAGGATTATAGATAAAAGAGAAAAAATTCCAGAAGAAGAGTTCATTGAGAGCTTGTTAAACTGCGGGATTAAAAACTATGACGAGATTCTGGATGTTCTTGATTCTGTAAATATAGAGAATATAGAAAATTTTAAAGGTAGAAATAAAATGATAGATAGATCGATTGACAATCTTCTCGATATTTCTAAATCTCTGGATTATTACGGCTTTAAAGAGTATTGTACTCTGGATTTAAGTGTTGTAAGAGGGCTTGCATACTACACAGGTATGGTATTTGAGGTTTACGATAAAAAGAAAGAAATGAGAAGCTTGTTTGGAGGAGGAAGGTATGACGATCTCGTGGAAAGCTTCGGAGGAGAACCTACGCCCGCGGTGGGGTTCGGGATGGGAGATGTTGTTTTAGAGCTCATGATGAAAAAAGAGGGTGTATGGCCCGAGGAAAAGACTCATATAGATTATTATATTGCCAATATAGGGGATGTAGATAAGTATGTTTTAAGCATAGCGAGAAAGTTACGGGATAAAAAGTACAGGGTGTCATTTGATCTAGCAGATAGAAATCTGAGTAATCAATTAAAGTATGCAGACAAAATAAACGCTAAAAATGTTATTTTTGTTGGTGAAAAAGAATTGAAAGAGGGTAAAATAGTCATAAAGAATATGGAAACAGGAGAGCAGGAAAAAGTAGAGATAGGTAAAATTTAGTCGTTGTGTTTCGATATTTCCGCCATGATCCAATTTTTTATTTCATTTTTTTTGTGTAACAGATACTTTATTTCTTCAGGATTCGTTAAAGCTATCTTTGCAAGCCATCCCAGCGTATAACAGTTATTATTAAGTAACTCCGGATCGATCTCCAGCTCTTCGTTGACTTCTAAAATTACTCCGCTTAGAGGGATCGGTAACTCTTCGTCCCATTCCTCATCATCATTTCCCATAACACAGAAAATTTCTCCTCTTAAATACCGTTCTTCCTCAAAGGGCAGTTCTACAAAATCGAAATCTCCAATTTTCTGCAGGTAATTGTCTATCCCTATCAATGCAGTGTTGTTTTTTTCGAGTTTCACCCATAGATGTTCAGGTGAGTAGTATAGGTTCTCGGGGAAAACATAATCTCTTATGTTCAATGTATCACCTTATCTGTTAACAGAGAAGACTTTTTAAAATTTTCTAATCACCATCCTTCTTTCCCTATCAATGGTACAAAAGCACACCCACCATAATTTTTTTTCTTGATCTTTTCATCACTTATCTTTTCAGCGACTATCAAATCGCAGAAGAATCTCTCTCCAACAGGTATGCACAACTTTCCCCCGATTTTTAACTGTTTTATTAGAGTTTCCGGGATCTTTGGGGCGGCAGCAGTGACTATGATCTTGTCGTAAGGTGCTTCTCCTTCGTGTCCGAGGGTTCCGTCTCCTATAAAAACTTTAACTTTATGCCCTGATTTTTTCAAATTATTTTTAGCAAACTCAGCGAGTTCTGGTATTCTCTCGATACTGAAAACATTTTCACCCACAATCTCAGAAATCAGGGCTGCATTGTACCCTGAGCCCGTTCCTATCTCCAGAACTTTATCTCCTCTCTTTAAATCTAATGCTTCGAGCATTATTGCGATCATCGAGGGAGCAGAAATAGTCTGGCTAAATCCTATGGGCAGGGGATGATCAGAGTAAGCTCCGTTCTTGAGACTCTCAGGAACAAATAATTTTCTATCTACCTTTTCAAACGCTCTTTTTACAGATTCAGATTTTATATATCTATACCTCGTCATATACTCTATCAAATTTCTCATGCACAATCTAATGAGGGAAAGTTTTTATAATTTTTTGAGGTATTGTGCACATGGAAGAAAGAATGAAACTCTTTGCATTACTTCTTGACGAGATAGGACTCACAGCTATCTATATTATTACCAGGTTCTCTTTCAAGTATTTTTTAATTCTTATTTCTATATTAGTAGTAAAGGATATTTTTATCGTGATCAAGGTCTGGGACATCTTGGATAAAAAGAGTCTCATAGGAATAGAAAATCTTATAAATAGGGTAGGTTTAGTAGTAGAAGAGATCAACCCCATGGGACAGATAAAAATTGGAAACGAGATATGGAGAGCAGAAGGCGATGATTTTATCGGAGAAGGAGAAAAAGTGATTGTAAGAAGTATGGAGGGGTTGCGTTTGAAGGTAGAACAATATAGAGATGAGTATGATGAAAGATAATGCATGGTTAAAACTTGATAAAGAGGAAGTATTTAAATTTTGTGATGAGTACTGCGATTTTCTGAGCAGGTGCAAAACTGAGAGAGAAGTTGTGGATTACATAGTTTCTATGGCTGAGAAGAACGGGTTTTTGTCAATAGAAAAAGGAGGAGACAAAATCTATGAGGTCAATAGGGGTAAATCTGTTATATTGGCCGTAAGGGGCAGAAAAGATCTTGGAGCAGGTCTTAGAATAATAGCCTCTCACGCAGATTCTCCAAGATTGGATCTAAAGCCAAATCCCGTTTACGAGGAAGAAGAGATTGCCCTTTTAAAAACTCATTATTACGGTGGTATAAAGAAGTATCAGTGGGTTTCCATACCCTTGGCGATGCACGGAGTAATTGTGAAGGAGAATGGAGAGAAACTTAACATAATTTTAGGCGAAAATCCTGAGGATCCTGTATTTACAGTTTGCGATCTTCTTCCTCATCTCGCAAAAAAAATCCAGGGTGAAAAGAAATTCTTTGAAGGGATCGCTGGAGAAGAATTGAATATACTTTTCGGATCGATGAGAAAGGAAGATAAAGAGAAAGAGAAGATAAAAAGGTTTATAGTAGAACTTCTTGAGAAAACTTATGGTATAAAAGAAGAAGATCTTATTTCTGCAGAGATACAGTTCGTACCCAACTTCAAAGCTCGTGATGTAGGCATTGATAAAAGCTTTATAGGTGCATACGGACAGGATGATAAAGTCTGTGTATTTACATCATTGAAAGCGATCCTTGAGATGGAAGATCCCGAGTACACCTGTGTTTTTATAGCTGCAGATAGGGAAGAAATAGGGAGCGAAGGACCAACAGGAATGAAATCAAGGGCTTTTGAGAATTTCCTTATAAAGATCGCAGATTCTCCAAAATTAAAATATCTTGTTTCTGTTTTTGAAAATTCCAAAGTACTTTCTGCAGATGTAGGAGCTGGATTGAACCCAACTTTTAAAGATGCACAGGAGAAACATAACGCAGCAAAATTGGGATATGGCGTTGTTATAGAGAGGTACACAGGTTCGGGAGGGAAGTACTTAACAAACGAGACAACGGCAGAGTTTACAGCAGAGATAAGGAGAATATTTAACAAAAACAATATACACTGGCAGGCCGCTGAGTTAGGAAAAGTGGACGAAGGTGGGGGAGGAACGATAGCGAAGTTCCTGGCAAATTATAATATGGATGTCATAGACTGTGGAACTCCCTTACTGGGAATGCACTCTCCCTTCGAAATAGCTTCCAAAGCAGATATTTACGAAACGTACAGAGCATACAAAGCTTTCTACGAAGGATAAACAGAAATTGTTCTCAACAATTTCTGCACTTTTTCATTTTTAAACGAATATAGCTTCGTTTATTGTATATAATATCGTGTTATATTGTTGCTCATCAATACTAATGACCGAAAACTATTTAAATAGATGCAATATTGATATACAGTAGATGAACATAAAAATAAGCAACGCAAAATAGTGATGCTGTCCGAAAAGTATTTAAAGGATAAGGAGTAATAGAAGTATAATACGCAACTGTTGAACATCAAAGTGATTGAGATGAAAAATGAAAGAGATAATTCAAATAAAATAAAAATAATTCAAGTAATGGAGGGACCGATATGAAGTTAGGAATTAAAAAATATATGAGTATTTTTGTATGTGCAGCTTTTTTGCTGAGTGTAATTAGTGTAAATAATATAGATACAGTTAAGGCACAGCCAACTAGTTTACTGGTCAGTCTTTCTATAAACGGATCTATATTCGAAGATATAGGCAGAGATACGTATAAAAACGGTTTAAACATGGATACCGATTTCGACGACTGGGATCCATGGTATAATCCAACAGGCACAGAGGATGATGGAAGTTTTCTTAGCCCCAATGAAGGATTAGTAGGAGTCAGTGTTTATCTTGACGATAATCCGATCCCGATTGCGACGACAACAGCTCCAAACGGGTTCTGGAGTGCGGGGCCATTCTCTACATTCTTTGGAAAACACTATCTGACATTCAAAAAAGACGGATACGTTACAAAAACAAGGAATATTGATGTCTACGCCGCTGGTATAGATTGTAATCCTATGTTTTTGGAAAGGGCGGATGCTATAATCGGTAGAGTTACAGATACATCTGGAGCCCCTATTATAGGAGCGAGAGTTATTGCGTATCCAAGGGGAACCACAAACTGGATATTAACAAACGCTGTTCATGATGCATTTGCTCCAGGTCCAGATGGACTGCACATAATAGAAGGATTTACTGATAAGTTTGGAAATTATGTTTTAAAAGGTCTTCAAAAAGGTAATTACGAGATAAGAGTGACAAGAGAGGAATATTCTCCTCAATTCAAAACTATATACGGAATAAATACAGATCTCGGTCCCAAAACCCTCGATTTCACCCTAACATTAAATCCAGGAATACTGGAAGGGTATGTACGTGACATGAGTGCAAATCCGATTGCTAATGCAATAGTATCGATACCTGGATTGAACCTGTCAGCAACTACAGACGCATCAGGGTATTATAAAATAGAGCAGATACCCGCAGGAATGTACACTGTAGTTGCAAAAGCACAGGGATACAGTACAGAAGTGTACTACTATGATGATGCGAATAATCCTGCAGGAGGAGATCCTTCAGGTAATTTCAACCCTGCAAATGCATTCCCAGTACCAGGAACATACGCACCGTATATTCACGCAGGACAGACTGAAACGCTCAGTTTCCAGATGGATGTGGCATCTCAGGAGTGTGAGAACGATATTTCTGGTATAGTCTCTAATGGTGCACCTATAGAGTACGCAGAGGTAGAAATACCCGGATTAGGACTCGAAATCACGACAGATAAAAGTGGATATTATATATTTACAGAAGTGCCGTGCGGTACGTACTGGATAGTTGCGTCAGATCCAGAGCCAGACCCTACGGGTCTACTAGATCACAAATCGAAGAAAGCTTTAATTGTATGCACCATAGGACAGGACATTGTTCAGGACTTTGTTTTGGACGAAAATCCGTGCACAATTTTTGGAAGAGTATTACAGTATGACAGCGACTGGGTACCCGTAGCTAACGCTACAGTAGAAATATCAAATTCAGGGATATCGACTACAACTGATAGTTTCGGATATTACGTCATCGAGAATCTCCCTGTCAAGAGATGGTCATGGTGGGACGATGTCGAAGGATTTGCGTATAAAACGACAGAATATCTCTTAAAAGTATCAAAAGGCGGATATTTTTCAACTACAGAGTATGTCAAGCCCATCCCGCAGAGTACTGTATGGCAGGAGTTCCACATAAAGAAACATACTGGAATTCTCAAAGGAAAAGTTACGGAGTGGGATACAGACCAGGGAATAAAAGATATAAAAGTAACGTGTGCAGGAAGAGAGACTTATACGGACAGCAATGGATTCTATGAGTTTGTAGAAGTACCGATAGGAAGTTATACTGTCCATGCAGAAGATTATACTGGTGGAGTAGTCTGGCCTCCTGCAAGACTTTACGATAACAAAGCTAAGATAAATCAGCAGGTCACATACAGTAATGTTACGATAGTTGATTTCAGACTTCCAGATCATGCAGCTGGTAAAATCACAGGATCAGTATCAGGGTACATATGGGACGATTGGAACGGGTCCCACGGATTCAGCAATGAAGGGGAAGGAGTTAAAGACGTAGATGTAACAATATCCGGGAAAAATAGCGTATACACAGATTCGTACGGATATTATGTCAGCATTGCAAATATGCAGGACATGTACGGTCAATACGATACGCTCGTTATAAAAGCTGGACCACCGGGGCACGTTGTCACGGCAGATGCATCGGGATACTTTATCGCTCATGACAACGTCCAGACGACGGTAGATATGGATATTACCGATTTATCACTGGGAATACCCCCTGTCCCGTTAAATATTCAGATTTTTAAATTAACAGGCGATCTTAAAGGTACTGTGTACGATAAGGATAAAAATAAGCCTTTACCGGGACACATTGTGACTGTGCCTCTGGAAGGAGCGCCTGCAGGGTATGTAGCATTTTACGATAATAATCCAACGGCATATCCGCCTCCTTTAGGTCCCAGTGCGTGGGCGTGGAACACTACAGATGCACTCGGTACCTATATTATTACTAATGTTATTCCAAAAGGAGATCACTTGGTATGGGAATATGCACCGTCCTCAGCACCAAACTATCACGACATGTTTGAGAGAGTTGATATCCAGTCTCTCATAAACAAAAACTTCGGAGCTACAAGAAAGATAGGAAGGATAGAAGGATTTGTATGGGACGATGCAAATGCTAACAATACATTTGATGGTACTGAAACTTCGTTATTCAATGCAGTAGTAAAGCTTTCAGGAAAATCAACGGATCCTACATCAAACGACGATAACTATTCTTCCATTGCAGACTCAACGGGATACTATACTATATTAAATGTACGAATAACGCATGATTGGGCCGAGTTCTGGAACAGATACACGGGAACTGCGGAGTACTCCGGATTCTACAAGGAAAAATGGGAGATTCCAAATTGGCCTACTCCGAGATGGAGATTCGATAACAATATCGAGGTCTGGTGGGCGGTAGACAGGAATAATGAGACCACAGTATCGTTTGCCAACTCATATGACTTCCCGCTCGATAAAAAGGACGGAGGACCTCTCAGCGGGGGACCGGATGGATTGATATCGGGATATGTAGACCTATATCTCTCGTTATACAGCAGTAACGCTGACATATGGGTACAGGCTACGAACTACAATACCTGCAGTGACATAGAAGGATACTACCTAGTATGGAATCACGGTGTGTACTATACAGGACCACCCGCAGACTGGGGTACTGAATTCCCGATCAACATGCCGCCAGGACCAGGAGAAGTATTCCCTCCATGGGGAATACCATCAGGAAACTATGCTTTAAGAGCGAGAGCGTTATGGTATGAATTTGACGTACTGAACGGTATAGAAACATATGATCCAGAGATATATCCTGGTACAGTTACAGTTCATTCAGAAACATCAGGTATAAACTTCGATCTTTCCAGAAAATCTGGAGGATTAAAAGGAGAGGTACATGAAGATAAAAACTTTACAGACATAGTAGGTGACTTATATCTCAAGAATGCCACGGTAACAATAGGAAACCCGGACAATGGAATAGGATTGCCGTGGTGGCAGAAAAATACAGTAGACGGTGGAAAATACGAGTTCAACGACCAGCAGAATGGCATTTTGCCCATAAATGAAGTTTTCCTAGGTCTCTACTATATATTATGGTATGAGAAGAACAGCTGCTGGAGAACGTGGAGGTCGATTCCTGTAACGTGGAATGTTGTGACACCTCTAGCTCCAACTACTCTGTACAGATGGAGAGGATTCATAGATGGATTCGTGTTAGACTGCAACACGTACAAACCTATAGTGAGTGCCGATGTGAATGCAACGAAGCAGAGAACGAACCCAAATCCTTCAGCAACAAACGAGGTAGCGACTTATAATTATGACGCAGCCGAGAATCCACCCATAAATAATACAGATATAGAGGGATATTACTTGGTAGACTGTTCGGTCTCAACGCCGAAGGTGCATTCAGATGAGACAGAATACACTGTCAACGCAGCGAAAACAAACTATCCTGCGAAGTGTCTGAATAACATAACTGTCGAATTTAACGAGATAAACGAGGACAATGACTTTTTGCTGTGCAAAGAGCTTGGAAATACAGGTGTAGTCCTTGGAATAGTGTATGTCGATGCCAATACAGATAACGATTATGACCCAGGAGAAGAGATCGGTGGTGTAACTGTAGATATCCCAGGATTAGATATCACCACGATATCGACTACCGATACTTACACTTATACGGATACATGGTGTCCTGGTGGCGTCGACTATAACTTCATATTTGCAGACGTACCGTTACTGCCAAATGGTAATGACGCCAGATACTGGCTTAAATTTACACATATAGATCATGAAATGGCTTATGGGGTATTCACAACGAATACCTATGATAATTGGGACTATGATAACAAAGACACCGAAGATGACATAACAGATGATGATGGAAACCACGTACCTTTATGCGGTCTCCAGACAGTCCCAGATGCCTGGATTGAGGGATTGGTATACGCTCCCGGAAGTCCAGACGAAAGACTTACAGATAGAGATGATGATGCAAAGGTATGGATACCTGGAGCATACAGACAGTGTCCGACAGACGACGTAGGATACTATATAATAGGGGAACTTGCACCGTACATGCCTGTGGGTTCTACGTATCCAGCCATTCACACATTAGTGGCTACGGCTACTGGCTATAAGCCAAAACCGCAGAGAAACGTTGGATTGAACAGTGATACGCCATGGAATCACACTTGGCAGGACTTCTCAATGGAGCTCCTGACCTCGATGGATTATGGAATACTTCAGGGAGTCGTGTACTTCGACGGAGGTATAGCTGTAGGCGATGTTGGAGATCCAGGAGATCCAGATTACGATCTCGATATATGCACAGGAGGGAACTACGATGGTCCTGATCCTGCCAATCCATTTGAACCTAATGGAGAATATGATGTCATGGGAACTGGAGAAGATACCGTGACAGAAGGTATTAGAAATGCGGTCGTAACTTTGAATCCGACAACGACTACTGACTCGTACGGATATTACATATTAACAGATATAACGTCTGAAATGAGTCACCTGGTCGACGTAACAGTCGATCTGTTCCAGGATGCCCATCATAATGTCTTTGTAGATTCAGGATGGAATACAGAGAACTTTGCCATGGATGCAGAAACAGGAAGCATATCTGGAAGGGTATATGAAGACTTTGACCAGGATGATGTTTACGACGATCCACTAGAAGCGATAGAGAATGCTACGGTAAGAGCATGGATTAGTGCCACACCTTCATTCTCAGTATCTGTGTATACTGAAGCCGATGGAATGTATTTAATGCCACTCGTACCTGTGCCGATAGCTACAGGATCGTATACTGTTCATGCTGAACAGGTATCCACACATCCAAGATACGAGCCCAACGAAGTAGATGATGTGCATGTAGATCCAGGAGTAACGACTACTGGTGTCGACATAACACTTATGAGAGAACATGGAGATGCTTCAGGAACGGTAACATACGATGGAATACACCCATTGTATGGAGCAAAGGTAGAGTTCTTCTTCCACTGGTACTCTAGTTATGAGAAAATATACGAAACGTATACAGACGCATCAGGATTCTACAGTTTTGAGACAGAAGATACTGTAATCGTGAACAATGAACTCGATCCCGGAGAAGATTTGCCTGGTGGAAGACCTGGTAAGTTAGATGAGCTCTGGGAAGGACAGTGGACTATTCAGGTATCGCATCCCGCTTTCACTACGAAGACAAAAGATATCATAGTTGCAAGTCATTATACAGTTGATTTTGACTTTGATACACCTGGAGATTTGTTGCCGAACACAGCCAAGATAACAGGAACGGTAGATCCTTCAGTATCTGGTGCGATAATCACAGCTGATCGTGGAGACATTCAGGTGCAGGCGGTCTCAGGCGGCAGTGGAGGATACGAGATGTGGGTGCCGTGGGGATTCTATGGCACTATTTCATGTTATGATACCTTACTGGGTACATTGACAGCAGGTCCATACAATGTAATGGATTATCTGGCAACTACACCACCGTTTGATGATCTCGACTCAGATACAGAGTATGACGATCTTACACTGAACTTCGACTACTCAGGAGTTGTAACGCTGATTTCACCGTCAAACGGTGCAACTCTCACGAGTCTAAATGTTACATTCACATGGAATGCGTTCCTACTCGCAACTACATACACGATACAGGTAGATGACACACCTGACTGCAGTTCGCCTATATATACTAACAGCATAAGCGCACCCACCACTGCAGACTCTCATACGTTTTCTTCCTACGCAACGTACTACTGGAGAGTCACGGCTGACAATTCAGGATGGTCTGCAATATGGTCGTTCACAATATCTGCGACAGGAGTAGGGCCGACGCTGAGGGAGCCAGCTAATGGGACTACAATCACAGATCAGACGCCGACGTTCAAATGGTACGCGTTTACAAGCGCGACAAGTTACACAATAGAAGTAGACGACACACCGGACTTTTCATCTACGGTAATAAATCATAATGCAGGGCTTAATACAGAATACACACCAACAACGAATCTCACTGATAAAACAGGCTACTGGTGGAGAGTCAAGGCCAATAACTCTGGCTGGTCTGAAGTATGGTACTTCTATGTTGACACAACTGCAGGAAGTGTATCGGGAACTGTAACAACTGGAGGTACTACGCCTCTTGGTGATGTAATAATAATAGCATACATTATCGAGGACTGGGGCAGGATAGAGAAAGTAGGAGAAACTACGAGTTTAGTTAACGGAACCTTCTTACTTTCGCCGTTACCTTCGGGTGTTGCAATGGACATAGCTTTCTATAAACAGAGTTATAAGGCAGATTCACTGCATATTACTCTAAGTGCGGGACAACATCTCACGGGACAGACTATGAATTTAGAAGCAGGAACGACATACACTCTACAACTGAAGATAGGATGGAATCTTATCTCGTTACCATTGATTATAGACGAGGATACGCCAATACCAGCGATATTCTATCCGATAGAAGGTAAATATACGAGGATACATCTGTGGGATGCAAGCTCAGGCTATTATGTAAACTACAGAGTGACGCCAGACTTGACACATCAGAACGAGTTCAAATACCTGAAGATGGATGTAGGGTACTGGGTATATGCTACGGAAGATGCGAACTTCGTACTTTCAGGTCTGCAGAATACAAGCGCCAGAAACGTACATCTATATCACGGCTGGAACATGATGGGATATGCATTTAACACGTCAAAGACGATATCAACGGCGGTAACAGCTAACTACAACAAGATTAATCTCATGTGGAGATGGAATGCAGTCTCTGATGACTACGAGCTGTTCGATCCATGGGGCAGATTCACGAATCAGTTCACGACGTTCACTCCGGGATACGGATACTGGGTATACGCTGACGAAGACACTACAATAACTATCCAATAAATTTATAAATGGAGATTAAGAGGAGATAGAATGAAAAAGATACTGTGCACAACATTAATATTTTTTCTTTTTTTAAGCTTATTTTTGGAAGTAAGTTCTGAAGCTCTTTTGATTACTCCTGATAATCCAGATGAAAAGACCTTTCCAGGTGGGAAGATAGAGTATAAAATAATTCTCGATTACACAGGTGCAGAAAAGCCTCCAAAGACTCATACATATACACCTCCTCCTACTACCGTACCTCCAACCCCAAGTCCACCACCAGATCCTCCAACATCTTCGTCTACACATCTCGAGATTGGGGCAAAGAGAGCTACTGTAAAATTTTCACTTTCTAAAGTGCCTGAGGGCTGGGATGTTGATTTTAAGTATGGTATAGAAACTTACGGCATAGATCCAGGAGATCAAAAAGAAGTTTTTTTGATAGCAAAAGTCCCAAAAGAGACGGAGATAGGAAAATACGAGATAGAAGTGAAAATACAGTCAGATGCAGGTGTTTACGATCCTTTAAAACTTAAAGCTGAGGTTTTAGAAAAAGATCTGGAGGTATTAAGTATTCAATATTCTCCAGAAGATCCTAAGGACGGAGAGATAGTTAGTGTCATGGCACAGGTAAGAAATAACTCTCCCGATGATAGAGACGTCAAGACAAGGCTTCTGGTGGATTACAATACAGTAGAGTATCAGACTATTCCTATACCCTCCGGTGATACAAAAAGTGTAGTTTTTACGTGGATAGCTGTGGAAGGGGATCATAAATTAGGTGTCCATGCCCTGGAGATCCCGGGCGAACCCGATAAATCGAATAATGCTCTATATGTGGATATAACTGTAATCAAGCTTCCTATAGGAGAAGCAGACGCTCTATTCCAGAAAGCTAACACTTATTATTATAACGGTGAGTTTGCAAAAGCAAAACAGTATTATAATTTAGCTAAGGAGTTATACGAACAGATACCGAATCAGGATAGAATAGATCAATGTAATTTAATGATAAAAAACTGTAATAAATATTTACAGGCATTGGCACTGATAGATCAGGCTGAAGATGCTTTTGAAGCCGGAGATTGTGACAAGGCTATAGAGTTATACAATCAGGCTATCTCTATTTATGAGGAGTTGAAAGATACTTCCAGAATGGAAGAAGCCAAAAATAGATTGGAAGAGATAGAGGAAGCATGTGCTCCTCCTCTAACAACTACGCCACCACCACCTCCCACTTTCTTCCAGAAATATAAAACATACTTGGCAGCTTTAGTTGTTATAGCACTGTTGCTGTTTTTATATTTCATGGCCACAGCAAAGAAACCCAAAAAGAAAAAAGAGCCAGAAAAGATTATTTCAGGAACAGCAGTACCTGTAATAAAAGAAGAGGTAGTGGAGAAGGAAGAAAAGAAAGAAGAAAAACCAACTATGGCTGAAAAAGAAAAGCTCTTAAAACTCCACAATGGTACTGAAAAAATACTGAAGACTTTTACCCCCGAATACATAAAAGATCATATTGAGGAGGCTGTAGATGTTTACTCTGTACTTATAAAAGAGAGAAACGAAATGAAACGTGGCATAGATCCAGAACTTGAAGAAAAGATAGAGAAAAACATTAAAGCGATAGAGGAGAAGATTTTCAGTCAATTATAACAGAAATTCTTTGAGAATTTCTGCATATTTTTCTTTTTTAAAAAGATTATTAAATGTTATGACAGATATAGTGATGGTGATAAAATGAAAAAGAAAAAGATAGATGCTGGCAAAGCCAGAAAAAGATTGATGTTGCCAAAGGCAACATCCATGTGTTTAGTGATGGGTATTCTGGTTATAATAGTCTTTTTAGCGGCGTGTATAGAAATTCCAGAAAAAGAAGAGACGGTAAAAGAAGAAATAGTATCTCCTACCGCGGATTATAGTGCATATGAAGAGGAATATCAAAGGGAGATGGATGAGATAGAGAAAAGTTTCTTGGAAGGAGAAAAAGACGGTGAAATAGCTGTACTGAGAATATATGGAATATTAGATGTGGAAGACGTTCTTCCAATAACGAAGAAACTTAGAGAAATTGAAGAGGGTGATGCTGAAGGAGTTATTCTGTGGATAGATTCTCCGGGAGGAAGTGTGGCTGCAGTAACCCAGATAACGTATGAAATTCTGAGATTCAAAGAGAAAAAACCTATTGTAGCTTATATAGGCGGGTATGGAGCTTCAGGAGCTTACTATATATCTTCCGTATGCAATAAAATAATAGCAAGAGATGATGCGGATGTCGGGAGCATTGGAGTCATATATGTACATGTTGATGCTTCGGAGTACTACAGACAGTATGGATTTGAGTTTGATATTATAAAGACAGGAAAGCATAAAGATGCAGGAGCAGACTGGAGATCGCTTACAGATGAAGAGAGAGAATGGATCAAAAACTCTGTTTACGACGCTTTTTACAGATTTGTTTTTACAGTGGCGAAAGGCAGAAATTTGAGTTATGACTATGTATCCAGCTATGCGGACGGGCTGACATGGAGTGGAAAAGATGCAGTCAATGCAAAGCTTATAGATGCTGTAGGTAATTTCGACACAGCTATAGATGAGATAAAGAATCTTACAGGTCTTAGCAATCCAGAACTTGTCTTTATTGAAGAGGAGTCTTCTGAGACTTCAGAAGGCTGGGATGCGTTGAGGTATCAGCTGTCCTCAAGTTTGATCATTGACAACTAACCAAAAATATTTATACTAGGAGTATGCAATTATACTATGTTGGGTTCATTAGAGAAAGAGATAATGGAGATCGTATGGACCGAGGGAGAGGTAGATGCAAGGCATGTTCAACAAGTTATCAGAGAAAAAAGAAAGATAGCTTATACTACAGTAAATACCGTTCTATCAAGACTTGTGGACAAGGGACTTCTTAAATCAAGAAAGGTAAGAGCAAGGGGGGGTTTTAAATATGTTTATTCTTCCACAAATACGAAAGAAAGCTATGAAGAAAGAGTGATCGATTCTACGTTCAATAAACTTCTAAAAAGCTTTGGGAAGGTAGCAATAAAATATTTTTCAGAAAATTTAGATCTGTCAAAAAAAGAGATTGAAGTTTTGAAGAAAAAGCTGGAGGACCTGAATAATGAATAGTCTCTGCCTGATTATTTATTATACATTTTTAACTGTAATAATATTTCTTATCAACGAATTACTTATAAATATTTTCGATCCTTCTATACAGACAAAGAATATGATTCATAAATTAACTTTAATCTCATTTTTCACTGTTTTTGCAATAGTTCCTTTTAGGATAATTCAGGGACTGATAATAGAAGGGTATCATATTGTGAAAGGAGATTCTGTTATAATATTGGCACACAAGATAGATTATATCACTGAATACACGAATTTTGCTTATTTAACGGTATTGTTATTCTCTGCAGTATTCTTTTCTTTTCTATTCGTGATCTTTTTCGATAGGAATCTAATGTACAAACTTTATCGTTTACATCCTTTTGAAGACAGGATAATTGAAAAGAAACTTCAGAAACTTTCAGAGCAGATGAATCTCGAGCCGCCAAAACTCTATCTTGCCAGAAATTCTCTTGATGTTTTTGTCTTCGGTTTAAAACCTAAACTTGCCTTAGGAGAGGAGTTTATAAAAAAATGTACGGAAAAAGATCTCGAAATCGTTCTGAAACATGAGTTGTGGCATATAAAAAACAAGGACATCCTTGTGAAGGTAATAAGTCTATTTTTAGAGATACTCTTTTTCTACAACCCCGTAATTTTTTTATTGATAAGAAAAATAGAAAAAGAGTCGGAGTATATGGCAGACATATCCTCTGCAAAGACGAAAGAGGAAAAAAAGCATTACATTGAATTGATGCTGAAATTAAGCTCTTTTAAAGCTCCTGAAGTTCCTATAAACACTGGAACTAAAAACATTTTCCCGATGGGATGTCCAGAAGTTTTAGTCAAGTTAGATAGGCATCTTTCCATGGAGAGAGTGGAGAATTTATTCAAGATAAGAAAAAATAAAAGAGTTTTATTTGTAATATCTTTGTTTTTTACTGTTTCTTTGATGATTACAGGGATTTCTATCGGTAGCTTTTTGGCCAAAGAGGATAAGTTAAGTGAAAATTATTCTGAGAGTTACAACTACTGTTGTATAGATACAAGTTGTTATTCTACATATACAGAAGTAATGGAAGAGCGGGAGTATATAATTATACATAGAAATAATTTTGAGATAAATAAGAATAATATTAAGGAAAGAGTGGAGAGATTAGAGTATAAAAAAGATAATTACGAGCTTTTGATACTTGCAGAAGGAAAAATGTTTTCCAAGGAAATCCAGGAGTATCTGAAGAATTTAGAGCAAGGATTATTAGATACCAACTCTACAGCAGATATAAACTCTACAACAGACACAAATTCCACAATGTTTTCTGAAGATGAGGAATATCTGAAGAATTTAGAGCAAGGATTATTAGATACCAACTCTACAGCAGATATAAACTCAACTAATGTCGATTAATGCTTTCAGGATATCATAGTCTCTTATGATACCAATTAACTTATTGCTGTCCTCAGTAACAGGAAGCTGCTCTATGTTGTATTTTCTCATCTTTTTTGCGCATTCGGTGATAGTTCCATCTGAAGTAATAGTTACTACTTCTTTTGTCATGTAATCTTTTACAGGTTTTTTAGGAAGTTTTAGCGTTCTCATGCCTATATAGAGAGTACTTCTAGTTTCCCAATCCCAGTCGTCCTCTTCAGACGTTGCCATATCCTTCTTTTTCATCTCACTTACGACTTCTCCAGCTTTTATTATGTCCTCTCTGTCCACCATCCCCGTTATTTCTCCGGAGGCATTGAGAACTACAACAGATAAACTTTTTGAGTAGCTCATAATCTTTAAGACTACATTCAAGGGAGTATTTTCCCAGACTGCAGCAATTTTTGTTTTCATGTATTTTCTACAAGGTTCTTCTATATGCAGCTTGAAAATACCTTTTTTTACTATATCATCTATACCTATAATACCTGCCAATTCAGAATTTTCTACTACTGGAAGATTTCTGAGTTTTTCTCTTACAAAGATCTGACAAGCTTTCTTTATGCTATCATCAGAACTCACTTTAAGCGGATCTCTATTTACCAGTAGAGCCAGCTGGTCTTCCTCCGGATTATTTAGGAGATCATTGAGGGATACTACCCCCGCCAACTTTTTACTTCCTTTTTTTACAACCGGAAGGTTAAAGACATTCTTTTTCTGCATAATGTCCAGAGCGTCTTTTCTTCTTCCAGGTATTGCAACATACACTATCTCTTTTATCATGACATCCTTTACAAGCATTTTCTCACCTGAATTTTTAGGGTCCTCACTTAAGATACAACAGAGAGATTTTTATAACTTTTGGTTCTATATACCTTATGGAGATCAGGAGAATACAGGTTACCGGTGGAGGAACGTACATAATATCCCTGCCAAAAAAGTGGGTAGAAAGGTATAAATTAAATAAAGGAGACTCTCTGACGATAGAAGAGAGGAATATGGGCATCTTTTTGACACCTAAGAAAGAAAAACTGAAAAAAAGTGCTGTTATAAATCTCTCAGATAGTATAAGGCGGGAAATTACTGCCAAGTACATGTGTGGATACGATACTATCAGCATTGTTTCAGAAAATAACATAGATCATAGTTACAGAAGAAAGATCAAAGATACTCTAAAAACTCTTTCCGGATACGAAATAGTTGATGAAAAGAATAGGGAAATTATTATCTGCAACCTTTTAGATCCTTCCGAACTTCCAACAAAAAAAGCAATGAAGAGAGAGTATTTCGTGGCAACTTCGATGCAGAAAGACTTTCTGGAATCCTTTTTAAACAATGATCTTGAACTTGCCAGAGATGTCATTCAAAGGGATTTTGAAGTTGACAGATTATATTTTCTTGTAGTTAGACAGTTGAGAACTGCAATTATTGATACGGGTTTTGCTGAAAAGATAGATGTTACACCTTTAGAATGTCTTGATCTTAGAATCGTGGCTAAAAATATAGAGCAGATAGCTGATAATATCGAGAACAACTGCTTAAATTTTGGAGAGATAAATTATTCTTCATTAAATCCAAAGATTTTTGAAAATGTAAAAAAAATGAGTGATCTTCTAATCAAGATATTTCAAGGCTCGTGGAACGCTTTGGAAAAGAAAGATTTTCAGAAAGCTGATGAAGTTTTAGGTATGAAAAAAGATCTGAAAAAATTGAAAAAGGAATTAGATGAGGATATACTGGAGCTGAAAAGTAAAGACTCCATATATATGGGCAATATAATTGAAAATTTAGTTAAAATTGGAGAACTTGGTATAGATATTGCTGATATAGTTATAAGACCTGAGGGATAACATGTATTATTTAGTTACTACTCCAGTGTCTCGACAGTATGACGGGATGTGGGAGGTGGAATGGGCTTTAAAAGGAGATCTAAAAATAAAAAAAACACCATTTAGGGGAGTTTTTCTCGTAATAACAGAAGAAGATGCTTTAAAACTTATAAAAGATTATGATACTACTGCTGTGTGCAGAGTGATACCGTTAGAAATAATCGCAAGAACAGAAGAAAATGAGATAATTGAAAAAGCTCTACTTTTTTCCAGGGAGAAGATCAACGAGAAAGAGACGTTTGCCGTAAGATGCAAGAACAGAGGAGAAAGGTTGGATAGTAGAAAGCTTGAAAGGGATCTCGGTGAGAAGATACTGAATTTAATAAAAACTGCGAAGGTCAACCTCACGATTCCTAAAAAAACTGTGAGAATAGAAGTCTTTGGTAAAGATACAGGGATATCTATCCTTGAGGAAAAAGACGTTCTAAAAAAAGAAGCTGTCGAATGAAGGGGGCTCCGCCCCCTTTCAAAACCCCCCTTTAAGGTTATTTTTTATATACCTCTCCCTTAGAATTGCCCTTCCTTTTTATCTCTTCGTATGCTACTCCAGCAACAAGTCCAGCCATAACAGATATTAAAAAGAATCCTGAAAGCATCTCTATATTTGCGATTGCTTTGCAAATAACAGTAGGATAGAAATCGCCATAACCTGCTGTAGTTATTGTGGTAATGCTGAAGTACCAGTTGTTAATGGAGTTTGTAGAATCAAAATTACTTTGGGTTTCGGTACAGATGCAGCTAAGAGATGGATGGGAGTACGCTATCGCAAATATCCAGGAAATGTATATCCAGAGCAAAACGGTTCCTAGAATAATGTGGTACCATTTTCTTTTGATGATATATTCAATAGAGTTTGCAAAAACAATGTCTTTAACAAATACTAAAAATATCGAGAGTTTCAAGTTTAATGCTATAATATAAAGGATTTTGATGATTATAACATCTGATTTAAATTGATTAAGAATAACTGAAAAAATAAGAGATGCCAAAAAAACAATCAAACTTAACTTGCAGTATTTCATCGTGATTGATTTTCTTTTGCTCGTGATTAAAAAAAGAATGTAGCAAGAACTACAAGAAGAAAGGGATAAACTTTCCATGGAGGAAGATTTCTTCTCCAAAATACAATTAAAATCAGATACGTAACAAAGAACAATATGGAGAAAACTGGCTTTTTTCTTACAGAGATTTTTATCTTATCTAAAAAGTCTGAATCCATGATTTTACTTAATCTATCATCTATTTATATCTTTCTTATCATCAGAACATTGTTTGATTTAATGTACCTATCTCTAAGATTTTAAAAACAAAATGTTTAAATATAATTCTTTCTTTCTTAAATAATGCGTTCTGTTTCAAAGGAACAAATTCTCAACGGTCCTATAATAAAAACATTATTTCTTTTAGGCTGGCCCATAATGGTTTCCAGCCTTATAGGTACAGCTTATACACTGGCAGATACTTTCTGGTTAGGAAGACTGGAAGAATCAAAATATGCCGTAGCAGCTCTTCAGATCTCATGGCCTATAATCTTTTTATTGATAGCTGTTGCTTTTGGATTTGGATCCGCCGGAGTGGCTCTGGTATCCCAGTATACGGGAGCAAAGAAACATGAGGAAGCGGATAGATCTGCAGGACAGGTTTTATCTATCTCTTTATTATTCGGGCTATGTATCGCTGTCATGGGATTTTTTCTCTCACCATTCATCGTTCACTCCTTGGGATTGGAAGAAGAAGTTTCTCATCTCGCTATCTTATATCTGCGAATAATCTTTTTAGGAATGCCTTTCATGTTTGGGTCATTTACATTTGGATTCATCATGAGAGCTTATGGGGACACTGTTACGCCGATGATCGTTGATGGAGCCGCAGTAATTCTGAATATAATCCTCGATCCAATACTTATTTTCGGGATGTTCGGGTTTCCGAGGATGGGAGTTTTAGGTGCAGGATTGGCTACTGTTTTAACACAGTCTCTGGCAACTATTATAGCGTTATATTTGCTGTTTAAAGGAAAAGTTGGGATAAAGCTTGAACTGAGTTATTTAAAGCCAGATAAAGAGAAAATAAAAAAAATTCTTCATATTGGTATCCCCGCATCCATAGGAGAGTCAAGTACAGCCTTCGGTTTCTTTATTTTGATGTACGTTCTGGCGAGACTTCCAGATAGTACGGTAGTTTTAGCAGCATATGGCGTTGGAGATAGAATAATAAGTTTAGTTTTTATATCAATTAATGGGTTAGCCGTTGGAATAAGCACTATCTTGGGACAGAGTCTTGGTGCCAACAACATAAAGAGAGCCGAAGAAGCTGCAAAGAAGGGAATGCTTACTATGTTCTCTATTCTCGTTGCATGTTCTGTATTTCTAGTTTTATTCAGGTCAGAGGCAATAGGATTTTTTATAAATGATTCTGAAGTTGTTAATGAAGGCGCTAACTTTATTAAATGTATAATAATAGGGATCCCCTTCTTTGGGATATTTGCCGCTATAACCGCATCTTTTCGAGGATCAGGGCATAATGTTCCAACTATGACACTTGATCTTTTGAGGTTATGGGGATTGAGGGTACCGTTGGCCTATCTTCTCGGCTTATATTTCGGTATGAACTCCACGGGTGTATGGATAGGGATGGCATTAAGCAATATAGTTGGTGCAATAGTTGCATTAATCCTTTTCGGAACAGGGATCTGGAAGAAAAAAGTAATAGAGTAGTTATCTCAAAACTTTGAATTTATTTGGAGTAGGCTCGTACAGGTCACCTTTCTGTTTGTACTCCTCAATAGCTCTTCTCACAAAATTTTTATCCATTCCTTCTCTCTCCGCTTCTTGCATTATGTCTTCAAAAGAGATACCATCTCCTTTATCCAGTTCAGATATGATATCCAGTAAATGTATCAGTCTATCTCTCTGGGATTTGGGCTTTCCTGTCATTATAACGTCTATGTCTAATTTTCCTGTTTCAGGGTCGATGCCTACTTTGAATAACGTGTTTTTAAATAGTTTTATTACAGCTTCAGCGTCTTCAGCCTCCACTTTATTTGAAAGTCTCATCTTCGCTCTTGCCTCACCCAGTCTTATAAGCGCCTCTAACTGTCTTGCAGTAATAGGTACGGGAGCATCCCTATCCAGGGCTATTTTTCTCAGTTGGACATAAAAATTATGCATTTTTCTTGATGCCTGTTTTGTTAAAACAGGAAATTTATTTATTTTTGCATAGAGTATATATTTTTCAAGAAGTTCCAGATCTATAGGAGGTGTTATCGCTTCTTCAGCGTTTCTGTGCACGTCTAAAATATGTTTCGCTGTTGCTTTATCTCTTTCTTCATCAGGCACATCTGTGATTATAAACACAAGATCGAATCTTGATATAAGAGTGGGAGGGAGATCTATCTGCTCAGCAAATGGTTTGAATCTGTCGAATCTCCCGTACTTCGGATTTGAAGCTGCGAGGATGGCTGATCTTGCATTTAAAGTTGCAACTATACCTGCTTTCGCGATACTTATCGTCTGCTGTTCCATAGCCTCATGTATCGATGATCTGTCATCTTTACTCATCTTATCTATCTCATCTATGCATGCTATCCCACCATCAGCAATTACAAGAGCTCCAGCTTCCAGCGCCCATCCTCCCGTAGTCTCATCGTGAACTACTGCCGCGGTAAGTCCAGCTGCACTTGTTCCCTTTCCGCTCGTGTATAATCCTCTCGGTGCTATCCTTGATGCATACTGAAGAAGCTGTGATTTGGCAACACCGGGATCACCGACCAAGAGTATGTTCGGGTCCCCTCTCAGTCTTGTTCCATCCGGAAGTTCTTTTGGAACACCAGAAAATAACTGCATCGCTATTGCTTCTTTTATATCTGAGTAGCCGTATACAAATGGTGCGATGGAACTCGTTATTTTCTCGATTATAAAGGGGTCCTGCACGAGTTTTTTTATTTTTTCCTCCTCTTCTTTCGTGATCCTGATCTCTTCCACATCCTGATCCTCTATCCTTATGGAGTTTACATCTATATACTTACTGAACGTTGTTTTTTTGCCTTTAAACGTACTTTCCTGAACTGTTTTCAGAATTCCTGTGACAGTAATCCTGTCACCTGCTTTAGCAAGCTCCACAAGATCATCGCGAATTATAAGATTGATCCTCCTCGGCATTCTTCCTCCTCTTAGTTTCTCGGGTCTTTCCTGGATCTTTAAAACCTGCCAGTCCCTGAATTTGGACTGATCCTCAAGAAGTTTAAAAGGCCCATTTCTTCCACACGCAGGATTTTCACAGATACCCGGTTTCTTAAAAAACTCTTCTACCTGTTCCACTATCTGTATATGCCCGCATCTCTGGCACTGAAATACAGCTTCCACGATCTCGGGCTTTACTTCAGAACTTCTTCCAACGATACCCATTACCTGGACGAATTTATTTACATGGATAGATCTCAGATCCCTGATCTCGATCTCTTCTGATTTTGCATTGTAAAATCTTACAAAAACATCTTCTCCAAGAAGTATATTTTTTAAGCCGTCTTCTGCAATGGGAATCACATCTACTGGCCTCTCCACGGTAGCTTCGTATAACTCTGGATCATAATCAAGAATATCGTCACAATCTGTATCAAGAGATTTTTTTTCAGTTGTTTTCATCTCGTCTATATGACCCTTATATTTCGGATTACTCACATCAGGATATGCCAGAAAAAAATCCCTGAATCTGTTTAAAATATTTTCATACTCTATCTCCATCAAAGATCCCTTCTACATCTGCAAACCAGTTCGTTATTTCATTTCTTATCCTATTATATAAAACTCTTTCTCTATGAGGAATCTTTATCTCTGCATTCTGTATGGCAAACTGCATCAATTTTCTCGTCCTGAGATCTATAAGTTCTTTCAATGATATGGCAAGTTTCTTTCTATACTCATGATCAGTCTTTTTAAGTGATATTTCAGCGAGTTCATAAAAATCTTCGTCCAAAGAACTCAATTTTTTATCCTTTTTTTCTTCCAGTATTATTCTCTGATAATACTTGTTATCGTATATTTTTATTTTTACAATTCCCTCTTCTTCAAGAAACAGAGCCAGCCATTCTGGTATATCTATATTTTTCTCCGATTTTATTGTGTAAATATCTTTTCCTGTTTCTATAGTTATACCCTTGATCCCTGTAACTTCCATAAGATTATTAATCTCCTGCCTCTAATATAGTTTATGGTTTACATCTGTCCCAAATGCAATAAAGAGTATGATTATATAACTATCTGTGAGTGCGGATCTCCTCTTGTAGTTAAAGAGGATATCAAAAAAGTAAGTTTCAGGGGGGAAGGTGTATGGAGATATGAAGATCTTTTACCCGTGAAGAAAAAAATCAGTTTAAACGAGGGAAATACACCCATAATTTATTTCAATGACTTAGATCTTTATATAAAAGATGAAACGAGAAATCCAACGGGTAGTTTCAGGGACAGAGCTGCAACACTCATTCTTTCGCATTGCGATAGAAAAAGATTAGCCTGCGGATCTAACGGAAACTTGGGTGCATCTATCGCGGCATATTCTGCATTTGCAGGCAAAGAAAGTTATCTCTTTGTGCCTAAATACGTAGAAAGAGGAAAGTTACTTCAAATGATGATGTACAACGCCAGGATCATAAGAGTTGGAGAGACTGTGGATGATCTTTTGGATCCTGTACAGGAAGCTTGCAGATTAAATAATTTTTATGACGCATCCGAGTACAATCCCCTTTCACTCGAAGGACAAAAAACAATGGCCTTTGAAATTTTTGAAAAGGGAGAGTTCGATAACCTGATAATACCCGTTGGAAATGGGGGTACCATATTTTCAATTTATAGAGGATTTTCTCAGCTTCTTAAGCTCGAATTTATAGATAAGATCCCGAGGCTTATAGGAGTTCAGTCTGAGAACTGTGCTCCTTTTATAGATAAAAACGCCGTAACAAAGAAAACAGAGGCTCTTGCGATATATGTCAAAAAGCCTCTTTTCAGAGATCTGGCGATAGAAGCTATTAAAAAATCTGAGGGAAGTTTCTTTAAAATCTCAGAAGAAGAGATCAGAGAAGCTCAAAAAATCTTGGCAAAAAGAGGCATATTTTGTGAGTTAGCTTCTGCAACTACCGTTGCAACAGAATTGAAATACAAATTAAAAGGAAAAACTCTCTGCATTATAACAGGAAGCGGATTAAAATCTTTTAATATAAAAAAAGATTATTTCGGAGTTACAAGTACAAAAATAGAGATCTTGAGGATATTAAAAGAAAAAGAGAGTTATGGTTACGAAATATGGAAGAATCTCAATAAAAAAATGAAAATTCAGGCTGTTTATCAGCATTTAAACGGACTACAAGAAAAGAATATGATAAGTTCTAAAAAGATAGGAAGAAAAATATATTATGCAATTACAGACAAAGGAAAGAGGTTTCTGGAGGTATATAAGGAGATTTTTTGAGTTTTGATTTCAAGAGTGAGTAAGGATTTGCCAGATTTCCTTCTGCTCTCGTTTCTCTGTTTTTTATTTCATTGTATAGATCGTTTTTATACAACGTATAACAGTTTCCTATCTCGTCAATAATATGAGCATCGGATCCTCCGGTAACAGCAATATTGAGATCTTCAGCTACTTTTCTTGCTTTTCCGTTAGCAAGGTAGTTCCTTCCATTCATTGTTTCTATGGCATCAAATTTCAGTTTTTTGACAAGATCGCCAATACCTTTTCTTAATATATCATAGGGATGAGCGGCAATAGCCAATCCTCCCTGGCGATGGATCATTTCAATACTCTCCTTGGCAGATATATTTTTTGGTATCTCTTCTTCAATAAAAAGCCCCAGAATATGTCCTTCTCTTGAAGATATCTCCATTCCAGGTACGAGATCAAAATCTAACTTTTTTGCATAGTTTCTAGCTTTGAAAAAACCATTCATTGTGTCATGATCTGTAATAGCTATAGAATCAAGGCCTATCTTTATGGCCTGTTTTATTATGTCCTCGGGTGAGTTCACGCCGTCATTGAAGGAATAGAAGGAATGTATATGAAGATCACATTTCATAGGATTTCATCTTTGGAAATGTTCAGGATTATCGTATCTCCTACAGTTTTTATGTCTTCAGGTTTTATCTCAATCTTTTTTTTCATGAGTCCTATACTTATTCCTATTGAGTTCACTACCCCATCCATCAGATCGAAGTCTATATAACTCACTTTTCCCACTTCGTTGGCGTTAATATCAAAAACTTTCTTGCCTATAATATCGGATGTCTTCATGATCAAAAATAGAAAGGGAGTTTAATAAATCTTTTCATGTCACACTTCTCTGTAATTCCTCTTGGCGAAATAATTTCCGTACTCTACATCTATTAAAAATAACCGAAAGCTTTTTATATAATACAATAGAGAAAATGATGTATATTCATAAAATGAAGGCGATGTAATGAGAAAGAAAATAGGAGGAATAATAACAATAATGTTTTTGATTTCTTTGTTAGTAGTGATTAATCCGGTTAACGCACAGTATACAGACGTCTACGTCGATGACGACTACCCCGTGTCGGAAGATACTGACGGTGATGCCGATTTCAGAACGATCACCGCGGCTCTCGGTGCGGTTGATCCCGGCGGCATCGTGCACATAGCAGCGGGAACGTACGACACCGCGTTGGGCGAAGTATTTTCTATATTCATATTGCAGGATCTGACACTTGAGGGAGCGGACGCGACGACGACGATCATCGATGCCGGGGGAGCAGGCACCGCTGTTGTAATCGGTAACAACTGCACGGTCGATATACGAAACGTCACGTTGCAAAACGCAACTACACTGCTCCTCGTTAGTAATCCGAGCTCCTTCGGGACGATCAGCGACAACATATTCACCGGTAGTACATGGGGAATCCAGCTCACTAACAACTTGACCGATTTCACGATAGATAATAATCTCATAACAAACTGTACCGACGGTATTTACTTTACGAGGGGAAAGGCGACAGTGACGCACAACATCCTCACCGGCAATAATGTTAACGGCATTAACTGTTCGATGATGGGTGGTACCGGCACCATAGATATCATAGACAACACGATAACAAATAATGTAGTTGGTATTTACAGCGTTCTCATGATGGCAGGTTCTCTCACCGTGACGATTACGGGCAACACTATCTCGGGAAATACTGCTGTCGGTATCCACAGTAATTTTAGCCTTGCTACGGTTACAACGATAACGGACAACATCATAACGGGAAACGGATTCAGCGGAGTGTTCCGTGCCGCGGGCATCAGGGACGAGAACCCGAGTAACATCATGCGCAATACCATCACAGGAAACTGGGAGGGCATTATCACCGAGCGCAACACGACGATAGCAAACAACATCATCGCGTCGAACAATCGACACGGCATCAATTATTTTTCTGGTCCAGTCACGATACTCCACAACACAATCGTCGGGAACGGCTCTGCGGGGACGTACGACGGCATTCACCGCAGTAATGGAGGCTCCACGATAACGAACAACATCATCGCGTCGAACACCGGTTACGGCATCTACGTCGGGGGACCGTGCGCAAACAACTATAACGACGTCTGGGGAAATGGTGTCTCAGATTACTTCGGTGTGACAGCGGGAGCTGACTCGATATCAGAAGATCCACTCTTCGTCGGAGGGGGAGACTATCACATACTCCTGTCGTCACCGTGCGTCGATGCTGGCATCGATGCAGGCGTTTATGATGACATTGATGGCGATTCACGGCCTCTTGATGATGGGTTCGATATCGGTGCAGATGAAATTCATCCAACACCTCAGGTACTAGCAAACCCAATAGCAGCCTTCATGCCTGTGAAAAACTACCATTTGAGACAGGTAAACACATGCCTGGAATGTATAACGGAGAATTTACCCGAAGATGTGTCTGAAGATGTGCAAACACTGTTAGACGAAATGCAGGAACACATAAACAACGCAAACACGACTGGAAACTCTATTTACGCTAATAATGAACTTCTGAAAGCACTGAAGTGTTGCGAAGATATTCAAGAAAAACTGGGCATTACGTGTCCACTTTGATTTCTTTTTTCTAATTTTTTGTTATTTTCAGAACAAAGAAGCTCCAAAGAAATACGCCTCCCAACTATAATTATACAAAAAAGGCTGTCCAAGAACACACATTGGTACCAGATCAAAACAGCGATGTTCAACAAGCACGGTCATTACGAATTATCGCAATAACCTTTTTTCATTATATATTATTCGTGAAGTTATTTTCTCATGGCAAAGTATAAATAGATAACTGCTGATTTTTAAATAAGAGATTATAGTCATGGTAAACTCTTCCACACTGAAAGATATACTCTCCCATCGCATAAAGGGTAAGGAAAGAATTTGAAAGTGATAAAAGAACATGATAATCTGAGAAAAAGGGTGGAAGGTAAAGATAGTACTGAGATTGTCGGGAGATGGAGAGAAAAGTTGGGTTAGTTAAAAAAGATGGCATCCCCAAGAGGAGAAATATTTAAGTTCCTCAAAGTTATAAATATACTAATAAGGAGTTTTAGAAAAATGAACAAACAGAATATCTATCAAAAGATTGCCAGGTATCTTAAAGAAGAAGGGGCAAAAAAAGTAGCAATCTTCGGATCTTATGTACACGATGAAGAAGAACCAAGTAGCGATATAGATGTTCTGGTTGCTTTTTCCGAAACAAAGAGTCTCCTTGAATTAGTCAGGATAGAAAGAGAACTATCAGAAAAAATAGGGATAAAAATTGATTTGTTGACTGAAAATTCGTTGAGCTCTTATATCAAAGATCATATTCATAAAGATATGAAAGAGGTATATGGATGAGTAAAGACGATAAGGCCTATCTACATCACATTCTAGATTCTATTTTAAATATAGAAGATTTTACTGAAAATATAGAGGAAAATAAGTTCAAAAGTGACGAATTAGTCCAATCCGCTGTAATTAGACAAATAGAGATAATAGGTGAAGCTACTAAGCAACTTTCCAATAAAACCAGGGATGAATATCCTAATATACCTTGGAAGGACATGGCAGGTATGAGAGATAAGTTGATTCAGGGATATTTTGGTGTGGATATAGACGCAGTTTGGAATACAATACAAAGAGATATACCTAAACTTAAGGATGGCATTGAAAAAGTTTTAGAAGAGGAAAAGACAGATTAAATTCAACTGAATGCTTGTTTTTCCTTTCTTTATAATATTAATATTTTCTCAAGAACTACCCCGTGCTTAGCCCATTTTTCATATTTAAATCCCTTTTTAATGAGGATTGAAACTAAATTTTCATCTCTCGGGATAAATGTCCATATTTTCTTGTGATTGTTTTTAAATGCCAGATATTTCAGTCCGTCTATGATCTTTTCTCCTTCAAAATAGGTAATTTCAAAAAAATCTTCTCCCCAGTTTACTCTTTCAACTATAGCATATCCCTCTTCCGAAATATACGCTTCTTTTATCAAATTCGGAGCTATTTTATAAAATGTGAATGACTGCGGCAAAAGAAAGTTATTTCTTTCCAGTATCTCGGATTCCTTTAATTTCTCCCATACGTTCCCTTTTTTTATTCCATGGTATTTTTCCTCACCGATCTCAGAGTACATCATCGTATAGTACCCCTTTATTTTAAAACCCATTTTCTGGACATGATTAAAAGCTGCAGTATTATTTTCAGTAGTGAAAAGTCTTGCTTTCTTTGTTTTTGCCTCTTTCATACATTTTTCAGTAAGAAGGGTAGCTATACCCTTTCTTCTGTGATCTTTATCGACTCTCATCCCTCCGAGCCATGCTTCTCCATCCAATGAATATTTAAGCCTGTTCATACCGATTATTCTGTCTTCAACAGCGATAAATACCTTGTCATTCTCAAGCCAGTGATCTATCATATTTAAGATATAGTCTTCAGGATCATTCTTTCTCAAAAACTCTTTTATATCCGAAGAATTTTTTTTCGTGGCACGGATAATTTTCATGAATTGTATAAAAACAGAAAGATTAAAAATGTTGGCTTTTCGTTAATTGTTCATTTTATCTTCGTTATTAGTCTATTTTCATTAGTATTAATCTATTGCTCATCAATAATATATAATCTATATAATCATTATTATCGAAAGCTTTTTATAGTTGCTCGCAGATATTGCTCATCAATAATTTTTAATTAAAATAGAGAATAATACAAACAGACTGATGTAGACAGAATCTATATCCATCTGAAGACGGTGATAAAATGAAAAAAACAAGAGTAATCAAAAAGAGCGTTTTAATTTTAGTAACTTTTGGACTAATTTTTAGTTTTGTGAATATAGAAAACTTCAGCCAGGCTCAGACCCTGTACGCTTATGTAGCTAACTCAGGATCTGATTCTATTTCAGTGATAAATTTGTCTACAAATACAGTGGCAACAACAATCCCACTCTCTCTTGGATCTTTTCCAGCGGAGATAGTAGCAACACCAGACGGAAGGAAACTCTACGTGACAAATATGAATGGTACTGTTTCTGTAATAAACACAGCCACAAACGCCATAAAAAGAACTATTATTCTGCCTGGAGGAGCAAGCCCTCAATGTATAGCGATAACTCCGGATGGTCTGAGGGCATTTGTTGTGGACAGCTTTAATAATAATATTATTGTTATTAGTGTCCTAACAGATACCGTTATTGCATCTATACCAATTCCAGGATCTCTTAGTGTTTTTAATATTGCAATATCGCCAGATGGCCTTACAGTATATGTTACCGATGATGGCGCTTCAGGAAATGTTTTTGTCATTGATACGTTGACATATGCACTGATCGCTATTGTTCCTACAGGCATTTCAGGTGCGGGAATTACGTTCACGCCGGACGGTTCCAAGGTATACGTAGCTGATCCATCTACTGGAAACGGTTTCGCTATTAATACGACTACATATGCTGTTGCTCCTGTAATATGGCCAATTCTTCCTCCAGCCGTTGGACCGTGGGATGTTGCTGTGCATCCGAGTGGCGTATATGCATACTTTACCGATTCATTCTTTGGAGGAGGAATGAATGTTCTTGTTGTGAATACGGCAGGAGATATACAGACAGGTATGATACCGGTACCACCTGATCCAACAGAGGTCATCTTTTCACCAGGCGGCTCAAGGGCGTATGTAACACATTCTTCAGCTTTTGGCAGCGTTTCTGTGATAGACACGGCAACAAGTACTGTAATAGCAAGTATTCCAGTAGGATCAAATCCTTATGGAATTGCTCTAGCATATCCACAAATATCACCGACACCATTCGTAAACCCAATACCAGCTTTCAGAATAATAGCGAATTATCACTTGAAAGAAGCAAATGGACTTCTTATAGATATAGAAGAACTATTACCTGAAGAAGTCCCACAAGAAATTCAGAATCTATTAGACAAAGCACAGGAACACATAAACAACGCGAATACAACTGAAAATTCTATATATGCGAATAACGAACTCTTAAAAACGTTGGAACTATTGAATGAAGTGAAAGAAAAACTCTAAATTTTTTATTTTTTTATCTTTCTATAAGTTTCTTATTTTTTCTATCATAGTAGAAGAACATCCATCCTTCCTCTGTTTTTATGCTCAGTTTGTCAAAATATAAGAGAGAACTGTTCCCAAAGACTCTTCTGCTTTCAAAAATCCCGATCCCTGTTAATCCTAGGACTATACGTCCCTCTATTTTCAATGGATTTTTCTTGTATGTTTCGATGAATCTATCTTTGATTTCTCTTTCGAACACAGCTGCTTCTTGAACAAAAATAATGCCGCCCACTATAAGCGGAAGAATTATAACAATAATAAAATAAGGAAAATCGAGATCGATGTACCACAATGATGCTAGTATGTACCAAAAAAGTGCCATCACAATCCATCCTTTATAATAAACGCCAAACACAAGCATCCAGAGGATACCAAGAAGTGTATAGAGGAGAGGAGTATCTATTAAAAAGATACTAATAAGACAAAAAATAATGAGGGGTATCGAAATAAAAAAACTCACCACATATTTATTCAACTCAAATCCTCTCTCACGTCCGAGTTCCCGTAATCTAGCTTCTTTCTTTGTTCCTACCATCATGCCACTTTCCTGATAAAATCTTTTATTTTGAAATTTATAAATGTTTGTGCATTGTGAATTTCGTCACAACCCAAAGATTTTATAAACTTTCGATGTAACTATCTAAAAAGGTGATTCGATGAGGTACATCCCCAACAATTCTGAAGAAGAGATGCTGAAGGAGATAAATTTTACAAAGGAAAAGTTATTTTCTGATATTCCGAAGGATCTTAGAAGTGATTTGAATTTATGGGATGAGAAAAGTGAGATGGAGGTAAAACGAGAACTAAAAAACATTCTGGATAAAAATAAAGTAATGCTCAATTTTCTCGGGGCCGGAGTTTACAATCATTATGTTCCTTCTGTAGTAAAAGAGATAGTGAGAAGAAGCGAGTTTTACTCATGTTATACGCCTTACCAGCCGGAAGTATCGCAGGGAATGTTACAGGCACTTTTCGAGTATCAATCATTAATGGCTGAACTTCTTGATATGGATGTCGTGAACTCCTCAATGTATGACTGGGCTACAAGTCTATCCGAAGCAGCTTTAATGTGCTACAGGGTCAAGAAAAAGCCCAAATTCATCATATCAAAAAATATACATCCAGAAAGGAGAGAAGTTTTGAAAACGTATACGGAAGGAATTTTGGAGATAGTGGAGATAGGGTATAACGAAAAAGGAGTCGATCTGGGAGATTTAAAAAAGAATATAGATAATTCCTGCGGAGTTTATATTGAGAATCCCACCTTTTTAGGCTATTTTGAGCAGAACTTGGAAGAAATCGGAGAGATAGTACATAAAAACGATGCGTTACTAGTAGCGGGCGTTGACCCCATTTCCTTAGGAATTATAAAATCACCGGGAGAGTATGCAGATATAGCTATTGGAGAGGCGGTAGGGTATCCCGTTAGTTTTGGCGGCCCATTACTTGGGATCTTTGGTGTAAGAAATGATATGAATTTGATAAGAAAGATGCCTGGGAGGCTCATAGGAATTACAGGAGATTCGGAAGGTAACTCAGGGTTTGTAATGACTCTGCAGACAAGAGAACAGCACATAAGAAGGAAAAAAGCTACAAGCAACATATGTTCAAACGAGGCTTTATGTGCCGTGGCTTCTGCTGTTTATCTGTCCTTTTTAGGAAAAAAAGGTTTAAAAGAACTTGCTGAACTCTGTATGAAGAATTCGAATTACACCATGAAAAGAATAAATGAGATAAAAGGATTCAAAGCACCCTTGTTCACTTCTCTACATTTTAAGGAGTTTACTGTATATCATAAAAATATGAGAGAGATAGATAGAAAACTCTTAAAAAAGGATATCCAGGGAGGAGTAGTTCTGGAGAAGATAGGGTTCGATCTTGAGGACACAGCTCTTTACTGCGTTACAGAGGTGCATAGTAAAGAAGATATTGATAGGCTTATTTCAGTTCTGGAGGCGATATAATGCTTATTTTTGATTATTCAAAAGAAGGTAGAAAGGCTTACTCTCTTCCGCGTCCTATCGAAGATACGAAGATAAAGATCCCTGAAAAATTGAAAAGAAAAACATTGAATCTTCCTGAAGTGAGCGAGATAGATATTGCCAGGCATTTTATAAAGTTGTCGCAAAAAAATTATGGTGTAGACTCGGGTTTTTACCCCCTGGGCAGCTGCACAATGAAATACAACCCGAAGATAAATGAAGAGATTGCATCGTGGGAAAAAGTCACAGATATACATCCTTACCAGGATGAATCCACAGTCCAGGGTGCTCTTGAAATAATGTATAAGCTCGGAAAAGCGCTGTGCGAGATAGCTGGTGTCGATAATATAACGCTTCAGCCTGCGGCGGGCGCGCACGGCGAGTATACGGGAATAAAGATAATTAAAAAATATCTGAAGACAAAAGGATTTGATAAAAATGAAATCATAGTTCCTGACTCCGCGCACGGTACAAACCCCGCTTCTTCTGCAATGGCAGATTTTAGAGTTGTCGAGATTCCGTCTAATGAAAAAGGATGCGTGGATTTAGATGCGTTACATGAAGCTGTCAATGAAAAAACTGCAGGATTAATGCTGACGAACCCAAATACGCTCGGCATTTTTGAAGAAAATATAAAAGAGATATCAGAGATAATACACGATGCAAAAGGCTTGTTGTATTACGATGGAGCCAACTTAAATGCATTGATGGGATTTGTAAAACCAGGAAATATGGGATTTGATCTTGTGCATTTCAATCTTCACAAGACATTTTCCACTCCCCATGGAGGCGGAGGACCAGGATCAGGACCCGTGGGTGTGAAAGAATTTTTGAAAGAGTATCTTCCACATCCCATAGTGGAGCATGACGGGAAAAAATATTATTTAAAGCACGATCTTAAAAACTCTATAGGAAAAATTAAAGGATTTTACGGGAACTTCGGGGTGATTGTAAAGGCTTATGCCTACATTTTAACAATGGGGAACTCGTTAAAGAAGGTCTCTGAGGTAGCTGTTTTAAATGCGAACTACATTGCCCAGAAACTAAAAGATCTCTATGAGTTTCCTTACAGCGAACTCAGAAAGCATGAAATAGTTTTATCGTGCGAAAAAATAAAGAAGGATACGGGAGTTACTGCGTTGGATATATCAAAAAGAATACTCGATTATGGCATGCATGCACCGACAATTTATTTTCCATTGATCGTAAAAGAAGCCCTGATGATAGAACCTACAGAAACAGAATCGAAAGAAGAAATTGATAAATTTATAGAGGTAATGAGAAAGATACACAGAGAGTGTTACGAGGATCCAGAAATTGTAAGATCCGCGCCGCACAATACAGAAATAAAGAGACTTGACACGGTAAAGGCTACCAAAGAACCTGTAATCTCTTATAAAATGTTAAGGAGATAGAATGAAAGGAAAATTTACACTTCTCCTTTTTTCAGTTACATTTTTAGTTTTTATTTACCAGATAAAAACAGGAGAGCTTATAGGATTGAATCCCTCTGATCTGCATTATGAAGATTTTATAATTTATGCCTTTTTTCATTCCTCTTCAGCCCATTTGGCCTTTAATCTTGCAGCTCTTCTTTTTTTAGGGTATTATCTTGAAGAAAAAATAGGAACAGAGAAATTTATTGTTCTTTTTTTTATAACAACAATATTTGCAGGTATTGCCTATATTCTTCTCTATCCTTCTGCAGATAGGTCATGTGTCGGACTTTCCGGCTTTATTTTCGGAATCGTAGGAGGAAACATTGTGGCATACAAAGAGAGATACAAGAATTATTTTCTTCTGTCTGCTTTATTTTACATATCTTTTACAGTTTTCCTGATCTACTTTGATATTGTGGGAAACATTGCACATGCAGCGCATCTTGGCGGTTTTTTGATAGGAGCTGTTCTGGAGATGTGTTATGAAAAAAGGAAAGAAGGGTATGTTTTAATGTTTTTGACCTTAGGTTCAACGATATATCTGGTGATTGTATGAAACTCTCTATTTATCACATGAAACAATGCGATCCAAAAAAATGTACAGGTTTGAAGTTAATAAGGTTAGGATTGGCTGTTCAGGTAAGAAAAATACCTTATTGTACGATTTTAAACCCTTTAAGTGAAAAAGCGTTTTCGCCTGAAGATAAAAGAGACATACTTGCTTTGGACTGTTCATGGGAGAGATCCAGAGAGATTTTTTTGAGGTACAGGAAAAACTCGAGAGCACTTCCATATTTAGTCGCTGCAAATCCTGTAAATTATGGAAAGCCTACGAAATTATCAACAGTTGAAGCTCTTGCCGGGGCACTATACATGCTCAATGAAAAAGAGAAAGCTTTAAATATTCTCAGTAAGTTTAGTTGGGGTAGAGTTTTCATTGATCTGAACTATGAAATGCTCGAAGAATACTCAAAAGCCAGAAACAGCAGTGAAATAGTAGAGATTCAAAAAAAATTTATTGGTGAGAGAAATGAAGTCTGAAATAGCTGGAAAAAGATTATTTCATGTGAAAATCTGCATGAGATGTAATGCAAGAAATGCATGGAAAGCAAAAAGATGCAGAAAATGCGGATATAAAGGACTTAGACCTAAGTCAAAAGAGAGGAAAGCTTAACCAAAGAGGTTATTTATTGCCCGTGAATGAAGAGATAATAACAAGAGCAAGGGTGCCGAGAAGCGGCCAAGTTATCGGGATAGTGGAACAGATGATGGGATTTGGAAAGATGAGAGTTAGATGTGTAGATGGAAATACAAGACTCTGCAGGGTTCCAGGCAAGTTCAGGAGGAGGCTCTGGATAAAAGTTGGAAATATTGTTTTAATCGAACCATGGGAGCTAAGCAGTGAGGAAAGAGGAGATATTATCTATAGATACACAAGAGCACAGGCAGGATGGCTTGTTAGAAAGGGGTATCTGGACAGAAATTGGATGTAATGGTGATTTCTCTGAAGTACAAAGAAGGAATCATAAAAGAAAAAAGACTTGAGAAGGACCCAGAAATTTTTAGAATCAAATCAGAAGTGTTTGATCATTCCACGCTCATGACTATATACAATCTCCAGAACAGAGGGTATCTGGATTCAGTGGAAAGTATAGTTTCTACGGGAAAAGAAGCCAATATTTTTTACGGCTTGAGAAAAAAGAGAGGTGTAGCCATAAAGATCTTCAGAACTGCAACTTCCTCCTTTAGGAATATAAGGGAGTACATACTTTCTGATCCCAGGTTTAAAGGAATAACGTCTAACAGAAGAAAATTAACATATGCATGGGCAAAAAGAGAGTTTAAAAATCTCATGAGAGTTTATAAAAAAGTTAAAGTTCCAAAACCAATAACTGTAGAGAATAATGTACTTTTAATGCAGTTCTTGGGAAGAAAAGGAGTCCCGTATCCGAGAATGAAGGATGTAGGTCCAAAAGATCCTGAAAAAGACTTCGAAGAGACAATAAATAGGATCAAGACTATGTATGATCTGGGAATAGTTCACAGCGATCTCAGTGAGTATAATATCCTTGTAAATAAAGAGATGTATTTCATAGATTTTTCGCTAGGCACGGTACTGGAAGATCCCAACGCTTTGAGCTTTTTGGAGAGAGATATTAAGAATATGATAAGGTATTTCTCTGATTATATCGAGACTCCTGGATTTGAAGAGATCTATAAAAAAATCCTCAGGTGATAACATGGAAGAGGAATTTGTGAGAGTTCCGCAGGACAGAGTCGGGACAATAATTGGAAAACAGGGAAAAACAAAGGAAGAGATAGAAAAGAATCTCAATGTGAATATAGTTATAAAGGACGGAATGGTAAGAATATCCGAAAAAAATACAGAAGATCCTTTAGCTGTCTGGAAGGCTAAAGATGTTATTAAGGCGATGGCAAGAGGATTTTCTCCAGAAAAAGCCTTTCAACTTTTTAAAAATGGAAAAATACTCGAAATTTTAGATTTGGATCAATACGCAAAAACTAAAAATGATTTATTGAGAGAAAAAGGAAGAGTAATCGGTAAAAATGGAAAAACCAGGGAGTATATAGAGCACATGACAGGGGCATATATATCTGTCTATGGTAAAACTGTATCTTTTATCGGTGATTTTGAAGAGGTTTACGATGCAAAAAAAGCCGCGGAGATTATATTGAGGGGTAAACCTCACTCAGCAGCTTATTATTACCTAGAAAATGTTGCAAAAGAGAGAAAAAAGGAAAATAAAATAAAAATATGGAAGGAAAGTAAATGAAAACTGCAAATGATCTTTTTAAAGAGTTCAAAATCTTGAGTGTCTCTGAGTTTTTTAAAAAGAATGCGGATATGCTTGGATACACTGGAAAAATCAGATCTATGACTATTTTGGTCCACGAGATGGTAACAAATGCCCTGGACGCATGTGAAGAAGCAGGTATTTTGCCTGAGATAAGGGTAGAAATAGATCATAGAGGAGATTCTCATTACGAGATAAGTGTGGAAGATAACGCTACAGGGATCCCTTTAAAGTTTATCCCGGATGTTTTCGGGAAGATGCTTGCGGGGAGCAAGGCTCACAGAAATATGCAGTCGCGGGGACAACAGGGAATAGGTGTATCCGGTGCTGTAATGTACTCTCAAGTTACCACAGGACAGCCTGCAGTTATAATTTCTTCTACGGGGGAAGAGATGTGGGAGGTAAAAATGAACCTGGATCTCCAGAAAAATGCAGGCAAGATAATAGAAAAAAATAAAATTAAAGATAACGGATGGAGAGGCACAAAGATCGTCATAGAAGCTAAGGATGTTACCTACATCAAATCAAAGTACTCTCCTTATAACTATCTGAGGATGTCTTCTATAGCAAATCCTCACGCAAGGATAGAGTTTATAGAGCCCGACGGAACAAAGATAGTCTTTCCGAGATCGTCTAAAACTATGCCAAAGTCGCCAAAGATAATGAAACTTCATCCCAAGGGGATGTCTACTGACGATCTTCTTGTAATGGCCAGGAATTGCAGAGCAAGGAAATTAGGTAGTTTTCTAGGATCAGAACTTGCCAGAATATCAAGAAAAAAGGCAGAGGAGATAGAAAGAGTCAGCGGAGTATCCCTGGATAAAAATGTAAGTAGATTGACATGGAACGATGCAGAGAGAGTAGTGAATGCATTCAAAGAAATAGATTTTATGGCACCTTCCAGCGAAGGTCTTATTCCCATAGGGGAAGAAAATATAATAAAAGGTCTTTCCCTCATAAATCCAGAGTTTTCCGTTGCGATAACAAGATCCCCGAGAACATATAGAGGAGGTATTCCGTTCATAATAGAAGTAGGGCTTGCATACGGGGGCAAAAGTGAGCCCGGTATAGAAATAATAAGATATGCTAACAGGAGTCCATTGGTATTTGACCAGGGAGGATGCGTTATAAATGAGGCTGTAAAAAATATAGACTGGAGGAGGTACAGAGTAAATTTAGAATCAACTCCCTTAACAGTTTTTGTAAATGTTACATCTACACATATACCGTATACATCTGCTGGCAAACAGGCCATAGCTATGGAAGAGGAGATCTTTAATGAGGTAAGATTCGGGATAATGGATACATGCAGAGGTCTAAAGAGATATATGGATTCCAAAAGAAAAGCATATCGAAAGAAACAGAGGATGGATTCTTTACTCAAGTACGCACCCGAGACAAGCAAAGCCATCTCGAAGCTTAGTGGGAGAGACACCGATAAAGTTAAAAATTTATTTATTAAAATCATAGAAAAAAAATATGCGTAGGTGGGAAAATGAAAAAGACAGAAGAAAAGTTAACTGAGTTTGGAGAAAGTATTCTAAAGCAGTTAGAAAAAGGCAGAGATCCTTATATAAAGATAACACAGAGAAGTCTGGGTAATGTTAAGTATGATGATGTTAAAGGATTTTTGGTGATGGGAAATAAATACTCAAAAAGATATTATTTCAATATAGCGCATACAAGAAAATTTATGCAGACCCTTCTCATCGCTTCATACTGCAATCAACTGATAAGTGAGGACAAGCACGCAGGGATAAGGGAGCTTTATTATGCTTTAAAACACACTCTTGAAGGTACCAAGAAAGAAAATACATTCGAGGATCAGGATGAGTCCAATCCCATTATCGAGGATCTTGAGCTCAGCCTCAGTATACTGAGAGAGGAGCTCAATCTGACCGCCGACAGGCGGGGATATATTTATGGAGATATAGTAATAAAAGACGGTGAAGATCAGTTTAATTGTTCAAAACTGGGCAGAGGGGGCTGGGCTGTGCCAGGAAATGTGGAAGAGATCGAGATCACGGGAGTAAATGCCAAATATATTTTAGTAGTAGAAACTGCTGCTATGGCTGATAGATTAATAGAAGAGAAGTTTGCCCAGAAAAACAAGGCTTTAATAGTAGCGTGCCAGGGACAGGCACCGAGGGGTGTAAGACGTCTTATAAAGAGAATACGTAAAGAAGCAAAGCTCCCCGTCCTCGTTTTCACTGACGGAGATCCTTACGGCTGGTACATATATTCCACAATAAAACAGGGATCAATCAATTTAGCTTATCTGTCAAAAAGATTGTCTGTTCCAGATTCGAAATTTGTCGGGATGACTATAGATGATGTAGAAATGTACGGTCTGGAAAACGTAACAGAAAAACTCAAAGAAACAGACATAAAGAGAATAAAAGAAGAGTTAGAGTATCCATGGTTCAAAGGTAAAGACTGGCAGAGACAGTTAAAACTCGCATTAAGAAAGGGAGTCAGAATAGAACAGCAGGCTCTCGCCAACAAATCTCTCAGCTTCGTAGCCGATAAATATCTCCCGGAAAAGATAAAAAATGAGATGTTTTTGTCGTAGGGTGCCCTCAGGAAGATTCTTCAATATCTCTACAAAGCACAGAGCCATTTTCTCGTTAGATGCGTCTTTTCACTACTTCATTTCTCTTTCCAGCTTTTTCAGACATGCTCTAAAAATATATTTCCAATTATAAATAGATTTCTTTTTTATCCCAACCCACAACCTTTATAAACCTTATACCACATATATCACTTATAGGTGTTATATATGGGTACGACAATAGCCGTCTCAAAAGAGACGAAAGAAATGCTTCGTAAGCTTGGCGAAAAAGGGAAGAGTTATGACACAATTATCCGTGGCTTAATTGAAGAGATCGGCTGGGAAAGACTCGATGAGCGATGGAACAGGATACTCGAGAAGGATGAGTTCATACCTTTTGATGAGCTATGAAATACACGATACTCGTTTCGAGAACCTTCCAGAAGCAATTTCATTCTTTGGAAAATAATGTGCAGGTGAGAATCAAGTCTGCGTTAAAAACTCTAGAAGGTGATCCTTTTCATTCCCGTTCTGGTGCAGATATAAAGAAGCTCTCTCATACAGAACCTACAAAATACAGATTACGCGTGGGGAATTATAGAATTATCTATGCAGTAGAACATAAAACGGTCAAGGTAATAGAGGTATTCAAAAGAGAGGATATATAGAGATTTATAAAATATTCTTCTCGTTAAATGCAGACTCATCATGATCGAACTTTTTTCTCTCTTAAGATCGATTCCCCCCAACCCCTACCCCATAATCGATTATTTTACATCTCAGAAGATAAACATTTAAAGTGAGATCTTCTATAAAATGAAAGCTTTTAAAGTCTTGTATGCTTATGATAAGTATTAGAAAATAGTATAAGATGTATATATCAGGGGAAAATCCAAAATAAAAAAAACTATACTCGTCTAGCGACGTGGAATGCTCGATGGATGCCGGTCATTAAATTTCCCGGCTTGTCACAGTCTCCGACACAATACAGTTCCCAGCGGTTATTCCTAAGGGACATCTCGAGATCTCTATTGGCCACGACACCCAAAGCTAAGACTATGGTATCAGCAGCTATCTTCTCACCGTCACCTGTAATAACACCATCGCCTGTTATCTCCCTTATTTTGACATTTCTTTTTATGACAACAGGATATTCATCAAATCTCTCCAAAAGCATGCCTTTTCTCACGAAATCCATGTCTTGGGCTATAACCGGCAGCTGCTCCACCAGGGTTACTTTCTTACCCTTTTCTGCTAAAAATTCAGCGGTCTCACAGCCGACCATACCGCCACCTGCCACCACTACCGTGTTTCCCGTTTCTTTACCTCCTAACACATCCCAAGCAGTAATCACATTTTCGCGGTCAATCCCCGGGATTGTTGGAATATAAGGCAGTCCTCCTGTAGCTAGAATGACGACATCTGGCTTGAGCAACTCAACACTCTCGGGGGTGGCTTCTTTCCCGAGTTCTGTCCTTACTCCAAATTTGGAGAGTTGGCTCTCTAGATACCTAACAACATTACTCACTTCATCCTTATAAGGGGGTATAGCCGCCAGTGTTACCTGGCCGCCAAGGACGTTCTTCTTCTCGAGAAGTATCACCTCATGCCCGCGTGAAGCTGCTACAACAGCTGCTTCCATCCCTGCGGCACCGCCTCCGATCACCACTACCCTCTTTTTCACCTCCGCTGGCTGGAGAGCAAACTCCTTTTCACGCCCAACCATTGGGTTTTGAAGACACGTCATTAAACTGTTCCCTTCCAGATCAATTGTTCTGAGGCGATCGATGCAACCTCGATTGCAGGCAATGCATCGTCTGATTTCATCTACTCTTCCTTGAGCAATCTTACTGGGAAACTCGGGATCGCAAACAAGAGCTCTGCCTAAACCGATTAGATCGGCTCTTCCTTCTCTCAAAATTTTCTCTGCCAACCTTGGATCCTGGATTCGGCCGGTAGTCATCACCGGTACGCTCACTGTCTTCTTAATCGCCTCAGCCATGTAAACTCGCCAGCCGGGAGCAAAGTCTGCCGGCGGTATTACTTCTTGGTAAGCATCATGACTGCCAGAAACGACGTCGAAGGCATCAACACCAGCTTTCTCTAGTATCGAACAGATAGTCTGGGCTTCTTCTAATTCTAATCCTCCCTCAACACTTTCCTCACCACTTATACGAAAGAGAATGGGAAACTCATTGCCGAGACTCTTTCTTATCAGCTGCGTAATTTCCCGAGCAAACGTGGTTCTACCCTCTACATCACCGCCATATTTATCGGTTCTCCTATTATAAAGTGGAGAAAGGAAGTTTAGAACGAGATAACCGTGAGCACCATGGATTTCCACGGCATCGGCGCCAGCTGCCTTGGCTCTTTCTGCCCCTGCTGCAAAGGCCTTCACCATTTCTTCTACTTCGCCAGTAGTTAACGCTCGGGGCGATTCTCCTCCGATCCACTGATTCCACCTGCCTTTGTCGGCGATCTCTGAAGCAGAAACTGGCTGATAGCCGACGAGACTTCTCGTTGCCCGGTGACCCGCGTGGTGTAGCTGAAAACAAATCTTACAATCATGTCTATGAATAACATCGACGAGCTCCTTAAGTCCAGGAATCTGCCGATCATCATACACTCCTATTTGTTGGGCAGTTGAAAGGCCGATGGGGTAAGAAACACAACATGCTTCCACAACAATTATCCCAACGCCCCCCTTTGCTCTCTCTTCGTAGTAGTCTTTAAGTTGCTGAGTTACAACTCCCTCTCTCGTAGCGAAGTTAGTTACCATTGGGGCCATACTCATTCTGTTCTTTAACTCAAGTCCATTAATTTCTATTGGTGACAGTAACTTCTCGAATTTCATCTCTATTCCCTCGTTAAATTTATATCAAAATCTATAAAATAGACGTATTTATTTCTTATTTATTTCTTTCTATTAAAATAATAGGGTGTTATATCTCATGGCATCTGTCCTATTCAGATCTCTGAAATATACCTCAGCAGGATACATAAGGTATATACCCATTTCGAGTGAATCTTTCTATTTTTTTATAGATTTTTTGTTCATAAAAACCACACTCAAAAACGAAAAACATATAAAGGATGAGTAATTGTGTAGTATGTTCAGGAGTTGACAGTCCATGGGAATTGCATAAATGATCGGAGAGAAACCCGGGAACGGCGTACAAAAGTTAAAGATAATTTTGAGTTGATACTCTACAGAAATAAATTTAATGTGTTGTTAATAAACTTAAGAAAGTATTATCACAATACGAAAGTAAGTGCCTAAATAAAACGGTAAGTGTCATGAAATAACATAGGTGATATAATGAAACCTGCAGAAGGAGAGTACGAGCCTTTAAAATTAGAGAAAAAAATAGATGAATATTGGAAAGAGAACAAAATATTCGAGAAATATCTAAAGAAAGATGGAAAGAAATGGTATTGGTTAGATGGGCCGCCTTTCACGTCCGGTGAAGTGCATATAGGAACAGCGCTGAACAAAGTTATCAAAGATACTGTTTTAAGGTATATGACGATGAAAGGTTACGCCCCAAGAAGACAGCCAGGGTGGGATATGCACGGGCTGCCCATTGAAGTAAGAGTGGAGAGTGAACTTAAAATTAAAAATAAGAAAGATATTGAGAATAAAATTGGAGTTGATATATTCATCGATAAATGCAAAGAGTTTGCAATTAAAAACATGGATAGAATGCAGGAACAGTTTATAAATCTTGGAGTCTGGCTGGACTGGGATAATCCTTACATGACGATCAATAAGGAGTATATGGAGGCCGAGTGGTGGTCATTTAAAAGAGCATGGGAAAAGGATCTTCTCGCAAAGGATCTGAGAGTTATCCACTGGTGTCCGAGATGTGAGACAGCTCTTGCAGAACATGAGATAAGAGGAGAATACAGAATGGTCAAGGATCCTTCTGTATTTGTCAAGTTTAAATTAAAAAACAAGAAAAATGAGTATATACTGATCTGGACTACCACGCCGTGGACACTTCCAGCAAACATAGCTGTTTGTGTGCATCCTGATTTTATGTATGCGAAGTTAAAGGTGAATTTCAAAGGAAAAGAGGAGTACTGGATAATGGCTAAAAATATGGTAAACATAGTACTCTCATCCTTTGATATCAAGTTTAAGATAGTTGAAGAGTCTACGGGAAAAGATCTGGAAGGAGTTAAATACGAACATCCTTTCCTGGATGAAATGCCATCCCAAAAAACGTTTAAAAATGCACACATCGTGATCCTTGGTGATCATGTGACACTGGAAGAGGGAACTGGATGCGTTCATACAGCACCAGGACACGGAGAAGAAGATTTTGAGGTCGGCAAACTTTACAATCTTCCGGCTTACTCCCCTCTCGATTCAAAAGGGAGATTCACAGAGGGAAAATGGAAAGGGATGTTTGTAAAAGATACGGATCCTTTAATAGTGGAAGATTTAAAGAAAAAAGATTTACTTATAAAGTTTGTAGAGATAGAACACAAATATCCTTTCTGCTGGAGATGCGGATCTCCTCTGATCTTCCTGGCTACGGAACAGTGGTTTTTGAGAGTTTCCAAGATAAAGGATGAGATCATAAGGGAAAATGAAAAAGTGGAATGGATCCCTGATTGGGCTGCAAAAAGATACGTTAACGGGGTAGAGAACGTTGGCGATTGGTGTGTTTCCAGACAGAGGTACTGGGGAGTGCCGCTTCCCGTGTGGGTCTGCGAAAAATGTGGAAAAAAAATAATTATAGGAGGCATAAAAGAGCTTAAAGAAAAAAGCGTGGAGAAAATAGAGATAAATGATCTTCACAGGCCGAGTATCGATCCCATAAAATTGAGATGCGAATGTGGAGGGGTCATGAAGAGAGTAGATGATGTTCTCGATGTCTGGTTAGATTCAGGATCGGCACCGTGGGCTTCATTGGGATACCCCATGAAAAAAGAGTTATTTGAAAAGTTCTTTCCAGCAGATTTCATTGTAGAAGGCCATGATCAGATAACAAAATGGTTTTACTCTCAGCAAGCCGCTTCTGTTATAACATTTGATACAGTTCCTTATAAAAAGGTACAGATGCATGGGTTTACCCTGGACGAGAAAGGAGAAGCAATGCACAAATCCATAGGAAACGTGATCCCCCCTGAAGAGATAATCGAAAAATATGGTAGAGACACGTTCAGATTTTATCTTCTGTGGGCTGCTGCATCATGGGAAGATATAAGGGTATCGTGGGAAAAGATACAAAGCGTGGATAGAATGCTCAAGATACTGTGGAACGTTTATAAATTCTCGACAACTTACATGTCCCTCGATAATTTTCCTCCGGAGACAAGATACGAGGATGTGGAGGCGTATCTCAGGATAGAAGATAAGTGGATGCTCTCTAAAATAAATTCGTTGATAAAAGATCTGGTGGAAGTATGGGATATGTTCTATTTCCATAAGGTAACGAGACCAGTATACGATTTCATCGTAGATGATTTTTCAAGATGGTATATAAAACTCGTGAGAAGCAGAACATGGACAGAGAAAGATGATCCAGATAAAAAAGCTGCATACTTTGTCTTGTGTTACGTGTTGAAGAAATTATCAAGATTAATGGCACCGATAACACCTTACATTTCTGATTATGTCTTTACAAATTTAGAAAATGGAGAAAGCGTACATTTGGCAGATTATCCCGAGCATGACGAGAGTTTAATAGATTCAGAACTTAATGAACAGATGGATATAACAAGAAAAATAGTTGAGAATGTAGCTTTTGCAAGACAGAAAGCAGGGTTAAAGTTGAGATGGCCAGTTTCGGAGATAATCGTAGATTCAGAAGACAAAAAGATAAGAAAAGCGATAGAAAAATTTGAAAATATTTTACTCGAACAGACAAACTCCAAAAAAATAGTATTGAAGAAAATGGAGTTAAAATACAAATTAGTCCCGAATTATAAAAATATGGGCCCAAAGTTCAAGCAGGATGCTGAAAAGGTAGTAAAACTTCTTGAAAAGATCGATGGAAAGATACTTCATGAAGCTCTGGAAAAAGAAGATTTCAAGATAGATAACTTTGTCATAACAAAAGAAGACGTTGATTTCGAGCTTCTGCCCCCCGAAGATTACGAGTTCGTTTCTTCCGAGATTGGAAATGTTTTTGTCAACAAGAAGATAGATAAAGAACTGAAAAAAGAAGCGTACACAAGGGAAATAGTGAGGAGGATACAGCAGATGAGGAAGGAGATGGATCTCAACATAGAGGATTACATAAAAACATCTCTGAAATGCAGTTTCGATCTTGACGAGGATTACATCAAAAGAGAAACGAGATCAAAAGTTTTAGAGTTCAAAGAAGGAAAAGGATACCATAAAAAATGGAAAATAGACTCAGAAGACGTAGAGATATGGATAGAAGCTTAGGCTCTCATGAGTATGACACCAAAAGCTTTTTATATAACATATAATTATAAAATGCAGAGTCATTAATGGTGATAAAATGAATAAAATTAAAAGTTTGATAATAACAGCAATGTTTTTGGTGTCTTTGGTAGTAGTGATTACGCCCGTGAGTGCAGAACGGACACGAGAATCACCGAGCAATCCTGTGGGTGCAGGATTACCTCAAGGAGTGCCCACGCAGTTCATGCCCTATTTTCAGGATTTTGAAAGTGGACCAGGATTGTGGTTTTCCACTGGATTATGGCACTTAGTGGGACCAGGAGACACGTACCAGGATTACTATAGCCCGACCCATAGCTTCTGGTACGGGCAAGATTTCACGGGGGACTACGATACGTGGACTTGGGAGCCAGTACCTAACGAGGGTATCCTCATCTCACCACCCATATACCTGAGCGAGTCCGCGGTCCTTACCTTCTGGACGTCGTGGGAAATCGAGGGAGCTATGCCTTCTATCTTTGATGTGATGCAGGTTTGGGTAAATGATGGAACGGGGGATACACTCGTTCTCCAGCTCAATCCGACATGGAATCCCGGTTCTGGATATTTCAGTTCTGCAGGATGGAACATACCGCGGATATGGATTCACCATACCGTTGATCTCAGCGCATATGCCGGGAAAACGGTACTCGTGGGGTTCTACTTTGACACAAGGGATTACTTGTATAACGACTATCGAGGATGGTACGTTGATGATGTCTCTATTCAGAGAGCACCTGTCTTTGCAAACGCAGTAGCAGCCTTCTGGCCTGTAGCTCACTACCGTCTGAGACAGGTGAACACATGTCTCGGATGCATAGAGGAGAACTTACCGGAAGATGTGCCTGAAGACGTTCAAGCATTGTTGGACGAAATGCAGGAACACATAGACAATGCAAATACTACAGGAAACTCTATTTACGCAAATAATGAACTTCTGAAGGCTCTCAAGTGCTGCGGAGATATCCAGGAAAAACTGGGCATTACGTGTCCACTTTGAATTTTTTTATTTTTTATCTTTTCTAAATCTCTTTAGTATAGATAAATTTAAATATAATCATAGAAAGTATGTATTATGTCTATGCAGATAACAAAAGAAGAATTTGAAAAATTGAAATTGAAAGTAGAGGAAATGGAGGAAATTATCAATATAATTTTTGACAGAGAATTAATGGAAAGTGTGGCGAGGGGTAAAAAAGATATAAAGGAAGGCAGGATAATTTCTTTAGAGAAATATGAAGAGAAGTACATAAAAAACAAGTGTTGAGCTGTACAAGATATTTCTATCAAAAGAAGTAGTAAAAATTCTTGTTAATTTGGATAGAGAAAATGAAAAAGCAATAAGAGATAAAATAAAGAAATTGGGCAGATATCCCGAATCTTTTGGAAAACATTTGAAAGGCATTGATTTATGGAGCTTGAGGATAGGAAAATATAGAGTTTTATTTGAGATCAACAAAGAAAAGAAAGAAGTTTTTATAGTTACGATAGGACACAGAAAAGATGTTTATCATAAATTGAAGGAGAAAAGATAATTTCCGTATTCTATACTATATTTCTTTTATCTCCCACCTTTTTCAATCCTCTCAATCGATCAATTGTATATCTTCATCATATCTCGGTAGAATTTCTATATCTTCGTTATATTGAGAGATGACACCTGAAACCTTTACCCTGTCACCAGTTTTTATATTTATAGATATTCCCGTGTCTTTGTCTATATAGACTATAATTTCATCACTCTCGTCACGAATATAAAATTTATTATTGTAAACTTTGGTGACAGTTCCTTCTATAGCAATGAACGAGCCTTCTCTGTTTTTTGCTTCTTTTATAGATAAAGAGAAAGGATAGGGAGTCTCATTTCCAAGGATAGAGATTTTTTCAGTTTTTAGGAATTTTATCTCTATGTTTTCATAGTATCTGTCTGTAACTCCTTCTATTTTGACAATATCCCCCAGTTTTATATCGAGATCATTTAAAACCATCGAGTAAACCTTAATTCCAGCTGTTGAATCCTGGATATACATAACGTCTTCTCTAAAAATCCCGGGCGGTGCTGTTACAACACCTTTTATGGAAACAGTTTCTCCAAGAAGTTCTCTCGCTTTTTCTATATCCGTAAAAGATTCGCTTACTTTAGTTTCAGTAATTGTCTTTGTGATACTTTTTTCTGGTGTTTCAGTCCCAGTGACTGTTTTTGCAATACTTTCTTCAGGCTCTTTTTCTCCCGTAATACTTTTTTCTTCTTCCTGTTCACTTAAACAGAGTGAACAAACTAGCACTATTAATATTATTCCCCAAACCTTCATATATAACACCCCTCATTTTAATATTTCACCTATCCTTCTAATTTTTTCTTCGTTCAATATATTCTATTTCTCCCTTTAAAAACTTTCGTGTTCTGTTCTTCTTATGATTTCATTCTGAAGGTCTTCCCCAAGATCAATAAAATAATCGCTGTATCCAGCCACTCTCACGATCAGATCTCTATGCTTTTCTGGATGTTTCTGAGCATCCCTCAACGTATCTGCAGTAACAACGTTAAACTGGATGTGATGGCTGTCAAGCTTAAAGTGTGCTCTAATAAGATATACCAATTTGTTAATTCCTTCCTCATCTGCTAACAACTGGGGAGTAAATTTTTGATTGAGAAGTGTTCCTCCTGTTCGTATATGATCTATTTTCCCGACGGATTTTATGACGGCTGTCGGTCCATTTCTATCCGCTCCCTGGACGGGTGATATCCCCTCTGAAAGTGGTTCCGAAGCTTTTCTTCCGTCAGGTGTGGCTCCAGTCATTTTCCCAAAATATATATGAACCGTTGTCGGCAGAAGGTTTATCCTGTGATGTCCACCTTTTGTGTTGGGCCTTCCGTCAACAGCTTCATAGAATGCTTCGAAAATCATTTTCATTACATCATCCGCATAATCGTCATCATTTCCGTACTTGGGAGTTTTATTTATCATTCCTTGTCTTAACGATTCACGCTCCGAAAAATTTTTTTGAATAACATCGAGCAGTTCTTCCATCGAAATGTTCTTTTTATCATACACATTGAATTTTATTGAAGTGAGTGCGTCAGTTATTGTTCCGAGTCCGACTCCCTGGATATACGACGTATTGTATCTGGCACCTCCATCGTGGTAATCTTTACCCTTTACTATACAATCATCTATCAGCAGGGAGAGAAACGGAGCCGGGAGATACTCTGCATATATCCTTTCAACTATGTTGTTTCCTTTTATCTTTACATCAACAAAATATCCTAACTGTATTTTAAAGGCTTTAAAAAGTTCATCAAATGATTTAAAATTCGAAGGATTCCCCGTCGCAATACCTATCTTTCTACCTGTCGCAGGGTCAACTCCATTATTGAGTGTGATCTCTAAAATCTTTGGAATATTAAAGTAACCTGTGAGAATATAACTCTCTTTTCCAAAAGCGCCCGTTTCTACACAACCACTGGCTCCGCCGTTTCTTGCATCTTCTATGCTTTTCCCCTGTCTTAAGAGCTCCTGGATAATTTCGTCGGTGTTAAAAACCGAGGGCTGGCCATACCCTGTCTTTATAATTTTTAAAGCCCTCTTAAGAAATTCATCGGGAGTCTTTTTGCTTATCTGGACCATTGAACTCGGTTGAAGAAGTCTCATCTCTTCAACAACATCAAGAATCAGGTACGATAATTCATTGACAGCGTCAGATCCGTCTGTCTTAAGACCTCCTATATTTATCAATGCGAAATCCGTGTACGTGCTACTTTCTTCGGCCGTCACCCACACCTTTGGAGGTGCCGGCTGATTGTTAAATTTAATCCAGAAAGCCTGCAACAGTTCTTTTGCCTTCTCTTTTGTGAGGGTTCCTTCTTCGACCTCCTTTTTATAAAAAGGATAGAGGTGTTGGTCGAGCCTTCCAGGATTAAAAGAATCCCACGGATTTAATTCAGTTATAACCCCTATATGGACAAACCAATAATACTGCAAGGCCTCCCAGAAGGTTCGGGGGGGATTGGCTGGAACATAGTTACATATCTCAGAAATTTTCTTTAATTCTTTCTTTTTTTCAGGATTTTTTTCTTTTTTGGCCAGTTCTTCTGCTTTTTTCGAATATCTTTCAGCGAATAGTATCAGGGCACCTGCTGCAATCTCCATGGCTTTAAGTTCTTCTCTTTTGTCCAGAGCTTCAGGATCGTTGTAAAAATCAAGAATTTTCATGCTTCTTTTTATATCCTCCTTGAAACCCAAAAATCCCTTTTTATATATTTTATCATCCAAAACAGTGTGACCCGGTGCTCTCTGCTCCATAAATTCTGTAAATATACCTGCCTCGAAGGCAGTTTTCCATTCCTTGTCAACCGCTTCGAATATCCTGTCTCTTGTAGCTTTTCCCTTCCAGAAAGGAATAATCTCTTCTTTGTATATTTTTTTTGTTTTTTTACCAACTTTATACGGGATTTTTTCCCTTGAATCCAGAATTTCAAGGTCTTCAATGCTGTGAACGACAATTTCTGGATATGTGGGAGTAGCCTTTGGTGCGGGCCCCCTCTCACCAACAATGAGCTCTCCTTCGTTTATGCAGATTTCTTTATTCTCGAGCATGTATTTAAACGCTAAAGCTCTCCTTACCGGTGAAGACACGCGAGAAGAAATGTTACTTTTATAAAATTCAGTTACCAAAACTGCTCTTTCCGGGGTTATGTAAGGTCGAGCGTTGAGACTTTGTTCCCTGAGTTTTTTAATTCTGTCATTCATGTTTAACCGCCTATTTTAACTTCAAAGTTATATTCTTCGAATATGTTTTTAATTTTTTCCATCTTTCTTTCTGATGGGGGGCTGACTTCCCTCATTTTATTTTCTTTATTCAATCGTTCGTATTTTTTGTTCCCTGCAGTGTGATAGGGCAAAAGACCTATATTCTCAATGTTTTTTAACACGGCAAGAAATTTTGCAATCTGATTTATATTTTCTTCTGTGTCGGTTATTTCAGGAACAATGGGAATTCGGATCTCTATATTTTCGTGAATCTTCGATAATTTTTCCAGATTTTTTAGAATTGGTACATTTGATACGCCTGTGTATTTTTTATGCTTTTTATTGTTCATCAGTTTAATGTCATAGATAACAAGATCGATGCTGCATATTAGCCTTCTGATGGTTTCAAAAGGGGCATAACCTGCCGTATCGAGGGCTGTATGGATTCCTTTTTCCTGACAGGCTTCAAGTAGTGATTTCAAAAATTCCGGCTGCACGAGCGGTTCACCACCTGAAAAAGTTACACCTCCTCCGGATTCATTATAAAAAATCAGATCTTTCTCAATTTCTTTCATGACACCTGTTACTGTTACTTCCTTACCGATCATCTTTACAGCTTCTGAGGGACAGAGTTTTGCACATTCTCCACACACGTTACATCTTTCCTTATTTACAGAAATCTTATCAATTTTTGAGATGGCTGAAGTATTACAAGCATCAAGACATTCTCTGCACCCTTCAATACATCTATCCTGGTTAAGTATAATTTCTGGATCAGGAGACTGACTTTCGGGGTTATGACACCAGTAGCAGTTGAGAGGACATCCTTTGAAAAAAATAGTTGTACGGATTCCCGGACCGTCATGTATCGCAAATCTCTTTATATCAAATAGTATTCCCTGCATTTTCATGTTTGCACCTGCTATTTTCTAAATTCCCGGATCCACACGGAACAAAAATTATCATCATAGTCCTCGTTTTCATACATGGGGGCTGTTATTTATTAATCTTTTCTCATGGCTCGCAATCTAAACTCCCGGCATTTTTATTTCGTCCAATCATGTGGGAAAATAAAAAGATTTTTAAGCACATACATTTATGGATAGTGTAGTGAATTATCGTTCAATTAACTCATTGGAGTGAATTGTATGAAAGTTGTAGACAGTGTTCTGGATTTAGTTGGATCGACCCCAATGATAAAACTGAACAGAGTAGCCAAGGATGTTGAAGCGACAGTGATGGCGAAGGTAGAGTTTCTCAATCCCAGTGGAAGCGTAAAAGATCGAATCGCAGTATCAATGATCGAAGCTGCTGAGAGAGAAGGTATTCTCAAGCCTGATTCTATAGTTGTGGAAGCCACAAGTGGCAACACAGGTATCGCCCTCGCAACGGTGGCTGCGACAATAAAAGGGTACAGGACCATTATCGTCATGCCCGAGTGCGTGAGTGAAGAGCGAAAAAAAATCGTGAGGGCTCTTGGTGCTGAACTGATCCTGACTCCCACCGAGGAATTTGTTGAGGGAGCATTGAAAAAAGTCAAGGAACTGGCTGAATCGGACCCACGCGTTTTCGTGCCACAGCAGTTCGAAAATCCACACAACGTAGCGGCACATCGTGAGGGTACAGGTAAGGAGATTCTGGAACAAACAGGAGGCAAAGTAGATGCATTTGTAGCTGGAGTTGGCACGGGAGGGACCCTGATGGGGGTAGCTGAGGCATTGAAAGAAGTGAATCCAGATATTCTCATCGTGGCAGTTGAACCTGCAGAAAGTTCTGCACTGACTAGTTGCGGCCCATTCGAACAGCACAAGATAGAAGGAATCGGCGACGGGTTTGTCCCCAGTTTGGTAAAAAGAGAACTGATTGACGAAGTGTTTACTCCAACGAGTGATCAGGCATGTGAAATGACACGCAGACTGATCAGGGAAGAAGGACTGCTCGCTGGTCCGTCATCAGGAGCTAACGTATTCGGTGCGGTAGAGATCGGGAAAAGACTTGGCAAGGGAAAAACCGTTGTTACATTACTACCAGACAGTTTACAGCGGTATCTCAGCACGGATTTATGTGAAAACATGAAAAAATTTCAGGAGTGTTTATCAAGGTGAATTAATGGGCGTGAGAAAAAGCAACGCTTGAAGAAAAGCCAGTAAGGATAATGAAGATTCATTTTGTTTTTATAAATACCCCTATCTCTATATAAAAAGAAAGCTAAAAATAACTAGATTAAGATATTATTTTAGAAAGATTTTACAAAATTGCTCCCAGCTCTCCTCGATCTTTTAGCTAAGGAAAATCTCTATCAAATAATAATTTTTTTAGATTCTATATCGCTATCCTTCTAATATTTTTTTACAGTTATTACACACATACTTTCCATTGACTTCATTCAAGCTCTGGAAATGCTGTCCGCAGACCTCGCAGACACCAGGGCCTATCTCCATTTCTTCTATTCTCTCCTCAAATATTTCAGGAGCATAGCTGAGGAGATCAACAGAGGCGACTATTCCCACAATATCTTCATTTTTTGTGACAACGAGTCTTCTTACATTCTGCTCAGAGATAACTTTTGAAGCTTCGAGGATCGTACTGTCATAATTTATAGTTATTACAGGAGATGACATTACACTTTCTAGCTTTACCTCTGAAGGTTTCTTTCCTTTAGATATTACTCTTTTCACAATATCTCTCTCTGTCACCACGCCTATTGGCTTTGAACCTTCTACTATCACTACACACCCTAAGTCTTTCCCGCTCATCTCTCTTGCAGCTTTTGCAACTGTGTCGTCGGGTGCCAGCTTTACTATATCTCTTTTCATGACTTCTTCTATGGTGGTCGTGGGATCACCTCATACTTAATATAATTTTTTGCTTTTATAGTTTTTGCTTCTCTGTCACGCAGTATCTCATTTATCACTGACAAGGAGGACGATATAATCCTTGATATTTGCGAGATTCTCAAGAGAGAATGTAGCTTTGATGATCCTATCCATGCGGGCATCGGACATAGTGCTACTTGCATTCGATCTGAACTTTGAGATTAATTCTTCATCTGTCAAAGGACGTTTTTTACTTCCCTTTGCAAAATCTTCCTGTTTTTTGTAATTTTTTCCATCTTTTGTGATAACTGTACATATAGCACGCTTTATTCTTGGGAATAGAGAATCTATCTCAGGATTTGCTACAACCTTTATTTTTTTTATCAATTCGAGGACAAGGGTATCTTTTAATGCTATAGGTTCGAAATCCGAAGGGAGTACATTTCCTTTTGCTATTGCTACGGCAATACAATACGGTAGAGAGTGATCAGCAGTTTCCTTTGTTTTAGGAGTGTATTTACTCGGATCAGAGAGGATATCTGCACCACGAGATGTAGTTTCAATCAAAACACTTTCTACATCCTCAGGTTTTATATTATGCTCTTCCATGAGCTCGAGTATAGCTGTTATAGGCTGATGTGTCAATGCTTCAGTTGGAAACGCCTTGTACTCGCATTCAGTTATAAGGAAATTTTTACCCAATTTTTCAGTGAGGATATCGCTGTCCCATTTTACGTTATTTATTACCTCAAACAATCCTTCTTTACCTTCAAAAACTTTTACAGGTCCAGAAAAACCTGTTTCAGCCAACATGGCAGCTCTTACGCCAGCTTCAGTAGCCATGGGGTCCGCCGTATTTTTCATATTGGTAAGATCACCTGCAACGACGCCTCCAAATGTGGAATGACACGAGCCACTGATGCCGACTGCTGCAACTATTTCTTCTTCATTTAATTCCAGCATTCTCCCAGCTACCAGCGGACTTACGAACTGTGTTAACGTTGCGTGGTGCCAGCCTACTTCTCTGACCCCCGGCGATGCTGCGAGACATAAACGCATCTCCAACTCGTAAGCAATAACAATGCCGACTATAAGATCTTTTCCAGAGCATTCTTTATACTCGCCTGTACTAAGTGCTGCGGGGATAATATCCGAAGGATGTGATGGATCCTGCTTCCAGTATATGTCGTTATAATCCATACCTCTTATAAGCAGAGAGTTCATTAATGCAGAGTTCGGCATATTGGTTCTATGCCCGTATCCTATGATAGTTGCCTGCTCATTTCCACCTAGATTCTTAATATACTCAAATGCCTGTTCCATGTCTTCATTTCTTACCGCGGCCAACGCGCATCCTATGCTATCTAACATGAATCGCTTTGCCTCCTTCACTGCATCTTGGGGGATGTTCTCATACTTCAACTCTAAAGCAAATTTTGCCATTTTATGGCTGATAGATTCCATTTATGAAGCCTCCTTTGGATTAAATTCTATGAAGTTACTTTTGATTTTACATAGTTTGAAGTTATATAAACTTTTTTCTTTGGTTTATGATACTCGTTTTTATGATCCAGATGTTGGTATACTTGCATTTCCGGAGATGAGCAACTCACTGATAATGTTCTTGTACAGAGACCCATCATATCGTAGTTAAATTTTATGAAAAGTGGAAAAAGAGGGATTCTAAAGGATTTAACTTACCAGGGAATTTCATTTCTTTGCCAATCGAGATATTTTCCAGTATCTTCTAGGGATAGGGAATCAATAACTTTTAACATTCCCTTGATGGATTGTTTGGGCACTAAGGGTGCATGTGGACCGCCAAGATCGGTTTTTACGTGTCCTGGATGTAAAGCCACTACAATGATTCCTTTATTCTTTAATTCAATTGACATCAGTTTTGAAAACATGTTGAGAGCAGTTTTGCTGGCACAATAACTGTATCTAAACACCCGTGCTTTAGATCCAATTGACCCAAGCAACGAAGTTATATTAATTATTTTAGGATTTTTTCCTTTTTCAATTAAATCAAGGAACTTTTCTGCTAATAAAACTGGGGCAATAGCGTTGACCTGTAAAACTTTGCCAATATTCTCTGTTCGTAACTCTCCTAAGGTATAACCATCCTTTTTCCCTCCAGATCTTATGCCAGCATTGTTAATGAGCAAATCTATCTTTTCGTACTTTCGCTTCACGCGTTCATAAGCCGCATCTATAGATCGTTTATCTACTACATCAAGCTGTATGATTGTTAAATTGTCAGCGAAGTCATTCTGTAAATCGTGAAGCGTTATAGCTTTCTCAGGATCCCTGCACGTTGCTATAACTTCTTCTCCTCTCTCGAGATATTGTTTGACAAATTCCAGCCCTAAACCTCTATTTGTTCCCGTGATTAAAATTTTCATATAAAGTGTAAGTATTTGTCACTTAAATAAATTTCTTTTTTAATGAACGAACTTCCAGAAGGTTTGGTCTTGTTGATGCATTATCGAGCTATCCGAAACGGCAATTCTCGTGACCCCATCGCTAACATTGATATGGAAGATGCCGTAAAAATAATCCAGACTACAAAAAAGAAAAAAGCTTTTGATAACATTATTCGTCGCTATATAATTTCAAAAATACAGCAATAATCATCAAAAAACCACAAATGCCTTTAAGGAATGTAGATAATACCAAAAGATGTGAATCAGAGAGGAAACTGTCTCTTAAAAATAATAAAAACTCTAGCAATCTAGGAAATACTTGTGACATTCCCCAGAACCCCAACAATAGGAATCCAAATTTTTTAAAATCGTTAAAATTTGGAGACTTAGAATGCAGTTGTAAAGCGGTACACATCAGTATTACAAGTAATGGTATTGTTAAGAAAAATTGGAGTATGTTCCCAACTTCACACAAACATCCAAAATCTAAAGTAGAAAAGAAAAGAGGAATGGAAGACGAAAAGTATAAAATCAATGAATAAACGAAAATTTTACTACTTTTCCAAAAAAATTCTACTTTTTTACTTTATCCTTTATTACACCCATGCTTGCAATGAGAACTCCAAATACTGCGATGTACAGACTCCTGCGAGTGCAATCCTTCACGTTTCTTTCCGCATACGCAGTGGAAAATTGAAAATCTGAATCTTTTCCAGAATTGTTTTTCAATACTAATGTGTAAAATCCTGTTTTTTCAGTATTGAATTTTATCATACCTTCATTTTTAACCTTGAATTTTTCTATATAAGTAATTTCATTGGTAGTTAAGAGATGTTCGGTCTGCTCTCTGTTCAATACAAAAAGTTCACCCGTATACCCTTCATCTGCACTGTAATAAAATTTGTTTTCCCCGATAAAAAGAAAATACTCATCGGAAGAAATATCCTTGTCAGAGGTAAAGGACATCAGTCCGGTTGCAGAGGAGATGTATTTTACATTAAAATTCACGAATATAGTTAGTCCAATAAGAAAAATAATGAAACCAATTCTCTTCATTATTTCACCTCGAAATACCTTGTATAATAAAAGAAGCTTATCAATAAAAGCAGTATAGAAAAAAAGAGAGGATAGTATATGATTTTCATGACTGCTGCGTAATCTGTAAGGTGAACTACCGCCTCACCGCCGCTCTGCCATACACTATGTCCGGTAAAAAAATGATCTGCAAGATTTCGCAGAAAAGAAGGGGGAGATAATGGTATATTTGCAGCGGCAGAATCAAAAATGTAAAGGGTAAAGAAGCTTCCTATGAATGATATAGCAGTGTTTTTAGAGAAAATAGCAATGGTGACAGAAAATGTGGAGGCAAAGAAGATCAGCAAAAACAGAAGCAGTGCATAGACCCAGATATACGATGACGTAATGTTCACAGAGAAATACACAGGATCCACAAATCCAGCAAATCCTATTCCTGCACATAAAAACATCACAAAAAGTATCACAAAGCATGTCATAAACTTTACAATGAAGTAATCTCTTCTCTTCACAGGATACGATAAATAGATCTTCGTGAGGTTCGTGTCCAGTTCGTAGGCAAAGGAGATCGTGAAAAGTAACGATGCAATGAGGTAAATGATGATCCTCGATTGTATGAAATTGTTGGTCAGCATTTCGTATGTAACCCGCCCTATCTCTCCATGAAATGCGTTGACTGTGAGTATGTCTCCATGTCCAGCAACGAGAAAATTGAAAATATTTCCAACAAATGCTATCTGAAAAACTGCAAACACGATTATTATCTCTAAGATAGGAAATCTCAAAAGATTCTTCAGCTCCCACTTCATGATCTCCTTCATCCCGACACCTCTATAATCTTTTTAAAGAGATACTCAAGATCAGGCTTTATTTCTTCCAAACTGTAAAGAGTAACTCCTTCCTTTACACATTCCATAAGATCGTAGAGAAAGTATCTATTGTATACATAAATATAGTCATTCTTTAATTCTCCTCCAATTCTTTCTACAATTTTCCTATTATCCGAGGATTTTATTCTGTAATACGTTCTGCAGTACTTCTCTATCATATCTTCTATTTTTCCGCAATCCAGAACTTTTCCATCATTAATAACAATGATAGACTCGCAGACTCTCTCTAACTCTGATAAAATATGCGTACATATGAGAAAATTTGTTCCGTTTCCCCTGTTAAATTTTTTTATGATCTCTAAAAACTCCATTCTTCCCAAGGGATCTAGATTGCTCGTGGGCTCGTCTAAAATAACTAACTCAGGATCGCCTAAAAGAGCCTGTGCAAGACCTATTCTCTGCATCATCCCAGCAGAGTATTCTTCTATTTTCCTGTCTAATGCGTATCCTATGCCAACGGCTTCAGCTTTCCTTTCTATATCATCTAAATCTATATCTTTCAATTTTCCTACATACTCCAGGAACTCTCTTCCTGTTACTCTTCCCGGAAATCTCGAGTTCTCGTGAAGAACTCCTATTCTCTTCTTTATTTCAAAACTATCTTCCTGACAGTCCATCCCGAATATGTGAGCTTCTCCGTATGAAGGCTTTATCAAATCTAGAAGAATTTTTATAGTGGTGGATTTACCAGCACCGTTTGGTCCTATCAATCCGTATATTCCTTTATCCACCACGAAATCTATCCCCCTTAAAGCTTCAACGTTCCTGAAAAATTTCACTAAATTTCCCACTTCTATGAGCATGGAAGTATCTACCCATGAAATAATAAAAAGTTTTCGGGCATTATTAATTTATAGGGATATGTTGATGTGATTTAGAATGCCGAAATTTATTTAAGTAGATAAAACAATTATATTGTACAAGAGTCATATGACAGACACGGTGTGTGACGGAGAAGTCATATTTTTACTAAGAAAAAGCAAGACACGTCAAATAGTATTAGAATATCTTGTTAGTATACATCCTGAAAAATCATATCCCTCAGAGATCGCAAGAAAAATAAATTTAAGATCAACGGATGTGTGTGGAGCTCTGAATGGAGTATCACATCGATTTAAAAAAGAGAACAGTCTGGTAAATCTAAACCTGGTAGAAAAAAGCGAAGAAAAAGATGTATTCTTATATAGTGCCACAAAGTTAGGGTGCAAGATATGGAAGTTGCTGAATGAATGAGCATATGACTAATAGCTCAACTGTACGTACAACTGCACGAAAAACATTTATACCTACAAGAAAGGGAATAGTATGTCGCGATAAAAACATTGACATGCGCATGGATGAGATGAACACAATAAAAAAAATGTGAAGGAGGTGAAAAATCATGAACAGAAAAATGGTGGCATTGGTGTTGATTGGGACAATAGCAATGATACCCCTTGCTTTAGGTGGAAATAATCCACGGGGGGATCATCCGCATATTAGGACTGATACTGCATGTGACTCTACTGCTTGTTGCACTGCATGGCTCTGTGCATGGACAGATGAATCAGGTCTTATAATTGACTCTCAACACGACGCAAGTGGTAGATGGGTAGGTGGTTCACCGCCACACGAAGGATGGACTCTTAGACCAAAGATACACTCAAAAGGGCATACATCTACCCATGCATGGACAGACGCTAGAACATGGGTATATGACGAAAATAACTATTTCAGAGGATGGACACCAATGGCGGAAGCAGATTTCTATGTTTAAGGTGAAAATATGAAAGAAATTACTTTCTTTTTTTATTTTTTTCATGGAGAACCTTCAAAAAATTTATAAATATAAAATCAAAAATATAAAGAGGTGATACTATGAAAAAATTAGTTGGTGTGACGATAATAGTAACAATGTTTGTGTTAACAATACCCAGTTTTTACTCATTTGATATCGAGAAGGGATCCTATGCACGATATGAGATGTATAAAGATCCTGAGACAATCATGGGAGAGGGATATGATTTCTCAGTTGCACTGTTAAAAGGAGATAAAGAAGTATTTTTCAGCGACTTTATTTACACATACCAGATTCTTGACATAGAGGACAATATCGCTGATGTGAGAATTTGTTTTGAAGGAGAACTAATTAATGAGCCGACATATAAAGAAGATCTCATAGAACTGCCGTTCAAACGAATATTCGATATAAAACTCAATCTTGACACGTTAGAAATGATAGACGAGAGTGGTGCATGGGGAAAATGGCTCTTCTGGGTACCGCAGGGACTGTATGACCGGAAAGAGTACACATTCATGAAGAACTGGAATAATCATGGAGAAGTGACGGGATGGCTGAATGGCCCATTAGAAATGATGATGCAGTTTCTTCAATCTCCTTACGGTAAAGATTTAAAACATTACACATATCTAACAACGCTATACTGGAAAAAAGGTGAGCCATGGATTTATCCAATGTGTAAAGATTACGGTATCCCTCCCAGAGAAGAATTCTATATGCTCAACGAGGAGGGAGAACAGACATCCGAGCCCGGACTGGAAACATACTACGTTTATACGGACGAAGGATTATTTATCGAAACAATACGTTATATAGACGATTTTCTTGATCAGAAACTGGGAATACTGATTCTCTCAGGCGAGATGATTCTCACAGATTACGGTGTCTCAGACGAAATTCTTATAGAAGATCCAAAACCGGAGTATCAGAAATCTACATTTGACGAGGAACTAGCCAAGATAGAGGAATTAAAAGAACAGCAAAAAACGAAAATTCTAGAAACACAAACTACAAAATCTCCACAAAAAACAGAACAAAAGACAGAAACTCCACAAAGCACTAAAGAAGAACAGAATATACTGTTCCATCTCATTCCTGTGCTCGCAGTTGTGATCATAGTAGTGTTTATTATGCTGAAGGAAAAACGGTGATGCCTTTTTATTTTATTTTTCTTTGGCAACCAACAAGTTTTAATATCCGATAATTAGATTTTTATCATGAGGATTTTAGCTCTTCAGGCACTGCACAAATTTTCCAACGAAAAGTTATACTCTCTTTCTTCTGAGGAATATCAAAAAATTACAGAAATATCTCAAAAATTGATCAAAAAGAAGGGAATTTCTTGGCAGGAGATCTATAAAACTTCTGATATAGGAAAAGAGAGACTGGAGATCGCCAACAAAATAGGATTTAAGAAAGAAGATTTGGCTTTAGAAATAGGATGTGGGAGAGGGTACTCCACTGCAGCGGCAGCAAATTTCTGCAAAAAGATATTTGCATTGGACTCGATGACATACAGAAAAAAATGGTGGAACATATTTTATGATAATATGGATAAACTGGGACTGAAAAACAGAGTTATTGGAATAAAAGCAGAAGGAACGGATATTCCTTTTAAAGATAACTATTTCGATATTGTTTTCACGGTCCATGCGATTAGAAATTTTAAGAATAGAGAAGAGATAGTAGATACTTTAAAAGAAATGAAGAGAGTTGTTAAAAGCAATGGAAGAATAATAGTTGCGGAAAATTTACCTGTTGTCAAAAATGTTCAGCAGGAGAACTATCTGAGATTATACGAACTGAAAAAGGAACATTTTAAAGGTGAAATAGGATTTTTCACAGAGGAGGAAATAATTGAATTTTTCAGAAAGGCAGAGCTTGAAGATTTAAAAATTGAAATCATTGATTTAAATTATGATGCATCACCTCCACTCTTCGATTCGAATTCTTTGCCTGAGGAGAAAAAAGATGAATACAATAAAGTAGTTGATAATATTCAGAAATATGGAATTTTCCAGCCTCCCGTCATAATTATTCAGGCGAGAAAAAGCGATAATCCATCTGTTCCCTGATTATCTCCATGGCTTTACGACCGGCTAACTTTTCGCACAGATAAAGGCCGAGATCGATGGAAGCGGTAACTCCCATAGCAGTTATGACATCTCCTTCATCAACTATTCTTTTGTCAACGACAGAACAGAATTTACTCAACTCTTCAAAAGCGTTCCTATGTGTAGTAGCTCTCTTTCCTTTAAGAAAACCTGCAGCCCCGAGGAGTAAGGAACCGGTACATACGGAAACCTTCAGTTTACAGTTCTTTCCTGTCTTAAGCCAGTTTATAAACTCCCTGTTTTTAATCATTTTTCTGGAACCGTATCCTCCTGGTACAAAAAGTATATCATATTTTCCAAGATCTGGTGATATTTTTGTCGGTGTAAAGCGAAGACCTGTACTATCATGTACTTCTTTAGATAATGCACAGATATCCCACTCTATCGTTATGAGACGAGTCAATGGATCGTAAACACCAATAAAATCGAGAGCTGTCATACCCTCATATATTACAAAGGCGATTCTCATATCTTTACCTGAGATATTGTCATTTTTAAATTTTATTCTACAAGAGATGTTTGCGTCCAATATTTCTAGATTTTGTAAAGTTTTTGGACGAAGTAGAGCAAGAATATGCTATCACATGATGTGAAAGATTATCTATATGTAGTCTCACTCCTCCTCTCTATTTTTACTATTAGGACTTCCTTTCTTTCCTTATAAATAGTGTAGAGAACTCTATAATCACCAATTCGCTTCCGTCTTATATTTTCGTACCCTCTCACTTTTATAGTTCCTCTGTGCCATGGATCATTACTAATTTCTATAACAGCTTCCTTTATTCTTTCTTTTAGTTTTTCATGAAAAGATTTTATCTGTTTATAGCTTTTCGGTGAGAGAATAATCTCAAAACTCATTTGAACACTTCATCAACTCTGTAATAATTGCCCTTTTCCTTTTCATTCATAGCTTCAAGTATGTCTTCCATATCCTCATCTGTTAGGATTTCATCTCTGTTCAATATTTTCACAGTTATAACATCAGACTCTATTTTTGCAGGTTTTAGGATCCTTAAAGAACCCTTCTCATATATGACTTCTATTTTATTCATCTCCATCATCTCATTTAATTGTTTTTTAACTTTATTAATCTATCTCCATGGATTCTTCTGTAACAAATGCAGAACAATTGGACTCTTTCTTGTCTTTATCGTTGGTATAGTTTTATACAATAATAATATCCCCATATTATTTGTTTTTATCCCTTTGTCTTTTTCAGGTCTTCAAACCTCTTGATAGATAGATCCAGATACTCTTTTTCATTATCGATCCCTATGAATCTTCTTTTATATTTATAAGCTACCAGACCTGTAGTCGAGCTCCCCGTGAAGGGATCCAAAATTAGATCATCTTCATTTGTACTCGCGAGAATAATCCTTTTTAAAAGTAGCTCGGGCTTCTGCGTCGGGTGTTTGCCGTACTTCTTTTCCTCAGGTTTCGGCGTGTTCACAGCCCAGACGGATCGCATCTGGCTTTTCGGTCTCTTGATAGAATCTTCGGACCAGTCACCTTCTTTCATGAGTTTGTAATTAAAGGTATGTTTTGCTTCTGGATCTTTTATAGCCCATATGAGTGTTTCATGGCTCGCCGTGAAATATCGACAGCTTAAATTTGGAGAGGCATTGGGTTTGTACCATGCGATGTCATTCAATATTTTATATCCCAGAACCTGCAGGGCATACCCGCAGGCGTATATGGAATGGTACGTACCGCTGATCCATATAGTTCCATTGAGTTTTAATACTTTTTTACACGCTTTTATCCATCGGAGATGAAAATTAAAATCTTCCTCGATACCCTTACTCACATCCCATTCCCCTTTGTTCACAGAAGCTCTCTTTCCAGAATGGCACGTGAAGCCATCATTGGAAAGATTGTAAGGAGGATCGGCAAATATCGTGTCTATCTTTTCTGGCATCTCTTTGAGAATATCGAGACAGTTGCCGAGATAAAGTTTGAAATTATCCTGATCGTAATACGGTTTTATCATGGATACACCTTCCGTGCGATCATCAACACAGTCCTGGAATAGTGGCCCATTCCATTTTTCTCTATATTATCCCCAAATTTGGACCAGATTTCCTCAAAAGAGGGAGTTTTACGCCCGTAAATCTTAGGAACGTTATCGCAGGCAAACTCTATCTCTTCTCTTGCCTGCGTTGCCGTTAGTTTCTTGCCCGTAAGGTAATTTGTTTTCGAGATTAACGTAAATCCCGCTTCCTTAAGCATACTCTCATACTCTCTACTACTCAACCACGTTGCATCGCAGATATAAGAAAATATCTCTACCTCTGTCCTTTGAGCTTCCGTTTCCATTTCTTCTGGAGGCATCACCACAAAGCAGAAATATCCTTGTGGCTTGAGAATGCGATACACTTCAAAAAATGTTTTTTTGACCCCTTCCCTTCCCCGCGTCATATGTATATCTTCCAATCCCAGGAAATTAACAACAATATCGAAGCTTCCATCGGAGAAATTCATTTCAGATGCGTCCATTTGAATAATTTCTACACAGTTATACTCTTTTACATTCCTTTTTGCACTGAGAATATCGTTTTGAGAGATATCAATACCAATAATTTTAAGATTTTTTTCCTGTTTTGCAACTTCAATCGCAAAGTACCCATAACCTGTGGCAAGATCGAGGACGAACATATTCGATTTTATAGGCAGAGCATCTGCTATTTTTTTACGCAAACTATTGAGTTTCGGAAAATAATTCTCGTATTCTCCATCTGATAGATACTCCTCAATCATATTCTTGTATCAATCTTAAAACTTATAAGTTTTGTGAAGCCAAACTCTAATAAAATCCAATGTGAATCCTATATTATGTCAATAGATTTAAACTTCATAATACAGGATAAGAGAAGTGGTTCTTCAAAAATAATAAAAAACACTTTGGAATTGCTTAAAAAGGTAAAAGAAGAGGAAAGAGTTGAGATATGCAAAAAGATAGTAAATGCACACAGTTACATGTCAGGGTTAAAGTTTATCATGGAATCTCTTAAAATAAATCCAGAAATTGATATATTAATCGATAAATTTGAAGAAATGAACTCAAAAACATCAAAAAATTTGGAGAAGATCGTTGAAAACAGGATTGTGACAGTACTGAGCAGGAGCCATATTGTTGAAAAAGGATTGATAAAAACAAAGAAGATCAATGTTCTTGAATCAAAGCCCGAAAAAGAAGGAATTGACACTGCAAGGTGGCTGGAAGAACGAGGCAAGGACGTGGAAATATACTATGATGCGTTTATGGGGCATGCTATTGAGGACTGTGACGCAGTTATTGTCGGCGCTGATTCTTTATTAAAAACAGGATTCATCAATAAAACAGGGACACTTCCATTAGCTCTCACAGCGAAGCATCTGCATAGAGAATTTTATGTTGCAGCTCCATCGTACAAGTTCAGCGATGAGTATCCAGAACTCGATAAAAACTTTGAGTTCGTTCCTGAGGAACTTGTTACCGCATTCATCTCGGAAGGCGGAGCTGGGAACTTACTTTCACTGTGAGTAATTGTGACAACATATTTATATCCAGATTTCTTCTTAAAGTTATGATTATTATAAAAGCTGGTGGCTCCGCGATTACAGATAAACTCAGGCCTTATACTCCGAGAATAGACGTAATGGAGATCATAGCAGAGCAGTTAACTCTCATTAAAGATTTAATTATCTTAGTTCATGGAGGAGGATCCTTCGGTCATTTTCCCGCTAAAAAATATAAACTGAACGAGGGCTACATGTTCCCGGAACAGGTAAAAGGATTCTCAGAAACAAAAGAAAAAATGGAAGTTCTGAACAACATTTTTATAAAAATCCTCAATCAAAAAGTTAATACAGTTCCAATTCAGAGTTCTGCATGCATAATAACGAAAAATAAAGAGATCTTCAAGTTTTTTTCAGAGCCCATATCAAAGATAATTAATTTTGGAGCGATACCCGTACTTTACGGCGACACAGTTTTCGATGAAAAACTTGGATTCTGCATCCTTTCCGGAGATAAGATTATATACGAACTTTCCAGGATTTTTAAACCTGAAAGGGTAATATTCGGAACAGATGTAGATGGAATATACAATAAAGACCCCAAAAAATACAAGGATGCAGAGCTCATAAGAGAGTTGTCCGTTAAAGAATTTTCTATTGATATTGGCGATATTGACGACGTTACAGGGGGAATGAAAGGAAAGCTTGAGGAGATAAAGAGAATAGTAAAACTTGGCATAGAAGTAGATATAATAAATATTACGGAGAAAGGAAGGATCGTTGAGTCTCTGCAGGAAGATTTTAAAGGAACGAGGATATTTTTATGATAAAAAAGCATGTTTTGATAAATGCCTTAGAACATAAGGGCAAAGCCAATCCAAAGGCAGTTCTCGGCAAGGTACTATCCGAAAATAAGGAATTGAAAACCAAAATCCCGGAAACTTTAAAAGAAATAGAGAAAATCGTAAAAGAGATAAACAATTTATCTGTCGAGGATCAGGAAAAACTTTTAGAAGACACATATCCGGAGTATTTTGAAAAAAAGAAGGTAAAGAAGATAAAGGAACTTCCAGATCTGCCGCACTCAGAAAATGTCGTCACAAGACTCCCTCCAGAGCCTAACGGCTATATACATATTGGTAATGGATTGTCTTTCTTTTTCAACTGGTACTATGCCAGGAAGTACAAAGGTAAAGTTATCCTCCGTTTTGAGGACACAAACCCTTCAAAAGAAAAAAAGGAGTATTATGATAGTATAAAAGAGGATCTTAGATGGCTGAAGATCGACTGGGATACCGAGAAACGAGAGAGCGATAACGTAGAAAGATATTATTATTACGCAGAAGAGCTTATAAAAAAAGGAAAAGCTTATATCTGCGAATGCGATGGAGAAAAGATACATAAAGACAGGTTTGAGATGAGAGAGTGTGAGTGTAGAGAAAGATCTATAAACGAGAACTTGAAACTATTTAATCTTTTAAAAAAAGGAGAAATTAAGACTATATTAAGATTAAAGGGAGACATGAAATCCCAGAATACTTCCATGAGAGATCCCACCCTGTTCAGGATAAATTTAGATCCACACCCCATTGTAGGAAAAAGATACAAGCTCTGGCCTTTGTATGATTTAGCATGCGCGATAGAGGATGCAGAGATAACACATGTCCTGAGGGACAACGAGTTCCAGTTCAGGATAGAAGTTCAAAACTACATACGGGATTGCCTGAATTTGAAGCAGCCGTTCATTAAACATTATTCACGATTCAGTGTAAAAGGCACGCCCACGGCAAAGCGAAAGATAAAACCCCTGATAGAAGAAAATATAGTTGAAGGCTGGGACGATGTTAGGCTAGTTACGATCCGCGGATTAAAGAGGAGAGGGATCCTTCCCGGGACAATTCACGAATTGGGAAAAGAGATAGGACTTTCAACGGCAGAGCCTGTGATAGACTGGAGCATCATTGAGTCCATAAACAGAAAGCTTTTAGATCCAGTTACAAAAAGATACTTCTTCGTTGAAAGTCCGAAAGAGTTATTGGTGAAAAACGCTCCCGAAAAGGAAATAAAACTTAAAATGCATCCCACTGAAAACTTAGGTGAAAGATGCCTGGAAGTTGGTAAAAAATTCTTCATACCTGACGTAAGAGAGGAGGAGATAAGACTGAAAGACCTTTATAATGTAAAAATCTTGGAAATCGGAGATAAGATCATAGGAGAGCATGTGGGAAAGCCCGGTAAAAATTTGAAAAATATAAAAAAAGTCCAGTGGGTACCCGAAGAATACTGCAATGTAGAAATTTTAGTCCCCGATCTTCTTTTCATGGATGATCAGCTGAATCCTGAAAGTTTGAAAACTGTATACGGCGTTGCAGAGAAAAATATTGAATCTTTAAATATAGGCGAGATAATCCAGTTCGAAAGATTTGGTTTCTGCAGACTGGATGAGAAAAATGATGTATATAAGTTTATTTTTACTCACAGGTAACCCAAAGATTTATAAAAATCTTATGAAATCTACTCTTAGGTGATCTGAATAATACATGCCCTGGTGTATATAGAAGTACAGAGCAATGAAGAAAGCATGGTACATCCAGCTCTCGAAAAAGCATTAAACGATATAAAAAGTGCCGGTATTGAAATAATAGATAGTAATATAGAAGATGTTATCGAGGAGGAAGATATATACTCGAGTGTTCTTGAGATGGAAATAAGGACAAATGATTTCAGGAAATATGTGAAAATGGCGATGATCTATTCTCCCACATCTATACACGTACTGGAAGGCAACGTTCTCCTTGAAAAAAAAGAATTCCTGGAGATACTCGGAGATGTCGCGAATATAACGCATAAGCTGATGAAAGATTTTGAAATGATGTTTAAAATTCTTCCTACAAAAACTAAAAAAGTTATAGATGAAGAGAAGGAGTATATACCCCTAACCATTTTTTGCAACGTAAAAGGCGATGAAGAAAAAATCAAGGAACAGGCAGAGCTTGTTTTTGCAGACTCGAGAGCTTATATAGATAAGATGAAGATCAGGGAGGCAGATAAGTATAATCTTATCCTTGCCATAGAAGGAAATTTCCCGGATGCAGAATCTATATTTGAAACAGCAGCTAAAATGACACCAATAGCTTTTGCCACAGATATAGACGAGATAGAACTTTCCATGAGAGATATACAGGTTGTCGGGATGAGTTTATCCTCACTCACGTCAGAGATCGCTTTCAGAAAGATCTCAATGAACTTATAATATTGTCTATTCTCTTTTCGTTGTTAGTCTATTTTATTTTATATATTGTAATTAAACCTTATTGATCATCAATATTATCCATTCTATATAGCCATTATGACCGAAAAGTTTATATAGTAGTTTTTACATATTGCTCATCAGTAATATAAAAATAGAGTAAACAACGACAAAGTGATGTAGACAGAATCTACATCCATTGGAATAGGTGATTCAAAAATGAAAATAAAAAAAATAGGTGCTATACTGGCAGGAGCTGTAATGATCGGTAGTGCAGTAGCTGCTGCTTGGGATCCCTCAGATGATACAGATTTCTTTATTAGTTCTGAGACAGGCGAGCCCAATTCAATAATTGTAGTTGGTGCTAACGCAGCAGCCTCAGACGTAACAGCTGCAGGCTGGATCGCAGCGCAGATAGGGAGCATGGCTCACTACGAAGAGGTAATACCTCAGTACGATATATCCAAGTGGTGTTCAAGAAAACCCTATGCAGATGATAATGAGCACGAACCTCTTGCCCTAGATTTAGGAGACAACAACAAAACATACAACTGTGACGCCTTAGCTGTCGGAGACATGTTCGGAGACTTCAACGATTTTCCTTACGTGGAATTAGACAGTCTCTGGTGGGACGATAAGAATGCAAACAGCTTGCTGGAAAACGACGAATCAAGAGAAGAGGTATTTGTAAACTTTACGCAGGATCCCATGACGGGGATATACCCCATAATCGATCTATATGACTTCCAGTACAGGACTGTGATCGAGGACGATCCGACCTATAACTTTTGGTTCGGCGGACAGTTTAACGATACGGCTTACGCCCTCGTGGACGACCCTGTAAGGGTAAAGTGGCTGTGCGACTTCTACGATATAATAGGATGGGGATACGATGGAGATACTAACGACGACTATGTTGTCTACGGAACTCCTCACTATTCAGCGGATGAGTGCAGAGGAGACGACGAGATGGTCTTCGACGTAGGAGAGACAAAAATGTTCTACGGATGGGAGATAACACTCGACGATATAAACATCTACGAGAATAAAGTTCAGTGGCTCATAAAAGGACCGACTGATGAAGTTCCGTGCGAATATATAGTTGCAATATCTGGATACGAGCCCACCATACCGCCCACATTGTGGGATGAGTATCATAGACACTGCCTCGCGTCCGTACAGTTGAAATCGTGCGAGTACGATGTCATAGGAATAACAGATACAATCTGTGACATAGACTGGATGGTTGGATGGGAATATTATGAAAATCAGGAGCCTGTAGCATCTGGAACTGCAGAACTAGTTGTATTTTCCCTTGACACTATAAAGACATTCGTCGGTGCCACGGGTCACAACAAGGCCGTTGCAAGGCTTTACGCGTTGGAAAATTATGGTGTTCTTCATGATGCTATCTGTATAAAACCGTGCGGAGAGAGCGACAACCAGTGGGACCTCGATATAGTCTGGCATTATCCCGACGTAAACTCCACGGGTACAGAAGCGGAGTACGTAGACCATGATGACGGTCATCCAGACTTTGGAGACTGGGTAGATGTAAATACCAACTGGGTAGATGGAGATTTAGATGATCCAGTAACAGTAGGAAAAGATGGTCCATGGGATGTTGTACCGTGGTCAAATGCAATATATTGGAATGGAGCGTGGTTTACCACCCAGAACGAGGAAGGTCTCGATTACTATCTAGACAGAGAGGTAGTGCCGACATACGGAGACCCTGAAGGTGTCGAAGTTGCAATAGTAATGAAACTTCACACACTTATAGACATACGAATCTGTGGATCTTCGCAGACAATACAGCTGTGCTGTTTCGATGTTCCTATGTGCGGACCTGACGACTTCTTCGTGAATACAGGCGATGCTTCAGTTTACCTCAGTTTATCGGTAGACGACTCGGACGATCCGAACCACACGGATATGATGATATCCAACGGCTTTGAACTCGAGCAGAAATCTGAGAAAGATCCGCAAATAGTGACGCACTTTGTAGAGATCGATCCAATGTCTATCGTGGTAAACGACGACGAGGTCACGCAAACGATGAAGATAGGATACAATCTTATCTTAGTGGGTGGACCCGGACTAGTTGTCTGCGTTGGTGCAGAGCCGCAGGTAGCAAACACACTGACAAAAGAACTCATAGATCAGGGATTGTCAACACTTGACTGGGCGACATCTCTCGGTGAATACGAGTATATTCCAAACGCTTTCGCAGAAGGTAAGGATGTAATAATCGTAGCCGGTGCTGACAGAGAAGCAACAAGATACGCCGTAAAAACACTGATCAACGATCTTACAACATAAAATTTCTTTCTTTTTTATTTTTATAAAAACAGAAAGTGCAAGAGTAGCTTTTATGTTATATCTATTTTAAAAAGTAGTGATAGAGTTCGTCATCTGACTATTCTTACATAGACAATATTTTAATTTTTCCTGTTTTTCCATACATATCATGAAAAATATATACTTATTCTACACCCTGTAATACCGAAAGCTTTTTATATGAATTTCCGTTAGTAAGAGATGTACCTTTGAAGATGTGATGTTCGTAGGATATCCTCATGGGGATGTCGCTATAGACATTGAAGTATAAAAAATAGTGAAGGAGGAAATAAAATGAGAGTGAAAAAAATAGGTGCCATATTAGCTGGCGCAGTTATGATTGGTAGTGCTGTGGCGGCTGCATGGGATCCATCAGTAAATAAAGATTTCTTTGTGGATCCTGAAACAGGAGAACCAAACGCTATAGTCGTAGTTGGTGCTAACGCAGCAGCTTCGGACGTAACGGCTGGTGCCTGGGTAGCTGCACAGATAGGAAGCATGGCTTACTATGAAGAAGTGACAGTGACTCCAATAACAGGAGAATGGTCTTCAGGAGCAAACTATGTCGATGATCAGGGAGACAATTATATTGACACAACAGATACTGGTGCAAACAACGCTGACGTAATACTCTTAGGAGATACAGGTGGATACTTTCAGACAGCAGGAGTATCTTACCCTCCATACGATGAACTCGATACGCTGTGGTGGGAAGACTTTAACGCCAACGACGTATTAGATAATGACGAGAAGAGAGAAGAAATCTACGTAAACTTAACGCACGACTGGCAGTACGTACTGGACTCAAATGGAAGTGTGGTTTATTCTATATACCCGATAGTTCCGGCAGGTCCTGTGTACGGATATGAGTATAGAGTTGTTCTTGAACACTTCCCGGAGCCGATAATATGGTTCGGCGGGCAGTTTAACTACACACCGTACTGGTTGTTTGAAGAGCCAAATAACATAAAATTCCTTTGCGACTACTACGATCTACTCGGTATGGGGTGGGATGAAGATGTAGGATGGTACATCTACTACGGAACACCTCACTGGTCTGAGGAAGAGTGCAGAGATGACGAGAAGTGGATCTTTGAAGTAGGAGAGACGAAAGAGTTCTACGGATGGGAAGTAACACTGAAAGATATAGGAATATACGAGAACAAGGTAGTCTGGGCAATAAAAGGACCAGGAGATGAGGAGCCCTGCGAGTATCCTGTAGTGATGTCGAAATGGTGGGCAGATCTTACTGGAGATGGTATTCTCCGCTATCTAGCTCTGATTGATCCTAAACAAGGAGCACACACCCCGGAAGAAGCATGGGATATATTAGTGGAAGAAGAATGGTTCGATGACAGATGCTACGCTCAAGTAACGCAACAGAAAAACTGCGAGTACGATGTCATTGGAATAACAGATACAATCTGCGAGATAGAAGACGTTACGGTCTTCGCTCTGGACTCGATAAAGACGATGGTCGGTGCAGAAGGTACCAACGTTGCTGTTTGCAGACTCTACGCATTGGAAGACTACGGTATAATCCATGATGCTATATGTATCCAGCCGTGTGGAGCAGAAGGATACCAGTGGCGTCTTGATATCATTCCAGCTGTAGAGATAGAGTACGGAGACTACACAAACACGTACTACTGTCCGAATCCAGCATACGATGACTACGATTTGGGTCGTGACGATGGAGATCCAAATTACCAAGATGCTAATCTTGAAGCGTTGATATCGCTGAAGTTAATGAACGTCATCGACATAAGGGTATGCGGATCTTCACAGACTATACCTCTCTGCTGCTGGGACATGCCGCAGTGTGGTATTGACGACTACTGGGTGAACACAGGAGACGCTCCCGTGTACATAGAGTTAACTATAGACGATGCGGATGATCTCGGGCACACCAACTTGATCGTAGAGGGCGGATTTGCAATAACGCACTACTCCGGAGAAACTACCACGACTGAGGTCAAACTTGTAGACATTGACCCGATGTCCATAGTGGTAAACGATGACGAAGTCACAGACACAATGAAAGCATCATCTAATCTAGTCCTCGTAGGTGGACCTGGATTAGTTGTCTGCGTTGGTGCAGAGCCACAGGTAGCAAACACACTCACACAGGAGTTAGTTGATCAGGGCCTTTCAACAGCCAACTGGGTAGCATCCATCGGTGAGTACGAGTACATCGCTAACGCCTTTGCAGACGGTAAGGATGTAGTAATCGTAGCCGGTGCAGACAGAGAAGCCACAAGACACGCTGTTGAGAACTTGCTCAACGACTTGAACGCATAAAAAAATAAAATATTTTTTTCTTTTTTTATTTTTTAAATTCTCTTGTTGAAGTATTTAAAAGGCTTTTTTGGTAATCCCTTTTCGCCACTAGATTTCTTTGTGTTCTTTTTATCTGCGTTTGTATCTCTTTCTTTTGTGTTCTTTTTTTTCTTGGCGGGAATATTTTTTTGTACTTTTTGCGGTTTGTTCTGTCCAAAAACAGCTAAGAAAGTCAGGGATAAGATTACGACAAATATTGTAAGGGGCCTTTTCTCGGGAATTCTCTCAGAAGGAGAAGACACAGTCGTCACTGGCGTCTGGATTTCTTCTTTTATCGGCGTCTGCGTTTCCTGTATCGTTTTTATTGTAACTGGAATCTCTATCTTTTCAGAGTTCATCTCTGCGAAAAGAGTATCGTGCATAGTTTTTGGTGTTATCTCCAGTTTTATTTCCTTTGATTCTTCGTATCCAAGCTTACCGTCCCATTTATAATCAACACCCATACCATATGCTCTAAAATTTACATCAGCCAGGCCTTTACCCATATTCTCTATTCTTATATTCATCGTCTTCTTTTCATTTAAAAGGAGTGAGCAGGGTTCGTAGATAAGTTTCAGGTCGGGAGAATACTCAGTTATCTCTATTTTTTCAGCGTATATAGTTATCTCGTTCTCCCTGCAAATTATCCAGCCTATGCTCGTAACTATAAACATATTTTTTTCTAAAAGATATTCATTTCCTCCTATTTTGATTATATCCCCGTTTATTGAAAAATCCTGCCCATTTATTTTTATTATGTCCTTTTCCTCTACACTGAAACTTCCCGTTTTCAAAATACGAAATCTTGATGGAGCATATACGCTGAATATCTTATTATTGTTTATTTTTACAAATCCAATTGAAACATTGAGCCATAGAGTTACTCGTTCATCGGGGAGAATGTTGCTACCCTCCTCGCTTTTTTTCTCTCCATTTATATAAAAAACATAGAACGCTCTATCGTCGAATGCAGAAACATAGAATGAATAGACGTTCTGCGCGTCTCCTAAGTGGACGATAGTTTCTTCTTCCCCTATTATCTTTTCGTATATTGGTTTTTCATCGCTAACGTATCTATTTTCATAAAAGATGGTAAGATCAACGTACCCGTCATTGAACGCGATCTGGATTATTTTTACTTTTTTGATTATAATATCTCCAAATTTCTGATTTATTTCCGTTTCGCCGTATTTTAAATGAAGATACTCCTTCTGCCATATTATATTTCCTCTTTCTATCTGCGAAATTTTTATCCCTGCCGTGAAGATGCATCTGTATCCATCCCAGTAGACGGCATCGCATCTGTCCCAGTCCACGAGTTCTACCCCGTACGTGTATTTAGAACCGCTGAAACTGGACATATTGCCCCAGGTAAGTCTTAAATCCACGCTCAACTCCCTATTACTCTGCAAATTCGGAACTAAAATTAGAAGCAATAATAGAAATACTGAACATTTTTTCATGACATCACCGATGAGCAACAATCCATGTACTTCATATCACTCTTCCATTTTTAAAGTTTTCCATCGTAAATTTTAAATACCCTCCGGTGAAAGACTCTCTATGAAATCCAAGATAATCTCGATAATGTTCTCATTAATCATAGTGACATCTATCTATATAAACTTAACTCTTGCAGATTCAAGAGTACCCGATAAGCTGCCTATAGTCAAAGTACCTCCAAGGGGCTCCGCGAAACTCGGGGAAAATTATACTATAGAGGTAACTTTAACAAATCCAAATGAAAAAGACAGAGTCGATATCTGGAAGTGCTGGGTGGAAATAGATACAGATAAAATTTCCGAGGAATATATAGAAATAATAGACGGAAAGAAAGAAATAACGAATTTTGGAAGTGGAGAAGAAATAAAACTTGAATTGATTATAAAATTCAAAGACAATGCGCCCGAGGGAGAATATACCATACCCCTAAAAGTTACGGGCAGATGGATCGCATGCTCAGGGGGATGCGCGCCATTCCAGCCCCAGTATAAAGAAACCAAAGTTAGTCTTACAATACTTAAACCCATGATCATAGTATATTATCTAAAAAATGATTACAGCATCGTAGAAAATGATTACAGCATCAGAGGCGGAGGAGAACTTGAAATACCGTTTAGTATAAGGAATGTAGGTACGGGGAAGGCGTTCAATATTTCTATAAAGTATGATGTGGATGATGAACTTCTTGAAAATTTAGAATCCCCGGAAATACCCAAGGAGTTGGATGCGAGCGAAATTATAAACGAAAAACTGTATCTCAATACAGAAAATATGGATTATGGAGATTATTCACTCACTATACGTGTGGAATACTTTGACCTCAGGAATGAAAAAAAGCCTCCCTTTGAGAAGGAGTGCAGCATTCATGTTTTAGGTCCAAGCGAGGAAGAGATCAATCAGGAAAAACTTGACAAAGCTGTTGCAGCAGAGAGAGAAGCGGCTACTCTTTTGAGTAAGGACGAGTTCGATTCAGCTTTAGAAAAATATAAAGAAGCTAAAACATTGTACGAGGAAGTCGGTATAACCACCAAAGTTAGCGATATGGATAGTAAAATAAACCTGGTAGAGGAAACTATCCAGAAGATACCAAGAGACACGGAAAAGGCGGATCAGGATTTTCAAAATGGAGTTCAGTACATGAATAACGGTGATTACTCTGAAGCCCTAGAAAAAGTGAAGGATGCAAAAACATTGTATACAAGCTTATTTAGTCTAACAAATAGTAATGAAACTTATAAGAATCTTTACGAGAGTAAAATAAATGACTGCGAAGAAAAGATACAGTACTTAGAGGAAAAAATAAATGAAGAGGAAGATGATACTGAGGTAGTGGAACTAAAGACAGTTTTTATTGCAGCAATCGTATTATTACTGGCAGCTTTAGTTTTTGGTATCATACTTATCAGGAGAGAGTAAAGGTGAAAATATGAAAAAATTAGCTTTATTTTTGATGTTTTTGATAGGAATGCCGTATGTATTAAGTTACGAGAATGTTACTCTGGAGTATGATTATCCGTCTCAGGTATTTGTGGGTGAAGAAATCGAGATAAAGGTTAAGTTGACCAATACTGCGGGAAACAATGTCTGGGAATGCAAGGTTAAGATAGATAAAGAGAAGATACTTGATTATGTTCTTCCATTTATAGATTTTAAGGTGGATGAAGCCAAATTCAAAGCACCATTATATTACAAAAAGCATGACAAGTACGGAGAGGATCAAGTTTCCTTAAAAATAGTTTTCAAAAAGGGAATAAGAGGTGGGACTTACACGATTCCCATAGTTTTTTCAGGAAAAGTCGGTGCTTGTACAGATGGATGCATACCTCTTCC
>Ga0315552_1000036_pt1 | contig 78886 bp, 63 predicted proteins | sample SalMarSW160170MG_2_FD_203102 | JGI IMG/M metagenome (GOLD analysis project Ga0315552, IMG submission 203102) | Salt marsh sediment microbial communities from the Plum Island Ecosystem LTER, Massachusetts, United States - Salt Marsh Sediment SW1601-70 ...
GAGAAAGCGGCCGGCGGACTTTGTTTGACGATGGATTTTTAAAAGTAAAGCAGGGCCTGACAACAATAGAAGAGGTGCTTAGAGTAACTGAAGTGTACGGCAAAAACGAAAATGAAGTTTTTGTCGAGAATGTCGAGTAAAAACCTGATTAGCATAAGAAATGTAAAAAGAAACAGGTTGGAACTTTGAGCCGAATAAAACGGTTATCGATTAAGATTTGGGATTATGCATAAAAAAGTTGTCATTCTTGGTTTAGTGTTACTCATTGTTGGCACCACCATGCTCGGGTGGGTCCTCACCGAAAAAAGAAAGCAACAACAGAAAACTGCTGCCTATAAATCGAAGTATAATTTGGAAACAGGTGAATATCTCAAACAATATACTGAATGGTTTCAGGCGTTCCCGGATGAGCAATCCAAGCTGCCCTTCGTATTGGATGAAAACGGGAAAACCAAAACAGAGGAACAACTAAAGCAAGAACAGCAGGAACGACTCCAGGCTGATTTAGGCAAATTGGCCACGGGCGAAACGGATGTTTATCCCTTTGCAGATATTCTTTACGGCGAGAATTGGCAAAACGAATTAAACAGGTATAAGAAGCGTAAAGAGATGAGTGAGTTTGTTTTTACAAGCTCTATTGTTTGTACATCTATGGGAGGGACAATTTTTGCCTGGTACCTGTTACTATGGTTAGTTCGGTTTTTTATTAGAGTGTCGTCCGGCTTGAAGAAATTGTTACCTGACGTTTTAAGAAGGCAAGGAAAGACCAAAGACGAAAAGCGAGCTAAGATAAATGCTGAAAAGGATGTAAAAAATCAGGAGCAAAAGCAAAAACTGAATCAACAACAAAGCAAGCTCGAGAAACATTCAAAAGGTCTTCGGAATTTAATCAAGCGTAAGCCTAAACTTAACGGCCGCGAGAAAGCTCTCTTTACGAAAAGCGAGTCCCTCTTTGATAACCGCAACAGCAAACGTGCCAAAAAGCGTTTGGGAACTTACTCGGATGACAATGCTGGGAAAATTGCCGTGTTGCTTTCCGATGAACAATCTGCTGAATCTATAGCAAGAATTGAAAATTCGCTCAAAGCTCACACTGAACAGTTGGAAGAACGGACGGCTCAAAGCGTTGAGCAGGCCATAATCGAGCATTCGAAACCGCTCGATAGCACCCTTAAAGACCTTGCTCAGCAGGTCTCGGCTATTCGTGAATATGCTTCCTGCCAGCAGGAAAGAGTGGAAAAACTTCAGGATGGGTATGACTGGAATATTGTCAGGACTTTTTGCCTGCGAATCATTCGCTGTATTGATAATCTGGAAAACCGTATAAGTCGGCTCTCCGGCGAAGGTACTGAGACCGAGCACTTTCAGGAGATAAAAGATGAGCTGGTATTTGCTCTTGAGTCAAGCGGTATTGAGCAATATGAGCCTGAAATAAACAGTGATTATCGTGGCCAGGAGAAATATGCCGAGGCGGTCAAGGAAAAGGAACACTGCGACAAAGAAAAACAAAAAGGCAAAATCGCAAAGGTCATTAGACCCGGTTATCAATATTTTATTAACGAGGATAATATCAAGGTAATACGTACAGCTCAGGTTAAGCTCTTTGGTTAGTTTTATGAGAGGAAACTTGGTAATGAGCTCAAAGGAGAGCTCACAAAAATAAGAGGTGTAAAATGGCTAACATAGTAGGTATAGATCTGGGAACAACTTTCTCAGCGTTAGCAACTCTCAATTCTATCGGCAAACCCGAAATAGTCCCGAATGCCGATGGTGAAAGGCTTACGCCGTCAGCTATTTTCTTCGATGAAGAAAACTCCCATATAATCCGGGTGGGAATCGAAGCTATTAATTCACGGCGTCTAAATGCTCAAAGGTCCGTTCGCTGGATAAAGCGGTACATGGGGGACTCGAATTATCGCAAGCGTATTGATAATAAGGACTGGACGCCCGTGGAATTGTCCTCGCTGATTCTGAAAAAGCTCAAGCAGGACTGCTCAGTCGGTGATGACCGAATCAATGATGTCGTTATCTCTGTTCCTGCCCACTTTGACGAAGTTCGCAGGAAGGCGACGATGGACGCAGGGACTATGGCCGGGCTGAACGTGATTGGAATTGTCAATGAGCCTGTTGCTGCCGCATTGTATTATGCTATCACGCGCAAGGTTTCCGGAAAGGTCCTCGTATATGACCTCGGCGGAGGAACCTTCGATGTGACAGTAATGGATGTCAACGGTCATCAAATGGATATTGTTTGCTCACAGGGCGACCATGCTCTTGGCGGCATTGACTTTGACCGGAAAATATTAGAGCTGCTGCAGCAGAACTATAGGGACAAATTCAATAGCGAGCTGATTAACTCCGATGAGGATAGAGCAAAGTACGAAGATGAGGCCGAAGATATTAAAAAGACGTTGTCGCGGCGTCCTGTTGCCAAAAAGATGCTCTATGGACCTGCCGGTAGTATGAGAGTTGAAGTTACACGCGAGATGTTCGAAGAGGCCATTTCTTCGTTGATGTCTCGTACAGATATTCTGATCGAAGTGGCGCTTGAGGAAGCAGGTATTAAACCTTCCGAAATTGATAAAGTACTGTTGGTGGGCGGCAGCACCCGAATACCACTCGTCCAGCAGCGTTTGGAGAAAATGTTTGGATCCGCCCCGGAGACGGCAGTGAATGTAGATGAATGTGTTGCACTTGGCGCCGCTTTACATGCCGGATTGACAATGCTCAGAGAAAAATCCGATGCAGTACCGGCGGGCATCTCCAATGGACTGAAAGACATTAATCTCACTGATGTCTGCAACCACAGTTATGGTACCATTTGTGCTCCTATTGACAAGGAAACCGGACGACGTGTAATTGAGAATCGTATCATTTTGAAGAAAAATACACCGTTGCCCTGTGAAAGCTCCCAAACGTTCTATACCCTCACTGAGGGACAAACAGACCTTGAGGTAACCATAACCCAGGGGGAAGACACCGCTGTCGAGTACGTAAATAAGATTGCAACGCATAAATTTGAGCTTCCTCCGAATAGGCCGGCCGATCGCCCCATTAAGGTTACTTACAGCTATGACGTCAACCAGAGGATGCACTGCAGGTTCGAAGATGTTGAATCCGGCAAGGTCCTTGAAGTAGATTTTTGCCTGAACCAGGATGGTGAAATGGGCGAGAGCGATGTAAAAGAAAAGGACAAACAATTGAAGTCCTTCAAAATCGAGTAGCGAGCAGAGGTGGGCAGATGAGCAAACTTCTGATACCAATTTTGATTGGAGTGACAGCATCTGCGTCAATGATTCTTTTGAGTTTGATTAGTCGCACCAGGCTCGCCGAATTGGTAAGTCGCTTAAGGTCAGGGGATTTAATCAGTCACTTCAGCTTTTCGGGTATGATTAATTACATCAAGTCATCACTTTCGCCCAAAGCAAATCCCAATTCAAGTATTGAGTCTTCCCCTGAGCTTGATTTGACTTTTCTTAATTGCCGTGTTAAACTGTTGAAACAGCAGTCCGGTGATAGTGATTCTGATGCTTTTAACGTTGAAATCTGCGGCTCAATACATGCCCCGCAGGACGTGAGTTCCGCAAACTTGAACATTTCCATCGCGGACGTAACCGAACCGCGAACTCAAGGCGAACCGGTCCATGCCCTGGTTAAACAGTGGCAAATGCCGGATTCATCTGTTTTCTTTTACAATGCTAAGCTCGGCAAGCTTCCGCACCAGGTCACGACCATATCAGACTGGACGTCCATTGCCCTGTTGCGTCTTGACTGGTTGTCACTTCCCCACAAAGGAAAAAGAGAACTGATGTTCATTACATCAATATTCCCTGCTGAGGGTGGTGAACAGCTTGCTTGTGCCCGTTGCTATTTTTCTTATCATAATCGCGATTTCGGCTATCTTGATTTACAGGAAAACGTCCAACGCGCAAAAACCCTTGCCGTAACGCTGGCATTCGCAGTAAGTGCTGCGGATAGCAAGTTGTATGGCTGTGAGGTTGAACTTATCAAAAACTGGGCAAGGAAAAATATTGAACTTTCCGGGACATCCAACAAGGAACGGCGTAAACTTGAAAAGGCCTTGAATGAAACAATTGCGTTTTTCCGCGATGGAAATCAACTTAACAACCATGATATTTGTAGGGAGATTGTTGGAATCGCACCTCCCGCAACTCGATATGACATATTGAATCTTTGCCTATATGTAGCACAGGCTAACGGCTCAGTTACTGAAGAAGAATTAACTGTCTTGAAAAACATAGCAAACTGGCTCGAGATTGATACGGACAAGTTTCGAGAAATGGTGGAGAAAGTTCTCCCGGTCGATATGCATGAAGTCTTGGATGTTGAAACCATCCTCGGTGTCACTTCGGATATGAATAAAGAAAAAGCTCGGCAACATCTGAATAAAGAATATAGCAAATGGAGTGCACGAGTAACAAGTTCCGACCCCGAAATCCAAAGCCAGGCTGACCAGATGCTCAAGCTCATTGCAGAGGCAAGAAGCCAATACGTAGGATAGGGAACCGAGGCGCAATGAAATGCGTTTAACGACCCTGTAAGACACATCAAATCAAACCTCACACTTCATCAGGTTTAGAATAAACCCATTTTGGTGAACCAGCAGCAGCACCAGCAGCATATATTGCGCCAAGATTTGGGAAAAAACCATCTGAGATAATACAAAGCATCTAATGCGTCCCAAAGGTTCTGTTGCCAGCGCTCAGTTAATACGTTATTATTTGCGCCTGTTTTATCCCGGATTTCCCAAGTAGTGCGTGACAAATGAACAGGATTTTGATATTATGGAGCCTATGGAGACCACTCAAGTTAGTTTCAGCAATTTTGCACAGACCTTTAACCGAAGTTATCATGCTGTGTCGTTTTGCTGACGGCAAATAGTTTTGAGGAGATAGCCCAACCACACTTCCTGAAGTACACCCCTCAAATAAAATGGTAAAAATTTGATTTAACTGAAATAAAACGGGTTCTCCAAACGTCCTTAAATTCGGAAGGTTAAACAGAGTAAGGGGCAGAGTTTTTTGTTCCACATGGAGTATTCTTATCTTGAAAGAAGTACCAAATTTTTTACAACAATTTAAGAAATGATATTACTCCGGATTTCCCAAATAAATTCGTGCAAAAAAGTAATAATTTGATAGATTTTGGTGAGATTATTGATGTCGTACATAGAAAATTATGTTTGTTAAGCGTTCAAATAGGAAATTCCAGATAATAATTTATTAGGAATGAAGGAAATGAAGACTAAAGTAATGATGATAGCAGCAATTGTAACGATAACGACCGGCAGCACTTTGGCCGATTGGCCACAGTATCTTGGACCTAACAGAAACAGTACATCAGACCAGAAAGGTCTGTTACGCTCCTGGCCTGAGAATGGGCCGGAAGTTCTATGGACCGTTACTGTTGGCAAAGGTTATGGTGGACCTGTTATCAAAGATGGTAAAGTCTATTTACTCGACAGAGATGACAAGGTTGGTGATAATCTTCGGTGCTTAGATCTTTCCAATGGTAAAGAACTCTGGAATTTTGCATACGATGCTCCCGGACGTGTGATGTTTCCCGGCTCGCGAAGCGTACCTATAGTGGAGGGCAATAATGTTTATTCATGCGGCCACAACGGCGATGTTTATTGCATAGACATAAATACACATAAACCCGTCTGGAATAAGAACGTTTGGAAGGATTTCGGCGGCGGCAGAATTCCGATATGGGCCATTACTCAGTGTCCTTTGATTTACGGTGATTTGCTTATTATAGCATCCCAGGCTCCTGATGCCGGTGTGGTTGCTTATAATAAATTCACAGGTGATATTGTCTGGAAAACACCCAATCTTGGCAATGAATCATATGCCAGTCCTTCAGTTGTGAAAATAGACGGAAAAGACCATGTTGTAATGGTTATTTCGTCTACTAATCCTTTTGGACATCGAGAATTGCCTCGAACTCTGGGTAATGTTGTTGGAATAGAACCCCTTACGGGAAAAATCCTTTGGGAGTACAAGCAGTGGGAATGTCATATTTCGGTACCGAGTGCTGTTGATGCCGGTGATAACAAAGTACTTATTGCAGGTGGATATGAACTCGGTGCAACTATGATAAAGGTAGAAAAAAAGGCAGATGGCAGCTACGGTACAACAGAACTTTTTACAACAGAAGAATTTGGCGATCAAACAAAACCGCCGATACTGCATAACGGCTATTTCTATGCTCAGTATGGAACCAATAGTCGGCGTGACGGCCTGGTGTGTATGAGCATGGATGGCCAGGTCATGTGGAAAACAAGACGTTCACCTGATTTTAATAAAGGCAGTATGATTCTGGTCGACGGCCTGATTCTGGCTACCGACGGTGCGAAGACTTTATATCTTATAGAGCCTGATCCATCTGGATTTAAGCCACTTGCATCAGCAGAGGTGCTTGCAGAAGCAGGAACAGGATCAGAAAATGATCCTTTAGCTTCAAGAGTTGGAGGTAGAACCCAAAACTGGGCACCGCTGGCACTTTCTGATGGCAGCCTCCTTATCCGAGATCAAAGCCGGTTAATGTGTGCCAGAGTTGCTCAATGATTCCTATAAAAAATATACACATTAATCGATTATAGGAGAAAAAAATGAGAAGGTCAAGGTGGTTATTCGTGTTGATAAGCATTGGTATGGTATTTCTTAACACAACCTCTATTGTGGCTGAGGACTGGCCACAATGGCAGGGGGCCAACCGGGATGGCAAATCGGTCGAAACAGGTTTTCTCAAAACATGGCCCTCCGGAGGGCTTAAGCTCATCTGGAGAACCGTAAATCTCGGGGAAGGTTATGCCGGGGTCTCTATTGTCGGGAACCGTCTCTATGCAATGGGCGGCTTGAGCGACACTAATGTGATCGTGGCCATTGACACAGAAGATGGTGAGATTCTCTGGTCGACCAAATTCGGCGTTGCTGGATTAATCGGTAATAAGAGATCGGGCAACGTCTTTCCTGGCCCCAGGTGCACACCGACGGTGGATGGTGATATGATTTATGCGGTCGATCATCACGGCGAACTCATCTGTGTGACTGCTGCAGACGGTAAAATTCAATGGAGGAGACTTTTTGTGGATGATTTCGGCGGAAAAGTACCGAGGTGGGGCTTCTCCGAGTCACCCCTGGTGGACGGGAATCAGGTAGTGGTAACTCCTGGTGGACCAAGGGGAGCGATGGTTGCCCTCAACAAACAGACCGGCGATGTGATTTGGCAATCCGAAGAATTCACCGATGAAGCCCATTATGCTTCCATTGTCGCAGTGGAGATCGATGGGATCCATCAGTACGTACAGCTTACCAGCGAAAACGTCGTTGGCATTTCACCCAAAGACGGTTCTATATTGTGGAAAGCAACACGAAAAGGCAGGGTGGCAGTTATCCCGACGCCCATCGTCGACGGTAACTATGTCTATGTAATCTCCGGTTATAACATTGGCTGTAATCTGTTTAAGGTGACATCGAATAACGGTATGTTCACAGCGGAACAGGTTTATGAAAACAGGAATATGGCCAATCATCACGGAGGTGTCGTAAAAGTGGGTGATTATCTCTATGGTTATTCCGACAGTAAAGGACTGGCCTGTCAGAATTTTATGACCGGTGAGATTGTATGGGCAGAGAGGGAGAAAATTGGTAAGGGCGCTGTTTCTTTTGCAGATGGTATGCTCTATTTTCGCGAAGAACGAAGTGGTGATATGGTGCTGGTTGAAGCTGTTCCTACAGGCTACTCCGAGAAAGGCCGTTTTGAACAACCCGACCGTGCAAAAGAAATGGCCTGGCCCCATCCGGTTATTGCACACGGTAAGCTCTACATCCGGGATCAGGATAATCTTTTCTGCTATGATGTGAAGGCAAGATAGATTCAAGAAAACTTCAATGATTCAATAGTAAAATAATGTGTTTTAGGCAGACAGTAATAATCCAGCCTTTAAGCCGCTTGCAACAGCAGAGTTGCTTGAAGCAGGCAGGAATCAAAATTGGGCACCGTTGGCACTTGCCGATGGCAAGCTGCTGATAGATAAGAGACCAGAAGCAGATGAAATGCGTAGTCGTCCGATAGGCATCGGACAAAAGAGCAATGGCGTTGTGAGACGCGGGGGGAGGCTTTGCCGGGCTTGCCGGTTTTGAGTGGCAGACTTCGGTGAGCTCATTTGAGCCGTCTCGGGGTGTGCGTGTATGTATGCGTGGACAAAGACCTCTCTTAGCAATGATATATGCCTAATCTCAGTTTATATATTATGACCAAGCGATGAACAACGACGAGAATTACTATGAGAGTAGCAATTAAGGTAACTTTGGTGCTTGTTATTATTGTCGGAGCGTGCGTGATTTTTACGATGATGATAATTAGCCGGCTGCAACTTGGCGACGAGGAAACAGTTGCGGAGCTTGTACAGCCGGAAGCAATGGTTGACAGCCAAGAAAGTTGGCCAATGTTTCGAGGAGGACAAAGGCTTGTAGGCAGGGCGTCAGGCACTTTGCCTGATTCATTAAAATTTGCTTGGAAATTCAAGACTAACGATCAAATCAAATCATCACCGGCAATCGACGACAATGTTGTTTTCATTGGCTCATCTGACGCAAATGTTTATGCAATTGATTTGGAAGGCGGACACCAGGTATGGGCATACCAAACGGACGATGCTGTTGAGGCGACGCCCTGTGTGGTTGAAGGTTCGGTTTTTGTAGGGTCATCGGACGGCTTTTTGTATGCGCTTGATGCGAAAAGCGGCTCACTTAACTGGAAATACAAAACAGATGGACAGATTCTCGGGGCTGCCAACTGGGTACGCTCACCAGACGGCCAGAGGATATGGATACTCGTGGGCAGCTACGATAATAAATTGCATTGTGTGGATTCGGCTAATGGTAAAGTCGTGTGGACTTATGAAACGGACAATTATATAAATGGCTCACCTGCGGTCGATGGCCAAAAGACCGTTTTCGGCGGATGCGATGCGATGATACACGTTGTGTCTCTGACCGACGGCAGCAAAATAACGCAGATAGATGCTGAATCATACATTGCAGCTTCCGGAGCATTTTTTGAAGAGCAGGTGTATATCGGCAATTACGATAATGTACTTATCAAAGCCGACATTGCCGCCGGCAAAATCGTATGGAAATACACGGATGCGGATGCTCCGTTTTTTTCTTCGCCCGCTGTCGGCCGGAACGTAGTTGTATTTGGAGGACGGGATGAGCGTGTGCATTGTGTTAATCGTGACGATGGGAAAGTAGTCTGGACATTCCAGACATTAGGCGAAGTTGACAGCTCACCGGTTATTTGCGGCGACAAGGTGGTTGTCGGCTCCGAAGACGGCCGACTTTATCTATTAAGACTCTCTGATGGAAAACAAGTTTGGTCGTATGAGATAGGCCAGCCTGTTACTTCTTCGCCGGCGATTGCCAACGGGATGGTTGTTGTAGGCAGCGATGATGGTTATGTCTATGCATTTGACGCCGGGCGATAGAATCGGGGCAGAGATTTATGAAGATAGCTCAAATTACACCAAGCGCCGGGGACAGTTTTTATTGTGATAACTGTTTGCGGGATATTGCTTTGGTTAAGTCGATGCAGAACCTTGGACATGATGTCTTGATGGTCCCAATGTATTTGCCAATTCAGTTCGACAAGAATGAAGCGGTCAATGACACGCCGATTTTTTTTGGCGGGATAAATGTGTATCTTCAACAAAAATCGGCTTTTTTCAGAAGAACCCCTCGTTGGTTTGACCGACTGTTAGATTCGCCAAAGCTGTTGAGGTGGGCTTGCCGCAAGGCAGGGGCAACAAGTGCAAGGAATTTGGGCCAGATGACAATATCGATGTTGCGGGGCGAAAAGGGCCGACAAATAAAGGAGCTGGATAGACTTGTCGAATGGCTGGATGCGCAAGATAACAAGCCTGATGTTGTGTGTCTGTCCAATATTCTGCTGGCCGGACTCGCCAGAGGTATTAAGAAAAGACTTGGTGTGCCGGTGGTGTGTCTGCTTCAGGACGAAGATGGTTTTTTGGATGGGTTGTCGTCGCCGTATTCGGAACAGGCCTGGCAAATACTTGCTGAACGAGCAAGTGACATAGATGCATTTATGGCAGTGAGTAAATACTATGCGGATGTTATGAGGCGGAGGGTGGAACTTGCCTCAGAACGAGTATATGTTGTATATACCGGTATTTCATTGGATGGATATGAGTTAAGGCAAACCGAACCTGAAATACCAACCATTGGTTATCTTTCACGGATGTGTCCTGACAAGGGCCTGGATACATTGGTTGACGCCTTTATACACTTGAAGAAAAATGAGAAATTAAAAAATGCAAGACTGCGGATAACCGGTGGTAAGATGACTGATGATGAAAGATTCTTAAAGCGGATTCGGAAAAGGTTAAGCTCTTGTGGTCTGATTGATGATGTGGAATTTCTGCCGGATTTCGACTACGATGCCAAGCTTGCTTTTTTGCGAACTATTTCAGTGCTATCGGTGCCGGAAAAGCAGCCCGTAGCTTGTGGGTTGTATGTGCTCGAATCTCTTGCAGCCGGTGTGCCGGTGGTAGAGCCGTCAAGTGGTGTATTTCCGGAATTGTTGGACATGACTGGCGGAGGTGTGCTGTGCGAGCCTAATAATGCGGCGGCTTTGGCCGCTGCGATGGAACCGTTATTGCTTAAGCCTGATTATGCACGACAATTAGGAAAACAGGGCAGAGATGCGGTTTTTGAAAAATTCAATATTGAGCAAACTGCTGAAGAAATGGTACGTATATATGGAGAAATCACGCAACAGTTTGCGTCAGGATAAATATGCTTGAACTTATTAATGTAACAAAAAGTTATCAATCGCCGGGAAACACGGATGGCGTCTGTGTTTTAAAGGATATAACACTAAAAGTAACAAAAGGCCAGTCCCTTGTGATAGTTGGGCCTTCGGGCAGTGGCAAGAGCACACTACTTAATATTATTGGCGCTCTGGATCGCCCGACTGCGGGAAGGGTATTATTTGACGGCAAGAACCTTGCCGAGCTGAACGATTTTGAGCTTGCGAGGATTCGCAACCGTCAAATCGGTTTTGTTTTTCAATTGCATCATCTTCTGCCTCAGTGCACGGTGCTCGAAAATGTTTTGGTGCCGACACTTGCCGGCAAAAATCACCCGTCTAAAAAAGAGATTCAGCAAAGGGCAACAAATCTGCTGCAGCGTGTTGGGCTCAAAGACCATTTGCTGCATCGGCCGGGCCAGCTTTCAGGTGGACAACGCCAGCGTGTAGCGGTTGTCAGGGCTTTGATTAACAGCCCCAAGCTGTTGTTGGCTGATGAGCCGACCGGCTCACTGGATAAAGACGCCTCGGAGAATATAGCTGAGCTGCTGGTTGAGCTGAACCGCAGCGAGCAAGTGACATTGATTGCCGTAACACATTCGCTCAAGCTCGCAGAGCAAATGGGCCACGTGATGGAACTAAGTGATGGCCTGTTGAGAGATAGGAGCCGGGGATGAGTTTGTGGAAGCTTGCTAAAAGAAGTCTCGGCTTTTATTGGCGAACCAATTTGGGCGTTCTGCTGGCCGTTATGGTAAGCGCCGTTGTTTTGACTGGTGCGCTGGTCATAGGCGACTCAGTGCGTTACAGTCTTAAAATGATGGTTAAAGCTCGATTAGGCAAAACCCAGCTTGCTCTTGTCCCCCAGAAGAGATTCTTTAGAGCTAAACTTGCAGATGACCTCGCAAAAGAGCTTGATACAATCGTAGCACCTCTCTTACAGTTACGAGGGCTGATTGCTAACGGCGATGGCTCAAAGCGGGCAAACAGAATTGAGGTGCTCGGCATTGATGGGCGTTTTTTTGAAATCGGAACGACACAAAATCCCTTCGGTGACAGTCCGAACCAGGCGATTGTCTTAAACAAGCCCTTGGCAGCAAAACTTGGAGTAGGTGTAGGAGATGAAGTTGTGCTGCGAATTGAAAAGCCTTCTCTTATGCCGCGTGACGTACCGTTGACGCCGGATTCGGGTCTGTCTGTTGCATTTCGTTTGGTAGTAAAAGCAGTTGCCGGCCAATCAGACTTTGGCCGCTTCAGTTTACAGGCCAATCAGGTTACACCTTTGAATGTCTTTTTGCCGCTGCAGTGGCTGCAGGAAAAGCTCGACCGCAGCGCTCAAGCCAATACGCTGCTAATCGCCGCGGATGAGGAAGATAGCTTAACGATTGAAAAAGCAAATAAGGCTCTGGAGATATGTTGGAAGCTTGCCGACGCAGATATTGAACTTCGCCGGTTAAAGCACAAGGATATGTTTGAGATGCGGAGCAGACGCGTATTCATTGATGAATCTATTACCGCCGCCGCTATCAATACAGGTGACAAATCTTTTGGCGTTTTGACCTATTTCGTGAACGAATTACGTTCAGGTGACAAAACAACTCCATATTCTATGGTAGTTGCTGTGAGCCAATCAGCGGACGCTGGCGGTCTTATGCCAGAGGATATGCAGGATAATGAAATTCTAATCAACGAGTGGCTCGCTGAGGACCTTGATGCTAAAGAAGGGAATGAAATTGAACTTACCTATTTTGTTCTCGGGCCGATGAGAACACTCCGTGAGGAAAAGACCAGCTTTCGAATTAAGGCAATACTGTCAATGGACAATCCGGCGATGGATCCTAATTTAATGCCGGATTTTCCGGGTCTGGCCGATGCGGAAAACTGTAGAGATTGGGAGCCCGGCATCCCAATCGACCTTGATAAGATACGCCAGCGCGATGAGGATTATTGGCAGCGGTATCGGGGCACGCCAAAGGCCTTTGTCACACTCAGAGCCGGTCAAAAGATGTGGGCTAACAGGTATGGAAATTTGACTGCAGTGCGCTATCCGTTACGCAGTGGTTCATCAGAGGATATAGCCGGCAGGTTATTAAAAAAAGTTAATCCTGCTTCGGTAGGATTGTTTTTTCAATCGGTACGTGCACGCGGTATAAAAGCAGGAGACCAAGGCACTGATTTCGGTCAGCTTTTCCTCGGTCTTAGTATGTTTCTTATCATAACAGCCTTGATTTTAATGGGGCTTCTTTTTGTATTTGGTATTGAAAAACGCAGCGAACAGGTTGGAATATTGCTGGCAGTGGGCTTATCACCTAAGCTGGTACGGCGGCTGCTATTTATTGAAGGCGGCATATTGGCGGTACTGGGAGTAGCTTTTGGTACTGCAGCGGGACTGCTCTATACTAAAACTATGATTTACGGACTTGCAACTGTATGGCAGGCAGCGATAAGCGGTTCAACAATATATTTTTTTGCGAAACCTTCTACCTTGTTTGAGGGGGCATTGGGAGCGGTAGCTGTTTCTCTGATTGCAATATGGTTGACTTTGCGCAGACAGGTATCCCGGCCGGCTCGTGAGCTTCTTGCCGGTGGATTGGAATGGCAATTCTTTACGGCCGGGCCGGTCTCGAAGGGCAGAATCGGATTATGTATAGCGGCAGTAGCAACAGTGGGTGCGGTGTTGCTCCTTGGTATCATGGGCAACGCTGATAGTGCGGCTGTTGCCGGGGTATTTTTCGGAGTGGGGGCCCTGCTTTTGATTGCAGGTCTTGGATTAACTCATGCTTTATTAAAAATTATAGCTGGCGGTTGGAACAAAGCGTTAACGTCGCTGGCTGGTTTAGGCCTACGTAATTCAACCAGACGAAGCGGGCGGAGCTTAGCGGTTGTAGGATTGCTTGCATGTGGGATTTTTCTTGTTATTGCGGTTGGGGCCAATAGACATAATCCAAAAGCTGGTGCCCAGAGACGGGATTCAGGAACGGGGGGCTTTACGCTATTTGGTGAATCCGCTATAAGTATCCTCCATGATTTGAACAGTCAATCCGGACGTCAATCGATGGGCCTGGATACCGATGTACTGCAAGGCGTACAGATAGTTCAGTTGCGTGTACATGACGGGGACGATGCAAGCTGTCTTAATCTCAATCGCACACAGATGCCGCAATTGTTGGGACTACAGCCTGAGCAATTGCAGAAACGCGGTTCTTTTACTTTCACTAAGACAATCGAGACTCAAGACACAAGACTCAAGACTCAAGACCCACGACCTGAGTCTGGATGGGATCTACTTAGTGAAAATCTCGGCGAAAATGTTGTGCCGGCTGTTGGTGATTATGCGACTATATACTGGGCACTCGGTAAGTCCGTTGGAGATGAGCTTGATTATATTGACGAAAAGGGCAGAAGATTTCGGCTGCTTCTGGTCGGAATGTTGAAGAACTCAATTTTGCAGGGAAGTTTAGTTATTTCTGAAGACGAATTTGTCAAACGCTTCCCGTCGGAGGATGGATACAGGGTTTTGCTTATTGACATCCCGCCCCAATTGCCCCTCAGCGAAAGACCAATCCCCACACCTGATTTGCCGCCAGACTCGGCTTCAATTGGTGCGGGACAGGACAGGACCGAGGCTGTGGCCGGTGAACTTTCTTCACGATTGAGGGACTTCGGCCTGGCACTTACGCCGGCCACTCAGCGATTGGCAGAATTTAATGCAGTTGAAAATACGTACCTGTCGATATTTCAGTTGTTAGGCGGTTTGGGTCTGATTCTGGCCTCTGTTGGGCTCGGACTGGTAGTGCTTCGCAACGTGCTTGATAGGCGAGGCGAGCTTGCAATGCTGCAGGCGGTGGGATTTGACAAAGCCGCACTTGGAGCGATGGTGTTTTACGAGCATGGAGGACTTATGGTGGGTGGTTTGGCCTGTGGGATTGTCGCAGCGCTGGTAGCAGTAAGCCCTGCTCTGAAATCACCCGGAGCGCAGATCCCGTATTTTTCATTAGTGTTGACGATTGCTGCTATAGCAATCAGCGGTATAGTGTGGATATGGATTGCGACGGCCTTTGCACTCAGTGGTAAAATGTTAGAGGCGTTGAGAAATGAATAGCTACTGTAAGGCCTTAATGAGAAAAGTATGAAGGAATCTACTATTGCAAAGACATTACCCGTTGGATTGGCCGTTGTTGTAGTAGTATTGCTGTACGTATGGCTTAGTGCCGATGCAGCGATAGACCTCAAGGAGCGTGAGCCTATTGACCATGGTATTACGTTATCCCTGGATGAGGATGGTGTAGATCTCCGTGGGCAGTTTGTCCAATTTGATGGCGTGCCGGCGGATTTGCCCGGTGCCTGGCCTCGGTTCAGGGGGCCAAACCTCGACTCAATAAGCAGCGATGAGAATGTTACTCTCGCAAGAAATTGGCCTGCAAATGGGCCAAAAGTCATCTGGTCTATTGATGTTGGTGAAGGTTACGCAGGTGCAGCGGTCCTGGCTGGGCGAGTGTATGTTTTGGATTATGACCGCGAAAAACAGGCCGATACCGTTAGATGTCTGTCACTTGCCGATGGCAAAGAAATCTGGCAGTATTCTTATCCTGTTAAGGTCAAACGCAATCACGGAATGAGCCGAACTGTGCCTACGGTAACAGATAAGTACATTGTAACAATGGGGCCGAAATGTCATGTAACGTGTCTGGGTTCGATGACGGGACAATTTCACTGGGTGCTGGATTTGGTAAGAGATTTTAAGGCGAAGGTGCCGCCGTGGTATGCGGGACAGTGTCCGCTTATTGAGGGGGACAAAGTGATAATCGCCGTCGGTGGTGAGCCGCTAATGATAGCAGTGGATGCCGCTACAGGCGAGGTTGTATGGCAAAGTCCTAATCCTAAACGCTGGGTGATGACGCATTCATCTGTGGTACCGGCTGAGTTCGTCGGCAGGCGTATGTATGTCTATTGCGCCAGCGGAGGGGTGGTGGGCATTTCGGCAGAGGACGGCAGTATTCTATGGGAAATCACCGAGTGGAAGATTCGTATCGCAAATGTGCCGACACCAGTAGTAGTGGGTGAAGGACTTATTTTCCTTTCGGGCGGATATAACGCAGGAAGCATGATGCTGAAGTTAATTCAGGACGGTGACAAGATAAGCGCAGAACCAGCCTTTCGGCTTGAATCAGAAGTATTCGGCTCCCCTCAACATACACCGATTTTTTATGACGGCTATATCTACGGCGTCGGTGCCAATGGACAATTGAACTGCCTTGACCTAAACGGCAAGGTTATGTGGACCAGCACAAGCACTCACACATTTGGACTTGGGCCATATACAATCGCCAACGGACTTATATATGTTATGAATGACTCCGGCCTGTTGACTCTGGCAGAGGCAACGCCGAATGGATATGTTCAACTTGCAGAAGCCAGGGTTCTGGAGGGCCCGGATTCGTGGGGACCTATGGCGATTGCATCCGGCAGATTGATTTTACGTGATATGAACCGAATGATATGTATCGATGTTACTGACCGGTAGAAAGGAAATTAGAAAATGCCTAACAGCCGTACCAGGGCCACGGCTTGGCAGGAAATGCCTGAAGAGAAATAAAGTTACAGTAAAGCTGTCATTCTGAGCGAAGCGAATAACCTCTTTTTCGTTGGCCAGTTCCTTTGGCTTCGCCTCAGGATGACACATAGGTGTCACTTTAGGCACTCCATACTTTAGTTAGTTTGTTATAATGAAATTTTGGTGACTGTAGCGATTGATAAAGTGCTAAAGTGGATAAGCGATTAGGAACAACGAATATTAAGATTTTTATAGGCGTGCTTATTGGGCTTGCTGTTGTCATTGCCATGGTTGCATTAGTAAGGCTTGATACGACCGGCAAAAAAGGCAGCGGCCTTGGTAAAGAGTATCTCTATGAAATCGACGCAAAGATTGACCCCAATCTGATTATTTATGAACAATTAGGCGAGGCAATCAGTACCGGGCTTCAAGCTCCAACGGCGATTGCTGTTGGTCCTGGCGGACGTGTTTATATTGCCGGCGATGAGGTCATCCGAATATTTAATGAAGGCCCGAATTCCAATTTCTCTTTCTTTGGCCAGATTGAACTGCTTTGTGCGCTACGATGTCTAACAGCGGCTGATGATGGTAAGCTTTACATCGGGACAAAAGACCATGTGGAGGTTTATGACAACCAGGGTAAACAGCTTGCGAGCTGGGAGAATCTGGGTGATGATGCGGTCTTAACCAGCATAGCTGTTTCAAAAAACGATGTGTTTGTTGCAGATGCAGGTAATCGCATTGTCTTGCGTTATGATACTACCGGCAAATTAATGAACCGTATCGGCGGCAAAGATAAAAAACGGAATATCCCTGGTTTTGTCGTACCGAGTCCTTATTTTGACCTTGCTGTGGGTCGTGACGGACTGCTGCGAGTAGTCAATCCAGGGCTTCATCACATTGAGGCATATACATTTAACGGTGACCTGGAATTCTGGTGGGGCGAATTTTCATCGGGTGTGAAAGGTTTTTGCGGCTGCTGCAATCCGGTGAATTTTGCCATACTAAAGGGATCCCACTTTGCGGGAGCCGATGACAGCTTTGTGACCTGCGAGAAAGGCCTGATACGCGTCAAGATTTACGACGCTGAGGGCGCTTTTGTTGGTGTCGTCGCTGGGCCGGAACAATTGATTGAAGGTGGTGCCTCGCGTGTGTCTGAATTCGGCGTGGGGTCTCAAGCGGGAGGCTTTGATGTGGCAGTCGATAGCCAAGGACGGATTTTTATCCTGGATACAATTAACAATGTTGTGAGAATATTTACCAGGAAGAAGACCGGATAATGAGCGAGCATTCTGAAAAAGTACAAAGTCGGCGAGAGATGTTTACAGCAGTATTCCGATATGCAACCTTGGGGACGCTGGGGACAATCGGAGGATTTGTTTTTGCCAAAAGACGCAGATTAGTAGAGGATGGCATTTGTATTAATAACGGTATTTGCAAAGGCTGTGGGATTTTTGAGCATTGTAGTCTGCCCCAAGCTCTGTCAGAAAAACAACTTTTAACGAGAATGGATGATGAGTGAAAATAAGAACAATATTAGCAGACGCCATTTTCTCAAAGATGGTTTTTGGGCCGGATGTTTAGCCGGCCTCGGCGGACTGGCGGGTTTCCTGCTCAGCAAGCTCAAAAAGACTAATACCGTCTGGCAGATTGACCCCTATACCTGTATTGCATGTGGCAACTGCGCAACTTATTGCGTATTGGAAGAGTCGGCGGTGAAGTGTGTGCACGCCTTTGCAGTGTGTGGATACTGCAAAATCTGTTTCGGCTTTTTCGGGCCGGAGCCTGTTGATATTAACGAAGGGGCGGAAAATCAACTTTGTCCGACAGGTGCCATAACACGTACTTTTATAGAGGAGCCGTATTACGAGTACACTATCGATGAGTCATTGTGTAACGGTTGCGGCAAATGTGTCAAGGGATGTAACACTTTTGGAAACGGGGCACTGTTTCTCCAGGTGCGCCATGACCGCTGTTTGAATTGCAATGAATGTTCCATTGCTGCCGCTTGTCCTTCGGGTGCATATAAGCGGGTTCCCGCTGACGAACCTTACATACTTAAAGAGGCGGGTCACGCTTAATGATACGTTCTAATAATATCATAATCGGTATGGCTCTGTCCCTAATCTTATGCGGCGGTATATCAGGGGTCGAACGCTTTCCGCCGCCTGATTTTGTCGAAACCGACCATGTAATACCGAGCCCGACCGTTCCCGGCCCACGTCAGGACATTTACGAATACATAGATGCCGGGGTGCTTCTGGCAGCGCTTGGCTTGTCTTCGTATCTGGTCTTGAGGAAGCGCAGCCGACGAGCAATATTTGTTTTGATGGTGTTTTCGCTGCTTTATTTCGGTTTTTGGCGAAAGGGCTGTGTCTGTCCGGTGGGGGCTATTCAGAATATTGTTTTGTCTATTTTTGACCGCGACTATGCTGTGTCGATCGCCATTGCATTGTTTTTCATTTTGCCGCTTGTCTTTGCGCTGTTTTTCGGAAGGGTCTTCTGTGCAGCGGTATGTCCCCTTGGAGCGGTACAGGATTTGGTACTGCTACGGCCTATCTCGGTGCCGAATTGGCTCGAAAGCGGGCTGCGGTTGTTTGCGTACGTTTACTTGGCCGCAGCGGTTCTGTTTGCTGCTACCGGCAGTGCTTTTTTGATATGCAGATATGACCCGTTTGTTGCATTCTTCCGTTTGAATGGAAACTTGAATATTTTAATAATTGGTGCCTGCTTGCTGCTCATAAGCGTGTTTATAGGACGTCCTTACTGCCGATTTATCTGCCCCTATGGAGTACTGCTCAGAGAGTTATCACGACTCTCAAAATGGCGGGTAACCATTACTCCGGATGAATGTATTCAGTGCAGACTGTGTGAAGATTCGTGCCCCTTCGGTGCTATTAAGAAGCCCACAATTGATTGGCCGACGACGGAATATGACAGGAGCAAGAAAAGGCTTGCAGTTTTGCTTATTCTTTTGCCTGTCCTGATTTTTTTGTGTGGATGGACAGGTTCCGGCCTAAAGACGGTAACATCCCGCATGCACGCAACGGTTAGATTAGCCGAGCGCATCTATTTAGAAGATACCGGCAAAGTCGAAGACACTACAGATGCCAGCTTGGCCTTCAGAGGGACAGGCAAAGAGCCAAAAGAGCTTTACGAGGAAGCTTCAAATATCAGGGCCGAGTTTAGACTGGGCGGGTGGTTCTTTGGGGGATTTGTAGGATTGGTGATTGGCCTTAAGTTAATTGCCGTTTCCGTCTGGCGACAAAGAACCGACTACGAAGCCGGCAGGGCAGGATGTGTGGCGTGTGGTCGCTGTTTCAAATATTGTCCTCAAGAGCATGCCAGATTAAAGAAACTAAAAGAGACGATAGGTAAAAGCTGATGAATTCTTATACTGACAAGACTCAAGACCCAAAGCACAAGACCAAAGACCCAAGACCTGGGCCTGGAGCCTGGAGTCTGGAGTCTGTTGAGTGGTACAGAAGCGCGATTACAACGGCCATTGTCTCTGCAGTTTTTTCTCTTATTATACTTGGACTTTTTGTTACTAATTATGTTCGGGGCAGGATAATTGACACTAAGTGGGAAATACAGTCAGAGAATCTGAAAATAGAGCTTCGCCAGCATCCTGACGACGAGCAGCTTTTATTGCGGATTCGCCAATTGGATTTGCAATACAGGCAAGATAGAATACGACGGCTGGATTTCTCTCGCAAAGGCAGTTACCTGCTTTTTGGTAGTGTGGCGGTATTGTTGATAGCTCTTAAGTGCGCGGGCACGTTTAAAAAGAAAATACCGGCGCCACAGGTACTCAGTAACAAAGGCGATGAGCAGCTCCGCCAGGCAAAGCTGGCTCGATGGGCTATAACTGCTGGTTTAGCAGTACTTGGCTCAGGGGCATTAATTCTTGCAATTCCGCAGGACATCTTGCTATGGAGCACCGATATCGATTTTGGCGGAATCGGTGCAGCGGTTACTTCCTATCCTTCGATTGAACAGATTAGTGAGAATTGGCCCGGCTTTCGTGGGCCTGGTGGACTTGGAATAAGTGCTTATACAAATATCGCTGACAACTGGAATGGTAAAACGGGACAGAGAATTCTCTGGAAAACCAAGGTGCCGCTTCCGGGCAATAGTTCACCAGTTATCTGGGGCGACCGTATTTTTCTTTCCGGAGGCGACGAGAATAAACTCCAGGTATTTTGCTTTGACGCAGTTTCAGGCAGGCTTCTTTGGACGGGGGACGTTACGCGTGCGCCTTTAAAAAGTGATGAAGAACCATTTGAAGTGATGGAAGACACCGGCTTTGCTTCTCCTACTGCCGTAACGGACGGCCGACGAGTATATGCCATCTTTGCAACCGGGGACATTGGCAGTTTTGATTTTAACGGCAAAAGCATCTGGACCAGAAGTCTGGGAATTCCTGACAGCGCATACGGCTATGCCTCTTCACTTGCGATGTATCGGAATCTGGTTTTGATTCAATATGACCAGGGAGGCGCCGAGGACGAAAAGTCTAAGCTAATAGCTCTGGACGGATTCTCCGGCAAGACTGTTTGGGAGACGAAACGGCCTGTCCCAAATTCGTGGTCTTCGCCGATAGTAATCAAAATCGGCAGTCAGTTTCAGTTGATAACTTGCGGCGACCCCTGGGTTATAGCATACGAACTTACTAACGGTACAGAACTCTGGCGGGCGAAGTGCCTGTATGGCGACATCGCGCCATCACCGATCTATGCCAATCTCGTCAGAGACCCAACGGAAAAGGTCTCTAACGGGGCCAACGGACTTGTATTTGCCATAGAACCATACAGTAAATTTGTTGCCATCCGTCCAGATGGCCAGGGTGACGTCACCGAAACTCATATTGTCTGGAGCATCGAAGAGGGCACCCCGGATATCTGCTCGCCCGTCAGTAATGGTGAGTTGATATTTCTGCTGGCTTCTGAGGGATTGCTAAGCTGTTACAAGGTCGCTGACGGAACAAAATTATGGGAGCAGGATTTGAGAGAGAATTTCTATGCTTCGCCGAGCCTGGTTGGAGACAAGCTGTATCTCCTGACCGGGAAAGGTGTTATGTTCATCGTTCAGGCCGGGCTCGAATATAAGGAACTAACCAGATGCGAGCTGGGCGAGGACTGTCATGCGTCACCGGCTTTTGCCGATGGGCGCATCTATATACGAGGGCTGGAGAACCTGTACTGCATAGGAAAGAAGGCAGAGGACAGAAGACAGAAAAAAGAGAACAGAATCTGACTTCTATCTTCTGGAGTTCAGTATGGAAGAGCTGGATTTGACATTTGTGGACCAGGCCGTTGAGAAAATCGGCACCGGGGAAGAGAAGGTGCTCGAGATATTGCAGGCCGTCCAGGGTCACTTTCGCTATCTGCCCAATGAAGCCCTTGAGCGGGTCTGTAAGCTGACGGAGATTTCCCCTGCATCGATTGCGGGTGTTTCCACTTTCTACAGCCAGTTTAGACATCATCCCGCCGGTCGTCATACAATCCGGGTTTGCATTGGCACCGCTTGCCATGTTAAAGGTGGCGGGCAGATTTATGATGCCTTTAAAAGACATCTCGAGATCCCGGAGCAGGAGGATACCGACCGGGGGAAGTTGTTTACTGTTGAGAAGGTGGCGTGTCTGGGATGTTGTATGCTCGCCCCTGTGATACAGATTGATGATATCACATACGGACATCTGACGGGCGACCAGACCCCGGTGGTATTGAGGGATTTTCTCGAACAGCAAAAGGTGGGCGCCTGGCAAGCGCACAAGCAGGCCTTTGAAAAAGAATCGAAGGACCTTGGCGAAATCCGGATTTGTCTCGATTCAAGCTGTGTGGCCAGTGGCAGCGCCAGGGTGTATGAGGCCTTGCAAAAGGCTATTGAACAGACTGGCGTCAAGGCCTTGGTCAAAAGCGTTGGTTGTTCAGGGATGTCATATCTGGCGCCGCTTATCGAGGTGGTTATGGCTGACGGTACTTCATTTCGCTATGCAAGGGTTCAGCCCGCTGACGCCAGAGCCATTGTGCTGAGGCATTTTAAACCAATACAAATTGGGCGGAAAATCAAAAATGCCGTTTCCACAATGCTGGACAAGATACTTACCGATAAGACCTGGGAGCCTGTTACACGTTATTCGGTCGATGTGCGGGACCGACCGGTGGCGGGCTTTCTGGACAAACAGCTACATATCGCTACCGAGCACTATGGGGACATTGACCCTGTTGATATTGATGAATATATCCACAATGATGGGTTCAAAGCGCTGCAAAAGTGTGTAAACCAGATGAGCCCGAAAGAAGTTATAACGGAGATTGAACGCAGCGGGCTTCGCGGAAGGGGAGGCGCAGGTTACCCGACATATCTTAAATGGTCTGCCGTTTATGATAACGGGTCCAAAAAGAAATACGTCATTTGCAATGGTGACGAGGGTGACCCCGGTGCTTTTATGGACAGGATGCTAATGGAGTCGCATCCTTATCGCATTATCGAAGGCATGGCAATAGCTGCATATTCGGTCGGGGCAACCGAGGGCTATTTTTACATTCGTGCCGAGTATCCGCTTGCAATCAGGCGAATGAGCCGGGCGATAGACAATTGCCGGCAGCGTGGTTTTCTTGGCGACGATATTTTGAAAAGTGGATTTTCGCTGCGTCTGAAAATAATAGCCGGTGCCGGTGCATTTGTTTGCGGTGAAGAGACTGCGCTAATAGCCAGCATAGAAGGCCAGCGAGGTATGCCACGACTGCGGCCGCCATATCCAACGGAAAGCGGGCTTTGGGGCAAACCAACGCTCATTAACAACGTTGAAACATACGCCGTGGTCTCGTGGATTATTCGTAATGGCTCTGAAGCATTCGCCAAGTTCGGCACGAGCAGCAGTAAGGGGACAAAGGTTTTCGCACTGGCGGGAAAAATTAAGCGAGGAGGTCTCATTGAAGTGCCGATGGGTGTTTCCATACACCAGATTATAGAAGATATCGGCGGTGGGATTGCAGGCGATTTACGGCTGAAAGCAGTCCAGGTGGGAGGACCTTCCGGCGGATGCGTGCCGGCCGAACTCGCCCATATTCCCGTTGACTTTGAAGCGCTCAACGACGTTGGGGCAATGATGGGTTCCGGCGGTATCGTGGCACTGGATGAAACCGATTGTATGGTAGATATCGCACGGTATTTCCTGGACTTTACACAGAATCAATCTTGCGGCAAATGCACTTTCTGTAGAGTAGGCACCCGCCGTATGCTTGATATTCTCGAACGTTTGTGTAACGGACAGGGCAAGAAAACCGATATCGAGGAGCTCGAGCATTTGGCCCAAATGATTCAGAAAACAAGTCTGTGTGGACTTGGCAAAACAGCACCAAATCCGGTTCTTTCAACCATCAAATATTTCCGCGATGAGTACGAGGCTCATATCGAGAAACGTTGCCCCGTTGCCAAATGTAAAGCCCTTATTACGTATTCGATAACGGATGATTGCATCGGTTGCAGTTTGTGCGCACAGCACTGCCCGGCTGATGCCATTGAAATGAAACCCTATGAGAAACACGAAATCGACCCTGAAAAGTGTATTCGCTGCGGCACATGCAAGGGTGTGTGTCAATCAGATGCCATTAAGGTTCAGTAAACAATGCCCAAACTGTTCATAGATAATCGTGAAGTTGAAGTTGATAACGGCGCTACAATTCTCGATGCCGCCGGCAAGCTCGGAATCGAAATTCCCACAATGTGTTTCCTGAAAGATTGTAAGCCTTCAACCAGTTGCATGGTTTGCGTGGTCAAAGTAAATGGTTTGGATAATCTTGTGCCGGCCTGTGGAACTGTTGTTAAAGATGGTATGCGTGTTGCAAGCAATTCTGAAGAAGTTCGTCAGGCACGAAAAGCGGCTTTGGAATTGCTTTTAAGCGACCATGTGGGTGACTGCCTCGGGCCCTGTCAAGTTATATGTCCTGCCAATATGAACATTCCGTTGATGATTCGCCAGATTGCGGCCGGTAAGTTTCGCGAGGCAATTGCTACCGTCAAAAAAGATATCGCATTGCCTGCGGTGTTGGGACGGATTTGTCCGAAGCCTTGTGAAAAAGGCTGCAGAAGGGCCGTATTTGACGAGGCGGTTTCAATCTGTCTTTTGAAACGCTACGTAGCTGACCTCGACCTGCAGTCTGCAAACCCATATTTGCCGCCCTGCAAACCTTCGCAGGACAAGCGTGTAGCTATTGTTGGTGCCGGCCCTGCCGGTTTGGCTGCTGCTTATTATCTCCAGCAGGCTGGGTTTCGGTGCACGGTCTTTGATGAACACGACCAGCCGGGCGGTATGCTGCGATATGCAATTCCACAGCAAGACCTTCCGGGGGACGTGTTAGATAAGGAGATAGCTTTGATTGAGAAGCTTGGCGTGAAATTTCAAATCCGGACACGAATAGGTACTGTTGTATCGATGGACGATTTGCGCAGAGATTTTGACGCCGTGTTTGTAGCGGTTGGCCAGCTAAAACCCGGTGACGCCGAGTCGATGGGCCTTGAGCCAAGTCCAAACGGCATCAAAGTAAACGTCAAAACTTACCAGACGAACCTGCCGGATGTATTTGCAGGTGGAGGTGCTGTTCATAAGCGGAGGCTTACAGCTCGTGCAGTGGCGGATGGAAAAGAGGCGGCTGTCTCTATCAGTCAATATTTGTCCGGCTGCACAGTAACCGGAGTGGTTAAAAAGTTTAATACTCATATTGGTAAACTCAGAGATGGAGAAATTGAGAAATTTCTGAGCTGCGCCGACAAAGCACAGCGAACGAAGCCGTCAGGACAAGACGGTAGCTTTACCGACCAAGAGGCCCGCAAAGAAGCGGCGCGTTGCCTGCATTGCGATTGTCGAAAGGCTGATACCTGCAAATTAAGGCAATATGCCCAGGACTATGGGGCCGAGCCTACCCGGTACAAAGGCGAGCGCCGGCTGTTTATTCAGCACCTTCAATCCCGCACCAATTGCCACCAGAGCAAAGACTCAGCACTGGCCGAGGTGCAAATGGGCGGGTCCGGCGAAATTGGTGCGGGAGATGTAATTTATGAGCCAGGCAAGTGTATAAACTGTGGTCTCTGCATACAAATTGCTGCCAAGGCAGGCGAAGAGCTTGGGCTAACCTTTGTAGGCCGTGGCTTCGATGTTCGGGTGGCGGTACCTTTTGAACGGTCAATAGCTCAAGCTCTCAAGCATTCCGCGGACCAATGCGTAAACGCCTGTCCAACAGGAGCATTAGCATTCAGGAAAAAACTATAGAATTTTTATAAAATTGAAATGTTGACATAAGTAGGAATATTTCGTATAAAATATCTTGATTGAAATAAACCTTTTTTGTACAGGATTTGGATAAATGTTGTATTTTCCCCGCTGATGCAAGAAGCTGCAAACAATAATTATATAATTTAATCCAACATTACCAGCAGACTCAACCGTTACCTATCACTCACATTCCGTTGGAAAACTATGAAATCAAAAAAATCACTCAAAAACAACATCCCGGCGTTACTATTTATATTCTGTTTATGTGCCGTTTTAGCCATCTATTGTAATAATGTCCAGGCGGCCGATTGGCCCAACTGGCGGGGGCCGAATTACAACGGAATATCAAGCGAAACAGGCTGGAGCACAAACTGGCCCGAAGGTGGACCGAAAGTATTGTGGAAGGCTTCTATCGGGACAGGATTTGCTTCAATTTCTGTTAGTAATGGCCGAGTTTACGCTATGGGTAATATTGACGACAAGGACATTCTTTACTGTTTCGACGAGAAAACAGGCAAGGAAATATGGAAGCAGTCTTATTCCTGCCCTCTATATAGAAAAAATCACGAAGGTGGCCCCTGTGCGACACCAACAGTGAAAGATAATGCTGTTTATACGTTCAGCAAAAATGGTGATGCAATTCGTTTCAATGCAACCAATGGAAATGTAATTTGGCATAAAAAATTACCGAAGGAATTAGGTATTAAATTCCCCACCTGGTATTTTTCCAGTTCGCCGTTTATTGTAAATAATATGATTATCCTTAACGCAGGTACTTACGGCCTTGCTCTGCAAACGTCAGACGGCAGTTTGATATGGAAAAATGGAAATGGCGCTTGTGGCTACGCTACTGCTGTGCCTTATAGTTCGGGCAATCAACAATGTGTGATAATGCCTGTATCCAGGGAAATTGTGGGATTGGTCGCAGCAACGGGCCAAATCATCTGGAAACTTCCCTGGAAAACCGCTTACGATATCAATGCTGCAGACCCCATTATCTCCGGTGATACAGCGTTCATTTCTTCCGGTTACAACAAAGGCTGTGCGCTTATGAAAATTGCTGGGGGCAATGTCACTGAGCTTTGGCGAAATAAGTATATGCGAAACCATTTCAATAGCTGCGTCTTATGGGAAGGACACATATATGGTTTTGATGGACAGGGTGGCGGAAGGGGCCAGCTTAGATGTATTAACAAGCAAACTGGTGAGGTAAAGTGGTCACAAGAAGGAATGGGAACAGGTTCGCTTACGCTCGCCGATAGTAAGTTGATTATCCTTGGTGAAAGGGGCAGGCTGGTAATTGCATTAGCTTCGCCGGAAGGATTCAGGGAATTGGCATCAGCTCAGATATTAACGGGCAAATGCTGGACTGTTCCGGTCCTGGCTAACAGTAGAATCTATGCCCGCAATGCAAATGGTGATATGGTCTGCGTTGACGTTAGCAACTAAGATTGAGGATGGGTCAGTGCAGTTAATTCGGATTATGATTTCAATAATACACACATAATTTATGTCTATTGGAACATTTATTATCTAATTAAAGGTTTACAAATATGTTAAGAACAAGTAGAGAATACCTATCTCCGACAGAATTTTCACTTGTGCTATGTTTAATTGGTTTAAGCTTTCATAGTACTGCCAAAGCCGCTGATTGGCCCCAGTGGCGAGGGCCTAATCGTGATGGAGTATGTACCGAGACCGGTCTGCTCAGAAGTTGGCCAGAAGGAGGACCGAAACTTTTATGGGAACTTACCGGCCTTGGAAAAGGATACTCCAGCCTTGCAATTGTTGATGGCAGGTTCTATACAATGGGGGATGTCCAGTTGGGTTCTGAAAAAGTGCAATGCGTTCTTGCCTATGACCTATCCACGCGCAGACGGCTGTGGGCGGCCAAAGTCGGGCCTACACATAACGATGGCCCGCGCTGCACACCGACTGTTGATGAGGATTTCATTTATGCAATTGGCACCAGTGGTGACGTAGTCTGTTTAGATGCCGATACAGGTAAAGTGCAATGGAGTAAAAATTTACAAACTGATTTGGGCGGAGGAAAAAATCCTAACTGGAAATTTAGTGAGTCACCGCTTGTAGATGGTGACAAGCTGTTATGTACACCCGGCGGTAGGAACGCCGTCATCGCAGCACTCAATAAGAAAACAGGAGAACTCATCTGGAAATCTTCGATGCCTGACATCGGACCAAAAGGAAAAGACGAGGCAGGCTATTCGTCCATCGTTGTAACTAAGACCGGCAATATCCAACAATATGTTCAGTTAACCAATAAGGGTTTGATAGGTATCGATGCAAAGGATGGCAGATTTCTCTGGGGATACAACAAGATAGCAAACCGAACCGCAAGTGTTTCGACCCCCGTCGTTCACGGTGATTATATATTCTGTTCTACCGCTTACCGCACGGGCAGCGCACTGCTTAAGCTGGCTGATGTGGGCAGCGATGTCGAGGCAAAAGAGATTTACTTTCTCGATGACCACACTTTCCAGAACCATCATGGCGGCTTTGTCCGAATCGGCGATTATATTTACGGCGGCCATGACCACAACAAAGGTAAGCCAACCTGCATCGAAATGAAGACCGGAAAAATAATGTGGCAGGAAGACCAACCGGGTGGAGGCTCAGCCGCAGTGCTTTACGCAGACGGGCACTTGTACTTCCGTTACCAGGACGATGTCTTAGCTCTCATTGAGGCCAATCCGCACAAATATAATATTAAAGGCACCTTTAAACTTCCTAAACGCGATGGTATGAGTGACCCTGGCTGGGCGCACCTTGTTATTGTCGATGGCCGGCTCTATGCTCGCCATGCTGACGTTTTAATGGTCTATGATGTCAGAGCAAAACACGCTCACGCAGACCAATAGCAATAGCATTTTTGCCGACGAGTTTAACCTTTGTAAAGATTCCCGGAGAAAAAGTAACAGTGAACAAAGAAATATCAGACAGCCCAAACCATCAAGACAACGTATCTTTGCATGAATACTCACCTGCTCAGGAGCTTATCAACAATATTCCTTACTTAGCTATGATAGTGCTGGGAACGGTTATTTTCGCCGTTGCTCTTGGCAGCTCAGCCTGGGGACTGATAGCTGCGGCTGCTTATCTGGCATACGGCCTGATGGGGGCTTTCTGGATTATGATATTCGTATGTCCATTCTGCAGGTATTGGAACACAAGGTCCTGTCCTTGTGGATATGGCCGCATAGCTGCGAAGTTTCGTAAAAAGAAACCCATCGAGAGCTTCGGTGAGAAGTTCAAAAAACACATACCTGTGATTGTGCCTTTGTGGTTCATACCGGTATTAGTCGGCGTACCCCTTGTGATACGCAGCTTCTCCTGGACTCTTTTAGTTTTACTTGTTGTATTTGTTCTTGTAGCATTTGTAATTTTGCCGCTGGTTTCGACCAAACACGGCTGCAAAGAGTGCCCCCAGAAAGATTCATGCCCTTGGATGAAGAACAAAAGCAAATCTTCAGGTTAACCGGCCTGAAAAATTTGCTTTAAATGAAAACAACTTTCCTATTTTTAATTTTACCATCGAAGGAAGACTGCAAATCAGATTACCACTGTGGGCTGATATTGCTGAGTGATAAAGAATTTGTCATCTTGATTTCCTACCTTTGACTATTTTTTTGAAATGGAACAAAACCGCACGGCTATCGGGGGTATCGAAAGCATAGCTGCCGCGAGCGGTTTCGCTTATCGTTTCAGCCATTTTGTTAATTATGTCATAACGTCTGACCATCCAAGTACCAGAGGGTAGATTTGCAACGATGTTTTTATGGAGTTTGTTTGTGCCAAGCACGTACTCTTGTCCGGGCCAGGAAAGCCCGCGAAAGTCGGGATGAAGGTTTGAGAAGTTACTGGTCTCGGGAGCCATTCTCCAAAAGCTGATATGGCTATCGATTATCTCACGTAAGTATTTTAGATTATCTGCGGCAGTGTGCTCGGCAGGATTGAAACGTCCCCTAAAATATTGGCCCAGCTTAGAGCCGGGTTTTTCGCCGGTCGTGCCGTAACCGCCTCCAAGAAAGGCACCGAGATGGGACTCGATGGTATCGTGTTCAGTATGTTTATCACCCTTGCCCTGGTAGCTTAACTCGTCATTGACCGTTGGTTTGTTACGTGGGCTTTTGCCATCAGGATTTTGCCAGGTGTATTGGATTGTATCGGCTGAGTCAGGAAGATTACGAATCTTTTTCTGGACAATCTGATGGTCGTTCCAGGCAGGAAGCTCATCGAACTTTTTCGACCAGAGTGTGCGAGGTGTAGAATGCACGCTCAGTGGAGTGGGGTAAGGCAGATATTGTTTTATTATGCGTCCGAATCGGGCGATTTCTTCTTCGGAATATTTGGGTTTTTTTATCTCGAATTCGTTACATAGACACAGCCAGACGTTGGGAAAACTTCCATAGCGGGCGGCGACGTATTTGAGCCAGGGTGTTGGGTCGCCGCCGTTGTATTCGGCGCGTAGAATGGAGCGTGACTCCTGTGTGTCGGGGCCGCACAAAATCAGGTCTGCAATCAGGTCATGTTCCCATGCCGTCCGTACGGCCAAGTCCACCCGCCGGCCAAACCAGCGAGGATTTGGTCGGTGCGAGTAGTCCCCGCTGTCGGTCTGACAACCGTTATCGTCAAAAAAAGGTTTTTCCTTCGGGTTCGGATAACGGTCACAATGTAAAGTAAATCGAAGCTTCTTAAAGTATTTCGCATTGCCGACTATGTCTGCGGCTATGTCATTTCCACTGGGCGTGTTATCTTTTTGATAGCCGGACAGGAACGAATAATGCGTGTTTCCGAAAATATAAGGATGAGAACCGTCTGAACGCATATACCAACGTCGGCCCGGGCTGTTGGAATCGACAATCCAAAAACTGGAATGGCCCGAAGCAGCAGCAGTCAGGTAGTCACCCTGCTTTTGACCGTGCAGAGTTTGTTTATTTGAATAGACCTCAATTAAATTCCAGCGTCCAGTTTTTGTCGGACAAAATCGAACTTTGAAGATATTGCCGCAGGTACCCCCCCCCTACCGTCACCGTCCCAGAAGCCATGAATCTTATACTCAGGTGAACCGCTTTCGTGGCGGAAGCGAACCCAAAAATCAATATCACGGGCCGGGACGTCCCTCTGGTCTTGCGAAGGACCCTGAAAAGTTAGTTCTACAACACCGTACAAGCTGCCTTTACCGATTTCTGCACAAAGAGTCTGAGAACTAAAGAAAGTGGAGAACAGTGATATTGAACAAAGCCACGCAAGTTTATTTATATGCCGCTCCATTATGATTTTCCTTTTTCTTGTTATGACTTCTTTTTATACATTAAGTAACGTGATGTTATCCATCTTCAGCCACATACATATCGCCGGGCCCGAGCCTGTCATACCAGGTAAACTTCATAATGATTGAAGTTATCACGAGGACCACAATAGAAATCCACAGCGTATCATATTGCCTGATAACGATACAGATTGGAATTACCATAAGGTTTAATTGCCAGATTATTCCGACGCACACGTTAAATGCGTCACGTCGAAAATTTGCATTCTTTTGCAGATTCGGGTTCTTGCTGACAAGGTTCTCATAGACCGGCTTCCAGAATCCCCACGGTCGAACGTTGCGGTAAAAGCTCTCCAGCACCTCATCCTTTTCCGGCGGAGTCCGCAGGCAAACCACTATTGAGGCAATGGTGCTTATAAGCAGACTAAACGGCAGTATATATATCCTATTCATATCGGGCACAATCAAAAGGGGAACAAGCGCCGCTACAACACCGGCTATCATGCCGGCGAAGTAACCGTATCCGTTGAAACGCCACCAGTGCCACTTTAGTATGTTCGGCGCAACGTAACCACCATACAAACCGAAAGCAATCCACGTCGTAATGTTGTGTATCGACTTAATGCGAATGCCGACGACAATCGCCACCACGACCAGCAGAACCGAACAGAAATAACTGAAGTACACATATCTCTTTGTTGTCGCATTGGGATTAAGGTAGCGCTTATAAATGTCGTTGACGAGGTAAGCAGCTCCAGCATTAACGGTAGAATCAAAAGTGCTCATAAAGGCGGCCAACAGACCGGCCAGCAGCAGACCGACAAGACCAACTGGAACAAAATCTTTAATCACATAGGGTAAAATCTTTTCAAAATCAAATTTTTCTCCAGCCGCGAGCATCTGATTGACCTGTGGGCTAAAATAAACCAGCCCTAACACCGCGATGCCGGTAATCATTAAAAACCGTGGCACTAATTGCACAATCGACATCCACCAGTTCTCCAGCGCCGCTTCTCTCGGGTTGCGAGTGGATAGAACATGCTGCATTCCATAACCTGGTGATGGACCCGCCATACTCACAAGTAAACCCTTAAACAGCATCATCATTATCAAAACACCGAATAGCGAAAACCCATCCTCACTTATCTTGGTGTTGAGCTGGTCTATCAAACCGCTCCAGTCCAGATTCAGTTTCCAGCCGAAAAACAGCTCGTTCCATCCGGCAGGCACAACCTTGCTAAGTGCCTCCGGACTTACCTTGTCAATGGCGACAATTGCGATAAATACTGAGGCGATGGACAACAATCCAAACTGAACCAGGTCGGTCAGCACAACACTATACCACCCCCCTAAAAGAAGATATGCTGTCGTTATGCCTAAGATAACTATCGCATACGTATCCGTAGAAGAAAATGGACCCCACGCAAGATCCCACGGGAAGAAAACTTCAGCGAATTTACCGATACCCTGGAAGGCATAGCCCAAAAAGCCGACGGTTGCCACCAGCGCATAGACGACCACGCTTATATGTGAAAGATTCCCACCTAAATCTGTGCCGAACCGCGTTCGCATCCACTCAGCCCCCGTCAGTACGTTCGACCTTCTAATCCAGGGCCCAAGATATACCTGACGAAATACCCTGTCGAACAGCGGCCATATCCACGGTATAAACGCAGCCTTGACGCCATAGGTAAAAAGCATCACCACGAACCACATCGTACCGGTAATATCGAATCCGCTCGCACCGTGTGATGTTCCTATAACATACCAGGGCAAAGACCTGCCTCCAAGAAAATAGGCGTCGAGATTTTTCGAGGCACGCTTTGACAACAGCCAACCCATAATAACAACAACCACGAGATAGCCGATGATTATGCAAATATCAATAGAGTGAAGCTCCATTCCATTTCCTTTCTTTATGCCGGACAGGAAAGCAGGTAGTCTAAAAGCTCCTGAAGACCACACGTAGCTAAAGCAACGTATTTATCCCCCGCGCCGTAATACACAAATAAAGTTCCATCAATCACCACTTTGCCACAGGGAAAAACACAGCCTTTGTAATATCCTTCTATTTCGTAATCTTCTTCCGGCTGCATAATCCAGTCAGTAGTGCGATGCAGGACGTGTGCCGGGTCTTCCAGGTCCAGCAATAGCGCTCCGAGGCGGTAGTATTTGTCCGCACCCACGGCATGGTAGATGGTTAGCCAGCCATGCCTGGTTTTAATTGGCGGTGTGTTGATACCTATCTTGCCGCACTCCCAGTCGTACTTCGTTCCGGCAAGGAGCTTACTTTGCCGGAAACCCAGCAGGTCGTCAGACATTGATATCCAGATAGCCGGAAATTCCGTTTCATATTCCTCTCCGACCCATTCCAAAGGCCTGTGCATCATAACGAATTTACCGTTGATTTTTTCAGGGAACAGTACCACGTCCCTGTCGTCTAACATAGGGTCAGTCAGACGTCCGGCGCGAATATAGCTCTTAAAATCCTTCGTCAGCAACAAGCCCGTGCTTGTGGCGTTCGTTCTAATCACCCGGGGAAAATCCGGGGGGCATTCGGGAGCTTTATAGCGGTTTTCTTCCGGTTCCCAGAACTGGCCGAATGGAAAGAACCTGCATGCATAGGTAATGTAATAGTATTCGCCCATTTTCACCATTCTGGGGTCCTGCACCGTGCTGGCATCGAAACCGTCTATGCTGGGACAAAAAGCCGGCTTCTCTGAAACTCGCTCGAAGTGATACCCATCCGAGCTAATAGCCAAGCCAAAATAACACTTGTATTCGGGGTCTGCTTCGGCGGCTCTGTACAATAATATCACTTGCTTTTTTTCTTCGTCATACCAGGCGGCGGGATTAAATACAGCTAAGTTCTCCCACTGATTGGCTGGATTAGGGCTAAGGATGGGATTGTTTTCGTAACGCTTTAACTTCACTGGTAATTCTCCGATACAAAATTGACTCTTATTGAATAATCTGGCATTTCCTATTTAGTTACTGATGCGGAAAAAGAAAATCGACGATGTCACCCCTGCGAAAGCAGGGGTCCAGAGCGAAAAACTGGATTCCCGCTTTCGCGGGAATGACAAATACTGTTTCCGCAACAGATACTATGTTAGTTTTTTTTGCAGCGGTCTCGACTCGGTGTGCCGGAATCAAATTTTTCGCTGGAATAATAGCATAATTCAACCATAAATCCAAAGCTTCTTTTCAAGATTTATAGTGCTCAACCTTCAAAATCAATATGATTCTTTACATAATGACATTTAGTGAAGACAATGTTCTAAGAAATAATAACTTTTTTTCAGAAGGTTAACTTATGATAAGCCAAAAACACTTAATCGCCGTGGCGGCACCTGGTCGGAATGGTTCGAGGCTATGCGGGGTGGACAATCTGCCGCCTGCAGCTTCGATTGGGCCGGCCCACTAACTGAGATTGTTCTATTGGGTAATATCGCTATACGAACGGGTAAACGAATAAACTGGGATGGAGACAATATGCAGATTACCAACGACAGGGACGCAAACAAATACATAAAAGAGCCCTACCACAACGGCTGGTCCCTCGAAGTATAATAAAAAATTAGCCGTAAATTACTGTATTTGGAAGATGCTTTCAACCGCGATTGGAAAGCCGCATCTTGTATTGACAAAACGCATAGGTCTTTTACAATAGTGCCCGTGACAAGATTATTAAGCTGTCACAGACTGAGGTAAATCTTAAAGTATATTTCTAACATGAGGAAATCATTATGAAAAGAAGGACATTCCTGAAAGGTGCGAGCGGTATTGCCACGGGTCTTGCCGTGCACTCTATCGTAGGTTGTGAACAATCGTTCTCGAAACAACAGGATGAGAAAGTCGCTGGATTACCGCGAAGGACCCTTGGGCGGACCGGCAAGAAGGTCTCAATTGTCGGATTCCCTGGACTGGCACTTAGCCATTATGACCAGGACCGCTGCAACGTCGGACTGCTTAATGCTTTCGAAAGAGGGGTAAATTACTATGATGTCGCACCTGCCTATGGTAAAGACGGTGACTGCGAGAAAAAGATGGGCATTGGATTGCAGGCTGTTGCTATTGACCGCAGTCGTATTTTCTTAGCCTGTAAGACAAAGATGAGGGACAAGGAAGGTGCTCGTTTTGAACTGGAACGGTCGTTAAAACGGCTAAAAACTGACTATTTCGATTTGTACCAGATGCATCATCTTCGTACGCCTGAAGAGGTCAAACAAGCCCTGGAGCCGGGCGGTGCTATCGAAACTTTTTTGGAAGCCAAAGAAGAAGGAAAGGTTCGGTATCTTGGCTTCTCGGCTCACACTACTAAAGGAGCGCTCGAGGCTATGAATGGTTTTCGCTTCGATACGGTTATGTTCCCTATTAATTTCGTCGAGTTCTTCAAAATGGGATTTGGCAAACCGGTTCTCGAACTTGCGAACAAGCAAGGGGCGGCAGTCTTGGCTATTAAGCCATTGTCAAAAGGCCCCTGGCCGGAAGGTGTCGAAAGAACTCGTAAATGGTGGTATCGCGCAACGGAGACTCAGGATGAAGTGGACCTTGCGATGCGATTTACTCTTTCGAAGAAGCCCGTTGTCGCGGGAATACCGCCTTCGTTTCTTGACCTTCTCGACAAGGCAATCGAAGCCGGACGCTCCTATCGTCCTATCAAAGAAGCCGAAACGCTGACTCTACAGGAGACGGCCAAAAACTGTTTGTCTTTATTCCGCAGGGAAGAGGAACAAGTCGCACGTGGCGATTTCTCGCAAAGCCCAATTTATGCCGACAGCCCCCATGAATGTTGTCCGGGCGCCTATGTTTGAGGTGTTGCGGTCGGAAATCGGCCTGAGCGAGATTCTTACGCCCAAGAGCAACGGTCATCACAGTCAACGAGACGGGTAAATCTGAGGCATTTACTATGCTCTGCTTAGATTCGTTAAAAGGGCGATTTCTTTTTTGAGAATTTCAGCGTGCCGGCTCTCCGGATATTTACTAAGTGTTTCGTTTTCAAGGCAAAGGTCACCCTGGTAGTGAACCTTGCGTAGAATCACCACTACTTTTTTAAAGTCTATGTCACCCTCATATATAGGAGAGGAGTATTTGTTGTATTCCCAGCCCATAGGACGTTGTGTATTCTTCTTGTCTATAGGATATCGTATGCTCTTGCAATGAGTGTGAAAAGCCCTCGGGGCAAATCTCTCAAATATCTTATAAAGCTCTTCCAGCGGATGTCCGTACCAGTAGAAGTTGGCCGTATCGAGCGTCAGACCGAGACTTGGTGAGCCGACGCCATCGAATAATTGTTGCAGGAATTCAGGGTCATTTGTAATGCTGCCGTGGTTTTCAATTCCGTAGCGAACGGATGTCCCTTCAACAATGTCACAAAGTTGTTTGCAAACCTTAATGGCAAATGGCAAAAATTCTTCACGTCGGGTCCGGCGGGGAACAACATCAATCCTTATAACTCTTGTATTTAACTTTTGAGCTGCATTGACTAATTTTCTGGTCCACTCAAGCTCCTCTACCAGTCGTTCGTCGAACCGGTTGTGCATTAGAAATGCAGTTATGAAAAGGCCGTTCTTGCTGAGGTCATCCTTGAGGACCTGGATATCAGAGTCAGAAGTCAGAGTGTACTTTTTCTTGGGGTGATAGAGAACCGGACATGTCAGGTCAGAATTTACTTCCACCTCCACGCCGGTAACACCAAGCTCTTTCATAGCAGACCAGCAATCAGGCTTTTGAGCCGACTTTAAAAGGTCATCGCGGCAGGCGACAATCCAGGGTTTCGGTTGTTTGGTGGACACGTTGTTCCCTTGGCTGGCCAGCGCCGTAGTAGAGAGCATCAGACCGGCGGCACTTTTCATAAAGCACCGGCGAGTTAATTCATGCGAAGATTTCATAATTCATCTTACTCCTTAAATTTCCAAATAAGCCTATTGCTTTGTCAAACGTGCTTTGAGGAATGTCATTCCGCACTTGATGCGGAATCCAGACCAATCACTAAATCTGGATTCCCGCTTTCGCGGGAATGACAAACCGTCATTTGAACCTTGACGTAGCACTATTTAAAATACACATCCAAATCGAAAAATCCTGTAGATTTGGACTTAGCTGCAGTTTTTAACACCTCCAAATTATATATATGGTCATGACAATGTCAACACAGTTGATTCACATATAGATTTCGTCGATGATTCGTGGTCGATTTTGCTTATAAGCTCTTGACTATATAAGAAAATTGAGGTAAATCAAGTTGAAACGATATTCAAGATTACGTATTAAACTCGTGTATGCGGAAAGGTAACTGGAAAGGACATTATAATGGCGGAAAAATTAGCAATCGACGGTGGTCCCAAGGCCGTAACGAACGGATTGGCCGGCTGGCCACAGTTCGATGAAAAGGCAATCAAGGCGGTGGAAGAAGTGTTAAGATCCGGCAAAGTCAATTACTGGACCGGACCAAAAGGCATGGAGTTTGAGCGCAAATATGCCCAGTGGCAGGGCAGTAAATATGCAATCAGTGCTTCAAGTGGCACCTCTGCCTTGCACATTGCACTTAGCGCTTTAGGGATTGGCCCCGGCGACGAAGTTATCGTACCGAGCTACACCTTCATCGCCAGCAGCTTCTCGATAGTTCAGGCTGGAGCAATACCGCGTTTTGCAGATGTTAATATCGATGACCATTGTATCAGCGTAGAATCAGCAGAAGAGCTCGTCAATGAGCGAACCAGGGCGATTATGCCGGTGCATCTGTACGGTAATGTCTGTGATATGGACAGGATAATGGCCTTTGCGAAAAAGCATAAGCTGTTTGTCATCGAGGACAACGCCGAGGCACTTGGTGGCGTCTATAAAGGCAGAAAAACCGGCACCATCGGTGACATCGCTGCATGCAGCTTCTGCCAAAACAAGACGTTTACCACCGGCGGCGAGGGCGGTATGGTAACAACTGACGATGAAGACCTCGCCTGGCAGGCACGCAGCTTTCGCGACCACGGTTATGATGTCAAAGAGCGCCTGAGCCTTTTGGAGCTGGAACAGAAACTGCCCTATATTCATAACATAGTCGGTTGGAACTATCGTATGACCGAAATGCAATCGGCTATTGGATTGGCTGAGCTGGAACGAATTGATACCTGGAATCTTCCTAATCGAAAACGTAACTGTCGTATCATAATAGAAGCTATAAAAGATACGCCTCAGGTCAAATATGTGCCTATTGATACCGAGGAGCGTCAGAACGGCTGGTATGTTATGGCGTTTTCTCTGGATATTGAAAATATGAACTGTGATATAAGTCAATTTGTCGCTGCATGCACTGCCGAAGGTGCTCCGTGCTGGAAGGTCTTCTGGCCTCAGTGCCATACGGAGCGGGCATATAAGGAACACAATTCTTTTGGCAAGAGCGGTTTTCCCTTCAAGTCCAAAGAATACACGAATCCCAAAAGTGTGGACTATAGCAAAGTGGAAGTGCCCAATGCCATCTGGCACCAGAGCCATACGTTTACCTGTTTCGCGTTTCCAACCTACACCGAAGAAGATTGCAAACAGATAGGCAACGCACTGGCCAAGGTAATAAAGGCCTATTCAAAGTAAACGAAGGAACCCTGCAAAGCGGGAACCCAGAAGAAAGGATGTTATAATGTCCAGGAAGATTAAATGGGGTGTGATTGGGTCGGGTGGAATTGCCAAAAGAAGAACGATTCCAGAGGGTATTTCAAAAGCCAATAATGCCGAATTGACCGCCGTATTCGATATCGATGCACAGGTGAACGCTGAGATGGCCAAAAATTTTGGCGCCCAACAGGCAGCAAGTATTAGCGACCTGCTGGATGTGGACATCAATGCCGTTTACGTTGCTACCCCTGCCCACCTTCACGCCGAACAGGTTCGAGCTTGCGCCAAAGCCGGAAAGCACGTTCTTTGCGAAAAGCCTCTGGGTATGACAGTTGCCGAGGCAGAAGAAATGATAGAGGTGTGCAAACAAATAGGTGTTAAGCTCGGCTGCGCCTTTATGATGCGCTTTGTGGCCCAACACCAAAAGGCCCTCAAGCTCATTGAAGAAAGCAAGCTCGGTCAGCCACTCTATGCGCGGGCTCAGCTTTCGTGCTGGTATCCCCCCATCGAAGGTGCCTGGCGCCAGGATCCTTCCACCGGAGGTGGTGGCTCACTTATCGACATGGGAGGGCACTGTATCGACCTATTGGAAATGTTCTTCGGACAGGTTGTTAAGGTTAGTTGCTTTATCAACAATACCGTTCACGATTATAAATCGGAGGACAGCGCGGTAGCTATGCTGTTTTTCGAAAGTGGCGCACTTGGCACGGTTGATACCTTTTTCTGCATTCCCGACAACAGCAGCAAAAACGTACTCGAACTTTACGGCTCAAAGGGTTCAATATTAGCTAAGGGAACCATTGGCCAGGCGCCAGCCGGCCAGATGGTTGCATTTCTTGAACAAGACAGCGAGGAATATGACGCACAGCAGGAACGCACCAAAGCTCAAGGAATAGTTATTGCTCCCGAACCGGTAAACACTTATCAGGCTGAGATCGAAGAGTTTAGCCAGGCGATCATAGATGACTATGAGCCGGTCATAAGTGGCGAACTGGGCCTGCGAAGTCAGAAGCTCCTGACTGCCTGCTATGAGGCCGCTCGGTCGGGCAAGGTAATCGAAGTCTGTTAAATTTTTATTTTGGTTAATTGGTGAATGGTTAATTGACCTTGTCACTACTTACCATTTACCATTTACCTGAGCGTCCCTAATATGGATTGTACCGACACTATAACTGAAAACACGCTGCGCGCCATCCGTTTTGAAAGGCCTGAGCATATCCCGGTTATTTTCTGGATCAATCCAGCCTGCTGGCATCATTATAAAAAGGGCACCTTGTTTGAGTTAATGGCGGAACACCGCATTTTATTTCCTGACTTCACTTCGAAAGATGCAGTATTGCCTGAATTGGCTCCCTGGGAGTGCGCCGGTAAGCCTTACACGGATGCATGGGGCTGCGTGTGGGAAACAACTGATGACGGCATCTCAGGCTCGGTGACAAAGCACCCATTGGCCGATTGGGACGCCTTGCAGGATTTTATCCCACCCGACCCTGCGCAGTCAAACGGCATGGCTGCAATCGACTGGGCCTCAATAAAGGACGAAATTCAAACGGCCAAAGCGGAAGGTAAGCACGGTGTCGGCAGCCTGGAACATGGCCACGCCTTCTTGAGGCTCAGCTATCTTCGCGGATACGAAAGACTTCTGCTCGATATGGCAGATGGCGAAAAGAGGCTCCAGCAGATGATTGAAATGGTCAAAGAATTCAGTATAGGGATAGTGCAGCGTTACGTTGACCTTGGCGTCGCGATGATGCGATATCCGGAGGATTTGGGGATGCAGCTCGGCCCAATGCTTTCGCCCGAACACTTCAGAACGTATATCAAACCACTCTACGAGCATCTCATAGCTCCGGCTCAGAAGGCAGGTTGTCTGGTGCATATGCACTCTGACGGCGATATTCGGATCCTTGTGGACGACCTTGTCGTTAGCGGCGTAGATGCCCTCAACCTTCAGGACCTCGTTAATGGTATCGATTGGATAGCTGCGAATCTCAAAGGGCGAGTCTGCATCGATCTCGATATAGACCGCCAGCAAATCACCCGCTTCGGCAGTCCAGAACAAATTGACGATCTAATTCGCCGGGAGGTTGAAAAGCTCGGCAGCCCGGAAGGAGGACTAATGATGATATACGGACTGTATCCAGGCATCCCTCTTGAAAATATAAAGGCGATTATGGACGCAATGGAAGGATATGCTGCTTTCTATTCTTAGCAATTTGTTTTATTATAAATCTGCACGTTCACAAAAAAAATAGTGCACAGTAGGAAGAAAGGAAACGGAATATGAAAAAGATTGGCGCAGCGATTATTGGTTGTGGTTGGGTCGCAGAAGAATATGTAAAGGCATTTCAAAAAGACCAGCGCTCTGAGGTGCGAACGCTGGTAAGTCGAAATCCTGCAAACGCTGAAAGATACCGCGATCGCTACGACTTAAAGTGTACCATCGAAACCGACGCTTCTAAAATGCTTCAACAAGATGATGTGGACATTGTAGCGGTATGCACCCCGCATAATGTTCATACACAATACGTAGTCGCTGCTGCAGAAGCTCACAAGCATATTATTATTGAAAAACCCGTAGCATTAACTCCGGAAGATGTGTACAAACAACGCGAAGCGGTAAGAAAAAACAAAGTCAAAACGGTAGTGAGTTTTGTATTGCACTGGAGTCCCTTGTTGATGACCATTGATAGCCTGATTGAGCAGGGTGTATTTGGAGACATCTTTATGGTGGAGGTCGATTATCTGCACCGGATATGGGATTTAAAATGGTATGGTAGCCGCGAAATAAGCGGAACGGCACTTCTGACAGCAGGCTGCCATGCAGTGGATGCCCTGCGATGGTTTGGACGCAGCCGGGTCGAAGAAGTGTCCGCCTATCAGGTAAAAACTGATAATCCCGCAGAATACCCGGGTACAATTTCAATCAACGTAAAATTCAAGGATGGAAAGATCGGACGCAGCACCACGACGTTTGACGCAAAGATGCCGTACCGATTCAACATCGGAGTCTATGGCACCGAAGGCACACTCCGCAATAACGAACTTTATGCCCCAAAACTTTTCCCCGGGCAAAACGATTTCATAAAGATTCCCTGTATCCTCCCGGACAGCGGCGATGTTACCCATCATCCCTTTCAGGGCGAAGTGTCTCACTTTCTCGATTGCATCATCAACGATGAACAGCCGTTTCCTGATATTGAAGACGCCGTAATGACACATGCTGTGTGCTTTGCTGCTGACCTTTCCGCAGAATCCGGCAGGCCGGTGTCTATCAGCGAATTCGACAACCTGCTATGAACTATCTTTGGCATAATAAATCAGGCGGTCAGCCGTAGAACCAGGACTGGGACAGATAATCCTTGACAGCATTATTAAAGACGTTACAATTTGCAACTTAAGTGACTCCCATTGGGCGTTTTTGGCCGGCTCTCCTTTGAGTGCAAGTCACCACCATTGACTATTGACTGGAGAGTGGTCATGATTTAATATGGGATTGAACAACGCAGCTTGCTGTGGTAATGTAAAGTCACGAAGAGTATTATGTACTGATTTTGTTGATAGCACAGAATCTGTGGATCGAATTGTCTGGTGGTAAGACAGGTTTATTCAAATGAAATTCCGAGGTGGTCATAATATATTGTTGTCGGGTCGGCCGGAGGGTGTAGTGCGGTTTATGCCGGAACCGGAATTGCTGTATCTGCCGTTGCGCAGCCGGCGTTTCGTTTTTAGCGAAGTTGTTGTTAAGGACGGACAGCGTGTGAGCAACGGTGATACCTTAGCCAGAGATCCTGACAATTATGGTGTTCCTCTTCTGAGTCCTCGAGCAGGTGTAGTTCGTCTGAATAAATGTGAGAACCATATAGTCCTCGAGGAGGTTGCCAAAGACGAAGAGCAAGTGGATATGGCCAAAGAGGAGCTATCGCACATAGAACGCCAGATGGGTGCAGCGGGCATAAAGCAATACAGATTGAACGTATTGGGAGCGTGGCAGTTCTTCTATGATGCGCATACGGGGGCTTTACCCGACCCCCTGGGTACACCGCAGGCGATAATCGTATCGACCGTGAGTTTGGAGCCTTTCCTCGCCAGGGGAGATGTCCAGCTCCATAAGCGTTTATCAAATTTCACCAGGGGTCTGGAACAATTGCAGTCTCTTTTAGAGTATCAACCCATTTACCTTGTTCTGCCTGACATTAAATCTGAATTTGCGAATCTAATACGGAACCACATACGGGGACATGCGTTGGTGAAAATGGTCGAGATACCTCTTACATACCCGTATGATGATTTTTCAATACTCGCACGCAAGCTCGGTCTTAAGCGCAGCGCGGAGCCCGTCTGGGCGGTCCGGACCGAAGGAGTTCTGGCGGTTGACCGGGCGTTGACATTGTCAAAGCCCTGCCTGGTAAGGATAGTCTCAATCGGCGGGACAGGGGTCAACTCCCCCACTCATATCAAAGTTATGCCGGGCTACCCGATGCAAATGATCAGAGATAAATATGTATTCGAGCCGGTTGCCCGAATGATTAACGGTGGCATACTAACAGGAGAGCTGTTAGGCACAGAGGCATTAGGGCTTGATACGGAATGCAGAGGGATAACGATTCTTCCCGAGCTGAAAGACAGAGAATTCCTTGGTTTCATCAGGCCCGGCTGGGACAGGAGCTGTTACGCTGCCTGCTACCTAAGCTCACTGCGAGAAAGGTTCAGCGAGCGATTCACTACGGGTTTGCGTGGTGAAGGTCGGCCTTGCATCTCCTGCAGCTTCTGTGAAGAAGTTTGCCCCGCCGGCATCATCCCTCACCTGATACACAAGTATCTATATCGAGATTTGATTGAAGAAGTCGAGCAGGCCCGTGTGGATCTCTGCATAGAGTGTGGTCTGTGTTCATTTGTTTGCCCATCCAAGATCGACCTTGTCCGGCAATTCATCGATGCCAAGAGACTCATTGAGCAGGAAAAGGAAGAGATACGCCAGGAACGGGAACGCCAGGAAAAGTTACGTCAAGAAGAATTGGCCAGGAAAAGCATCGAAGAGGGAAGCGAGTGAAACGTTTGCTGAAGATAATTGAGGCGGTCCGCCCCACTTTCGAGGAAGGTGGTAAGCTGCGTGCTTTCAAGCCTGTGTTCGGTGCGTTGGAGCATTTCTTTTTCGCTCCGTCGACAACGACGATAGGAGCTCCTCATGTTCGGGATCCGCTCGATTTGAAGCGGCTCATGTCGATGGTTATCATCTCGGTGGTTCCATCGGTACTGGCGGCTTTCTACTTTTTCGGTCTGCGGTTTTTTCTGATGATCATCGTCTCGTATGCCGCGGGCCTGACGGTGGAGGCGATTTTTGCGATGGTGCGCAAGGAGGGCATTAACGAAGGTTTTTTCGTTACGGGCATACTCTTCCCATTAATTCTGCCGCCGACTTTGCCCCTTTGGATGGTCGCAGTGGGCGTGGCGTTCGGTGTCTTTATCGGCAAAGAATTATTCGGTGGAACAGGCCGAAACGTATTCAATCCGGCTCTTGTAGGCCGTTGCTTTTTGGCCCTTGCATATCCTAAAACAATGTCGGCAAGCTGGCTTGAGCCGAGTTACCAGTTGACCGGCCGATTGTTTAATTATGTCAATGCATCAAACGTTGACGTCATAAGCTCTGCTACGCCGCTGGCGTTGGCCAAGCAGGGAGAGCTTTGTTCGGTTTCGCATCTGTTGCTGGGAAGTGTATCGGGCAGTGCGGGTGAAACATCGGCTATTGCGATTATCATTGGCGGTGTGTTCCTCCTGTTAACACGTGTAGCTAATTGGCGCACGGTCGTGAGCATTCTTGGCTCGTTTGCTTTGCTTGGCGGACTACTTCACTATGCACTGCCTGAGACAGTTGGCCCGGTACTGTGGCATCTGTTTGCCGGAGGTTTGCTTTTTGGTGCGTTCTTTATGGCCACCGACCCCGTGACAAGTCCCACAACCAACACCGGCAAATGGCTCTATGGCATACTAATAGGTACCGTGACCGTGCTGATACGCAACTTCACCGGTTACGTAGAGGGCGTGACATTTGCAATCCTGTTAGGCAATATTACTGCTCCGATTCTTGATGAGATTATCTTTGGCATTCGCCTTAGGAGGTTGGCACGTGAAGGATAGTGTTTACACGCTTTGCTATGCAGGAGTTCTCGGCACCGTTTGTGCCCTTCTTCTGACTGCAGCTGCCCGTTTTACAGAGCCTTATCAGGATGCCAATGCTGAAGCCGAGAAGAATCACAATATTCTGAACGTTCTGCAGGTTCCATATCCACCTAAAAGCTCATCGCAGCAGTTAGTGAAAATCTTTAAAGAGAACGTTCGTTTGGAGCAGTTGGGCGAGCTTAAGATATACAGATATGTCCCGCCCAAAGATTCTGATAGTTCTGAGACTGTGGCGGTTGATTTTGAGGGCCCCGGATTGTGGGGTCCTGTAAAGGGATTCCTTGCTCTTGGTCAGGATATGAGAACTATCGTTGGTATAACGTTTTACGAGCAGGAAGAGACGCCCGGCCTTGGCGGTGAGATTGTTTCATCCTGGTTTCGAGAACAGTTTGTAGGTAAGTCGATAATTGATGAAGCAGGGAATCCCGGCATCATTATTAGCAAAAGCGATGGCTCGGCTCCCAACAAAGTCGATGCCATAAGCGGGGCAACTATGACTTGTGACAAGGTCCAGGCGATGCTTAACGAGGCCATAAAGAGCATTGTTGAGGAGAAGCAATAACAATGGCAGACAAACAGTTAGCTTGTATGACATGTCAGCCAAAGGGTCTATGCGGAGGTAGAGGCCTGCTCACATTGAAGGAGGGGACGTGGGCAAACAACCCGTTGGCAATTCAAGTGCTGGGTATTTGTTCAGCCCTGGCGGTAACAAACCGGCTGGAAAACTCACTTGTTATGGGGGGAGCCCTTATCTTTGTTTGTGTGGGCTCGAACTTGCTTGTTTCCTTGTTGCGAAAGCGTACGCCACATCGGATACGTATGATCGCCGAGGTTGCTATTATCGCAACGTTTGTGATACTGTTCGACCAGTTCCTAAGGGCCTTCTATTGGGATATGTCGAAGCAGCTTGGCCCTTATGTCGGCCTGATAATAACCAACTGTATCGTTATGGGTCGAGCCGAAGCCTTTGCTCTGCGAAACCCACCTATTCTGTCCATTGTCGATGGCGTGGCCAACGGTCTCGGCTATGCAGTCATATTGGCTATCATCGGACTCTTCAGGGAGCTGCTGGGTACCGGAGAGATATTTGGATACAAGGTGCTCAGCGGTCAATGGTACACACCCAATCAATTGATGATTCTGGCCCCCGGGGCGTTTTTTGCACTCGGCATCTTAATCGGGATTTTCAATGCTGTTAAAGGCCCGGAGCCTGGGGAGAAGAAATAATGAGCGAAACATCTACATGGGTAATTTTTATAGCGGCTATATTTACAAACAACATACTGCTGACGAACTTCCTGGGCATGTGCTCGTTTATCGCCTGCTCAGGCCAAATAAGAACATCCATCGGGCTGGGCACGGCGGTCACTTTTGTTCTGATTATGACGACAATAATGAATTATGTAATCTACCATTTTGTCTTGGTACCTCTCGGCCTCGTACATTTGCAGTTTATCGTTTTCATAGCAGTCATTGCGGCCTTCGTGCAATTAGTCGAAATGTTTGTCGAGCGATTCAGCCCGCGGCTGTATTTTGCGCTGGGTATATTCCTGCCTTTGATTACAGTCAACTGCGCTATTCTCGGCGCATCTTTGTTTATGATTATCCGCGAATACAGTTTTATACAGTCCATCGGCTTTGGTCTCGGCGCAGGAATCGGCTGGGCCCTGGCGATTGTGCTGTTAGCCGGTTTGAGACAGAAAATGAGATACAGCAATATCCCGGAGCCGTTCCAGGGCGTACCAATAGCAATGGTTGTTACCGGCGTGCTTGCTATGGCGTTTATGGGCTTCGCGGGGATGGTGTCAATTCAATAATAGGAATATTCAATGATTTACTTGTTGTCGGTAGTATCGTTCGCAGGCCTGACCGTAGCATTGGCAGGGATGTTAATGATTGCCGAGCGTTTGCTGATAAACTACGGCATCTGCAAACTTGATATCAACGCCGGTGAAAAACCGCTCGAAGTTGATGGTGGTCAGACATTGCTGGCCAGTCTCTATGCAAATGAGATTTTTATACCGTCGGCGTGTGGAGGCAAAGGCACGTGCGGACACTGCAAGGTCACCGTAATTGCCGGTGGTGGGCCTGTGCTACCAACCGAGACACTCTTGTTGACCCGTAAGGAGATTCGGTCGAATGTTCGCCTCGCTTGCCAGGTCAAGATTCGCGAAGACATATATATCCGAATACCGGAAGATTTACTTAATATTAGGATGTACACTACTACGGTAGAGAGTTCTGTTGATCTGACGTACGACATGAAAGAAATACGCTTGCGACTCAACGACCCTCCCAATATTTCACATCGACCCGGCCAGTATGTCCAAGTTCAGGCCCCATCGCCGGATGGACCAGTCTTCAGGGCCTACTCAATCAGTTCCCCTGTTTATGAACCAGATATTGTCCAACTGGTAGTTAGGCTGGTTCCGGGCGGCATCGGTTCTACCTATCTGCACAATCTAAAGCCCGGAGACTATGTCAATTTCACTGGACCTTTCGGTGAGTTCTTGCTCAACCCAGACCCATCTGTGGAAATTATATGTGTCGGTGGAGGCTGCGGCATAGCACCGATAAGGAATATCATTTATACTCTTTATGAGCAGTGGCCCGACCGCGCCTGCTGGCTGTTTTTTGGATGTCGAGCCACGCGTGATGTCTTCTACCTTGAGGAATTTGAGGAGCTGGCCAAAAAATATCCCAATTTCCATGTGGTTTACGCACTGTCAGACCAGCTTGGTGAGGATGAGAAATGGGACGGGGAGACAGGCTTCATTCATCTGTCGGTTGACAAATATCTCGAGCCCGGCGTTCGACGACAGGCGTTTCTCTGTGGGCCGCCGCTAATGATTGAGGCGGTTACAAGGGTGCTTAAAGAAAAAGGAACAAGTGACATCTTCTATGATGAATTTTAGGCACCTTGTGTCCGTGTTGTCAGATAAGACATTTGAAAAACTTTGTAATTTTATGAGGTGAATTATAGGGAAAGCTGAGATTCTGATTGTCGGTAGCAACGCAGATCTCTACTTTTTATACCGGAGTGGTTCACCTCGCTGCAAATTGCAAAAAAAGAAGTATGTGTTTAGCCAGGAAAAACGGCGATTTTAGACGTCTATCGAGGTTTTTGTGGTTCCAAAGAGCCTAAAAAACACCTGAATTTGGCAATGACTGCCGTTTTTCGTCCAAAAATCCACATTTTCAAGCTAAACACGTACAAAAAGAAGCCTTGAACAGCTATCTGAAATGCTCTCTTGCGATCATCTCGGCAGCCCGCCCTACTGCTTCCTTGACAGGTTTTGAAAGCCCCGGGCTCACGCTTTCACATTCGCCAGCCACTTGACAGGCAACTACGATGACTTCTATCCTGCATAGGTCCCGGAGCTCGCGAAGCAAATTCGATGTGGGTACTTGGTGCAAGGAAAAGTCGTCGAGCTTAGCCTTTGGAAAAGAATCGATGTCCGGGGAGAAAAGTTCACCTGGCTTGCGACCACAATCCATCGCGTCTACAATTATGATTTTCGACGGTTTCTTGTCGGCAAGAATAGTGTCAAATAGTATCTCTCGAACTGAAGTTCCGGTATCCAGGACACAGACTTCAGCGGGAACTTTGAAGTCGCGTTGGAGTTGCTGAGCCACAGCCGGCCCAAACCCGTCGTCTCCAAACAATACATTGCCACATCCCAAGATGAGAATGGATTTATCGTACCACTCCGGTCCCATTTACCATACACCTTATTCTGCTGACGTTTTTCTGTTTTGCATGATGGGCCCTTTTTCTGGTTCGCTGGAATTTATTTGTTAATCTTCAACAACAGGATTAAGTACTTATTTCAGCTATTCTTCAATGTGCGAAAAATATCATCCGTTATCAGTCAGCCGTGCTACCTTCATGTAAGAGCCGTGCCACTTTGCCTATTAAAACATCAAAATCCACAGGCTTTTCCAGAAAATCAGTCACTGGCAGCCAACGGTCATCGATGTCCTTAGGACCAAACCCGAGCGGGAATTTGGTATTTATAGCAGTCAGCATCAGGATTGGAATATCCTTGAGCTTTTCGCTTTCGTGGCGCATGAAGCGTGCCAATTCAAATCCAGCAGAGGCGTCTTCGGGAAACATAACATCCAGAATCGCCAAATCCGGAGGTTTGTTTTCCATACTTTGCACTGCATCATCAGTATCCAGCTCAACCTGGACGTCGTGTCCTTCTTTACGTAGGACCGTTGCCGTAGTATTGGCGAAGTCTTCGTCATCATCCACAATCAAGAGATAGGCCATTTCGTTTCTCCTTTCTTATCACTGCCCAAGGTTTCATCTGAGGCAGGGAATTTAAGCTCAAAATTTGTACCGAAACCCAGTCGACTTTCCACTCGGATACGAATTCCGTACAATTCAGCTACGTGCTTGACAATAGCCAAACCCAATCCGGAAGACTCTTTGTTGTGCTGCACGGATTCTTTGGTACGGTAGTGCTCCTCAAAGATACGAGGTAACTTTTCCGCTGGAATGCCTATTCCGTTATCGGCAATAGTGACAATAGGCGCCGAATTCGGGCCTGGGTAGCAGGATATATGTACCTGCCCGTTTCTATGGGAATATCGAACCGCATTGGACAGAAGATTGACAAACAGCATTTTGAAGTGGTCTTCAACACCAATCATTGCTACCGGCCTTATATCTGTTTTGAATACAATACCGTGTTCACGAGCTATGGGAGCAACCTGAGATTTACACCACAGCAGCAACTCTGTTGAAACTATCTTAGTCCGTGGTAGAGACTGTTGGATGGTTGAACTTAGATTAGCTAACTGGAGCATCTCCTGGATTTCTGCAGTCAGTCGCCGAGATCTCGCTGTGATCCGCTGTATCACCTGCGATGCTTCGTCCGGAATATCACCGCAATATCCCTGTAGCAGGAGCTGCGCGTTGGAATAAATCGCGGCAAAGGGGGCTTTTAACTGATGGGTCGTAGCGAGCATATGTCGGGAACGTTCTTCCTGGGCAGCCACGAGGCGGCGGTTGGTCTCAGCAAGTTCGAAATCCCTTCGGCGCACCATTGACGATAGATGGGAGGCAAGATACCATACGACCAACCATATTCCGATAGCGAAAAAGAAGTTCACTGTCAACATCGCCCGTAATGTTGCAGTATTCTGTTCGCAAGACGACCCGGCAAAAATACTCATCGAAGGCAGTATCTTCAAAACATATTCTACCATGATACACGTGGCAAACATGACAATAGCCATGATAGTTACAATCAAACTCTGCCTGCGTGAGAAGAACACGCAAGATAGAACGATGTGAAAAAGATATGCGAATGCTATATTCGTCTCCAGGCTCCCGACAAAGTAAACGACCACGGTGAGGACCACTAAATCCGCAATTATCTGGCCCCAGAGATTAGACATAGTGCCAGCCCAAGAGGTCTTGGTCCGAGCAATGAACAGAAAAGCAAGATTGTACAGTGTTAAAACGGCAGCCGTTACGAAGGGCCACGCCCCAGGAGGACGTATTCCGAAGTAGCCAACTGATACGGGAAACTGACCCAGTATACCATAAGAAAAAAGAGTTGCGATTACTAACCATCTGACCCGACAGAACCACAACGCATTTTGCACGAGCAGAGGTTCCGGCAGAGTTCTTTCCGAGTCTTTGATCTCAGCATCGGCAGGCAGCTCCTGTGGTAGTGGAAGCTCATAAGAAGCTGTCTGAATATTCTCATCCGAAACCATTAGAAATAATCTCTTTGCGAACTTTATTCCTATCTTCTCGACTCTTTGCAAGGTGCCCGCGCAGACAATTGGGCGCTCAATACTGTTCCGGAGCGAAAGAGGGTCCGCAGGAAAGCCAACACATAGCCCTGGGTTTTCTGGACAGTTTAGGGCTTATTCCAGAAGTCTCTCCTGAGATTTCGGACCATAATTAATTATACTTCTCTCTATAACATAATCGCGCTCATCTGGCAAGTTTTTGTATATTCACACAAGCAGGACGAAGACTCTCCGAGGCCTGCACTAATGCCTGCCAACCCCCTTTCAAAAAGAAATCTACCTCTGGTGATTTCTCAATTGGTTATCGTGTCGATTACTTTACCTCGAACATCCCGAATCTCAAGCTTTACAGGTATTGTGCCGTCCAGCTTATGCGTTGCACAGGACAAACATGGGTCGTAAGCACGAATGGCCATTTCAACCTTATTGAGGATACCCTGGTCATAAACACCGTCTTTGATAAGTGCTTTCGCTGCCTGCTTAACGGACATGTTGATTGGCGCATTGTTGTGGGTTGTACCCACAATCAGATTGACATTGGTAATCAGCCCGTTTTCATCTGTCTCATAGTCGTGTATCAATGTGCCTCTTGGTGCCTCAACGCAACCCACGCCCCTTGCTGCTCGCGGCGTGACCGGGACGCGTGTCTCCTTCCCGGTGATCTCCGGGTCGTTCAGGAGCTCGACGACATGCTCGGCGTTGTAAACCAGCTCGATCAGTCTCGCGTAGTTGTAGAGCAGTGTTTGCTGGGCTGGCCGACCAAAGTTCTCCCGGAACTCTTCAAGCTCCGCCTGCGCCAACGGTGTTGCCATCTTGTCGCAAACATTAATACGAGCAAGAGTGTTCGTGCGGTATATACCGACCGGGTTCTCCAGGTCCATGTTGAAGTTACCCCACTTCTTCGCGTATGGGAACTTCAAATATGTCCAGGGCTCGATGTGTTCTCCAATGTACTCGGTGTATTGATCATACGGGAATTCTTCGTATGAACCGTCCGGTTTCATCAATCGAGCCTTGCCGTCGTACAGTTCGAGAGTTCCATCGTCGGTTACAGTGCCCAGAAAACCTGTCTCGATGATTCCCACTGACTTGATAAGGTCGAGGTACTTTGGAAATATGTTCTCCTTGGCGAAGGCTATCGCGAACTTGGCAAATTCCAACACTTCGTTTGCCATGGGAACAACTTTTTCCCGTTCGGCTTCAGTCAGAGGCTTGCTGAATCCGCCGGGCACAGCCGTCACAGGATGAATCGACTTGCCCGAGGTGATGAGCAGCATTTGTGTGCCGAGGTGTCGGGCGCGCACCACCTTCTTGCCGATATCCGGGTTTGACTGCACAATGCCAAGGATGTTGCGGACGGAGTAGTCCGAATCCGGGCCCATCATAAAGTCAGGGCCGGCCAGGATGAAGAAGTGGAGTATCTTGTCCGAGCAAAAGGCAATGCTCTGGCAGAGGTCCCTGAGCTTTGTCCCCGTAGGCGGGGGTGTTACCCCGAAGATGGCGTCGTTAGCCTTGGCCGACGCCAGGTGATGGTGCCACGGGCACACTCCGCAGATACTCGTTACAATGCGCGGCAGCTCCTCTGCAGGTCTTCCGATGCAGAACTTCTCGAAGCCGCGAAGCTCCACCACATTGACGAAGGTGTCTGCTACATTACCACTATCATCAAGGTTTATGGTTACCTTGGCATGGCCCTCAATTCTGGTTACTGGGGCTATTGTGATCGTTTTCATAAATATTTACCTCCTTACTTTTTTGGACGCGCCGGTAACGGCCTAAGTCGTTTTTGACCACCAATGTACCTGTTTAGTAGTGCACGTCTGTCCGGAACCTGTTTTACGTCCAGGCCTATGGACGAAATCGCAGTCATCATGTCAACCAAGGGATTAGCGCCTTTACGAATTGGACCGAAGCATCCCCGGCACGGCATATACCCCTTGATACAACGTGGGACTGTTACCCCGTCGCCGTTTCCTTCCTTATAGCCACAGCCTGCCAGGGTGACCGGTCCCAGACATAAAAAGCCTTGCTCCATATAACATCTGGTTTGATCCCAGGGCTTGCTTTGGTCGAATTCCACTGACTCAAGTGTTCTTTTTATCTGGCCACCCGCAGCCTTCTTTTCACGCTTTAGCGGGCACTCATCACAGACGCTTCTCTCTTCAAGCTTGAACTCCTTGCCTTCTAAAAGTGCGGTGATGGCCTTGACGATAAGATCAGGATTTGTAGGACAACCTGGAATATATACATCCACAGGCACAACCTCATCTACAGCGTACACCCTGTCCAATAGAGGGGGAAGATTCTCTTGAGGCGTATCAGCGGCATCTGTCGTCTTCGATTCTCTGAATACCTTTTCGTACAGGGCTTCAAGAGGAAACATATTTGCCATAGCAGGAATCCCGCCATAACACGCGCAGGAGCCCAGAGCAATGAGGGTTTTGCACTTTTTTCTCATTTCCTCCGCCACGTGCTTTTCTTCCTCGTTCCGTACACCTCCAGAGATTATCCCCACATCAGCCTCGGGTATCTCCATCTCCTCTTTTTCTCCTGTTTGACCAAAATACTTATGGTCCATTAACACCGGCATGTGGACGAAATTGAGCTCTGGTAGTAAATCAAGAAGCGGCTCACCTATGTCCAGTATTGTGACCTCACATCCTCCACAGATGTTTAGCCATTCTTCTGCCACTTTAACTGCCATTGTATTACCTCCTTTCTAAAAAAAACTCAATATTAACAACAATTTGTCATTTTCTTAAATTACTACTTTGCTATTTTTCCTTCAATACAAGCGGCACTTGGGCCGCCTCAGTCGCTGCTTTTCTTGGCAAGCTGCTGCTCGATCTTCTCCAGAAGAACGTGTGGTTCAATACCTTTCTCTATGTATTCATCAACAGGCAGGAATTTAGGATGTTTATCTCCGCCGGGGAATCTAAATCCTGTCTGCTCGGTCATGGATGTAACCATTAATATGGGTACCTGGTCGAACCGGGAATCTTTTCTAATCTTCCTTGCAAAAATAAATCCCTCAGCACCTTTTCCCATCATGACGTCCAGGATGATAGCGTCCGGTGTTTCCTCCTCTAATTTGGCGAATCCCTCGTTTGAATCGTAGGCGAACTGAACTTTGTATTGCTTTGTCTCGAGAATCGCTTTTGTGATCATCACGAAATCCGGGTCATCATCGATAATCAGTATGGTTGGAGCACTCATGTTTTCTCCTTTCGCAACGTCAAAATTAGAAAGTGCCGAAAGTTATTTATTTTTTTAACTTTAGCTCACTTTAGGCACTTTAGTTCACTTGAGGTCTTATTCTAATACAATCTCAGTGACAATGCGTCGTGTGTAAATAAGCACTTTCCCATCTTCGCGCCACATCTGAACCTCGAAGCCCTTTTCGGTGTACTGTTTCTCCACCGAGCTTGCTTGTTCTTCGTTGTCGTACTCTTGGCCGTCCCACATATATTTCTTACCTTCGAAGAGGCGAGTTCTTTCTGCCATATCTTAAAGTCCTAAAACAAGTCTTTTCTTTTCAAAGCTCTACATACACCCCAGTCTAACTCATAGTGCTCAAGCCGAACACATGCTCTCAGGTCTTGTACATACTGGGACCCAGTGCTCGGACAGTTTCGGTCATTTCCCGGACCAACTCAGCAAACCTTGGTCCCTCAGAAGCCGAAATCCATTCGAGCCTGAATCGTTCTGGTTCTATGCCGAAATCTTCTAACATGAGTTCTATTGCTTCTTTTCGGTTCTCTGCCTTAACATTGCCTTCAAGGTAATGACAATCGCCGATGTGGCAACCGCAAATCAAAACTCCATCTGCGCCTTTTGTCAAAGCATCTATAACCAGATTCGGGTGCACCATTCCCGAACACATAACCCGGATAATCCGGAGGTTCGGAGGATACTGCTGCCGAGAGATGCCGGCAAGATCAGCACCTGCGTACGAGCACCAGTTGCAACAGAAACCGATAATGACCGGCTCAAAAGTTTCTTCGTCTGCCATATTTAACAAACTCCTCTATTAAGCTACTTCCAGGGCGGCTTCCACCATTGCACTAAGCTGCTCGAGCTTGAAACTGCGGACAAATATCCCCTTCTTCGGGCACGTGGCCATGCAAACCCCACAACCCTTACACAATGCCGCATCTCTTTCAACAGTTTTCTTGATATCACCTTTGTACATATATTCAATCAGTGTCAACGCGTTATATGGACACGGGTCGATGCAGTATGCACAACCGTCGCAGTTTTCATCTACTACCTCTGAAATAGTAGCCTCCAGCTCGATTTCGTCTTTGGAGAGGATGGTGGCGGCGCGGGCGGCGGCTGCGCCTGCCTGGGCGATGCTTTCTTCGACGGATTTGGGGCAGTGGGCCAAGCCGCACATGAAAACGCCATCGGTGGCAAAATCGACTGGTCTGAGCTTCATGTGCGCCTCGAGGAAGAACTTATCCTGATTGAGCGACAACTTGTATAATTGGCCAACTTCGCTAAGGGTTTCACCCGGTACTATCGCAGGAGCGAGTACAACCAAGTCAGAGTTTATGGTAACGGGTGCATTGAGTATAGGGTCTTCACAGGAGACTTTGAAGCTGCCATTGTGGGCTGAGACTTCGGGTTTCTTATCCTCTTCATAACGAATGAAGCGCACGCCCTTGCTTCTTGCCTGTGTGTAGTATTCTTCGAGTAGGCCGTATGTTCTGATGTCGCGATAGAGTATGTAAACATTAGTCTCAGGATACTTGTTCTTGATGACAATCGCGTTCTTGACTGCCTCCGAGCAACAGACACGGCTGCAGTATGGGCGGTTCTCGTCTCTGGAACCTACGCACTGAATCATCACAATGGATTTGATGTCTTTGAGCTCGGCTTTATCCTCAGAAAGCCACTGCTCTAAAGTTCGCTGGGTAAGGACGCGGGAGTTTTGGCCGTAGAGGTACTCGGTCGGTTCGTATTGCTCAGCTCCGGTAGCAATGATAACGACACCGTGTGAGACTTGTTTCCCATCGCCATTATGCTGTATTGTGGACTTAAAGTTGCCAACAGAACCCTCAGCGGCAGATACAATGCTTTTAAGATATACATCTATATTAGGATGGGCGTTGACCTTCTCAATTGTGCTTTTGAGCTTTTGCTGAGGGTCGCCGACGAGCAGGGTGTGTATATGTCTAAGGTTGCCTCCAAGTTGCTCCTGGTTTTCAACGAGATGTACCTTAAAGCCCTGGTCGGCCAGGTTGAGTGCTGCTGTCATTCCAGCGATGCCACCGCCTATTACGAGGGCCTTGTTGTTTACTTTGAGAGTGCCTTTGACGAGCGGTTCGAGCATCCTTGACTTAGCAACGGCTATCCTGACAAGGTCTTTTGATTTTTGGGTAGCCATTTCCGGCTCATGCATGTGCACCCAGGTGCACTGGTCACGAATATTGGCCATCTCAAACAGGTATTCATTGAGGCTGGCTTCCCGACAGGTATTGCGGAAGAGCGGCTCGTGTGTCCTCGGACTACATGAGGCCACGACTATACGGTTTAAATCGTGCTCGGCGATCATTCCTTTTATCCTATCCTGCGTATCGGTTGAGCAGGTATATAGGTTATGCTCTGCATAGACGACATTTGGCAGGGTCTTGGCGTATTCGACTACGTCCGGCACGTCGGCGACTCCACCGATATTCTTGCCGCAATGGCAGACAAACACACCGATGCGCGGTTCCTGACCGGTGACATCCTTTTCGGGTGGGTATTCTTTATGCGTGATTAGAGTGCCTCGCTGCTCCGTAAGTAGTGCCATGGCCTTTGCGGCGCCTGCGGATGCCTCCATAACAGTTTCCGGAATGTCCTTCGGCGAGGCAAAGGGTCCACAGACATAGACGCCGGGCTTTGAAGTCTCCACCGGTTCCAGGGGAAGCGTAGCTGCAAAACCGTACTTATCGAGTTCGATTCCGAATTTCTCTGCCAGCTCGCGGACCTCTCCGGGAGGCCTTATACCCGTGGAGAGGACTACCATACCAAACTCTTCGGTTTCGATTTCGCCGTCAGCGGCCTGGTATGTGATTTTGAGGTTATGTGTTCCGGGGACCTCTTTGACGGAAGAAGGACGACAGCGAATATATTTAACACCAAGCTTCTTTGCACGTTCGTAATACGCGTCGAATCCTTTGCCATAGGCGCGCATGTCGATGAAGAAGATTGTGCAATCGAGGTCGGGCGCGTGCTCCTTGGCAATAATCGCCTCCTTGGTTGCATACATACAGCAGACCGAGGAGCAATAGTTATGCTCTACATCTCTCGAGCCGACACACTGTATCCATGCAATCTTCCCTGGGGGCTTTTCGTCGGAGAGACGCAGCACCTTCCCGAGGAATGGCCCGCTGGCTGAGAGAAGGCGCTCGAACTGGAGACTGGATAAGACATTGGGATACCTTGCGTAGCCGAGCTCCTTTTTGAGGTCGGGATTGAACTGTTCGTATCCGGGTGCTAAGACCACAGCACCGACGTCTATCTGTTCGATTTTGTCTTCCTGCTCGAAGTCAATGGCGTCAGCTTCGCAAAAGTTCTCACAAGACTTGCATACGTCCTTAAGTAAGTGCATACAGGTATTAGGGTCAATCACGGCCACCTTGGGCATTGCCTGAGCGAACGGTATATAAATAGAAGACCGTTGGACAAGACCCACATCATAATCGGCCATTATAGGCCTGGGTTTGTTGAGTGTAACTTTGGAGAGGTCCACAGCACCGGTTGGGCAGACGACTGAGCAGGCGCCGCAGGTCATGCAGATTGGAGAATGTTTGTCGTAAGGGACGGCGACCTTTCGTTCTGAACCTCTGTTGACAAAACTAACAGCGCCGACGCCCATCCTTTCTTCGCATACCCTGGTGCAAAGTCCGCAGAGGATACAGTCTTCATTCTTCTTGGGGAAACGTGATTCTTCGATACCCATCTCCCGGGCCATTTCCTTTATCCGTGGTGAATCCGGGCAACGGGCTAATAATAATTCGAGCATAATCCGGCGGTTCTTCAAAACCCTTTCCGTATCAGTTTTTACAACCAATCCTTCCTGAGCAGGATAGACACAGGAAGCCTGAATGACCGAGCCGCGAGGTCCGGTTATTTCGACCAGACAGACACGGCACGCACCGTAGGGTTCCAAAGACCTATGATGGCAAAGAGTTGGAATCTTGATGCCAAGTTTTTCGGCGGCCTGGAGGACGGTTGAACCCTCTTCAACCTCAACCTTTTCGTTATCAATAGTTAGAGTAATCATTTTCTGCCTGTTTCTCTCGTGTCAAATCGATATATTGAATTGTCTTTCTGATGCTCGTAAATAAAATCAATCTCAGGGTGGGCTGCAACCAAGGTGCGTATGGTCTCATTAATATCACCCATAGGTTTGCAGTCCGGATGGCTCAAGCGAAATGTCGCCTTGACCGTTGTTCCTCTCCGGGGTATAGAATTCAGCTCAATTTTCCCACCGCTCTCTTCGGCTGCCTGAGCCAGAAAGGACAGGCCTAAGCCAACTTTGCGAGTTGTGCGTGTCGTGAAAAAGGGGTCAAGAGCTTTGTTCAGAGCCTTCTGGTCCATACCCTTACCATCATCTATAATCTCGATAGTCAACAAGTCCTTATCTTTGTCTTCATCAATTTTAATTTCAATTCTCCTTGCCGCAGCGGCAATTGAGTTTTCCGCAATGTCCAGGATGTGCAGCGACAAATCTTCCATTCAATTGCTAACGACCATCCTTCCAAGCTCACAGCGCAATGCTTTTCCAATCTCCTTGACAGATGTATCCTCTATCATAAAGCAGGTATAACTCTTTCCGATGTCCTCCAAAAAATGAGCATCGGAAGAAGTGACCACTGGATAGTCATATTCCTTCCCGGCTGGAAGTGGGTTCGAGACCTCCAGGGCATCCAGCTTCAGTCCTTTGGGAATGAAACCTAACTGGCCAATCAGGCTGAAACGCTGGCGGTCGATGTGAGCGGCAATAGCCAGTCCGGCCCACTGGTGGATCATCTCAATTATCTGGTCTATAGTCAGGTTGGTGGCCCCAATCAATAGTCTGGAATTCTTACCCACTACATTACCGTATTCATCAACGACCAGTTGAGGGCCAAAGGCCTGCTCATCGTTTTGGCTGGTGAGGTTTTGGTAGATGATATCCTGTATGTGAATCAGGTCCTGCTCGGTGTTGAACAATCCGAGGATATGCACTTCCTCCCGTGAGGTAATCTCAATGCCGGGTATAACTGCAAGCCCCTCCCGTTTACCGGCTTTCATCATTGCGCTGACATTCTCAGCAGAATTATGGTCACATATCCCTATCATGTCCAAACCTACATTTTTGGCCTGTTTAACTATAGCCGTGGGCTGCATCTGATTGTCAGCACAAGGAGAAAGACAAGTGTGCAGATGCAGGTCAGCCCTTATTTTCTTCATTGTTTAGTTCCGACAACTCCCAAACTATAGAGCATGCCGATAAGTTCAAAAGTCGGCATCTCGCTTACCATAATCGGTACTTTTTGTTTCTCTGCTTTCTCCAATGTTTCCGACTCAGGTTCTCTACTATTTACCAATATAATTCCGGCAAGGTCTTTCATACTCGCCACGCCCACAATATTCTGATGAATCTGTAAAGTAATCCAAAGGTTTCCTTCTTTACTATTGGCAAGGACATCGCTAAGGAGGTCACTCGCATAACCGCCGGTAACCTCGCGGTCTAGATGAGCCTTTGCCGACCTGACGCTCAGATTGAGCTTCTGAACTAATTCAGTTAATTTCATTCTTGGCCCCGTCTTCAATAGATATGTAAAAACTCAACTGAGTTCCCTTCCCTACAGTCGATCTTAGGTCCATTTTATTTGCACACTTCTGGATATTGTTCAGGCCCATACCAGCTCCAAAGCCCAGCTCTCTGACCCACTCCGGGGCAGTTGAATAGCCCGGCTGTAAGGCCTTCTGGACGTCGGGGATTCCCGGCCCGGAATCTTCCACGTTTACAAATATCTCATGCGGCTCAACACGAACGCATATCTTTCCACCGTCCGTGTAAATGATCAAGTTCATCTCTGCTTCATACGTGGCTATGGCAACCCGGCGAACAACTTGTGGATGTAGGCCGAGGCGTCGCAGGGTAGTTTTTACCTGGCTGGCGCTTTCTCCGGCCCGCTTGAAATCATGACCCATAACATCATATTGAAAAAGGAGCTCTGTCCTATCTGCGAGAATATCCTCAAAAAAATGCATTACTCGATACTGGCATACTTCTTCTTCTTTATAATAATCAATCTCTAATTTCTTGAGCAGTCCCTCAATAACATCTCCCTTTGTAACAATGCCAACGAGTCTTTTGTCCTGACGTTCAACTACTATGAAACGGCCGAAACCATGCTGTTCAAATTTGTTGATGGCATGGGTCAATGGTTCGTCAGCGTAAAGGGTTTGAACACGTCTGGTCATCTTCTCACCAATAGGACAATCCTTCTCCCGATTAGCCAGCCACTTAATAAAATCCTCAATACTGATAATGCCTACTAATTTCCCCTTGTCTATGACCGGTGTCCCCGAAATACGGTTCTCCCGTAATATCACCCTTAAAACACTCATATGGGTCCGTGGACTAACTGTAAAAACTTCTCTCTTCATTACATCGCTCACCCTGATTTCATAGACTAATTCCTGAATCTTGCTGATTTTGTCGTCCGGAACCACTTGAAAATATCCTATTCAATGTTATTTCCCATATATTCAGAGCAACCAGGAAGTCCTTCTCGGTGTAACCAACCACAAGACTCAAACATCGGTAGAGGCGTCGTCAATAAAGGAATGTCTTTGGATTTAGCTATTTCAATAGTTTCCTGACCGGGTTTCTTTCCTCTGACGAAGCATATGGCTCGCAGATCTGCCATCTCTGCGGTGCGGACCACTTGCGGGTTAGTCAAACCGGTCAACAGGAGAGCCCCAGGCTTCACAAAAGACAAAACATCGCTCATCAAGTCAGACCCGCAAGCCATTACAACTTCTTCAGATAGAAGATCATCGCCCACGATGACTTCCGCCTCCAAAATTCTTTTTATATCTTTTAACTTCATGAGGCTTCGACCTCTTCCTTTAACTCCAGATCGCATCGCAAACAACGCCTTGCCTCTTTGATAGCCATTTCCTCAGTAAATCCCAATTCTACCTCTTTAAAATTGCCGGACCGTTCTTCCAGAGACAGAAGAGGCATCGAAGGTTTTTGCAGTTCTTCTATCTCCTTATCAGTGAGCTCCACGGCTTCAACGCGTGCCAACGGCCGAGTCACTTTGTATTCCCACTCCATGGGAAGCTCCTGGATATACTTATGTATCATTTTGGCAGCGAACTTTCCTTGAGCCATCGCCGATGTAACGGTGCTTGGACCGCTGACGATATCGCCGCCGGCAAAAACACCATTTATCCCGGAATAAAATGTCTCCGGATTGACTTCTATCGTGTTATATTTGGAAAGCTTCAGGCGGTTGGAACTCGACATCATGCTTAAATCCGTCTGTTGGCCGATTGCCGGGATTAAAGTGTCGATCTCAATAGTGAATTCTGAACCTTCAACTGGAACAGGCCTTCTTCTGCCGCTTTTGTCGACCTCTCCCAGTTCCATCCTGATGCACTCAATTCCTTTTACGTTGCCATTCTCGGACAAAACCTTCACCGGAGCAACCAGGAATTTAATCTCAATTCCCTCCTTGATTGCCTCTTCGACCTCTTCTTTTATAGCAGGCATCTCCCGTTCCGTTCTCCTGTACAGTATTTTCACATCCTTGCCCAGGCGTTTTGCGACTCTCGCGGCATCAATAGCTGCGTCGCCCCCGCCGATTACAGCTACCTTTTGGCCGATCTCAACCTCTCGCCCGAGGTTAACCGAACGCAGGAAGTCCACCGCATCGATAACCTGAGGCAATCCTTCGCCCTCAATATTCAACTTCAGTCCCTTGTGTGTCCCGGTTGCGATGAATACTGCATCGTATTTCGACCAGAGATCCTGGAGCCGTATATCTATACCCACAGCAGTATTTGTTTTGATGTCCACACCCAGCCTCTTGATATTTTCGAGCTCCCAATTCAAAATATTCTTGGGCAGTCTATATTCCGGAATGCCAACAGCAAGCATACCGCCCGCAACCGGAAGTGACTCATAAATGGTAACTTGATATCCTTCAAGAGCAAGATAGTAAGCACATGTTAATCCGGCAGGTCCCGAGCCTACAATAGCCACTTGTTGGGACCTTGTCTGTTTCGGTTTGGGCGTGACATAAAGGCCTTTTTCTCGTTCATAATCAGATAAAAATCTCTTAAGCATCCGGATGGAGATCGCCTCTCCATCTCCTTCGCCAGCTCGGCATTTGGCCTCACAAGTAGCAGTACAAACCCTGCCACAAATAGAGGGGAGAGGATTTTTCTCCCTTACAATCTCTATGGCCTGCTCGAACTTGCCTTGAGCGATAAGACCGACGTAACAAGGAACATCTTGTTCGAGAGGGCAGGTATGCTGGCAAGGCGACGAGATGATCCCTTTACAAACGCCGGCCGGGCACCTCTTATACTTAATGTGTGCTTCGTATTCGTCGCGGAAGTAGCGGATAGTGCTGAGAACAGGATTCGGCGCGGTTCGGCCCAAAGCACAGAGAGAAGCATCTTTCACAGCCTCCGACAACTCCTCAAGTATCGCAATATCCTCTTCCCTGCCGTTGCCGGCGCAAATATTAGTTAGAATCTGATACATAACATCCACGCCTTCGCGGCACGCAGTGCATTTACCGCAGGATTCATCTCTCAAAAACTCAAGAAAATACCTGGCCACATCTACCATACAGGTATCCTCATCCATCACAATTAATCCACCGGAACCCATGATGGAACCAACCTCAGCCAGTTTCTCATAATCGATTGGCAGGTCCAAAAGTGAAGCCGGTATGCATCCACCGGAGGGCCCCCCGGTTTGAACTGCCTTGAATTTCTTGTTGTTTGGTATCCCACCTCCTATATCATAAACGATCTCCCTCAAGGTAATACCCATCGGAACTTCGACAAGACCTGTATTTCTGACCTTGCCTACCACAGAGAAGACTTTTGTACCTTTGCTGGTCTCAGTGCCGATACTGGAGAACCATTCTGCTCCCCTATTGATAATCTCAGGCACATTAGCCCATGTTTCTACATTGTTGATGTTAGTCGGCTCATTCCAGACTCCTGATTGTACAGGAAAAGGCGGTCTGACTCTCGGCTCAGGAGCTCTACCCTCCAAGGAAGCTATTAGCGATGTCTCCTCACCACATACAAAAGCTCCAGCTCCTCTGTGGATAGATATATCAAAATTAAAGCTGGTGCCGAAAATGTCTTCACCTAACAAACCATACTCTCTGGCCTGTTGGATTGCTTTAACCAATCTTTCCCGGGCCAAAGGATATTCATTCCTGATGTATATATAACCGTGAGATGCCCCAATCGCTCTTGCGCCAATTATCATCCCTTCAAGAACAGAATGTGGGTCGGACTCGATTATACTTCGATCCATAAACGCGCCCGGATCGCCTTCGTCAGCATTGCAGACTATGTGCTTAGTGTTGCCTTTCGATGCCCGAGCCAATTCCCATTTTCTACCCGTTAGGAAACCAGCCCCACCCCTACCTCGCAATCCCGAGGCTTTTATCTCCTCTATTATTTGTTGCGGCTTCATTTGGGTAAGCGCTGTAGCCAGGGCCGTGTAACCATCTCGAGCAATGTATTCGTCGATCTGTTCGGGATCGATCATCCCCCTGTTACGTAATGCAATCAGCCTCTGTTTGCTAAAGAAGCCGATGTCGCTCATCTTCGGGACAACGAATTCTTCGGTAGGAGGAATATACATCAGTCGCTCCACCGGTCTTCCCTTAAGGAAATGCTCCTCAACAAGATGGGCAATATCATCTTCGGTCAGCAGTTGATAAAAGATGTTGTCCGGTCTGACTACAGCTACCGGCCCCTGGGCGCAAAAGCCGTTGCAGCCTGTCATCACGACTCCAACCTCATCCTGAAGGTTATGCCTTTTGATCTCTCGTTCGAGTGCTTCCTTTATCTTGAATGACCCGTTTGAAACACAACCGGTCCCAGCACAGAGCATAATGTGTGTTCGTGAGGGTTTCATTCACTAATCTCCATTGGGCCTAAGTTCCTATCCGACGCGCTCGCTCCCGATGGCCAAAGCGTACTCTTCGACCACCTCGCCTGACAAAACATGTTCAGAGAAGATTTTATTGGTTTTCTCTTCATTCAGGTCAACATATTTGACGGGGGCTTCTCCCTTGAGCTCTACAGTCATCATCGGTTCGCGGCTACACAGTCCCGCGCAACCTGAAGTAGTAAGAATAATATCCTTCGAATCCTTCTCCTCAACCAGGGCGAGCAGCGCACTCATTATCTTTCTTGCGCCTGCGGCAATACCGCACGTTCCCATGTGAACCGTAATCTTAACACGTGCGTCTCCATTTCGCAGGCTCATTGTCCTGGCCATTCGCTCCTTGATTCTCTCAAGGTCTTTCGGTTTAATCTTGGACATGGCTATCCTCTTTCAATCCTGATATTTGTCAATAAGGGCTGCTGCCTTCGCCGGATTCATTTTGCCGTGTAATTCTTCACCGATGGTGACCACCGGAGCTAGACTACAACATCCCAGGCAGCGAACCGCTTCCAACGTGAACTGCATGTCGGATGTCGTTTCTCCGGTCTTTATACCCAGTTTACGCTCAAGCCTATCAAGAATTCTCTGTGCCCCTTTCACGTGACATGCAGTGCCCGTACAGACGGTAATTATATTTTTGCCCCGAGGCTTGAGACTGAAGGCTTTGTAGAAAGTGGCGATTCTCAAGATGTGCTCAAGAGGTATTTGCTTAACTTCAGAAACTCTCATCAAAATTTCCGGCGGAAGCCAGTTGAATTCACTATTGATGTCTTGAAGAATAGGTATGAGAGTTTCCCGGCCACCATCATACCTACTCAGGATTTTATCCAGCCTAATCTGCTCGTCCTCTTCGATTTCAATCTTGGGTACGGCAGGTTGTTCAAGATAGACAATGTTCTTGACAAGGCAATTTTCAACACACTCACCACAGCCTGTGCACTTGTCCGGGTCCACGTAGCGTGCTTTTTTCTTAACGCGAACCTTGAAGTTGCCGGCTGAGCCTTCGATTGATTCTATTTCAGAGTAGGTCAGTTTCTCGATGTTCAGGTGTCCGCCGCAATCGACCATACGTGGTGCAAGGGTGCACATCGCGCAGTCATTCGTCGGGAATGTCTTGTCAAGTTGTGCCATTACCCCGCCAATAGACGGACCTCTTTCAACAAGATAGACCTTGTACCCCCCTTCAGCCAGGTCGAGCGAGGCCTGCATACCTCCGACTCCCCCTCCCACTACAAGAACGGCACCAACCTTCTTATCTGTTCTCTGAGCCACTTACTTGTTCTCCCGTCTCTATCTTAAGACTAACTATCCTTTGCAAACGCCGGACAATAACTCGTCCGCGCCGACAAAATGTTTCTGCAATCCCAATTTGTCCTGGGGTATTCCGAATGCCAGAGCCATGAGTTGTGTAAAATAGAATATTGGCAGACCGTACTGAACACCGTATTCCTTTTCGACCTCCGCTTGTCGTGTGTCCAGATTCACGTGACACAAAGGACACGCAACGGCAATAGAGTTTGCCCCTACCGCCTTGGCTTCCTCAAGTATATCATGTGTCAGCTTGAGAACTACATCTGTGCGGGTCATCGCAAAGGCCCCGCCACAGCATTCTGTCTTGTACGACCAGTCGAGTGTTGTAATTCCCAATGAGCGCAACAGCTCGTCCATAGTCATCGGATACTCACACTCGTCGAACTGCATCACCTTTGGAGGTCTGGTAAGAAGACAGCCGTAATAGCACGCGACCTTTAGGTTGGGCAACTGCCTTGTGACCGCTTTGGCCATACCTTCATGGTCGCAAAATATCTCAAGGGGATGTAAAACTTTCATCGATTTGGGCAGCGGCTTATCAATGGCCTTACTAATCTGACCGGCTATCTCAGCATCCTCGTTCGCTTCATATACCGCGGTCTTCAATCTTGCAAAACAGGAGGCACACGGAGCGACAACGTCGGTCATCCCCATTTTCTCCGCCAGACAAAGACTCTCAAAAGGAAGCGAGAGTGACAAAAGTCTGGAGGTACAATGCGCTGGAGAAGTGCCGCAGCAAATCCACCCCTTAATCTCCTTAATATCTATAGCAAGCCTCTCACAAACGGCCCGAAATGATATGTCGTATTCGGAGCCGGTCGAATGAAGTGAGCAACCCGGATAATAGGCATACTTCGCAGTCATCGTATGCTGACCTCCCTGGACATGTCAATTAGAGGATTTTGATTTCTCAACCGTTTCTTAAGATTATTACAATAGACCCGCTTCACGTTATGCGTTCCGATTCCTTTTCTCTACGCTTTTTACACGATTAAATATCTTCCACGTCCTCAACGCACCGGTAATGCTGGGGATTATCTTGAGCTTACCTTTTCTGAACAGTTTCATTCCCAGTCCTACGTCTTTGAAGAGCTCGAACGTCCGCATTTTAAGACCCACGATCATCCCCATCTCGTACATTCGCCCGCACTTCTTGATATTGCAAAGCGCAGCTCTGTTAAAAGACGCTACTTGCGGGACAGTGGGCTTTATTCCTTGTCTGAGAGCTATAATTTTCACAGCATCCATCACCTTCGCAATATCGACTTCTTGTGGACACCTTGTTGTGCACGTCTCACATGATGAGCATAGCCACATCGTCTTGCTTTCGAACACGAGGTCGTCCATGCCGAGCCGGATGGCATGTATCAGTTGGGCAGGTTTATAGTCCATCGCGTATGATATTGGACAGCCGGCCGAGCACTTCCTGCATTGATAGCAAAGGTTTACATTCTGGCCGCTTACGTTGAAAACTGCTTCGGCTAATCGCGATTGTGATGTAACCGTTAGATTAGTTTCCACCATCTCTTAGCTTCTTTCTCCTGCTTTAGATAACAGTGTCTCTAAGCCATTTGACCCAGTTTGTAAGGTTATAGTCGGTTAAGGTTAAGACAGATATCCCAAAAACAGTAAGACCGGGATTGAGAACCCAGCGATGGTATCTCTTTCAAGTTTTACCGTCATCGCTGGTTTTTCTCTGAATTTTTCGCCAAGTGACCGACCTGTTTCTCCTGTACGACGATACACACCCTTTTTAGATTTTGAGGGTATCTGAAAAACTTGGGGCAGAATAGGAACTGACACCTTCCCGGCGGTTGTTGTAGGTAAATCCTTAATTATCAGTCTTCTTGACTGGTTCATAAATACTCTAAGTTTAGGGCTTCAGTGAAATATTCAAAATCATCTTTATTCTATAACATCGACCTAATCTACGGATAATGCATAGTTTTTTATCATTTTCTTGTTATTGAGAGAGAAAGCAAGAGAAAATTTTATCATTACCGAAAAAAAACCAGGATGAAAACCCAGCTCGAAGCATGGCAGAGACCTGTCAAAAGGAGTCTGGGCAGGAAAGATTATCAGTGAAGACCACATGTTTGGCAAGCCCGAATACTATAAAAGCAGGAGGAACAGAAACTCAGGCGAAATCCCAAAAAGAGCATCCTTTCTGCCCAAGGAGGTTTGTTCTCGAAGACCTAAGCATAAAAGTGTTCACAATAGGATTAAATGGCCGTTTCGATTTCATTCCGTATAATAATCACAAGCTAATGTTATGTAGTAAGTTATGATTTTGGAGCGCGGACGCCTCATTAGAAAATTACAACCAAAAATACAACTAATTCGTGATTATCTGTTAAAAAATATCACTATTTTTCAAGGAGCAGGACCATGAAAAGTTCAAATAGAAAGACACGTTCAGACGAGTTTCCTTTAACTCTACATCCTCCTAGACAGTACTGTAAGAAAATCAAAGGAAGAATTCGTTACTTTGGGACCGACAAGAAAAAAGCACTCGAAAGATACTTGGCTCAGGCGACATATTTACACGGAACTCAAAGCCTAATACAGTACGCTCTTCGCAGAACCGCTGCCACTATGGCAGCCAGGTCGGGAGATCCATTTGCAGTTCAAAGACTTCTCGGTCATGTTGATTTAACGATGGCAACAAGATATGTGCAGGATGTTTCCGAACAGACAGACAGAGTGATTGAAAATAGCAGGAAGTATGTGCTTCAAGGGGAAAACGTTGCGTGATCGAAGCTCGGCTATGCGGATGCGTGTTCCTTTGTGATTCGACGAGATGACTTATAAGAGTAAAGGCTTTTGGCCCAGGAAAATCCCAGATCATTTTGTCTCACGGTTTCTGAAACCTTACAGTCTCCAAAATGACTCCAGAGATGCCAAATTTGATGAGTGGCGGAAACATCAAATTCTTGCCTTAAAACAATAACATCACGACATCCAAGATTTTATTATTTGACTTTGAACTCTTCATAGGTGTCAGATGATCTTATATCAGAGAGAAGCATAACCTGTATTATCCCAATCTCAACTGATTCCAGAAGTGGTACTTACAGACCTATTATTTAGAAGGTATGTATAATATGCTTCAAAAATCCCGGCAATTTTCTATTGACGAGAAGGCGGCTAATATGGTATAAAAATAAGGATGTAGTTTTACGCCTGCGTAGGAGGATATCTGTGGATCTTCGTCTTCAAGCGGGCGAAATTCCTGTATCTTTGTTGAGAGTTCTTCGAAAGACATAGAATAAGGCAAGACCGGCGGAGTGGTACGTTCCGCAGTTTCAATTTTTAACTTACTAATCGATGCTTTTTGAAGGAAGGAGGTTTTAAAAGGTTAAAAAGACAATATCCTGGGCAGATATATGTTATCATGTAGTGAGGATAAAAAATCGTTATCGGTTATTTTGACTTTCACTTTTGTGATTAGGAGGATTGTCATGTATAAGAAATTGATTTATTTAACTTGTCTTGGTTTAGTGCTTGGTCTTGTTCAGACGAATGCAGCCAACGCAGCAGACCCAAATCTCGTCGGCTGGTGGAAATTCGATGATGGCTCAGGCTCTACTGCAGTTGATTCATCCGGCAGTGGCAACGACGGCGCCCTCATAAGAGATCCCCAATGGGTGGCCGGTTGGATTGCCGGGGCTCTGGAACTCGACGGCGATGGTGACTATATCAATTTGCCCATCGGCACACTCATCCCTACACTGGAAGAAACAACTTTCGCTTTGTGGGTAAACTGGTCAGGTGGGGGCGGTGCCTGGCAGCGGATTATTGATTTTGGCACAGGGACATCGAACTATATATACGTTACTCCCATTGCTGGTGCCTTTGGTGACGCGTTGCATGTGGCCATTACGAATGACAACAGTATATGGGATGAGTTCAGTTCGAGCGAGGGCACACTGGCCACCGGCTGGCATCATATAGCGGTGACTGTCAGTGTCAGTTCCGGGACTATGGTCATGTACCTCGATGGTGAGGTTGTCGGCTCAATGGAAGATATGACAAACTCCATCAGCGGCCTGGGCGAAACGACCCAAAACTGGCTCGGCAGGTCACAATACGAAGATCCATACTTTAACGGTTCTTTGGATGATTTCCGCATCTACAACCATGTGCTGTCGGAGATTGATCTTCACGCCATCGCTGTTGTGAATTTCAGACAGGCCTGGAAGCCCGGACCGGCTGATGGTGAGGTGGATGTGCTCCTCAATCAAAAGCTTATCTGGAATCCGGGAATTTTTAGCGATGAGACATTCGAACTGTACAACGAACACAACATTTACATAGGGACCGACTTCAACGACGTGAGCTCAGCGACAGTACCGATGGCAACCGTGACGGATGCCAACGAATATGCAGCCTCTCTTGATTACGATACGACGTATTACTGGCGCACTGACGAGGTTAGTAGCCTTGATCCAAATAGCCCGGTGAAAGGCGGGGTATGGAGCTTTACAACCGCCAACTTTATTGTCGTAGACGATTTTGAGGACTACAACGACTACGAGCCCTACACTGCATTTTTAACGTGGATAGATGGATGGGGCGACCCGACAAACGGCTCCACGACAGGTTATCCTAATCCGATTTTTGGTATCGGCGAGCATTACATGGAGACTGCAATTATTCACGGCGGTGGGCAATCAATGCCGGTGTTCTACGACAACAGTGCAGGGCTCTCTGAGGTGACCAGGACCTTGAATGCTGACTGGACTCAGAATGACGTTGTCGCATTGACGCTGTTCTACTATGGCGATGCTGGTAATGCAATTGAGCCGATGTATGTTGCTGTCAATGGCAGCGCGGTGGTCACTAACGATGACCCGAAAGCAGTGTTGGCTAATGATTGGATCCAATGGAATGTCCCCCTTCAGGAATTTGCAGACCAGGGCGTGAACCTTGCCAATGTCGATACGTTGTCCATCGGCTTGGGCAACAAGGCCAATCCTCAAGCTGGTGGTGGTACCGGCCACGTGTTCTTCGACGATATTCGTCTGTATCGGTCACTACCGGAAGAGCCCGAACCTGGGCCGGAACCGGTTGATCCCGGCACCGATAATCTGGTGGCTTATTACGCCTTTGAGAATAATACTCAGGACGGTTCCGGCAACGGTTACAACGCTACCGCGTCCGGCAATCCACAGTATGTCTCAGGGCCGACCGGCTACGGAATGGCGATGGAGTTCGACGGCTCTGGTGACTATGTTAGATTGCCAATTGGCTCAGCCATTGCAGCGATGAACGACATCACTGTCTCGACATGGGCCAATTTCTCCAACCTTGGTGGTGCCTGGCAGCGTCTCTGGGACTTTGGTAGCAGCGACCAGGTCTATATGTTTGTTACGCCCCGCATGGGTACCGCAGGAGAATTTCGATTTGCCATCATGGCAGCCGGTGTAACGGAGACGAATATCACTGCGCCTGCAACACTTCCATCCGGCTGGCATCATGTGACCGCTATGATAGATAGCGCAAGTATGACTATGAAACTTTATCAGGATGGTAAGCTCGTTGCAGAAGGCCCAACGTCGATGCTGCCATCGGACCTTGGTGAGACTACTGAGAACTATCTGGGCAGGTCACAATTTGCTGCGGATTCCTTCTATTTTGGCTCTCTGGATGAATTCCGCATTTACAATCGGGCATTGTCTGAGGGTGAAGTTCTTTACCTTGCTGGTAAGTAACATCGCCGTTCTCGATTTAAGGAGACTTGAATCAGGACAACACTGTTGTTATAAAGGACTACGCTCCGCCTGCCGGATTGCAGGACAGTTTTCCTCAAGAATAGTGTAACTGGATATCCTGCGGGTCGCTGCCCTAAATGCGGCTACAGTGAAATGGAAGAATTCAGAAAGAGAAACTTAGGTAGCGGATAGCAAGCTGGCTAAACTAATAGCTCTTAAAGAGAACCTTACTGAATCGGAATCTATGACAAGGGCAAAGGAAATGAAATACAGGGAAGTATCGGAAAAGCCTTTCAAAATTGTAGACACCAAAGGAGAAGATAACAATCAAGGACGATACTCAATAAGCAGGAGCATATCCAACGTTAACAACACAAAAACATTTGTTGTTATCTGTTCAGCCATACTGCTCGCGGCTCTTGCGGTTGTAGAATCCTGTCACAGTACAACAATCCAATCAGAACCGCAAGTTCTTGAGCTTGAGGGTGATTTGAGGGTGCATGACCCGGTCATAATAAGAGAGGGAGATACGTACTACGTGTTCTCGACCGGCGGCAGGTGGCGATCGGGTATTATACCCATCCGTTGCTCGAAGAACCTGTACAACTGGACTCTCTGCGGTCATGTATTTGACAAGCTCCCTGAGTGGGCTACGAAAGAGATTTTAGGGGCAAGGGGAGCATGGGCTCCCGACATCTCCTTCTACAACGGCAAGTACCATCTCTACTACTCCGTTTCCACCTTTGGCAGGAATAATTCCGCCATTGGGCTGGCCACCAACAAAACACTCGATCCGAATAGCCCCGATTACAAGTGGGTCGATCACGGTCTCGTCGTCAGGTCGTATGAGGACAAAGATGACTGGAATGCCATAGACGCCAACCTCATCATCCAGGACAACCGCAACGTGTGGCTTTGCTGGGGAAGTTTCTGGGGCGGAATTAAGATGAGGCGAATTGACCCGGAGACAGGGAAGCTTTCCACCACAGACACGACGCTTTACTCTCTGGCAAGCCGTCCGCGAGCTGGCCCTGATGATACTCCGCCGGCAGAGGGTGCCATTGAAGCACCGTTCATCATCCGGCACGATGGTTATTGGTACCTGTTTGTATCCTTCGATTTCTGCTGTCGAGGGGCCAAAAGCACGTATAACGTTGTAATCGGTCGCTCCCGTAATATTACAGGCCCGTATGTAGATAAGACAGGCAAGCCGATGATAGAGGGTGGCGGGACTCTGGTAATCGAAGCTACAACTCCGAACTGGCGCGGGCCCGGACACCAAGCTGTGCTTCAGGAGCCCAGTGGAGACTACTTGTTGTTCCACGCTTACCATGGCGAAACCGGCAGGTCTTATTTACAGATCTCCACCATGGTGTGGGAAAATGGCTGGCCACGAGTTGGAGAGCTGCCATAGTTCGCTGCCAGGTTGCGCCGCGTCCGGCCTGTAGTGCCACACGGCGAACTGTTTACGACAATACAATAACAAGAAGAATTCACAATTAAGAAAAGGAGAAGAGATTATGGAAACGAAAAAATTGACAGGTTTAGTACTTACAATGCTCTGTATGTTTGTTGGGTCTCTCACGGCCCAGTCATCCCAAGCCGCTAACGCAGAGGCCCGGATAAAAATCGACATCGACCGGAAAATCAGCCAAATCAACAAAAACATATACGGGAACTTCGTCGAGCATCTGGGACGGTGCGTTTATGGCGGAATTTTTGAACCCGATTCAGAACAGGCCGATGAGAAAGGTTTTCGCAAGGACGTATTAGAAGCGGTAAAAGGCCTAAATGTCTCTATTACCCGTTATCCGGGAGGTAATTTTGTCTCTAACTACCACTGGCTGGATGGAGTAGGCCCTCAAAGGACACCAAGAATGGAGCTTGCCTGGGCCAGATTGGAAACGAACAAATTCGGAACGAACGAATTCATTGAATTCGCCAAAGAGATTGGTACTGAACCCTATTTTGCAGTGAACATGGGCACCGGCACTATCGAAGAAGCACAACGCTGGGTGGAATACTGCAACGTCAAAGAAGGGCCATACTTTGCTGAGCTCCGACGCAAGCACGGATATCCTGAACCATATAATATCAAGTACTGGAGTCTTGGAAATGAAATGGACGGATTCTGGCAGATGGGTCACCTGAATGCCGAAGACTACAGTAAGAAGGCCCGTGAAACGGCTAAACTAATGAGGCTCACCTCGCCAGGCATCAAATTAGTCGCCGCAGGGTCCTCAAACTATCGCCCCAACGCCGATCCTGATGAATGGAACAGCACGATATTACATGAATTAAGGGACGTAGTGGATTACATAGCCCTTCATATTTACGTGGGTAATCCTGACAATAACTACTACAACTTTCTTTCGACCCCCCTCGTTTGTGAAGAACGTATCCAGGTAGTCAAGGGTATGATCTATGAAGAGATGCTCAAAGCCAGTCGTGGTAATCGTGATCCGATATACATCGCCTGGGACGAGTATAACGTATGGTATCGCGCCAGGACCGGAGGTGCCATGAGAGGAACGCGCGCTCTGGAGGAGCACTATAATCTGGAAGACGCCTTAGTAATTGCAGGGTTCTTGAATGTATTTGTTCGAAATGCAGATATTGTGAAAATGGCAAATATGGCCCAGTTGGTCAACGTAATAGCTCCCATTTTCACAAATGAAAAAACGCTTTTCAAACAGACTATCTATTATCCTCTGCAACTCTTCTCCCAAAATGTTTATGGTACATCACTGGACGTGTTCGTGGATTGCGACACTTATGACACTGAGAGATTCTTTCTTGGCTTAGGAGAGACGACCACTGTTCAGAAGAACGTACCCTACCTCGATGTATCAGTTGCCTATAATAACGGCCAGCTCATGATTTGCGTTGTCAACCGGCACAAAGATAAATCCATTACAACTGAAATAATCTCTCAGGAAGGCCGGTTTGCAGGCAAATTTAAAGTCTATGAAGTGAATGGGCCGGACATTAAAGCCGTGAATGATTTTGGCAAAGAGACGGTAAAAACAATACAAAAATCTGATATAAATGCTTCAGGAAAAAACTTTCCTTATTCATTTCCGCCACATTCCTTCACCCTCATGAAAGGAGCGATCAGGCGGTAACCAGAAAAGATGGATAATTAATCAGCCGCCGATTTCCGGGATTAGGTGAACATTGAGAAAACTTCTTCGTAAATATTGAACGTTTTTCTTGACGGCAAGGTGCATATTTAGTATAAATACAAGTATGGCTAATTGTGCCTGCAAAGGTACTTATATGGAGATTTTTTGTTTTCACGCAGGCAAATTTCCCACGTGTATTAATAAGTTTTTTTAAGACACATAGAAGCACAATTAAATCAGATATTAGGAGTGGGTTATTTCGCTTTTCAATTGATGGTTGGTTTTAAAGGAACGAGGTGGTATCAGGTTAAAAACATCATTCTGGAGAGTTGTACGATACTGTGTAGGAAAGCTAAAAATTATTTTAAGTGGTTTTTATCTTAGCTAAAATTTGAAGGAGGACTGTTATGTGTAGAAAATTGATTTATCTAATTTCATTTATTTTCGTGCTCGGCCCAACTTTGACGAGTACGGCCAGTGCTGAACTTGTCGGCTGGTGGAAATTCGACGATGGAGCCGGCACTACTGCGGTTGATTCATCCGGCAATGGCAACGACGCCACTGTCTATGGCGACCCACAGTGGATAGATGGTTGGCTCGGTGGGGCACTACAATTCGACGGTGTCGATGATTATGTAGATTTGCCTATAGGCTCAATGATTGGTTCGCTGACTAACTCCACCTTTTTAATATGGGCGAACTTTGCAAATACCGGTGGTGCCTGGCAGCGAATCTGGGACTTTGGCAGCGGCGAACAGATCAACATGTTCCTTACGCCCCGCATTGGGACGGGCGACCCGATGCGTTTCGCTATTACGGAGACCAGTTACGCGGACGAAGATCAAACAACCGCGCCGGACACTTTGGCCAGCGGGTGGCATCATGTAGCTGTGGTAATTGACATAGATAACAACGTCCACAGGTTGTACCTCAACGGTGAACTCGTCGCAGAGAACACTGATGCCAGATACTCGCCAAGCACTCTCGGCGAAACTACCCAAAACTGGCTCGGCAGGTCACAATACGTTGCTGATGGATACTTTGTCGGCTCTTTGGATGACTTCCAAATCTACAACCACGCCATGTCGGCGAGTGAGATTCGCACCATCACTATTGAGAATTTCCAACAGGCCTGGGAACCCAGACCGCCTGAGGGTGAGGTGGACGTGCTTCTCGACCGAAAGCTTATCTGGAATCCCGGCATTGTCAGTAAGGAGGCAATCGAGCTGTACAATGAACACCACGTTTACATAGGGACCGACTTCAACGAAGTGATTTCAGCGACAGTGCCTACGGAAACCGTGAAGGACGCGAACGAGTATGCAGCCTCTCTTGATTACAATACGACATACTACTGGCGCATTGACGAGGTTAGCAGCCTTGATCCAAATGGCCCGGCGAAAGGCGAGGTATGGAGCTTTACAACCGCCAACTTTATTGTCTTAGACGGTTTTGAGGACTACAACGACTTCGAGCCCTACACTGTATATTTTACGTGGTCAGATGGATGGGACGACCCGACAAACGGCTCCACTTCAGGTTATCCTAATCCGATTTTTGGTATCGGCGAGCATTACATGGAGACTGCAATTATTCACGGCGGTGGGCAATCAATGCCGGTGTTCTACGACAACAGTGCAGGGCTCTCTGAGGTGACCAGGACCTTGAATGCTGACTGGACTCAGAATGACGTTGTCGCATTGACGCTGTTCTACTATGGCGATGCTGGTAATGCAATTGAAACGATGTATGTTGCTGTCAATGGCAGCGCGGTGGTCACTAACGATGACCCGAAAGCAGTGTTGGCTAATGATTGGATCCAATGGAATATCCCCCTTCAGGAATTTGCAGACCAGGGCGCGAACCTTGCCAATGTCAATACGTTGTCCATCGGCTTGGGCAACAAGGCTGATCCTCAAGCTGGGGGCGGTACCGGCCACGTGTTCTTTGACGATATTCGTCTTTATCGATCAATACCGGAAGAACCCGAACCTGGGCCGGAACCGGTTGACCCCGGCACCGATAATCTGGTAGCTTATTACGCCTTTGAGAATAATACTCAGGACGGTTCCGGCAACGGTTACGACGCTACCGCGTCCGGCAATCCACAGTATGTCTCAGGGCCGACCGGCTATGGAATGGCGATGGAGTTTGACGGCTCTGGTGACTATGTTAGATTGCCAATCGGTTCGGCCATTGCTGCAATGAACGATATCACTGTCTCGACATGGGCCAATTTCTCCGACCTTGGTGGTGGGTGGCAGCGTCTCTGGGACTTCGGTAATGATGAGCAGATCAATATGTTTGTCACACCACGCATGGGTACCGCTGGGGAATTGCGATTTGCCATCACGATAGCCGGTAATACAGCGGAGTCGAATATCACTGCCACGGCAACACTTCCATCAGGCTGGCACCATGTAGCCGCTGTAATAGATAGCGCAAGTATGACCATGAAGCTTTACCAGGATGGTAAGCTCGTTGTTGAAGGACCAACGCTGACATTGTCATCTGACCTTGGTGATACTACTGAGAACTATCTGGGCAGGTCACAATATGCTGCGGATTCTTACTATTTTGGTTCTCTGGATGAATTCCGCATTTACAATCGGGCCTTGTCTGAGGGTGAGATTCTTTACCTTGCTGGTAGGTAAATCGCCGTTCTCGATTTAAGGAGACTTGAATCGGGACAGTACTGTTGTTATAAAAGACTATGTCAAAGTCGATCAGTGGCTTGATGAATAGTTTTTATTGATTTGCGACCGAGATAGGTATAAAATTGGTGTATTATGCATCAGAAACCTTTTTAAATAAATGATAGGGTATAATCATGGACAAAAGACAAGGTTTCACGTTAATAGAGCTTTTGGTGGTGATTGCCATTATTGCGTTGTTGATGGGTATTCTGATGCCGGCACTGCGAATGGTCAGAGAACAAGCCAGACGACAATCATGCACATCGCGTATTCGTCAGCAATTGCTTGCTATTATTATGTATGCAGGTGAAAACGACTCGAAGCTGCCCTTGCCTGAGATAGGTGGAAACTGGCTGCAGGACGTTGCGGTCAATACTGTGCACTTCATGCTCAAGAGCGGCATGACAAGAGAAATGTTCTACTGTCCGTCGAACATGAATCACCAGAAGTACAATGACTTGTTCTGGATGTATGCCAATAAAACATGGAATCAACACTTAAATAGGTTCGAGAATGAGAGTAACTTCATTGTGTCTGGGTATTGCTTTATATGGCAGACTACTAGGAACGACCGGCCGGAGATTGTACGCTATCAAAATGATGATACGCGAAAGATCTGGTTAAAGACAACGCAGGAGAAGCAATCAGGCGCTCGAGAGTTGTGCATTGATTCGATAATGGGCGTACCTCAATCCAACACTAAGTATGGGCGTAATTTCGGCCAGGTTCCGGGTGGTATCTGGGCCGAATCTCAAGTGTACGACCAAACGAGCCACTTGAAGAACGACGAAGAGCCTGCCGGTGGAAATATTGGCTTTTTGGATGGTCATGTGGAGTGGAGGGCGTTCAACCCGGATATTGAAAATGGTGTCGCGGTGCCTCGCTTTGGGAATACTCCGGGTTTCTTCTGGTAGGATTGATCTGTTGAGTGATATTGAATATCATCCTATCCATAACAGGATAGGATGTTTTTTCCCGTAGAAGAAGGGATATCTAACACTTACGAATCTTGTCACTACGACATTATAATTGGTGATGTTGGTCCAAATCTGAAGATATTCTGATAATCTTACCCTATGAGCGGCCGAACGACAAGAATAGGGTGATTTTAGCAATTAAGTGGACAATGAAGCAGGGAAGGGAGAACCTTACTAAAGGTACGAATCGGCATTTCATGGTTGTTTTTATTTGCTAAGAAGGCTGGCGTAGTGAGTTGAAATAGAATTCTAAGGTTGTTGCCGGGTGGAATTTTCTGAGAGCAAAGAGAAAGTGAAAGGACAGAAAAAATGAAACTCACAATGTTCAAGAAATGGTTGTTTGAGAAGGTAGCTGTTGTTACCGTAGTACTAATTGTTGGTTGTGGATTGTCAGATGCTGCCGTGCAGGATGAATCGGGAGTAAATAGAATGATTATTTACACCGATAAGGGCACAGAGCAAATCAGCAGGAACATTTACGGCCACTTCTCAGAGCATTTGGGCAGTTGTATATACGGCGGTTTCTGGGTTGGTGAGGATTCGCCTATTCCGAACACTCGTGGTATCCGCAACGATGTGGTCGAGGCGTTAAAGAAAATCAAGATACCTGTTCTTCGATGGCCCGGTGGGTGCTTTGCAGACGAGTATCACTGGAAAGAAGGTATCGGCCCACGAGATAAGCGGCCTGCTATGATTAACACGCACTGGGGCATGGTCAAAGAAACCAACGCCTTCGGCACCCATGAGTTTCTGGATTTGTGTGAACAGCTTGGATGTGAGGCGTACGTTGCAGGTAACGTTGGTTCCGGTACTGTTGAAGAAATGCAGGATTGGGTCGAGTACATGACGTTCGATGGGGACAGTGAGATGGCCAACCTTCGTCGGATGAATGGTCGTGGCAAGCCCTGGAAAGTAAAGTACTTTGGCGTGGGCAACGAGAACTGGGGTTGTGGTGGGAATATGTCGCCTGAATCTTACGTCGACCTCTACAATCGCTTCCAAACCTATGTGCGCAGCTACTCAGGCAACCGTATTGTCAAAGTTGCATGTGGGCCCGGCAGCGAGAACTACCCATGGATAAGAACCGTTATGGAGCGTGCCCGTCGAAACATGGACGCAATTAGTCTTCATCACTATGTCCGAGGGTCGGGAAACTGGACCCAAAAGGGTAGTGCAACGAAGTTCGATGAGAAGGAATGTTTTGCATTGATGAAAAACACGCTGACTATCTACCCATTACTGGAGAATAATATCGAAATTATGAACCGGTTCGATCCGCGTGGACGTATCGGTTTGTTTGTAGATGAGTGGGGTACGTGGTGGGACG
>Ga0315552_1000037_pt1 | contig 78730 bp, 66 predicted proteins | sample SalMarSW160170MG_2_FD_203102 | JGI IMG/M metagenome (GOLD analysis project Ga0315552, IMG submission 203102) | Salt marsh sediment microbial communities from the Plum Island Ecosystem LTER, Massachusetts, United States - Salt Marsh Sediment SW1601-70 ...
CAGGGTAGTCCCATCCGTGTCGAAAAGACCCAGCTCCTCTCCAGTAGCACTTAGTTCAAAGCTGGCGTGTAGTCCCGACTGGTCTGTGTCGTTATCTGCCCATATCAAAATGAATCCTTTTGGACTGATGGCGGTTAATGCAGGTACATTATCCGGAATCCGCCACTTCGTTGGATCCTCTAGATCATCCGTCAGATACATGCCACCTATGTCTATCGACCCATTCCCGGCATTGTAGATCTCAATCCAGTCGTCGTACTCACCTTGTGGATCAGTTATAACGGTGTTGTTTGAGGCCATTACCTCATTGATAACCAGAGGAATACCTGCTTGCTGCCAGTTCTCAGCCAGTAGGGCGAAGTTAGCCATGCCGACCTCTTCATCGCCGTTCAGGTTAACCGGTCTCTCAACGGGTACTAACCACCAATCACGAAAGATATGCAGGTCCTCCGTCCCGACTTTGCAGTCGCCATCGATGTCACCAACTGTACAGATCGCCCTGCCGGGGCCCACCATAAGCCCAATCGGCAACAACATAATCAACAGAATTCTCACAAAGCTAATCATATAATAAGTCCTAATGATTGTGACCTTAAACATGTCTGAAGATCCAGTTTTTTGCAGTTTACAAGAACTGTTCCGGGTGCCCTCTTCACATTCAAGAAGCTAAGCCCCCACAGATACTTTACTATTTTAACACTTGGGCCCCTGTTAAGTCAACCTCGAACGGATAAAATTGTGGCTTTTGTTACCTAAGCATGAGAAGCGACACTATAACTGTAGCACACGGCACCGACTAGTTAAGTACAAATAGCAGCTAAAACTACGCTAAAACGCCTTTCTATGACTGTGCTGCTTCGTGACCACAGGCACAGTTGCGATTCCCCAAATCAGCACTGCTTTACCCGTGAATATAGAGATAGACCGGACAAAACAGCTTTGTTTGTCGTCGAAGCCACCTTTATTTTACAGCTTCATCCGTCACATCAATATAGCATGAAGATTTTTGACCCAGATTCTTGCACTTGGTGCTTCTGTTCGTGATTAGGGGCCTTGCTTGCACCGAGATAAGCTTCCCTAAACTTTGTTAAGAGATATCTCAACTTTGCAGTATGCGGTAATCGTCCCAAATTCTGTGGTGTGTTGATGTAAAAAAGGCCTTTTTGCCGATGTGAAATAAAAACACTCGACAGAAAGGCCAAAAATGATTCAGTACATTATTCCTTCGGTTGTTGAAGGCATAAAACTTGAACGCAGATGCCCACACTGCCATCGAACAAACGGAAATATACACTCTGCTGTCTGCTATCGTCTTGTCAGCGATGTGAAGGTCAACATGATAGCACAGCAACGAATGAAGTGTCCTTGGTGCGGTACCACCTGGACGGTTAGAGCTGGCGGAGTCGGCCACGGCAGACAAAGAAGTGATAGGCTTATCTCATTTGGAGTGTTTTTATAAATGCTGGGGCTAAGCTACCGTAAGGTGGAGACCTTCTTTAAGACCGCCGGCTGGAAGGGCTCCAAAAGCAGCATCGAAAGAGACGTAGCCAGAGCTGGCCAGAAGGCCAAAGCTTTACATAATCAGGCCCCAACGCCCCGTGTGCGGATTCTTGGTGTTGATGGCATTGGCGCCAAGCCTGTCCCGAGCGAAGTCGAGGGAATGGCTGGACAGAATGCAGCACTGCTGTTTTTTGTGGATGTTGAGCATGAAAGACTGCTGTGCGTCGAGTCTATCAAGGAAACCGATGCCGCTAAGCTGCGAAAGCACGTCCAAGAGGTTATGGCCTTTGTCGGGGCCCAAGAGCTTTGGACCGACGAGTTGAGCGTTTATGAGCAGGTGGTACCAGAAGGTTCTCGCACAATCTGCTTGGCTCACTGGCTCAAGAGCAAGTGCAAGCGTGCTTGGGATTTGTCCCGACAGTTTGATGCAGAAGGGCATTCGTACGAGTCGCAGACGATGCTGCAGTTGAAGCGGCTGTTGCATGAGAGATGGTCATCACCTCGGCTGCCGGAGGAGATTGAGCGTTTGGTGCGGCGTTTCATCAACTGCCGTAGGGGGACTCATTGGAGGGCTAACCAGTTGCTTCAGCACATAGAGAGGACCTGGCCGTATGTCGGTCGTGGTCCTGGTGATCCGACGAATAATGCTACCGAGCGTGTGATAGGACTGACGTACAAGATTCGGGCCAAGACGATGTGGGGATTCAAGAATTGGGACAAGGTCTTGGCTCCTCCGTACCGGGCTCAGTATCTGCGAGGTGAGAATGGAGTGTGTGATTCAAGGAGGGTAATTTAACAGCCTGGCAGTAGGGCTGGCCTCCTCTGTAAAATTCCCCCACAATCCGTGGGACGATTACATGTGGCAGGCACTTATGATGGAATTCAGCTTAAGTTGTATATTGATGGAGCACTGCAGACTACCTCGGGCCATGTGGGTTCTATCGCCACTAATCAATTTGCCGTCAACATAGGAAGGAACTCTGAAGCTGATGATGGTATCCGCTTATATGAAGGAGCCATAGACAATGTTCGTATTTACAGTCGGTTGTTGTCGTCGGCTGAGATAGCGTATCTTGCTGACACGACGCAGGGTGATGGCCAGTTGTATGTTCCGGTTCCATCCGCTGCGGAGCTATATTCTTCTGAGCCTGTAGGTTCTCGCAAGATTGATTTTAAGGACTATGCAGAATTAGTTTCAGCATGGCTTGAGCAGAGTGTCTGGCCGTAGCTTTGCGTTTTGAGATTGTCAATTATCCACAAACGATTGCATTGATCTGGGGCTCATGTTGATTTAAGGCATGGGCCCCAGTTTTAGCTGATGTGCAGCGTCCCTTATAGATGCACAGGCGTGACTGGAAGTTCGTACTGTGTTCGGAAAGGTACATTGATTTAGTGTGACAGATCGAGGCCTTTGACACCGTGAATCGTCAGGTTCGCGTCAGGAAGGTCGTCACGGGCAGAACGAATTTGCCTGGCCTCAAGGAAATGTACCTGACCATCAGCAAAGAGGTAATTGCGGCTACCCTGCCAGGTCCACCAACCCTTATCCTCACCGATAGGATAGTGGTTGCTAAACCACTCACCGATAAGTATCTTACTCGAAGCGTTGGCCACATTGAGAGATTTCTGCGGCATGCAAGGTTTCGGATTTGTGTAGGTATCCTCAACACTGTTCATATTATCGATTTGCTCGGGACTATGATAGAAAGTCATTGAATATGAGTAGCTTGTGGATTCGTACTTAGCTGGGTCGGTACGATCTTGCGGACATAATAGAACCGAAGGATTGTTGACGTCGATATTATCTCCCAAATACGGCTGCACAAATGACCGCCAACCACGTCCCATCCATAACCAGAAAAATGGCTCATTCGATACAGGATCCTGGGCGCACGGATAGGCGTTATCGTTTGCACTTAAGTAAAAATTCATAGCAAGGTCTATCTGCTTAAGGTTATGTGCGCACTTTGCCCGCATCGCAATTGACTTAGCTCGCATAAGTGACGGTGTCAATATCGATAATAACAGGGCAATAATTGCTATGACAACCAATAACTCTACAAGACTAAAGCCAATTATACTCTCTTTCTGAGTAGTATGTACTGGCTGTGGCAAATCGTAGGGTTTCTCGATTTTAAGCTGCACAGAACTCTAACCGTCACTCAACGGTAACGCTTTTTGCGAGGTTACGCGGTTTGTCAACATCGTGTCCGCGGAGCATAGCGGCGTGATAAGCCAGAAGTTGCAGGGGAACAACCGTGAGCATAGGCTGCAAAATCTCCGGGGCCTGAGGCACCGTTATCAAATGGTCAGCATGCTGACCGATGCTTTTATCGCCCTCGGTTGCAACAACTATGATTTTCCCACCACGTGCCCGGACTTCTGAAATGTTGCCTATCATCTTATCATACTGAGGACCAGACGTGGCAATAAAAACAGCAGGCATACTATCAGCTATTAAAGCGATTGGACCGTGCTTCATTTCGGCGGCAGGAAGACCTTCAGCGTGGATATAGCTTATCTCTTTAAGTTTCAGAGCCCCCTCCAGAGCCACCGGATAATTGAAGCCTCGACCTAAAAAGAGCCAGTTTTCTTTATTTATGTTTGCCGCAGCAATATTTTTGATATGCTCAGACTCTTTGAGTATCTGCTTAATCTTATCAGGTATCTGAATAAGCTCGTCGATATATTTAGCAGCTTTGCTACTGCTGATGTGTTTTCTTCTACCCAATTCTATCGCCAGCATAGTCAGGACCGCTACCTGGGCGGTAAAAGCCTTTGTACTGGCTACGCCGATCTCAGGTCCAACGTGCAAATATATTCCTGCATCGGTAGCCCTGGCTATAGCCGAGCCCACGACGTTAACAATGCCGAGTACGGTTGCTCCACGTTCTTTAGCTTCTTCAACTGCTGCGAGAGTGTCGAGGGTTTCGCCCGACTGGCTAATTGCTACGACGACTGTCTCACTTTCGATGATTGGATTGCGGTAGCGAAACTCGCTGGCGTATTCGGTTTCTGTTGGAATTCTTGCAAGTTGCTCGAAAAGGAATTCTCCAACCAGTGCTGCATGAAAGGCTGTTCCACAGGCAGTAAGGATAAGGTGCTTTGAGCGGGTCAGCTCACGCAGGTGCTCGGCGACACCACCAAGCTTGATTTTTCCGCTCTGGATATCAATTCTGCCACCCATGCACGTGCTTAGTGCCCGTGGCTGCTCAAATATCTCTTTGAGCATGTGGTAGGCAAAGCCATCCAGCTCGATTTGCTCAAGGGAAATTTCGATTTCCTTCAGGTCTTTAGTAACAGGAATATTGTTTATTGTTTTTGTATGGAATCCATCTGAATTAATTATAACCATCTCATTGTCGGCCATGTATATTGCACGTGTTGTGTGTTCGACAATGGCAGCAGCGTCGGAAGCAAGTATGTATTCATTGTCACCAACGCCAAGGATAAGGGGACTTCCTTTTTTTGCGCCGATAAGTGTATCAGGGAAGTCCGCACAGAGGATCACCAGACCGTAGGTGCCGTGGACCTCGCGAAGTGCTCGCTGGACCGCCCATTCAAATTTGGTCTGACCCGCAGTCTTTTCACCGCTGTCATCTTTCGAATAAAAATATCCGATTAGGTTTGCAATGACTTCGGTATCTGTTTCACTAACAAAGGAAAAACCTTCGCTTTGCAGCCATGTCTTAAGTGTACTATAGTTTTCTATGATGCCGTTGTGGGCAACAGCAATTTTCTCAGTACAATCCAAGTGAGGATGAGCGTTAATAAAGTTTGGCTCACCGTGAGTAGCCCAGCGTGTATGCGCGATGCCAAGCGTATCATTGCGATCAGGCTGATCCAGAATCTGCTCCAATGCACTAATTCTACCGCTGGTCTTTTTAACTTTGATGCCTTTGGAACCTGCGAGCGCTAAACCAGCCGAGTCATACCCTCGATATTCCAGACGTTTAAGGCCTTCTATAAGAATAGGCTGCGCAGCCTTTTTGCCCAGATATGCTACTATCCCGCACATAGGCTCGGCAAGCTCACTACAAGTTTGTTATTTACTATTTTCAATTTATTATTTAATATTTTTCCGTTCCATTATGATTAATCGTCGTCGTTCTCAATAGTAAATAGTCAATAGTAAATAGTCAATAAAAAACGTGATAGCTGTTATCGACTACAATGTTGGAAATGTCAGAAGCGTGTGTAATGCATTCCGGCATATAGGCTGTGATGTAACGCTTACCTGTAAGCCACAGATAATCGAAAACGCGTCTGGACTGGTCCTGCCCGGAGTTGCTGCTTTTGGCTATGCTATTGGCGCTCTGGGTTCGCTGACTGGAGTTATAAAGAACGTCTCCGGAACAGGTAAACCACTTCTCGGCATCTGTGTCGGTTACCAGATGCTGTTTGATCAGAGCAGTGAACATGGCCTGCACAAGGGTCTGGGATTAATCTCTGGTAGTGTAGTTCCAATCCCACCTGGCAGAACCATACCTCACATGGGCTGGAATTGCGTACAGTTGCCAAAAGAAATGGATCTGTTTGCAGGGCTGGGTCGGGAAAAACATTTCTATTTCGCGCATTCGTTCTATGCAGAGGTCACCGACAGTCAAGCCAAAGTTGCTTTTACGGACTATGGCTTTGCTCTTGCTGCATCGGTACAAAAGCAAAACATATACGGCGTGCAATTTCACCCTGAAAAAAGCAGCAAAGCTGGGCTAAAACTTTTAGAAAACTTTTATCAAATCTGCCAACGGCAAACAAAGAAATGCTGACAAAACGAATTATTCCGTGTCTTGACGTTAAGGACAATCGCGTAGTTAAAGGGGTAAAGTTCCTGAGCCTTCGCGATGCAGGCGATCCGGTGGAATTGGGTGCAAGGTACAGTGATGAAGGTGCTGACGAGTTAGTATTTCTGGATATTACCGCCACTATTCGTTATCGCGAGACTCTTGTTGAACTCGTTGAAAAGGTTGCCGAAAATGTCTTTATTCCGTTTACAGTCGGCGGTGGCATCCAGACAGTGCAGCAAATAGACACGCTTCTGCGAAGCGGCGCCGACAAAGTATCGGTGAACACCGCCGCAGTGCAGGATCCAGACCTGATTACAGAAGCTGCTGAGCGTTTTGGTAGTCAATGTGTTGTTCTTGCCATTGATGCTCGCCGGTCAAAAACAAAAGCCGACAAATGGCAGGTCTGCGTCAAAGCTGGCTCTGAGCCTACTGATATCGACGTCGTCGAATGGGTTGTTAAAGCCGAACAGTTGGGCGCCGGTGAGATACTCCTAACGAGCATGGATGCTGACGGTACCCAGGCCGGCTACGACAATGAACTTAACAAGGCTGTCAGCGATGCGGTCAATATCCCTGTAATAGCCTCCGGCGGCGCCGGCAAACTTGAGCATCTTTACGATGCAATTGTTGATGGCGAGGTGGACGCGGTACTTATGGCCTCAATCACTCACTTCGGAAATTACACAATTAAACAAATCAAGGAGTATCTCGCCGGCCGAGGCATTGCCGTAAATCTGTAATCGCCCTGATTTCAAAGTGTTAACGTAGTTAACGTAGGGTGTGCTCTGCACACCATTAACTCGTATGTTGATACCCTTCTAAAATTCACGTATTATTTGTAATTATGCCTGACTACCGTAGAATCTTTCGTCCAGGTGGAACCTTTTTCTTTACAGTTGTAACTCACCAGCGGCGACCATTTCTTTGTCAACCCAAAGCACGTGATTGTTTGCAAACAGCTATCAATAAAGTTCGTTGCAGCCGGCCCTTTGCTGCATTAGCGTTTGTTTTATTGCCTGATCACTTTCACTGCATATGGAAGCTGCCAGATGGCGATCCTGATTTCTCGGTTCGTTTGGCCCGCATTAAGAAAGAGTTTACCCGCCTCTGGCTGGAAGGTGGCGGAGATGAGGTCAGCATTTCATCAGCCAGAAAACGGCATCGTGAAAGGGGTATCTGGCAAAGGCGCTTTTGGGAGCATACAATTCGAGATGAAGATGACCTGGCTCATTACGTAAATTATATTCACTATAATCCCGTAAAGCATGAGTTAGCCAAATGTCCGCATCAATGGCCTTTTTCCAGCTTTCATCGCTGGGTCGAAGAAGGATATTATCCTTCTGATTGGTTATGCGATTGCAGGGACCAAAAGCCCAAACCGCCAAGTTTCGATGATATAAAAAATAGCGTAGGCGAATGAAATTTAATTATGGTGTGCATACAACACCCTACCTCACTGACCTTTTTTCTGAATCTCGGAAATGTATTCCTCAGGTAATTTCATCTCTTTGGCGCCTTTAATTATGATCTGAAGATATTCTTGGCTTGGTAGGGTATCCAACGTATAATTTGAGATCAGAGTGTCAGCTTTTATTTTCCTTCCACTATTAACCTCAATATCAACATTTTTCAATGGTTTATACTTTTTCTCAGCATCGAGAAGTTTCTTCCAATCATCTTTTTCAATTTCATAGCAACATCCCCATACTTCACAACCAGGTTTTGAACATATATTTGCTTTTGATGTTCCATCCTTATCGCTCTTTTTATTAAACACAAACTCGTACTCTTTAAGAAATCCAACCTCGTAGCTATGAAAATTTATCTTTTTTTCCTTTTTGAAATGCTTTTTGTTTATGTTACTGCCATACGCAAAATAGTGCATATGTTCAATTTGGCAAATATCATCCATCTTACGAATAAAGTTTTCCCTTCTTTCCTTGTTTTTTTCAGTTAATAGTTCATTCTCGTAATCTTCTAAATATCTTTTCAGTGCATTTGTTATTGGATTCCTATATATAACAAATATTTTTGAGCCATTTTCATCTTTCTCTTCGACAAGAGGCGTGTTTTCATTACCGGCCCTTATGACCCAATTTAACTTAGTAAAAGTACTATGTAATAGTCCACATCTAACGTTGTCATAAAACTTGGCGGCAAAAGATTCGACAAAATATTTATTAAAGGGACTATGACTAGTTAAAAAATCCTTAAATATTTCCCTACTACTACAATATTCTTTAGGTCCCAAATCTTCTTTTTTTGTTGTATAAATTTTTCCTTGATAGAAGACCTCAAGGAACTCAATTAAAAGGCATTGTAATGCAACAATTGAGAATCCTTCCCCTTCTTGGTTTCCGCTTGATTGAATGGCCTCGATTGGTTTTAGATATCTCGTTTCAACCCTCGCTTTAAAAAATTCATCGAAAGCCTCTTTCCAATATTCCTCGACCAAGGAGGAATCGTATTCGTTCTGCAATAAGTTCTTTCTAAGCTCTTTCCAATCACCAACAGTCTTATTTTTCGAAATCTTAGTATCGTCAGATATCTTGGCCATTTCAAGTTTTTCCTTTGCATAAAAAGTGGGTCTATACTGTTTTAGGAGAGCCCATCAAAGAACTTAGAAGATATCCAGATACGTTTCGATTTCCCAGTTGGTGACCTGCTTTTTAAACTCGTCCCACTCTCTCGTCTTTATATCAAGGTATCTTTCAAAAAGGTGCTGGCCGAGGACCTCGTGTATCACGTTATCTTTTTTCAAGGCGTTAAGGGCCTCTAAGAGCGATGTCGGCAAAATGTCAATCTTTCTTTGAATGAGGCTTTCACCATCGAGCTGATAAATATTTTCTTCGACCGGCTCAGGCGGTTGTAAATTATTTTTAATGCCATCAAGGCCGGCCTTTAGCATCACAGCAAATCCCAAATACGGATTGCAGCTCGGGTCAGGGCACCTCAGTTCAATTCTGGCGGCATCGGGTTTGGCCTTGAACCACTTTGGTACACGCAAAAGAGCTGAGCGGTTCATCGCAGCCCAGGTGACATATACCGGTGCCTCAAAACCGGAGACCAGTCGTTTGTAAGAATTGACGGTAGGACACAGAATCGCACACATTGCATTTATGTGTTTTATCTGGCCGGCAATAAAGTTAAAGGCGATCTTGGACAGATTGTACTTGTGATCCTTATCATAGAAAGCATTCGATTTAGCCGCAGCATTAAGCAAACTCTGGTGCACGTGCATTCCAGAACCAGCCATATCCATTACGGGCTTGGGCATAAAGGTTGCATGTAGACCCTGCATTTGAGCGATTTTCTTGGCAGTATACTTCAACGTAACAACCTTATCGGCTATATCCAAGCAGTGGCCATAATTAAAATCAATTTCGTATTGGCCCAGACCGACTTCATGATGAGACGTCTCGACCTTAATCCCGAAGTTCTCGAGCGCCGTTATTATCTTCTTTATGACTTTGTAACCTTCGTGCGAGGAAAGATCGAAATAGCTGCCGTAATCAAGCGGCGTTGTTCTTTTTTCGCCGTCGGCTCTAAACAGATAGAATTCCGGCTCTGGGCCGACATTGTAAACAAAGCCTTGCTTTGCAGCATTTTCGGCTGCTTGTTTTAAGATGTATCGTGGATCTCCCTCAAATGGTTTTCCATCTGCCCGGCAAATATCACATATTAACCTGGCGGTTTTACCGTCCTCCGTAAGCCACGGGACCACAGCATACGTCACCGCGTCAGGCCTTAAGAACAGGTCGCTTTCCTGTATTCGAGCAAAGCCTTCAATTGATGAGCCGTCGAACCAAACTCCGTCGGTCAAAGCATCTGCTAGATCTTCAACCGGAATAATGACTTCCTTTATGACTCCCAGAAGATCCGTAAACTGCAAAGTGACGAATTTTATCTTGTCTTTTTCTGCCTGTTCCAAAATCATCTTAGTATCCATTTTGTTTTCCCCTCAGACCAAACTTTTCTCTTGGCATCCTGACCAAATATACGCCACAGAAAGATGTATTAAGTTTTTACATTTATGGATATATTCTATCCGTGATTGCAAACCCAACTGCCAACGGAATTGGCTTTCAAATTCCCCTTCTATCTGGTTTCGAAGAAAATAAAGAAACTACCTCATCCTTGCATGGGCAGTTCCATGGAGGCCAGGATATCCAGAATACTACAAACGGTCTGGATGAAAATCAAGCAGTATGCTTATGTTTTCTGGAATGTGAATTTATGGTTGTCGGCATCAACGCGTATTTTGTCGCCGTCAGAGAATATGCCGGCTAAAAGCTCAGTAGCAAGTGGATTCTCCAACCGTTGCTGAATTGTTCGTTTCAAAGGCCTTGCGCCATAGACGGGGTCGTAGCCCTCATCCATAATCTGCTCACGAGCCTTGTCTGTGAACTCAAGCTCGATTTTACGCTCTTTGAGACGCTGGGATAGATATCCAAGCTGGATATCGACGATCTTTTTCAGATCCCGTTTTGTGAGCATACGGAAGACAATAATCTCATCAATCCGATTTAAGAACTCGGGCTTGAAGACATTTTTCAAAACATCCTTGACATGGGCCTCGATCTCCCAGTCGGCACCTTGCTCTTCGGTTAACTGCTGAATTTGTTGGCTGGCGATGTTGCTGGTCATAATAATAATGGTGTTTTTGAAATCAACTGTTCTACCTTTTCCATCGGTTAGTCGGCCATCATCAAAAACCTGCAGCAACACGTTGAAGACGTCCGGATGGGCCTTTTCAATCTCATCCAGCAGTATCACGGAGTAGGGCTTTCGCCGAACTGCCTCTGTCAGCCGGCCACCCTCTTCATAGCCGACATAACCGGGCGGTGCGCCGATAAGCCGGGCCACGGAATGTTGCTCCATAAACTCGCTCATATCGATACGCACCATAGCGTGTGGGTCATTGAACAAAAAGTCTGCCAGGGCCTTAGAAAGCTCAGTTTTACCAACGCCTGTCGGGCCTAAGAATAGGAACGTTCCTATCGGCCGAGTCGGGTCCGACAGGCCTGACCGGCTCCTGCGAACCGCGTTACACAGTGCCGAAACCGCCTCATTCTGGCCAACGACTCGCTTACGAATACGCTCTTCCATTTTCATCAGCCGCTCACGCTCGCCGCTAAGCAATCTAACAACCGGTATCCCCGTCCACTTGGATACGACTTCTGCAATGTGCTCCTCAGTGACTTCGTTTTCTATTAGCTTGCTACCGTTTGATTCGACGAGTTGAGATTCTTTTTCCTCAAGTTCCTTTTTGAGATTTGTTATGGTCTCATACTTCAAACGAGCAGCAGTTTCCAGATCACCTTGGCGTTGGGCATCTTCGAATTGAGTTTGCGCATCTTCGATGTTTTGCTTAAGCTGCTTTATCTGGTCAATATCCCCTTTTTCGTTTTCCCATCGCGCGGTCAGTTCTTTGTCCTGCCCCTGCAACTGGGCCAATTGCTTTTCTGTATTCTTGAGCTGGTCTTTGCTTGGCGCATCACTTTCTTTTTTCAATGCCTCGCGCTCGATCTGGAGTTGAACTATCTTTCTGCGGATACCATCCAGTTCAGCAGGCAGTGAGTCGTTCTCTATACGCAGCTTGGAAGCGGCTTCGTCAATCAGATCAATAGCCTTATCCGGCAGCCAGCGATCGGTTATATATCGATTGGACAAGGTTGCAGCCGCGACCAGGGCTGCATCGGTTATTCGAACTCCGTGATGGGCGTCATAGCGGGCCTTTAGTCCCCGAAGAATAGCAATTGTCTGCTCCACATTTGGCGGGTCGATAAGGATCGGCTGGAAACGCCGCTCCAGAGCTGCATCTTTTTCTACATATTTGCGATACTCATCGATCGTTGTCGCGCCGATGCAACGCAGCTCACCGCGTGCAAGTGAAGGCTTCAGCAGGTTGCCGGCGTCGACCGAGCCTTCGGCTTTTCCAGCGCCGACGACGGTGTGTAATTCATCAATAAATAATATTATTTGGCCTTGAGCGCCGATGACTTCCTTGAGCACTGCTTTAAGCCGGTCTTCAAATTCCCCTCTGAATTTTGTCCCTGCGATAAGCGACCCCATATCGAGCGCGACGATTCTCTTATTCTTAAGGCCTGCAGGGACATCTCCCGAAACTATCCTTTGGGCAAGCCCTTCTACAATCGCAGTCTTGCCTACGCCGGGCTCTCCGATCAATACAGGATTATTCTTTGTTCGGCGATTCAGTACCTGCATGCACCGCCGAATCTCTTCATCTCTGCCGATTACAGGATCGAGTTTTCCCTTACGGGCCATTTCCAGAAGGTCGATCCCATAACGCTGAAGCGCGTTGTATTTATCCTCGGGGCTCTGGTCGGTTATCTTTTCTGTGCCGCGAATTTCTTTCAGGGCCTTTTCAATCTGTTCGGGCGTAATGGAGTTGAGCCCTAATATCTCTTTTGCATCGCTATCTACAGAAGTTAGAGACAACAACAGATGCTCGACGCTTAGATACTCATCGCCCATCTTGTCAGCTTTATTTTGGGCATCTAAAACAACCTGGCTGAAAGCCTGGTCGGGCATAATTTGAGCGCCGCCGGAACCTTGTGGCAGGCGTGATAGTTCACTGTTCGTCATTTCTCTTATTCGCGAGACATTGGCGCCGATCTTTTTCAAAATCATAACCGCAACGCTATTATCATCGCTGCAAAGCACGCTTAGCAAATGCAATGGCGAGACTATAGTATGCGACTTAGCCATGGCCATCTGCTGAGCGGTGGCCAGCGCCTCTTGTGCTTTGAGCGTAAATTTATCGAATTTCATGTCTGCACCTTTTTTGAATATACGAAACTTCCGTATCTCTTAGACAATTTGTGCAAACAGCGTGCCTAACCGCTTTTAGATCGTAATCGATGTTAAAACAAATAGTTATGGCATAATCGCCTGTGGAAATGTGCCAATTTGGCAGTCGTTTGCTCTCTTGTTCTATCGATAGTAAAGCATCCGGGCAGAGTAGCTGTGGTTTTATATCATATAAACAATGTTCTTCACTGAGAATCTCGCCGCTGGGGGAACTCTAACTAAGACTGTTATAAGCATCTACGGTTTCAACTTCTTTACAAGCGCGATCCAGTCCTTGGATGTGTCATGCGGTGGATGGCCTATTGCAACCGGGCCGGGCCCGGTAACTATTCCAACAGTACCTGCCAGCAGACCTCCGCCGGTGCGTGGGTTGAACCATTGTACTGTGTAACTCTTAGAGTCACCACCCAGCTCCAGATTTGTGGTACCGCCAGAAGGCAGATAAATGACGTAAATCTGTTCGGGCTTGGCAAAGCAATAGTCGTCGCTGATGGAGGTTAGCTCATCATGGTTGGTCATTTCAATAAAGGGTAAATGCTTGTGAAAGAACTCCAGAGCGTAACGCGTTAGATTCCATATATGCTCTCGGCTTCGCCAATCTTCGCAGGTAAGATCGTTGTTTGCATAATTATAGCCGAAGTACCATTCGACACCTGCTCCGCCAGCCATAAGATTAGCCCACAGATGTTTCTTTCGCACCTCGTCGTGCCAGTAGTCGTCTTCATCAGGTTTGACTCCAGTATGAGCCGGACCGATTTCATCCAGACAAACAAACCACTCATAGCCTGCCCCTGCTGAGCGGTCTATCCACTTTAGTGTTTGAGCGTGAGTATCGTTTGTTTGCAGCGATGGTCCCTCGAAATACTCATATCCCAAGAGCGGCGTATAGACCTTATCATACGCCCCTGGAAATGTATGTACAACAATAGGGTGATCGTACGGGTCGAGCTCTCTTATATAATGCGCAAAAGCCCTACGTTGTTCATCTGTGTTTGTGTTCTCCTCGCCAAGGTTCCAAACCAATGCCAAGTGATGTGCAAAGCGAGCTACGAGTTCCCGATAGGAGAGCTTCCGTTGGGGACCAAGGTCGCCGCCATCAAGACCCTGGTCGTTTTCCTGTTCCTGCGTGATGACGTGTAGTTGGATACCAAGCGCATCCATGTGGGAAAAAACAATTTCCCACTGGTCGAGCTTAGAGCAATCGAAGCGAAATTTCTCGTCGGGACTTGTCCAAGGCCAGACATCTTTACCGTCACCGCCATCAACGTTGTATGTGATGAAGTAAACACTATTCATGCCTTTGCTGTCGAGATAATTCAGAGCACCAATTATGCCTTTACCTTTCCCATTTTGCCATGTCGGGTCACCGATCTCAAAATCCTGCTCATGTGGCTCGTAGCGATGCAGGAACTCTTCACCCTTGGCTTCTCCCTCGCGTTTGAGTTCGCCAGTATCATAGGTTCCATCGAAGTCAGCGTATGCAAGGAAGTTTTCAGGGCTGTCAGCCCCACCCTTAATGAAATATTCGCCGGTCTCAGCAAACTGCAAATAGCGTTTGCCGACGTATTTGAGTAGTCCCTTGGCTCGATGATCTCGCCCAGTTTTGTCGGTATAACCGATTGTAAAAGAACCGGCGATGCCGTTAAAAGCGGTTGGAGAGCCCGCATTCATATCTTCGCTAAATACCACACCAGGTGCGGTACGAAAAGATGCTACGTAGTCCCATCGGCCCACTTCATCGGGCACGAAATGCACACGCCATTTGTTGCCGCTGATGGCACTGGTTTCGGCTGAGTTGCCGTCGGCTGCGTAGTAACCAGGCACGACACGTCGCTTTTTGCCTTGTGTAAATATTACGTTCAAACGATAGTCTCGAAACGGATTGAGCTTACCATCCTCGCTGGTTTGAGGCCCATCAAAAGTAATCGTGACCTTGTGCCATTTCTTAAGCTCACCCCAAACCACCGGGTCTTGCACAGCACCCAGGCAATATGTTTCGGTCACAAGCACAAAGGAAATCATGTACAGCATAGCCGATCTGAGACGCCTCATTTCTTGCACTCCTTAACTGCCCCAAACTGAACCTTAAGGGTATGTTATAGAAAAGGGATGGCCATTCGCAACTGATTCTTTCCTTGTTGGTTTTAAGACCTGTAGTGTGCGAAAAAAAGTCTTTTGGAGCTTACATTTGTGGTAGGGTGGGGCTTTCATCCTTCGCATCCCTTGGGGAGGAGAATGGATGCCCCACCAAAACAAAAACATTTTTCCGTTGGTGGGCTTAAGCCCACCCTACTTAGTTAATCTCTTAGCTCACGGATCCAGATGTTTCGGTACCTGACGGGATTACCGTGGTCCTGGAGCATCAGGGGTAGTTTGTCTCTGTGTGGACGATATGGGCTAACAGCATGTGGGCCTCGCCAATCGGTGGTGCCTTCAAGCTGGACGTGGTCGTGGACGAGGACGCCATTATGCAGTACGGTAAAGGTGGCTTTTCTTACTACCTTACCGCTCTTAAAAATTGGGCGGTGGAAGATGATGTCGTATGACTGCCACTTGCCCGGCTTTCGGCAGGCATTTACAAGAGGAACGGCCCGGCCGTAAAGAGCTGCGCACTGGCCGTCGGGATATGTTTTGTTATTGTATGAGTCGAGGACTTGCACCTCGTAATTGGACATAAGGTATACACCACTGTTGCCTCTTTCCTGGCTGTGTCCTTTGACTTCTTCAGGAGTTGCAAACTCGATGTGCAACTGGCAAGAGCCGAAGCCTTGCTTTGTTTTAATGGAGCCGGTGTCTTTGACTACTTCAGCATAGCCATCTCGGACGAGCCATCTTGCCGGCCGGCCTTTGGTATCTGTCCATTTTGAAAGGTCTTTTCCGTCGAAAAGCACAATGGCATCGGAAGGGGGCTGGCAGTCTATCCCCGGCTTAATCACAGGCGGTGCAGGCCGATTCATATCATGCACGAGCCATCGGCCGGTCTCTGTCTCGACGTACTGCAATTTCTCATCAGCTTTAGCCGTCTGCTCGGCGGCACAGCCTGCGAAAGATAAGGCCAATAAAACAAGCAAGATTATTGATACATTTCTGGTCATCGGTACTCACTCCTTTCAACATTCCTGAATATAACTCAACTATCTAATATGCCTACATCCGAATCTGGATGAGCTTACATTTATATCGTAATACAACCGCAGCGCCAATGATAGATTGTTTATGAAGCAAAGTCTATTGGACAGATGTGCCAGTTTTCTCTATGTTACTTTAATTAGCCTGCTTGTATATGTTTATGACGTCAGGTCGCGTAGCTGTGCAAGCCGGCGAAAAGTCGAGTTAGATTCACCCATAACAGGGTTATCACAATGACTACCATACCTGTGATGACCCAGATGCTGTTGATGCGCGAGTGTTTTTTGCCGAACATATAACGAAAGTGCAAATATCCGACGTAGACCAGCCAGGAGGCCAGAGACCAGGACTCTTTAGGGTCCCAGCCCCAATAGTCACCCCATGCGAGCTTGCCCCACCAACTTCCGAGCACCAGGCCGAGAGTCAGCAACGGAAAGCCGACACAAACCATGCGGTACGTTGCTTCTTCCGCTGAGATGAACTTTTCATCGCTGTTGTAGGTCATGCATACTAACTGAGCACCAGCCTGGACGGTAGCCTTTGCCATGAAAATGTACGAGAGCATATACACAGCAACATGTGGTGCAAATAGCCAGCTTTGTAGGGCCGGCGGCAATTGTTGAGCCTTTGCGCTAAAGACAAAGCCAGCCGGGACGAGCACCAACACAGCTATAAGCACGTCAGCACACTGGCCGGCGATACGTAAAAAACGCCTGCAGAACCACGAGACCGGATAAGAAAACGCTCCTAAAAACAAGAAGACCTCGAAAAGGTTCTGCAATGGCACATGGCGAACGTCGTACCAACGGTAAGCATAAGATAGGGCTGAAATCACGAAGCCAACTAAATATAGAAGATGTCCCATCTTTGGACGGCGCAGCAAGGTAGTGACGAATGCCAGCATGTATCCAGCGATAGCAAGATAAATAAGCAGTCCCTGAATTGTATATTTGATCTCCATCTATGCAAGCTTCGCTTTTACAGACACAAATAAATGCCTTATCCAAAAATGCCAGAAAACACCAACGCAAAGCATAAGGTATCCACCGTAGACAAGATTAAGGCCGGTGTCAGAAACGACCATTAGAATAGTGTACCGGCCAGATTCAGCGTCATAAGAGTTTTGGTAGAAATGGTACCCGCCGAAATGAAGCGGATCGTTTACCTGGACATCCTTTTCAGCGACAACTTCGTTATCCCGAGTTATCTGCAGCTCGCTTATATACTCGCGCACAACTCTTTCATATCGAAACGCAATTTTATCCTCAGGATGAACACGACCAGGGAACCGTTCAAACACATACTTGGTAGCCACCTCACCATCTGGAGGCTCGATTTGAACCTCGACAGCCGGATTCGAGCCAGGACCAACAGCATCGTAGGCAACGCGTTCATCACCCTCGATTTTGATTTTGAAGTTCTCAAAGATTTTCAGGATTTTGAGTTTACCGATGTCATCACCCAGAGAGAATTTGGCCCCAACCTCAGCAGGAACCTTCCAGTGTTTGCCCTGCCTGCTTTGGATCAGCAGGTTGCCCGGCTCGTAGTATTCCAGCCGGAAATCTTTGAGTTTGACGTGAAAAGGCAATTGCTTTACCTGATCGCTACCCTGTAATGTGACTCGATTTTCTACAGCTCCTTCAAATATTGCCATTCGGCCCGCTCGAATCGTGTCTATTGAAAGAATTTTGTCCCGAAGCTTATCTACGGCCTCGGAACCCCAAATACCACCAGCGAGAACAAGGATACAACCAAGATGAATAAGCAAAAGGCCGGGCACGCGAATCAGTCTGCGGAATGCTATAATGCCCACCATCAACGTCAGCGTTAAGGCCGACCAATATACAGCCAACGGCAGAGAATTGAAAAAGGCTCTGGCTCGCTCGGCGCCAATAAATGCACCATAAACCGAAAGGAATATAAGAAGCAGGATCAAGACCAAACCGGCCCACATCAACATCCGTTTGAGCTTCCTCATCCTGGCCTCTGTTTATTTCTTTAATTGCTATAGCAATTGCTTATCGCAAAACAAGGATATGCGAACTACAGCAGGAAATTATGGCACAATGAGAAGTGTTTGCAAGAATATTTGGCACTGCCTCACGCTGCGTCGCCAGTCAACTGATAGGTCTTGATAGTTACGTTCTTATCGATTACACTTGTATAGCAATTAACCGCCATAAAAAACGAGATTAGAGGTAATGAAGCTCGTAGTAAATAGCCTGACTTATCACAACTGTCCGGTACAGCACCGCGAGAGGGTTGCTTTGACCGCTGAGCAAAGGCGCCACATACTGAAAAAGGTACACGCCGAGGAGCAAATCAGCGAAGCGGTAATCCTCGATACCTGTAATCGACTGGAGTTTTATCTCTATGCTAACAAGGCCTTTGATTGCAGGAAATTCATCGAAGAGTTGATACGAGGTGTACAGTCTGGCGCGGTCACCACCTGGAGAAAATACAGTATCGAAACTACGGGTGTCGATTTGGTTCGGCACCTGTTTGAAGTTGCCGCGGGCCTTGATTCACAAATGATTGGCGAAAACCAAATCCTGTCGCAGGTAAAAACTGCGTATCGCGAGTCAACCGACTGCCGGACGAGCAAATTGATATTTCATAAGCTCTTTCATAGTGCGTTTCGGGTAGGCAAAGCTGTACGCACCCACACTAACATCAACTGCGGCGCGGTTTCCATCGCTCTGGCTGCTGTGGAGTTGGCTACGGACAAAATAGACTTATTAAGCAGCACCGCTATGGTAATCGGTGCCGGCGAAAACGCTGAGCTTGTTGCAAGGTATCTAACAAAATCAGGACTAAGGCAACTTATCATAGCAAACCGCAATAAACCAAAGGCACGCACGATTGCCTCGTCCTTTGATAAAGCCGAAGTTATTGGCCTGCCGCATATAGTAAAAAGACTTGCTGACGTGGATTTGCTGATTAGCTCGACCGCTGCCGACAAACCTGTAGTTACGTATGAAATGGCAAAACCCAGCCTTACCGGCAGAAAAAGACCGCTGCTTATAATCGATATAGCAGTACCCAGAGACGTCGAGCCGAGAGTCGCTCGATTCAAGTGTGCCACGCTAATCAATATTGACGACCTTAATGAGCAGGTAAAAGTCAACAGGAAAAAACGTAGTACTGAAATCCCAAAGGCTCAGGCAATCGTTGCTGAATTTACAGATGAGTTTATGCGATGGTACGACTCTCTAAACGTTGTGCCGGTGATTTCTAAACTTCTTGAAAAAGGCACAAGGCTGGCTCATAGCGAAGCGAGACGCTATGCAAAGAATTTCGGCCCAGACAGCGCAGATAAGCTGGAATACTTTGCTGAATCCCTAGTGAAAAAGTTGTTACACGCGCCAATTAGTTTTATTAAGAATGGTGGCAGGGAACTAAACGCAGAGCAACTCCAGGCAGTAGACCTGATAAACAAAATGTTCTTTTCAGAAGATCAAGGCAGCCAATGAAAAGGATTCTTACTGTCGCAACTCGGCCAGGCCGGCTCGCTATTGCTCAAACTCAAATCGTCATTTCGGCGCTAAAAGAGAAATATCCAGAAATAAAGATTCAGATTAAGGAAGTAACAACCAGAGGCGACCGTGATAGGCGAACGGCATTGTGGAGTCTCAAAGAAAGCGGCTTTTTTACCTCGAAAGTTGAAGATATACTCCTGGCTGGCGAGGCGGACTTGGCGGTTCACAGTTTCAAGGACCTGCCCACAATAGAGCGAGAAGGTCTGACTATAGCAGCGGTCTGCGACAGACAATATGCGGAGGACTGTTTGCTGACCAAAGAAAGCATCCGTTCGATTGAGCAGTTGCAAAGTTCAACTAAGATCAGCACCTCAAGTCTTAGACGTACTGCTCAGTTAAGACATCTTAGGCCAGACCTTCGGTTAGTCCCTATCCGCGGCAACGTTCAGACACGGATCAGATTACTGGATGAGGGCAAGGTTGACGCGATTGTTCTGGCGCGAGCGGGCGTGGAAAGGCTTGGATTGGGAAAAAGAATATCCTTTTGTTTCGACCCATGGCAATTTCTGCCAGCCCCGGCTCAGGGAGCATTAGCCGTTCAGACGAGAACCGACGATGTCGCCACAACCGAACTTGTTACCGCCATCGATGATGGTATTGCAAGAATGCTCGCCTGCACAGAGAGGCAGATTTTGGTGACAATGCAGTGTGGATGCCATGCTCCTGTTGGGGCCTTTGCAGAGATTGTTAATGAGAAAATAAAGATTTACGCATTTATATCGGATTTAGAAGGAAGAAATTTTATTAAGAGGGAAACCTCCGGCTCAACCACCAATGCTAATAAAATGGCTATTAAACTTGCAGATGAGCTTCTCAAAGATGGGGGCAGTAAAATCTTACAACCTCAAAATTTTTAGCCCCGCTTTTTACGCGGGAATCTCCATCTTGGAGTTATCTCAGTTACTTTGGCCTAGAGCTTTCTGCTTATGTCTGATACGTGTGATCCAACTTTCAAGGCGTTCTATATCTTTCAAGATTTCAGTCGGGTCGGGTAAGGATGGTCCTCTAGCTCTGGAAAGGTCATGAGCTTCGGTAATGTCACAACATTTCTTATGTGCGTTTATCAGATCATCACAATCCTGCAAATCTAAAACAGAGACCTTTTTGAAGTTCATATTGACACTGATATGGTCGCGATGGCGCAAGATAGTTTTTAGGAAAGCAACGTCCTCAACCGCTCTCTCCCAAGTGGCCCTTAGTTTAGAATACAAAATAGTGACAAATTCTGAATACTCATGCTCAGTTGCAGTCTCATGGATTGTTTGGGCCTGATTATAAAGTTTTTTGAGTTCATCTATCCGGTCAGCCACAGAACCTATGCCCCACGGTAGCCTGCTATCAGAATGGCCTGGAATACCGGCCGTTCGGTAAATATATTGTACATGCAAAGGAACTCCTTCTCTTGCAGCATCATCCATAATGTCATGAGCGAAGACGATATCGTGAGTGAAGACGATCACTTGGCATGATTTTGCTTCGCGAACAAGACGAGTTGCAACTTTTCTGCGCCATCTATGGTCCAAAGAACAAACAGGGTCATCGAGAACAATGGGTGAGATATGTTCACACGCCGCTAACTCACCCAAGAAAGCTGAAACAGCAACTATCTTTTGTTCACCCTCGCTTAAGATATCACTTATTGTCGCCTTTGGTGGGAGTTGACAGCCTGCAAGCTTTAGCTCGTGAATTGTTTCACCCTCAAGGCCAGAGGACTTCAATTCCAAGGCCAGAGCAACGCCGAAGTATTTTAACTCCGAATCTAAACATTCCTTGAGACGATCGGTTATAAATTCAGAGATGATTTTTTTTGACTTATACGTTATGTGTTTAAAGCTTGTCTCTTCTAAACATGCATCGTATTTATTTCTGGTTCTTAGTTCGTCCAAGTGCTTGAGAATTGCTTGTTTCCTCTCAGACAAGTTCTTTTTGGCCTGAAGTTCGTCTTTCTGAGTTATCAAAGCAGATAGTTCCTCTAGATTAGCCGTCTTCTCAATGCTGGCGGCTTCATCTTCAAGAGCATCAGCTATTTTAGCAACGTCTGCAGCGCGACTCGGTGGAATTGGTGTAAAATCGCGGATTTCTTGATTAGTCCCGGCAGCAATCATACTCATCTTACGGGCCTCCATAGCAAGAAGATAATCTTCTATGTACTCCGCGAGCTCGTTATCCCTAGCCTTAATGTCATCGAGGGCGTCTTTGTATGATTTGCTGTCAGGAATGTCGATTTCTCCTAGCTCGATTAGCGTCCCCTTAAGCAGTGTCTCCGCAGAATCAAGGTTCTTCTTGGCGGTCTTTTCCATGAATTTCCTAAAGCGGTTTAGGCGTTCTCTGGCGTCGTCTAAAAGCTCTTGCATACAGAAAACGCAAACGCTACCTTCAGCCGTGTGAGGGAAGTCTTTATCTTTGTAGGCTACTTTTGTGGAATATTCTTCGGCAGCTTGGTAAAGTTGTTGCCATTCTACTCCACCAGCACCTGGTAATGGCTCATCGGCGAGAGACGTTTGGCACGATATCAAGAAATCTTTTTTTGCGGCCCTAAAATCGCCAATCTGTTTGGTTAAAATATCGGCTTTTTCCGCCGAAAGCGAGGACGCGACTTGGTTGATTTTAGTTTTTAGCTCGTTTACTCTATCTTTTTCATTGCGGAGTTTTAATGCCTGCTTGGTAGGGTCTTCTGCCTGCGCTCTTGCGTGAGTTCTTGTTAGTTCTGAGAGCTTCTGTTCATCTTGTGGATTCCATTGGGTGTGTTGTTCTACATCCTCGGTTTTAGTAGTATGGCTTAACTGGGTAAGGAATTGCCCCGAGGAAGTTGTTTCCGGTATATCCAGATATTCCAGTTTCCCGGGCGAGGATTTTTCCTGTTCGAGCTTTTGGTGAAACTCTTTTAACAAATTAACTAAGCCTTGAAAGACGTCGGATCCATAAGGTAGGTAGACGACTTCGTTCTTTTTATTTACTATAATACGGGCGCATTTCGAATCAAACACACAAATATTGGCTAAAATGTATGGGCCTGGCTTACCATCTTCCCACGCCACTTGTTGCTGTGAATCGCCGTCGATCGAAATCTTAAAGAGTGCATTCGCAGCACTCGTGGGTCCTTCCTTGTAGACATTCGGATGAATACGTTCCGTCGTGTCCCTAGCGCTGCATGCTCTTTTGAGAACACGTGCGTAGCCTGATTTGCCAACTGCGTTTTCTCCGTAAATCAGAGTTAGGCCAACAGGGCCAAACGAGAGAGTTGAATCATCAGGTACTGCATTCACATTACGAAGGTTTGTCATCTCTTGAAGACATATCTTTGCAGTTTCCTGTGGAGCCCCAGAGATGTCGCCTTTTTTCGGCGGGCGTGTTTCTAAAGGAAGACTGTCATCATCGCACAGTCCATGTTTGCTTTTTAGGATGCCCAGTAATTCGTCTTTATCGGTCTCGGTCAATGTCTCCTGGGTGAGAAGCCGCCGGACAGCGTCAGCCTGCCAATCAGGTAAGTCATTCTGAGCCCACTGAATTATGGCGTCGAGTACTGCCACATTTGTACCCTCCAAATCAAGAACCTGAGTGAACGCCCAAAGCAATCAAAATCACGAATAATCAATACTAAATAGCAAAGCAGTCTCCTGTGTGAAAGACAAATCAGCTACGTTTCCCCCCGCTGTTATTCTGCGTTGTTTCTTCACTAATAATTATACCGCGTTTTTGGGAAATTTGCAAGTTGGTTTCGCACCTCGTTGCTTCCATTCCGGGTACTCTCATAGAGCCGCGGCAAAATCGATGGCGTTCTCGTCTTGTCTGTAGTACCATATCCTCACACTAAACTCTATACGCTAACCGCTGTACGCTATGAATAAGGGTTTTGTATATCTTGTTGGTGCTGGGCCGGGCAGAGCGGATTTGATTACTGTTCGTGGAGCGGAGGTTCTCTCGTTAGCCGACTGTATCATTTACGATAGATTGGCGAACCCTGCCTTACTTAGATTTGCGCGCGGCGATGCTGAGACTATTGGCGTGCCAAAACGCGATGGGACCGGTTTGTTTACCCAGCCGGAAATCAATAAGTTATTGCTTGAAAAAGCTTCCAGTGGAAAAATCGTCGTGCGTCTAAAGGGCGGCGACCCTTGCATATTCGGCAGATGCTTGGAAGAAATTACAGTCCTGACTGACGCAGGAGTAGATTTTGAAATTGTGCCAGGTGTGACCGCGGCTGTCGCTTCTGCGGATTATACAGGTATTATCCTCACAGACAGAGAATACAGCTCACAGGTCGTTTTTGTTACTGGCCAGGAGGCACCAGAAAAGAAGCAAAGCAATATCGACTGGAACCTGCTTGCTAAATTCACCGGTACGATAGTCTTTTATATGGCTGTGGGTAAGCTCGCATCGGTTACTGAGCAACTCATAGAAAATGGCATGAGCCCTGATACGTTAGCAGCAGTGATTGCCGATGCGACGTTGCCAACTCAGCGAGTGGTAAAGGCTCCGCTTAGTCAGATAAGCGACACCTGCAAGCAAGAAAAAATCGAGCCGCCGGCAATAGTAGTCATTGGTGCCGCTGCCAATAGTGATGCCAGATTGAACTGGTTTATTAAAAAGCCTCTGTTCGGCAAAAGTATAATCCTGACGCGAGATGAGCAAGGCAACGCTGAGTTCGCGGCAAAGATTATAGCTCGGGGTGGAAATCCGATAGAACTTACAACAATGAAAATCGGGCCTTTAACGCACTCAAATAAGTTCTTAAGAGCACTTACTAAAATCGCCGAGTACGATTGGATAATCTTTACCAGCAGCAACGGGGTAAAGATATTCTTTGAGGCTCTGCACAGCCTTTGTAACGATGCAAGGGTTTTTGCTTCAGCGAAGGTCGCAGCGATCGGGCCTAAGACGTCAGAAAAGCTAAGTGAATTTGGAATCAGGCCGGACTTCGTGCCGAGCGTTTTCACCTCAAAAGAACTCGGCCTGCAACTGATTAACTGTGCGAATCTACAAAATAAAAATGTTCTTGCATTAAGGTCAGAGCTTGCAACAGATAAGCTTATCGAGCTCTTAGAGCAGGCTGGGGCAAAAGTCAACAACGTCGCTATTTACACCGCTATGGCAAATAAGTGCCCGACAAAGCCCTTAGAAGAAAAGATTTCTAAAGGCCAAGTCGACTGGTTGACATTTGCAAGTCCTTTTTCTGTTCAGGCCTTTTTTGAACAAATCCCACGGGAAATTGTAAATAGCAGTAAGATTAGGATTGCATCGATTGGGCCGGTAACATCTGAGCAACTAAGAAAACTCGATGTCAAAGTAAATGTGACAGCGAAAGAACACACTATCGACGGATTACTTAGCGCTATAGAAGCGTATTTATAAGCCCCAGGCCTACAAATGATAAATATCTCAAAACTCTACTGCGATTTATCAGGCCAATCGGACGAACTGCGATATCATAATTCTAACTCATTTTATAAGCCACAGGCTCATGGGCCGGTGGTGGTCTACAATTGTACGCAGAGGTGTAATCTGCATTGTTTACATTGCTACAGCGGGTCAGAGACCTGGCAGCGAGATACGGAGCTTTCAACCTGCCAGGCCAAGCAGATGCTGGCTCAGCTTGCTGAGGTTAATTGCCCGGTGGTATTGTTCAGCGGCGGCGAGCCACTTTTACGGAATGACATATTCGAGCTGCTGACCGAGGCCAAGCGATGTGGTATGCGAACAGTCCTTTCTACCAACGGCACACTTATCGACTTGGAGGTATCTAACAAACTCATTAAATCTGGAGTAGATTATGTGGGCATATCCATTGACGGAGCGGAGCGCTTCCACGACGAATTCCGACAGGCTAAAGGTTGCTTTAAGGCTGCTCTAACAGGGATTGCCAACTGCAAAAAAGCGGGGATAAAAACAGGGTTGCGTTTTACTATCACTAAGGCTAACGCTGAGCAGGTACCTCTTGCATTCGATATCGCAAAATCGGCAAATGTGCGAAGGCTCTGCTTCTATCATTTAATTCGCATCGGCAGGGCAAGGCAGCTTAATAACCAAACACCACCACCCGAGCAGACACGAAAGGTTCTGGATATTATCATAGAAAAGACACAAGACTTCGCCCAGAGAGAGCTGATCGATGAAGTGCTTACCGTGGATAACCACGCAGATGGCCCGTACTTGTTGATGAAGATGAGACAGGAAAACAATCCCCGTTACACACAGGCAAAAAAACTTCTTCTTGCAAATGGCGGCAATAAAATTGGCGAAAATATTGTGTGCGTAGGCTGGGATGGTAATGTATACCCAGATCAATTCTGGCGGAATTATTCGCTTGGCAATATCAAAGACAAAACTTTCAAGCAGATCTGGGAAAATACGACAGAGCCGGTGCTGAGCAAACTGCGCAATAAAGATAGCTTCGCTGATCCGCGATGTCTGAAATGCAAATGGTTTAGCTTATGCAAAGGCAACTACAGATTTTTAGCTGAGAGTGCAGATGATAAAAACTGGCTTAATGAACCGTCTTGCTATCTTACGGATGAAGAAATAACAGAATAGAAATTCAAAATACGAATATCGAAGCACGAAACAAATACAAATGACCAAAATACAAAATTCAAAACTTTGTTTTAGTCATTTGAAAATTTGAATTTCGTATTTGTTTCGAATTTCGGATTTCGATATTCGGATTTCTCCGAAGGAGTATCTTATGGGTTTTCCAAAAACGAGATTAAGGAGGCTGCGAAGCAGCGCTTCCATGCGGAAACTGGTTCGCGAAACGAGCTTGAGTATTGATGATCTGGTTTACCCGCTATTTATCCGTGCGGGCAAGGGTCTTAAAGAACCGATCAAATCTATGACTGGCTGTTTTCATTTCTCGCCTGATACGGTCGCAAAAGAAGCAGCAGAGATAGTATCGTTAGGCATACCAGCCGTGCTCCTATTCGGCCTACCGGAAAAGAAAGATGAAAAAGGCTCTGAAGCATGGGCTGAGGATGGCATCGTACAGCGCTCGATAAAAGAAATCAAAAAACATATACCTGAGTTACTGGTGATTACTGATGTCTGTCTGTGCGCTTATACTTCGCATGGTCATTGCGGCGTGATAGAAAATAACAAAATCGATAATGATGCAACGTGCGAGTTGTTAGCCAAGGTATCTCTGTCACACGCACAGGCTGGAGCAGATATCGTAGCACCTTCCGACATGATGGATGGCCGGGTCAAATATATTCGCCAGGCACTAGAAGAAAACGGATTTGAAGACGTTGCTATTATGTCGTACGCCGCCAAGTTTGCTTCTGCCTTTTATGGGCCATTTAGGGATGCTGCTGAGTCAGCGCCGGATTCTGCCTTTGCAGGAACCGCTCTTGCGGATCGTAAGACATATCAGATGGATCCTGCTGATGCAAGCCAGGCAATGGCTGAGATCGCCCTTGATATCAATGAAGGTGCCGATATTGTAATGGTCAAGCCGGCTCTTTGTTATCTTGATATAATTCGCCGGGCTAAAGACCGCTTCGATTGTCCCATCGCCGCCTATAACGTAAGCGGCGAATACATGATGCTCACCTGCGCCGCTAATGCAAATTTATTGGATAAAGAGGCAGCAATGCTGGAAGTGCTAACTGCTATTAAGCGTGCGGGCGCAGATATAATAATAACTTATTCTGCTAAAGATGTGGCAAAATTATTGGGCGAATAGTCTTTGTCCCTGGACGAAGCTATACAGCCAATCCTCTCTCCAATCAATACCCTGTCACCCTCGTAACCGCCAGTACTGTTAAAAGAGCGAGTATAAGCAAAGCGGCTCTGAGTATGCGCATCGCCTGGGTCTTCGGCTGTATAAGCCGCCAGACAAAAGCCCAAACCGCAGCGATGAGCAGCAGGCGCAAAATGAATAGAATCTTCTCACTCAACATAGTTACATAATATCCCATTTTAACAGCAAAGTCAAGGGAATTGTGCTCTATCCTGCCAATAACATTCTGTGCCTGACTTATTGCTCGAAACTCATAAACTGCCGTTTCTCTTGGCAGAATGGCTGAATAAATAGCCATAGAGGTATCTTTGTGCGGTGAAGGTGAAAACGTATTCTCTACAAATTAGGATTAAAGGATAAAAAATAGACAAGTTGTTTGTTTTTTTCATCGTCCTACGTCATAGCGCCAGGCAGGCCCTCGGAGGGATATATGGCTAAGTTTTCAGTACTGAAAATGCGGCATATTGAACTTCCCAAGTGAATCAATCGACTTAACTAATATGCTTTTTAAATAAGTTCATGGGCTCATATTTCTAAAGTTTTACAAGGCATAAACCGAGTTGAGTAAGATGATACACATTAAGTAAGATTGTGGTTTTTTTATAGGAGAGCAAAAAATGCGTTATCTGGAAGAGACAAAGAGATGGCTTGGTGAGATTACCGAAATTGCTTTGCTGCTGGTCGCGCTGGGGATCGTTGTTGAGATTCTTTTTGGCAAGAACGTGCCTTTCTTTGGCAGCATTATTGGTAATCTGACCGTGTTACTTAACATGCTGGGCGACAATGGACTCGTTGGCCTGATCGCTCTAGGTGTTATTGTGTTCTTGTTTCAAAGAAGGCATGCCCCTGCATAAGTTCGCACGTCTCTGGCATCTTGTAGGGCGAGACGTTTTTCAGAGTTCTTAGGCGATTTCGTCTGTAGACGTGCGGCAGCAGGTAAGTTCAGATTGAGATGCTTTGGGCACAGTGTCGCGGTCGAATCGGATACCATCGCAGAGATGGATCCGGGTTGACCGCGACTTTGCTTTTGTTGATGCCAATGATTGCTCTTGAGGGCCAAGCATATCAGGGCTGTACTGAGCATTAACAACAATGTCCCACCATCAGATCAGACTTGTCTCACTAAAAAGGCACAAATCCAATAATTCGGTGAGACTGTAATCCTAAGCCCGTATCAAGCTGATTTCTCTACTAAACCTACATGAGTAGAGATAAGTTAACCGGTTATAAGACTTGCCTTGAAACCACCAAGCCAAACACATGGACATTTGAAGCGCCGTACTTTTTTGCCAGCGCAAGTATTTATTAATCCTTATTGCCAACTATCTCCGAAACGTCCATAGTAAACACCTTCGGTCCACCTTCTGGAATTTCCCAAAGTGTACGTCTTAGCGTATGATATTTCAGATTGCTCTTGTAGAAAAGGACACGGTTGTCATCTCCGCCGACAGGTGTCCTCCGTAAGTCCACAGGACGCCTTACGGCGGAGTCCATAGGACTGTGGAGAGCGAGCTGCCCTTCTTGCTTTCGCCTGCCTCCGCGTCTCTCGACGCGAGTCGAGGCGGCAGGCAAGAAAGCAGTGGAGCGAATCGAGAAATCTGTATACAATGGCGTTGCGAATCCAGATTTCTCCGCTCCGTTCGCTTCGCTCACTACGGTCAAAATGACACCTTTTCTACAAAGCAATATCAGACCTAAATACGCACTCGAAGATATGTGTATGCTGTTGTACAATACAACGATATTATGGAAAAACCACGTCTTATAGCTTTCGAGGTTACCCGGCGGTGCAAGTTCAACTGTAAGCACTGCAGGGCACAGGCTGGTAGTGAAAATAAAGAAGAGCTGACCGCCGAACAGTGCAAAAAGATTCTTGCTTCTATCGCACGATTCAATAAGTGCGTGATAATCCTGACCGGCGGTGAGCCAATGGAACGGTCCGATATTTACGAACTTATCAAATATGGTAGAGGTCTCGGTCTGCGGATGGTGATGGCTACCTGCGGATACCTGATCGATAAAGACTCCATCGCAAAGCTAACAGAAGCTGGCATACTTGCTTTATCCTTTTCGCTGGATGGCTCGTCAGCAGAAACACACGACAAATTCAGGCAGGCAAATGGCGCTTTTGACGCCGTGATTCGTGCAACCGACATCGCCCAGTCAGCAGGCATGCGCTTTCAAATAAATTCCACAATCTGCAAAATCAATATCGACGAAGTAACCGGCATAATTGAATTGGCCAAAAGACTGGGGGCCTACTGCTTCGATGCCTTTATTTTGGTACCGACCGGCAGGGGTAAGGAAATAGCCGATGAGATTCTCGACCCAATACAGTATGAGGTCCTGCTCAATGAGCTGCTTCGTTTGAAGCTCGAATCAACGATCGAAGTGCGGGTGACCTGTGGGCCGCAGTTTGCGCGGATATGCGAACAGGCAAGAGCAAAAAAACTGCTCGGCAAAGTCAGTGGCTGTATGGGCGGCAGAGGCTTCGGCTTTATCAGCTATCGTGGCGACGTCCAAACCTGTGGGTTCCTTGACATATCGGCAGGTAATTTAATTGAAAATGGATTTGACTTTGAAAAGATATGGCTGGAGTCTGAATTTCTAAAGGAAATTCGCGATGTATCTTTGTACAAGGGATTTTGTGGCGCGTGTGAGTATCTTGGTTTGTGTGGAGGCTGCAGAGCAAGGGCCTATGCACTCAGTGGTGATTATTTAGCTTCGGACCCTGTCTGTATTTATCGAGACAAAGGAGATAAAGACTGAGTATCCGTTTAACTTCATTTCAAAAACAACTCTGCAATGCGCTTCAAAGTGGCTTGCCAATATGCCGGCGGCCGTTCGCCAAGATAGCAAAGACCTTGGATAGCAATGAAAGCCAGGTCTTGAAGCAGGCAAGCGAACTGAGCAGGCTCGGCGTTATTCGGCGCATTTCTGCTATTGTAAATTATTATGCGCTGGGCATAACAAGCACACTGGTTGCTGCACATGTGCCACAGAAGAATATCAAGGAGGTAGTCGCAGCAATCAACGCTCTAAAAGGTGTTTCGCACAATTATTTGCGGAACAATTACTACAATTTATGGTTCACGCTGCAAGCTGAGACGTCCGAGCAGATTGAGGTCACGCTGCTGAGCCTGTCGGGACAACTCAGCATTGATTTTCACAATCTGCCGGTTAAGCAAGTTTTCAAACTTGATGTTCGTTTCGATGCTGAAAGCCAAGGACAGGCATTGCTTCGGGATGTCAGTGAGGCTCCGCAGGATGGGAATGTTCGGCTAAATAAAAATCAAAAATTAGTTCTTTCGAAATTGCAGGATGATTTAGCTCTGGTCGCCAAGCCATTTGAGTTTATACGCAGTGACATTCTGAACGAAGAAGGTGTTTTGAAGATCATAACCGACCTTGTGGATAAAGGTGTTATTCGGCGAATCGCTGGCGTGGTGGACCATCGCAAGTTGGGTTTTACTGCGAACGTACTATTCGCATGTAAAGTGCCACAGGACAGAGTCGTAGTAACTGGCAAGAGACTCGCTAACCTTTCAGCAGTAAGTCATTGTTACGAAAGGCAAACATTCGAAGGCTGGCCGTATAATCTATTTGCAATGATGCATGGCCGCAGTATGGGCGACATACAACGGGTCATAGCGAAATTCACCAAAGCCGAGGCAGTAGAATCATTCCTACTTCTACCGACGGTGACCGAACTCAAGAAGCAACCTGTAAAGCACCAGTTCTATTAACAAGGTTCCTTCAAAGCGGCGCAAAAAAAAGAGGCAGGTCGAATGACCTGCCTCGATTGCTTCAAAATCAAACATACCGTACGTTCGTTTGAAAAGACGATTAATATACACACTCCTCTGACTCTGAAAACAGCACAAATGACATATCCTCGCTACCGTCGGTCTGGTCGAGCAACTGCTGCCAAGTCCATTCACTCTGCTGATCCCGGTATCCCGACACCGCACCGTTACCGAAGTTATGTGGATGATTCGTCCAGCCCCACGGATATTCAATGGCTGTTGACTCGTCGTAGACTGCAACCACGCTGAACCAATAGACCTCATCGACATCCTCCTGGCAGAACCAGTCTTCTTCAGGAAGTCGCACTGAATAACGGAACACCGGTTCATGGGCCAGATCGGTGCCGCTGGACAACGGGTACTTGTCATAGCCAACCATTACCTCGTCATAATCATAGGCCTTGTACTCCCATATCTTTTGGCCTGGATGACTAAGGGTACTGATTGGATAAGGCTCGTCCGTCCAAATCGACAGTAGGAAGTAGTCCGGCTTTGTCGGACTTGGTTGCTGCTGACACTGACAGGCTTCGAACTCATAGTCAATATAGCTGCCCCACCATGCCACTGCCGTTATCGGATCACGCTGCTCACAGAGCCAATCGTCCGCCACAAGACGACTGATTTGCAGCTCCTTCGTTGCCTGTCCTGTGCCAACTGCGAACGCCAGGTCGATTCGCGCACCAGTTCGCGGGTTTTTCAGTGTACCCCAATTATTTGGTGCCGGTTGGCTACCTTGGGCCCAGACGGCGATATCATTCCACGCTAAGCTTGAGCGCGTTGACTTCCAGCCAAACCGCACCCGCCCCGTCGATTGTGTTTCTGGCTTAACTTGAACAGCCAGCCAATATATTACCTGTTTTCCCGGAGACCCCTGCTGATTAAACGCAACGCCTGAGTCTATGTTGAAGTCGTACTGCCAGCAAGTCTTATCAACAACGGATTGGTAGTATTGAGGCACAGTGCATGGCACCATCCACCTTGAGTATAGATAGTCCTCATACTCGCTTACTGTAAACTGTCCCTTTTTGAAATCTTTGCGCCATAATAGACTTCCAGGCGTACTATAACCTGTCGTGCTTTCGCTGGCAGGAATATCTTCATAAATGCTCAGCGTAAATGTCACAGATTCCGGATCGCCATCCGGCATCACATCACTATACCATGCACCCCAAACCCGTATATTCGTTAGCGGACCGGTCGTCGTGCAAGGGAAATCATCCGCGAGAATCTGAGTCGGCCATGTGTCACTTGTGTTAGTCTTTGTGGCATCAACGTCAATAGCCAGAGAGGATAGATGTGCTTCTTGGACGTACTTAAACACCTGTTCCGTAGTACTTACATTTATGCCCAAGGATTCCTCATCCTCGTAATGTGACCATTGTCGTAATCCAGTAAATGGTTGTTCATATTTCAAGTAATCTGGATCTGTGTCAAGCTCAAAGGCCATGTCATAACATTGAGGCTCTCCACATAGCGCGCTGTCCTTGATAGGAGTTATCGTAAGGGGATCAAGCACCTTGCCTGGGCTTATCGTACCATCTAAGCTGAAGGTAACTGCACAATCCATCCAGGGCTGTGGTCGAGTCTTCCATCCCCAAACGTAGCTACTAGGAGCATCGCCACTGTAGATCGCGGAAATACTAATCCAGAATATATCCCCATCATTTGGATCCTGCCAGAAATACTCCTCAGGGTCGAGCTGGACATAGTATTCGAAGCAGGTATCCGAAGGTCTCTGTGGGAATTGATCACTTCCTACCTTCTGCTCGTTCACCGTATCAGCGGCCACCTCGACCTGCCATAACAGCGTGTTTGGCCGACTGAACGAGGTATCACCTTCCAGATCGGCAGGCGTATTTGACCAGAACGCGATTTGCCAGGCTACCGGCTGATCCTGCGGCGGCTCAGCACCATCCCAGCTTTGATACGAACCCCACCAGTGGATTGAGGATATTGGAATATTGCCCAGACACCGGAAATCATCAGCAACTACTCGGCCAGTAACATTACTAATGCTAAGAGCGTTTTTTAATATGGTTTTGAGTATCTCAAGATCGCCAGAGCCACTCCAGTAATCCTCATTTGGCGAATTGATAAAGAAGATCAATTCGCCTGCATCGACTGCCTTGGTTACAAGACACGGATAACCATCACCATTTTCAACGATAGTCTTGGCAGTAGAATCAGTAATACGCGCCATATAGTAAGAAGCGTTGTCGTTAGCGAAGTTATATGTTGACGGAAGTCCTGATGCAAGTGAATCAGTTGAACTGACCACCTTAATGTCTGGCGAACCTGACACTTTTCGCCAGGAACGAACAGCTGTGTTTATTTTAATGAAGTTGTTATTCAGGCCCTGTGCAAATGAGATGTAATTCGTCCCACCTAAAAGAATCAGCTTGGCACCTGTCTCGATGTGGTCTGCAAGATGATCCATATCAGCCTCATCGGCCTGACCTCCATCCATGCCGAGAATTACCGTAGTGTATGGTGAGAAGTCAATACTTGAGAGGTTATCGGTTGAGACAAAGTCATAAGAGTGACCAAACGAGTCAAGGGCAGCAAGGACAGAACCGGAAATGCCCATTCTTGTCTCGATTACCAACGTCTGATTACCTGATGCAAGCTTTGTCGCCCGGATCCGCTTGGCATAGACCCCGGCCCCTGCTGAACTCGTTCCATCCAAGTCAGAGACCTCAGCCGATACTTTCTCTGCGGTCTTTTTCACGGCGGAAGATGAAATGGAGGGGGCAGTATCAGTTTCATCAATATCATCGAATATGGAAGCCTCATTGTCACTGTCCCAGCCCACCGCATCTCCGGGGTCGCGAAGCTCAACAACCTTTGCCTGGGCATTAGACATCATAGAAGCCGCTGAAGTTACAGATATCTGCACAACGCTTGGCTTGCAACGTTCGACAGTATCCACGTAAACGTGTTCGAACCCACGGAAGGCAATACCACCACTGGTGTAAGTATCACTAGACGCCGTAACTGTATTGAGCAATGTCGTTCCGTCGCTGTCGTAAAGATTCCCTACGATATCGCCGCCGATGCCCCATTCTACCTCCAAACGGTACCACTTGTTGGATGCCCAGTACTGAGAAACGGATCCAATTGTATTATAGCTGTATCCCACGTTCTTCTGAATCAAGAACGTGTTGCTATTCGCTGCGGCAATGATGCAATACGTTCCGCCGGCTGTAGCACCAAAGCCACAATAGGCCCTGCCCAAAGTCTCATCATCCAACAGCTTGACCCAGTAGGAAATCGTATCTCCCTGAGCAACTTGTACATCTGGATCGTCACGATATATCCACTTAGCGGCAGTGCCCGGATTTGAATCCTCCAGACCGTACGCACCATCATGAGCTGCAGCGGCGGTGACAGAATGTGTATCGCCTGAAGGCACCGAATATTCCGCAATGTCGCCATCCTCGAAATTTTCAATAACAACGCATGCACCGCCGGCATAAGAGAAGTAGGACGGCTCGTCCCAGCCACAGAACACCGGCGTCTCACTTCGCGGATCAATCTCGATAGGTGGCTGAGACCACTTAATGTGCTCGACAGTCGGTTCAGGTTCATACCCGATTGTCACAGAGTAATCCTCGACTTCACCATCTGGTGCTGAGCCATAATAGTTCAATCCACCAGCCGTGCTGAAACGGAACCGTGCAAAGGTCGTGATGCCTAACGTGGCTGTGCTCGGTACAGAAAAACTAAGTGAGTTCAATCCTGCCGATAAAAGCTGCGATGAAAAAATCTTGTCGCCTGCATCAATCCACTTGCCGTTGCCATCGAAATCGACCCAAGCATCCAGGCGTCCTGTCTTACTGGCCGATATCTTGACGTTCGCCGTCTGTCCAGGTACCAACTGCGACGTGAATGTAACGCCATCTTCGTCGTCATTGCCATCGTTGTCATCGCCTGTTGCCGTGGCGTTCGGCTGACCATCAAGATCAACATCAACGCCGGCGCCCAAATACATTTGAGGCGAAGAAGGCACCAGATGTCGGGCGCCGTTAGCCGACAGCGTCGTAAGATAAGGTGCTTGTGGAGCATCGCCAAAATCAAAATCCTCAACCTGTACAGCCTCGCAACTGATGCTCAACTTGCCTACACCGGTCTCGCTGCCGTAGCCACCAATCTCGATCAGGTAATGCTTTCCCGTAGTCGCATTAAACGTAATCTCCGACTGCCAACCACAAAAGTCATCATTGCACTCGATCAGATCACTCTGGCTCGGGTAGCATCCACAACCATCGTAGACCGCGAGCATGGTATCATAACTGCTGCCGCACAGACTTACCGTGGCCTCGCCGGTGCACGTAGCGGTATAGCAGTACCAAATATTCGGGGCGTGTGTGCAGTGACCAGGGCCATCGAACGTGGCAAGCGTAGTGTCAAACGGCCGGTTAGTTGTGTTACCTATCGGCGTTGCGTCATCACAGTCGTCGTTTGGTAGACCTTGCGTTTCGCAACTGATGTTCAAAACGCCCTGCCCATTTTCACTGCCATATCCGCCAATCTCGATTAGATAGTGGCTGCCGGCAGTCGCAGTGAACGTAATCTCCGATTGCCAGCCACAGTAGTCATCGTTGCACTCGATCAGATCGCCCTGGCTCGGGTAGCATCCACAACCATCGTAGACTGCGAGCATGGTGTCATAGCTACTGCCACACAGACTTACCGTGGCCTCGCCGGTGCACGTAGCGGTATAGCAGTACCAAATATTCGGGGCGTGTGTGCAGTGACCAGGGCCATCAAACGTGGCAAGCGTAGTGTCAAACGGCCGGTTAGTTGTGTTACCTATCGGCGTTGCATCCGCACAATCGTCGTTTGGTAGACCTTGCGTTTCACAACTGATGTTCAATACGCCCTGCCCATTTTCACTGCCATATCCGCCAATCTCGATTAGATAGTGGCTGCCGGCAGTCGCAGCGAACGTAATCTCCGATTGCCAGCCACAGTAGTCATCGTTGCACTCGATCAGATCACCCTGGCTCGGGTAGCATCCACAACCATCGTAGACTGCGAGCATGGTGTCATAGCTACTGCCACAGAGGCTGACTGTGACGTTGCCCGTACACGAAGGAGTATAACAATACCAGATATTTGGAGCGTGAGTGCAGTGGCCAGGCCCGTCGAATGTCGCAGTCGTTGTGTCAAACGACATATCCGTTACCTCACCTATCGACTTAGCATCATCGCAGTCGTCGTTATCAGCCTGCTGTGCTTCGCAATTAATACTTAACTTACCTTGGCCAGTTTCGTTACCGTAACCTCCAATTTCAATCAAGTAATGCTTTCCTTCAGTTGCAGAAAACGTAATCTCCGATTGCCAACCGCAATAGTCGTCGTTGCACTCGATCATGTCGCCTTCGCTCGGGTAGCATCCGCAACCATCGTAGACCGCGAGCATAGTGTCATAACTGCTACCGCATAGGCTGACTGTTACATCACCTGTGCAAGTGGCAGTGTAACAATACCATATATTCGGTGCATGAGTACAGTGACCAGGCCCATCGAAAGTCGCGCCAGTGGTATCAAATGCCTTATTCGTCACATTACCGATCGGCTCTGCGTCTGCACAGTCGTCATTCGATACTGACGGGCCCTCTTCGCTTGTAAGCATAAATGACATATCCATAAGGCGATACTGCAAGGGGTGGCCAGCCGAAAAATGCATTGTCCACCATTCCTCTGGAATGCCCGATCCATAACCCCTCACACCACATCCATTAGATTGCTGCATCCATTGTCGATTCTTCCAACCAAATTCACCGTTAATCGTACTTACTTCACGAACGAGCAGCCAGTAGATTACTGGCTCACTGACAGAACCTTGCTGTGTAAACGCCTCTTCAGGATCGATATCAATATCTAATTGCCAGACCTCTGTATCATCATCAGAAATCAGGCTACCACTGGTATGACCAACCCAATACGCGCCTTCTGGAATAATGTAGTATAAAGATTCAGTGAACTCCCCAGATCCAAAACTCTTTGTCCATAGTACATCTGGTTCAGGTTGGGCAATAGAGTTATCCGGATCAGAACCACTTGATCCCACTGGATCGTTATGGTGGATGCTCAAAGTAACATTATTGATCTGGCCTTTTATATCATCCCTCCAGGAGCCCCACAATCGTATGCCCGTTACCAACCCGGTTGCCGTGCACACGAAATCGTCTCCTATTGTAACATCTTCAATAAGACTGGTATCAACTCCGTATCGCGTAGAATCCGGCAACTGTACCCACTTGGCGTTGGACGACAATTGAGCAATTTCTACCTCATAATCCTCCACCTCGCCGTCGGGTGCCTCTCCGGTAGGATCCAGTCCACCAACAGTACTGATTCTGAACCGGGCAAAAGACTGTCCGACTTTAGCGTTACCTGGCACGTTAACAGCTATCGTGTGGAGCCCATCGGATAAAAAGTCGCTGATGATTTTTTCGCCGGTCTCCCAGGCCTGATCGTCATCAAAGTCAATCCACGCGTCAACATCTCCTCCACCGCCATTTACATCGACGGTAATAAGTATCTCCTGACCCCGGACCAATGGAGGAATGTTTACTCCATTTTCATCGTCGTTGCCGTCGTCATCGTCACCGAGGGCAAGGTCGGGCTGGCCATCAGCCTCGGCATCCGGTTGGTCTGCGGAATCGCCGAGCCATGGACCGCCGATAACGTGCCTCGCACCGTTGTTGGATAGGAGCGTTGGATATTCTAGTTTGAATTCACTGTCCGGCGCATCACCAAAGTCTAATTCCTCTGGTTCCGTGGAAACACAGCGATGGTTTATTGTGCCATTGACAATTGAAGCATTAGAGCCACAGACTTCCACAGAAACCCATTCTGCATTGTAATAAATCTCGAAATGTTCCTCAACATGCGTAGGGTCGGGGTTTGGTGGGATAGATATGTTCGCAAAGGCCCACCGCTGGATGTATTCGTCCTCTGTTTCAGAGTCGGGAACATCACTTGGCAGTGGGGGGTGATCTTTACCAAGCTGTGACCACTCAGGTGTGGCCCAATTATATGCCACTTTTACTACAGGTGGATAGCTTGGATTCAGATATGTTACATCGAAAGATATATCAATTACTGTCTTACGATTTGAGTTATACGGAGCATTGTAGAACCACTGAGTCCACCAATTAGAAATTGGATAATAAAACCATCGACCATCATCCTTATAGCCAGTTCCTTCACCACCAATAAATGTATTATCAGTACCGACTTTTATGTTGAAGTTATCAACTAAACTTACTGCATGGCTCGGGGAAATGACCACTGCGATAAATCCAATTAATACAAACAGCCAGTTAAAATTTAATTTTACACGTCTCATGACGATGTCCTCCAAAAAAAGTTTTCCTTTCGGCAAGAATGCCCACCGTTAATAGGTTATCTTGCAGTGGCGGGCATAGACAGGCTACGCGCCGCTCGCTTACTCAGCGCAATCGGCGCACAAAATCTTCTTCTCCAGCAAAAAAGTTAAAAAAAATAGAAAAAAACATAGCTTTCACTCCTCACTAATTCTCCTACACAGTTGATTTAGAAGTATAACACCACTCCTAGCTAAAATCAAGCTAAAATTATAGGACGTAAATTGGAGCAAATTGGGGCATTTGCTAACTAACAGACCTGAAAACGGCGTTTGGACAACCAAAATGCAAACGGGCAGCTATAGTAACGTCTCAGTCTTGCCGTTTGTACGCCTCGTTAGGGTCATAGACCTTTTCTGCTATAAACTCCAAATTTGTGCTGGTTCCCTTTTTTAGCGCCCGATAGAAGCACGACCGGTAACCTACATGACATTGGCCAGTATCAACAATCACTTTCAAAACGAGGCAGTCCTGGTCGCAGTCAACAAGTATCTGTTGTACCTTTTGGACGTGACCGCTCTGCTCCCCCTTCCTCCATACTTTTTGTCGGGACCTGCTAAAGTATGTTGCGTAACCGGTCTTGATTGTAAGATCTAAAGCCTGACGGTCCATATAAGCAACCATCAAAATTTGACCAGTCTTTGCGTCCTGAGCTATGGCCGGTATCAGACCGCTATCATCGAACCTCGGGGTGAACTCAAAAGCCTCTTCGATCTGTTTTGTAGCCACCTATTTGGCCTCCTAAATTGCCTATTTAGTGGGTGTCCAGAATTTAGTGATTTGCTGCTTCGGGTATAAAGATATACGCATCCTTGACCAAAAACTATAAGACATTTTGGGCAATGTAAAATTTCCACATTCGTTGGGGCAATTACCCAATTAGCTGTATCTTGCCAGAAATAGTATTACCAAGTATCATTTACGAAAACAAGCTATTTGAGGAAATAGAAATTGCCGGACGTCCCAAGGTCAAAAAAACTCAAGCACGTCTCAATTGTGATCCGCACCTCCGTTGCAGTGGTTGCACTTGTCTGGGTATTTCGTGGCCAGGACTGGAACCAATTGGTCGCTACCTTTGCTAACCTCAATCCATGGTATTTCATTCTTGCATTGGGTGTATTTACTGTAACCCAAATCCTAATAGGTCTGCGATGGTGGTTATTGATGAGGGCACAACGCATATACGTTGGTTTCTGGGCCGTTGTTCGATTGCATTTTCTGGGTCTTTTTTATAATAACTTTATGCCCGGTTCGGTGGGGGGAGACTTTCTAAAAGCCTGGTACGTAACCAAGCATACCGAGAAAAAGCTGCAGGGCGCATTAAGCGTATTCGTGGACAGACTAATTGGATTGCTCATCATGCTGGCAATGGCGATTTTGGGCTACTTACTTTTCATGCGGGGCAAAGCTGGCGCGTTGAGTTCACAGCCCAGCAACAGCTTATTTGAGTCTGTTTTCGCGTACAGGTGGGTTTTAATATGGCTTTTTGTCGGCATAGGGGTGGTCATCGGTGCTTTTTCTTTTAACAGGAAAGGCCGGCGAATGATGGATAAACTCTGGGCGCAGGTTAGCTCACATGGCGTCATAGCCATTCGGAAGGTTAGAGAATCCATAGGCATCTACTGCAGCAAACCGCTAACAGTCCTTACGGCGTTTGCATTAACGATTCTGATTCAGAGCACAGTAATTACAGCGTTTTGGCTTCTTGGGCAGAATCTTAAAATGGCGGCTGACGCACAGCATTATTTTGTTTTCTTCCCTTTGACGTGGGTGGCAGCAGCACTGCCTGTGAGTATAGCTGGTATGGGCATTCTCGAAGGGGGGCTTAGGGAGCTTTTTACCCGGTTTACCGACACCGGCGCCGAGCAAGTGGTAGCATTAGCCCTGTGTCAGCGTTTCATCTGGATGCTTGCTTCTTTGCCTGGAGCAGTTATCCATTTGTGCGGGGCACATTTACCGAAAGACTTTTCTATTGACGGTGATGAGCTTATAAATTAACCTATGGTGTTTTCGACCGAGAGCTGTTTTATCAGCCATACTCAAGAAAACGTGTATCGGCCAGTCATTAACGAAAAACTATCGTAGAAAATATGGGCGTTACGAGGCGCTTCAAAAGCTACTTCTTGCGGGGATTGGCAGTACTATTGCCGACCATCTTGACGCTCTGGATATTCATCGGGCTCTATAGGTTCATCCAAGATAATATAAGCATCCACATAAACCGCGGCCTGGTAAGGCTAATAATGTTCGTCCAGAGCGAAGGGGGGATTTCCAAAGAAGAGCTGATTGATATTTTTGTGGAGGGAACAGCAGGTTCGACGGTGGGTTTCCTATTAGCAGTGGTCGCCGTATTCCTGGTGGGTGCTCTTCTGGCCAGTGTCGTGGGCAGAGCGGTTTGGCACTTCATTGAAGAGTTCATAACGAACACGCCATTTCTAAGACGCGTCTACCCATACGTAAAACAAGTAACTGACTTTGTGCTCACGCCGGAAGAACAGGAAAAGATGTTCTCGCGGGTGGTTGCTCTTGAATATCCTCGAAAGGGAATATGGTCGATAGGTCTGGTTACTGGTTCAGGTCTCAGGAAAGTAGCAGAGAATGCAGAAAAGGATTTTCTTACTGTTCTGATACCCAACTCGCCAACACCGGTTACCGGCTACGTAATAATGGTACCGAAAGAACAGACTATAGCCTTGGATATGACGATAGAAGAGGCGTTCAGATTCGCAATCAGCGCAGGGGTCGTGGCACCAGATAGCCAGCGAGTACCTAACCTGCCGAAAGCTCTTGCTGAAAATGAAGAAAGTTAAGCATTTGTTTTTACAGAATAGTTAAGGAGGCCGGTTTTGCTTTTTACAATTACTGGCAAACATGTTGAGATAACGGAAGCTATTAAAATACATGCAGAGGAGAAGACTTCAAAGCTTCCCAGATATTACAATGGCATCAATCAGGTTGAAGTTGTTGTCGACCGCAGTCAGGGCTCCAACTTCAGCGTGGAGATAATTGCAAGGGGCGAACATAGCAATGTCTTCATTATCACCGAAACAGGTGACGATGCTTATCAGTGTATCGATTTGGCTGTTCACAAACTCGAACGACAGCTCAGAAGAAAAAAGAGCAAGGAACGAAACAAAAAGCATACCGGTAGCTCAGAACTAACTGAGCGTGATTCCAGTTTCTGAGAAACTGTCCTTTTGTCGTTTGTTGTCGATCGGTAGGCAATCTGTTATTTCGGGCGGCTGCAATGAAATTCGCGGATTTCGTCTGTTTTAGAGCAATAGTTGCACAGTTGAAAGCTACAGACCGCGATGACGTAATCACGGAGCTTGTTACATCACTTGACCAAGCTGGCAAGTTGAGCAAAGGAACTTGCAAGGATGTCATTAAAGCAGTCATCAAAAGGGAAAACGAAGCAAGTACTGGGATGGGCAAGGGCATTGCAATACCTCACGTTAAGCATCCAGCGGTTGACGACGTTGTTGCCGCGGTCGGACAAAGCAGCAAAGGAATTGACTTTTCCGCCCTGGATAAACAGCTCGTTTACTCAGTTATACTCTTGATAAGCCCTGAAAACAATCCTGATAGGCACTTGCAGGCGATGGAAAAAATCTTCAGGCACTTGCAAAAGGAAAAGTTCCGTAAGTTTCTAAGACAGTGCAATGAACCTGAGGATGTCGAGGATCTTCTCAGAGAGGCTGATGAGAATCCCTCTCTATGATGGAGAATGGTCTGTTAGTCCAGATTTCTCAAACACAAGTTCAAATACAGACAGAGAGGACGCATTGGAAAAAACGGTATATGAAGCAGCAGTTGAGATAAAAGACACAAACGGCTTGCACATGCAGCCGGCAATGCGATTCGTTGATCTCGCAAATCAGTTTGATTGCGACATTACAATCAGCAACGGCAAAGACACTGTAGATGGCAAAAGCATAATGCAGGTTACGATGCTCGCTGCGGTACGGGGGACCAAACTTACTATAAGAACCGAAGGAACAGATGCGGAAAAAGCGATAAACGCATTACGCGAGTTTGTAGAAGAACAAATCTCAGATGGAAAAGGGCAGGGCAAACGAGAGAACCGTTAGAAACCGGTAGAAACGAGAGATGGAGATAAAAAAAGGAATAGCCGTTTCCCCAGGTATTTCTATAGCCAAGTCGCTAATCATAGACTCTGAAGACTACAGAATTCCTCGGCGTTCTATAAATCCTTCGCAACGGATAACAGAGATCCAGCGTGTGCGAAATGCCTTTAGAGATGCGATCGCTGAGTTGACCGAACTTGAACAGGCACAGGATCAAACCGGAGGCGGCAGGATAAAAGATATTTTTGCGGTGCATCTGCGCTACTTGCGCGACAGAAGTCTGCGAAGGAAAGTGACGGATTTAGTTCATTCAGAATCCGTTACAGCAGAGTATGCCGTCTCGAGTGTCCTGCGTCAAATCGCAGAACATTTCAGCAATATTAAGGACACTTACATAAGCGAGCGAGCTGCGGATATCTACGATATGGAAAGACGTCTGCTCAAGCAGCTTCTCGGCCATAAAAGAGAGGATATTGATCATTTGAGCGAAGAGGTCGCAATTGTCGCTCGGGAGCTAAGCCCAACTCAGACCGCCAGCTTCAACAAGAATTTCGTAAAAGGGCTTGCAACCGATGCGGGCGGACGAACCAGCCACACTGCTATCGTGGCTCGCTCCTTGGGTATACCAGCAGTGGTCGCTCTGGAGGACCTTACAGAAATCGTCAGAGGAGGAGACACGGTCATTATAGATGGTAACCGCGGTATAGTAATCGTCAATCCTGATGATGAAACGATTAAGCAGTATCAAGAATATTCGCGGGAGTTCATAGAACTCGAGCATAAACTTGATGCCATAAAAGAAAAACCAGCCATCACCCGTGATGGTGTAGAAATCAAACTCTTGGGCAATATTGAGTTTCCAGATGAGGCCGAATCAGTCCTTCAAAAGGGAGGCGATGGTATAGGCTTATACCGAACGGAGTTTTTATATCTTAACAGACCCACTGAGCCAACAGAGCAAGATCACTATGACGCTTATGCTGAGACTGTCCGAGTTTTCAAGCACCGGCCGGTGATAATAAGGATCGTCGATCTTGGTGCGGACAAATACACGCAAAGCAAACGGTTTGCACCTGAGCCGAATCCGTTCCTGGGATTACGATCCATCAGATTTTGCCTTCAAAACCTCACAATGTTCAAGACACAATTGCATGCAATTCTTCGGGCCTCGGTTCTTGGCGAGGTCAGGATAATGTTTCCTTTGATCACAAACCAGCAGGAGATGATGCAGGCTAAAATGATCTTGCGCGACGTTATGGAAGATCTTGACGAAGAGTCCATAGCGTATAACAAGGACATCCAGGTGGGCATCATGATAGAAACACCATCGGCCGCCTTGACCGCTTCGACCCTTGCAAGAGACGCAGACTTTTTCAGCATTGGAACGAACGACCTTACACAATACACATTGGCTGTGGATAGAGGAAACGAATTAGTATCTACGCTGTATTCGGCAGCGGATCCTGCGGTGTTGCGTCTTATCAGAACGGTTATACAGGACGCACATAAATCGCAAATCGACGTTGCGATTTGTGGGGAGACAGCCTCCGAACCAGAATACATTATGTTATTGCTTGGAATGGGTATCAGAACTCTCTCGCTCACTCCGCCTATGATACCGGAGATAAAACAGATTATTCGCTCAGTCACCATTGAAGACTGCAACAATGTAGCAAGAGAAGCGCTCGGCATGAATTCGGAAAGGCAAATATCAAGTTACCTGCGCAACGCTGCAAGAAAGATTCTGCCGGAGGCCTTTTGATTGGTAATTTGTTATTGGTGAATGGTGAGTGGTTATTGGTAATTGTGCTCTGCCGAAAATCTAAAAACTGTTATTCCGAGCGAGCCCCCATGTCTTCCATGAAGACAGAAACGGTGGCGAGTCGAGGAATCTATCAAAATAATCTGTAGCCCACCGATCCGTATAACACCGACCTGTTTTTTAATATAGTCCCATTCTCCGTAGGGTGGGCACCCCTTAGGAGGCAAGCACCACCATAGGCGGGCAAGCTTACTACTCTGTGAATTCATCCTTCGCAGTCCCTAAGGGTCGGAGAATGGAGTAGCTTCCACCCTCCGTAGCTAAGCTTCCGGCCTTTGTAGCCGTGGCTACTACGGCGGAGTAGGCACTGCGGAGGACAGGTTGCTACGTAGCCCTTCTCCGTAGCAGGTACTGCGAAGGACTAAGCACGAGTTAGCCCACCGATTCTTCTACATAACTTCATCCTGTCTGCGCTATAATTAAGTTTCGTTATTCAGGGTTATTCGGATAGGCTCTTATTCAAACAAGAATCCCTTGGATATCAAGAATACCTAAGTATCTTAGGTATTATGACTAATACATTTATTCTTCCTCCGTAATACCAAATCTTGTAAATTCTTCTCATCAACGCAATAACCAATAACCAGTTACCAGCCGGTTTACGGTGGGGCACTCGTCTTCGCCGCGGTGCGTCGCAACGGGTCGGCGAAGGCCAAGCCGGAGCTGGAAGCCCCACCCTACGCCCTATACGCAATACGCCATACGCTACACGAATTAATTTGCAGGTTCGGCCTGCCCGCCGTCGCTTTCGCTAAGGCGGGCCTCCTTTTTCTTCTTAGCACCTTGGGCCTATTTTTACTTTTCGGTCGTCCTACTGGTCATGAACGAAACCGAAAATGGTAAACGTCCTCAATTATTATTTTTCATAAAACTCTTATCGGACAAAAACAAATTTTTACTTCAATGAACTAAAATACTGTGAATGGTTACAAAAAATCAAGTTTTTCTAAAATCAAACCAAAACGTTTAATCGTGAAATTAAAAATTTAATTCTTCCGAAGCCATATCGTACAGGTTCATTAGGTCAAAAATCGTAGCTTGCTGGAGCATCTGTATACCGTTTATTCCAGCAAGGAGGGATTAGTGCTTTGTTTAGTTATTTCGTATGATTTTATTGTAAGCACAGCTTTGAAATTGCTACTGATTTATGGAATTAACTAAAGCAGGAAAAAAACCGATAAATTAGTAACGGAGAACATCTTTTTATCATAGATATTAAAGGGAAATATTCCATGCGTAGATCGAAGATAACCTGCCTTTTCGATTTTTTCCTATATCTACTTATCATTAGTAGTACAGCCGTAGTTACCTATTTCTTGTGGACAAGAATTCATTGGCTACTGGCTATCATTTTGGCGTTGCCTGTCTACCGTGTGATTGGCTACCGTTTGATTTCCCTAACAGCACCATTATATAACTGGCTTACACCGGAAAATAAAGCATGGTGGATAGGTTGCAAGGCATTGCATGATGGTGACCACGATACGGCTTCAAGAATGTTTGAATCAATTGAGAGATGGGATGAGGGGGATTGCGTAAACCTTCAAGAGTGCTGCAAGAATATTGGAGATGGTAAGTCAAAATCACCAAAAGATGATTTGGACAATGCAACTTCAAAATTAAAAGAAAATGAGAATTGCTTTAAGGAAATTTAAGATGGAAAGTACTGATGAACGAAAAAAGCGTTGGTTCCTGAAAGTAGAAATATTGGTCTTACTCTGCGTGGTGATTCTTTGGGTTTTAGATTCAACAGCACGCTTTTCAAATACTCCATCGGCTACATGGGCTGATAGGAGCATTAAATATTTTAGTAATATCGTCTCTTCTGTGCCACAGCGAGATTTATCAACCCCCTCAAGTCGACTTGTAGGACATTGGAGAAATGTTGACTACGATGATGAGATTTATTTCAGCCCAATAGACCCTGATTTGAGAATTGGTACTTACAGACGTCGTAACAAATCTGACGGTAGTGCTGGCCCTCCCCTTTGGTTCAAAGTCATATTTGAGGATCCTAAGGGAACACAGCTTGTTATACGACAGTACGACGAAAATGAGGAAATCCGCATGCTGGGTGCTAAAATAGGCATAGATTTTTGGCGGTCAGATGTAACATACACAATATCAAAACACGGTCAGTCAATGACTGCTGAATATATCTTTTCTGGAAGCCAGATGTTTTCAGTTTATAATTATGTTGATAATAAAACTTACCCATAAAAACAGGAAAAATAGGGACGTTTACCGATTTATGCTACCTTATTCAGTTCTTTGACTTTTATTTACAGTTTCCACCCTACGCCCTATACGCAAAACGAATTCATTTGCAGCTTGGGCCTATTTTTTTACTTTTCGGTCGCCCTAAAAGTCATGACCGAAACCGAAGATTGTAAACTTCCCTATTTATTCTCAATTATTCTAATTATTCATCAATTTCTTCATCAAGCACTTCTGTTATATCGATGCCCATAAACTTTACACCAGGACGAAACCTCACACTAGGTGATAATGTAACTTTTCCATTTGGTCCAGTTATTGTAACCTGTTGTTTAGGTTCGTAGCTTCCATCAGTGTGTTCGATAAGCAAATCTCTAACTTTCATATGTCCACCTCTTTCTATTTATATTTGTATATTGTGTACGTTTACCAATTTTTCTTACTTCATTCAGTTCTTCTGCTTTTATTTATTTACAATTTAGGCCCTCTTTTCATTCTTTTTCACTTCACGATCCTAAGCATAAATCAAGATGTCTCGCTTTGTAGTTCGTGAAGCGTTAAGCGTATTTCGTATTGCGTAGCTCTCCGTAAGGAGTCCCGGGGACTGCCAAAGATATATCATGTCTGGATTCCTGCTGGAGTTTATCCCGCACCGAGATGCGGGGCAGGAATGACAACCGGGCGATTCGAGGAAGTTTTACGCTCCGCGGTGTATCACGCCTTTAGAGACAAGATACACAGAAACAAGTAAAGAAGCAAGAAAAAAGATAAAAAGTGCACAAGGGCATAAGAGCACAAGGCATGAGCGCATAAGACACAAGACATTAAGCGATTGCATGGGCAAAGCCCATTCTACAAAACTGTGGTTTCGAACCAAATACGCAGGGTGACTTAGTGTTGAATTCTTAGTTTTGAGTTTTGAGCTTGGCGTAATTTCGACAAATTCACGCAGATACCTAAGACCCAAAATCGGAAATTATGAAAATTTTTTAATTGCCTTGTTAAAATCGAGTTACGAGAATCGGGACTCGATAATCGAGGACTTTTTTCGCATAAATCGTGCAGGTCTGTCCAATAGTTACTGCATGGGCTAAAGCCCATCCTACAAAACTGCATGGGCTAACTCGTGCTACGTAGCAGCGCTACTTCGCAGAGTAGCAAGCTTGCCCGCCTTTGGTGGTGCCCATCCTATACGACTGCATGGGCTAAAGCCCATCCTACCCAACTAATTCACTAATCCGCTAATCGCGGCGGAGGGGGATACAATTGATTATTTAATATTGATTATTGGGAGCAGAAAAACCTACTTATTGGTTCACTCATCCACACATTAACGCATCTACACATTCATTACTTGTTATGCGGGGGAGAAAATCGCCGAGTTAGTAATCCACATTTTCGATTGGTTGGAATGCGTGCTCGTCTGGCCGGTGCTTTTGTATCGGTGGGTGCGCTACGGGTATACGTTTCGGCTGATTCGCTTAGCACAGCCGAGGTACGCAACGGTGGACCCGCGCGATTACAAGCGGCTGCGAGGATACGAATGGTTTTCGAGAAAGGGGAAAAATAGCTTCTACGCACGAAGACATGTACCAGGCTGCAAAGGAAAAAAAGAGTCGCTGATATACCTGCATCAGGAAATCATTGAGGTGCCTGAAGGAATGGTGGTCGACCATATTAATCACGATGGAATGGACAACAGAAGGGCAAATTTACGAGCAGCAACGTATTCGCAGAATTTGTACCACAGAAAAAAACGTTCGGGAGCAATGTATTCGAAATATAAAGGAGTTCACTGGCACAATCTGCACAATAGATGGGCTGCCCGGATAACTTTCGAAAAAAAGACAATAGACTTAGGGTACTTCCGCAGCGAGATCGAGGCGGCGAAGGCATACGACCGTGCGGCAAGGAAGTATCACGGCGAGTTCGCCAGCCTGAATTTCCCGGAATGAGGGAGCTGCTGATCGTAAATCCGACGGCTTGGGGTTTTTAGACGAAGAAATGTTAGCTCTGCCACAAGTATAAAGACGATCAGTCTCGGCAAGGCACGTATTGAATGTGATAAAGCAAACAAATGAGCCGAGCCTCGACGGAAGGGCTTCTAATGGGGTTGACTTAACGTGACCACTAAGTTAACCTTCTGCAACTGTGAAGAGACTTCTTGCATCCTGTTTCGGTCTTGGTTATCTGCCGCTCGCGCCGGGGACATGGGGTTCGCTGCCGCCTGCGGTCGTTTTTGCTTTTGTCTGTCGGCTCGGTCCATCAGCACAATCAATAGTCTTGGCAATTCTGGCCTTGTTCGGATGTGTTGTTTGCGTAATGTTCGCCCCTGCCGTAATCGCCCAGACGGGTAAAGCCGACCCTGGACAGGTTGTTGCTGATGAATTTGCCGGCCAGGCAATAACTTTTTTAGCTGCTGTTTTTTTCAACACACAGACATTTTCTACCGGCCAGATTTGGCTCACGACATTGGCAGGATTTTTATTGTTCAGGGTCTTTGACATCGTTAAGCCCTGGCCATGTCGGCTGCTTGAAAGACTTCCTCAGGGCTGGGGAATTCTCGCAGATGATTTGATGGCAGGTGTTTACGCAGCGATTTCTCTGGCCATTTGCCTGAGACTGTGGATAGCTAAATAGTTCAAGAAAAAAACGTTAATGGCATTTGAATATTCAATCCATGTTGTCAAAGAGCTTGAGGAGCAATTCCGAAACGCCCATCTGCATCGGCCGATGCGTATTAGACGTTTCGATCCTGGCACAGAGCTTACTTATGATGTGCAGGGTATTTTACCCCTTAGGGGCGGCCAGCCGGTCACAGCTCGTGTTTCCATGGTTGTTGAGAAATTTATAGGTGGAGGTTTCGCCGGCCAGGTATACAAAGTTAAGATTCTCAGCAACGAGACAAATGACAGCCCCATCGCTGGACTTGAGCCGGGTAAAATCTGCGCATTGAAGGTACTCATTCCACCTTCGACTTTTTCCCGGCTGTTCCGCGATCTCTTGTACTGGATTGGTTTCCAAGGGCCCTTTCAATTGCAGGTCAATCCAGTCGCGGCTAAGGCAGGGGCGCTATGGCAGAAATTTGCTCGGCGAGCTGCCAGAATTCGGTTCGGAGATGAAAATACAGTCGCTGATATCTATGCAACACTTGTAGATGAGAAACTCGGTAGCTGTGGTGAACTGCGTGAGTGGGTTGGGGGACGTACCTGGCGACTGGAAGTTAACGACCGAATGGACTTGCTGAAGCGGTGGCGCCGAGGCAGGCAGGTTGACCAGCGTCAGCTTGGCTCGCCCGAATACAGGGCCAAGCGGCAGTTTATGCGGGAGTTTGTCCGGCTTTTACACGATATAGGTGCGTATGAGTTCGCCAGGCAATACGAGTGGTCGACCGCTAAAAGTCAGCCAAACTGTCTTAAACGAAGTGGAACCGACAACGACCCTGCTGCTGGACTCGTCGCGGTTGATTTCAGAGCTGGACTTACGCTGCTGCCTTTTCTGCCGATGAGTCCGGGCGATTTTCTGCTCATAGCTAAGGGTATCGCGCGCGGAAGCATCGTTCAGTTCGACCGCGGAAATCTTAAAAAACTTGAGAGCTTCGTGCAGTCACACAGCAGCGATTTTTCAGATATGCAGGGTGCGCTGCAGCAACTTAAAGACGCCGAGGCAGTGTATCGTGACTCCGTTCCTGATATTACACATAACCATTTTCGATTGTTTTACAATCCCAAGCTTTGGTCAACGATGCTCGATAGTGCGGTTACCGGCTGGAAGGTAAAAAATTATATCGATGAGAGACACGAGCGGAAACTCCGAGCCAGCGTAGTTCTGACACTTTTGTTTTTTATCATTGGTGTGATTCCCTTTTTGGGCAGATTCATTCGCCGACTCTGGGCGCGGGCGGATTACCGTAGGCACTATAAGCAGATATTGAAAAGCTGGGATTATTTTTGCCGTGCGGTTAAGGGCCGGATCGCCGAAAAGGTTATCATCTGGCACAGAGCTGAACGCGTCGATAATCAACGGGCACTTACAATCACTGGGCAAAGCTGGCGATTTTGGTGTCATCTGCCCTTATCCATCCTTCCAGCAGGATTGCACAGATTCCTGACGGATCCACGGTACGCAATTCAGCGACTGGCTCACTACATTGTCCGACCCATCCGACTGTATTTTAACGTGGCACTACGTGAACAATGGCTGCGGGAGATGGTCACCGAGGGACAGGGCAAGCACATGCTTAGCGATGATGACGCAGCCATCATCCTTTCGCAGGTCAATGAACCATTCATACAGAAATATCTTAAGAGCCTAGCAGTACACGTTTGTACCTTACCGGTAACACAAATTGTCTCTGTGACAATTGCTGCTATATACTACTTCACTCATCGAATGCAACCCAATGCTTGGGTAGTAGGACTGGGCATTGTTGGCATCTTTCAGGTAACACCTATTTCTCCAGGCTCACTCGTTCGGGGGCTTTATGTGCTTTATCTGGTCATACGGGAGAGGAACTTCAGAGACTACAATATTGCCGTATTTCTCGGATTTTTCAAGTATATTGGTTATCTGGCTTTTCCTATTCAGATGACGTATCATTATCCTGCACTGGCTAGGTTCATGTCGGTGCACTGGGCGACGGAGGCCGTGCATATTGTTCCAGTCTTTGGTGAGCGAGGCGCGCTTTTTGAGCATTGGGTATTTTGTCTATTTTACAACTGGCCTTTGACTATCCGCCGGCGGATGCGCAGACGTGCAGAACTTCGCACGTCTATAAAGCCGCGATACTGGCACTTAGTATTGTGCGCTATTGTCGCTGTAGTTCCGTTCGCACTTGCAGATGTCGCTTATCTTCGAACTACAGATGATCTGCCTGGCCTGCGTGATATGTGGTATCTCGTGGTACTCGTACCATTTGTCAGCGGGGCACTGGTGACTTTGAGCTGTGGTGGGGCCGCACTGACCAGACGCATTTTAGCTGCAGCTACCTGCGGCTTGTTGACCGGCCTGGCTCACACAATATTCTCAGTCGTGCTGGCCCGTGTAAAAGCTCTCGACATGGATGGTTTTGCAGTAACCTGTTTGTGGCAAATGTTTATTTTTGCCATTCTTTCGACAGTAGGCGCGATAGCCATAGAGCTGAAGCTACCTGAGCCTGACTCCGGCAGTTAGGCCCTACTGGCACAAACACCCCGAACATCCAGCCGGAATTTTAAACTAAAAAATCTTGTTTTTGGGCATAGCATCACCATATTTTGCCCCAGTTTGTATTGATTTGCCGCTTGAGAACTCTTAAACTAATATGAGAAGATATATTTGAGCGAGTTTCATCGAACAAGTTATTTTTGCTGGCGGTCTTGATATAGTAGAAGAAAGGAGTGAAGAGATGAGGCCGGAATTCATATCCTCGACACTAATCAAGATAGTAAATCAGAAGCACCTGCGAAAACTTCTCGCCAGAAAGTTCGACGACTACATCTATAAAAGTATGGTCAACAATGGTTCGCAGGATTTGAAATCCGTACAGATAAGAAGGTACCAGTTCTTGTCTGCGATGCTGCAGTGCCTGATCAGAAATATGGACAAGGGCTATGTATCAAGTGAGATTGTCAAAAAGATAATCCAGGTATTTGTGCAGAACAACCTCGTACGAGAGGATCAAAGTTACACTCAGGCAGCAGAGAACTTCGAGAAGAAGTATGGCGAACTGCCGCCAACTTTTATTGTCGTTTCTCCAACCCAAAGATGTAATCTAAATTGCACAGGCTGTTATGCTAGCTCAACAGCAAAAGCGGCAGCGACCATACCTTATCCTTACGTTGATAGAATCATTGGTGAGGCCTATGACATTTTTGGCTGTAGGTTCATAACTATCAGTGGTGGAGAACCCTTCTTATACAAAAGTGATGGAAAGACACTTCTGGATATTTTCAAAAAATATAATGATATATTCTTCTTAGTATACACTAATGGAACACTCATTGATGATGAAGTTGCCGCAGAGCTAGCAGAAACTGCAAATGTTACACCTGCCATTTCGGTGGAGGGCTTTGAGAAAGAAACGGACGACAGAAGAGGTTCTGGTACATTTAGCAAGATACTTAACACTTTAGAGCGAATGAGACAGGTCGGCGTGCCTTTTGGCATTTCTGTGACCTCAACAAGTAAGAATGTAGATGTGCTGCTCTCGGACGAGTTCTACGACTATTACTTTCAGCAGCTCGGTGCCTGCTATATGTGGCAATTTCAGTTGATGCCCCAAGGTAGAGCCAAAGACGAAATGGACCTTATGGTCACACCTGCGAGAAGGCTCCAATTATTCAGGAAATGGGAAGAATTGCTTGAAAACAGACGATATTGCTTGGCTGATTTCTGGAACAGCGGCGTGCTGGCTAGAGGCTGCATTGCCTATGGAAGAAGTGGCGGTTACGCCTACGTCGACTGGTACGGCGACGTGACGCCATGCGTGTTCATCCCTTACTCCGTGGACAATATCTACGATTTGTATAGTAACGGCAAAACGCTTGCAGATGCCTTGTTTTCCGACTTTATGAAAAATGGACGAAAATGGCAAAAAGAGTATGGCCTGGACAATTGGAGAAGGCCCCACAACTGGCTGATGCCCTGCTCTATAAGAGATCATTATGAAATCTTTAGACGCTCAGTCCTGCCGAGCAACGCAAAGCCTGAAGACGACAAAGCCAAAGAAGCTTTGGAATCCGACGAATATCTTGAAATAATGAAGAATTACGATGTGCAGCTACAAAATTTGACCGAAAGAATCTGGCAAAGCGAGTATCTTAGTGTACAATAGCCTTTTGATTATTTGTTCCGCTTTTGCAGCTCGGCTCCATTTAACCTGGGGCTCAGAAAACCGTCTTGCGTAGAATTTCTGGAGGGTTGACTCAGAATGACCTTGAATAGTTATTCTTCGTTGTGTGACGAATTCTATATCGATATGCACATCAACACCAAGCTCGATCTACCCACGCAGCGAGACACAATCCTGGCGTTTTTCGAGCGAGCACAGAAGAGTTTTCCCACAATGGCTCACTTCTACCGACGTGAGAATAACGAGTATTGCCTCGAAGAGAACCGTAACGTCGGCCAGTATCGCTGGCTCAGTCTCGAAACAGATCGCATTGGCTCCGGGGTGGTCAATCCACCATGTTTTGAAGATGTGTACTGCCAGGATCGTTTAGTGTTGGAGCTTGTTCCCTTCATGCTTGGAGTAAGTCACCTCGATATTTACTCGCTTGACCTTACTTTCGCTATGGATTTTGACTTTATGGGCAGTCACGACGAAGTTATTGCCGAAGGCCTGTTCGGCACAAGTGCCTTTAGTGACTTGCTGGATATACCCTACGCTAGACCGATTGGCTTTTCACCTTCGATAGTTATAGCACTATCCGAGGACGAGCGTACGCAGGCCCGAATAAGCATCGAGTCTATGACGAGTATTTTTGAACCAAGCGACAAACAGAATAGTCAAGACAACGCAATAAGTCTTTCTCTCACGGTCCGTCAGTATCCGCATCCCAGCAGGAGCTTCGATACTCAAAAATCTTTTGAATCCCAATGCCAATTGGCTGAAGAGCTAATGGCGGAAAAGATAGTTCCTTATATAGTCCAGCCCCTAAACGAGAAAATTTCACAAAAACGTGTTACTTAAATGGTGGAAGGACTTCTAAATGGCTATAGAAGCGCCGATTAGTAAATCCAGAAAAACTAACCTTGTGATATATATCGTCATTTGCGTAGTGCTTGCCGGCTGGTGTATCTATGATGTCCATTTTAACGAGGATTTCGAGACAGAATATGGCGGCCAGTGGTGGTTTACACTCAATAAATATGCGCCTCCATATCTGATTGGCCTTGCGGTACTCTTCGGCCTTTATTACGTAATCATTAGAAATAAGAAACTCATCGCAGACGAAAATGAATTGTTCTTCAACGATAAGAAAAAGATTCCGTATGATTCCATACAAAAAATAGATAAAACCTATTTTGATAAAAAAGGATTCTTCATAATCACATACAAGAGCAATGCCGGTAATGAAATTGAGCGTAAGCTGAGTAATAGGCAATATGACAATTTAGCCGCCATTCTGGATCACCTGGTGGCAAAAATCACTTGACCGCTACCTCAATAAACCATAAGATTCAATGGCTGACCGCAATAGGTTACGGGATTCTAATTGAGTAGCGTACAGCGTTTAGCGTACAGGATAAGTAAAAATAAACGCTGAACGCTGACTGCGGTTTGTCTTTGCTAACACTAACACAATATTTGGGTAAAAGTACTAATGAACTATTGTGTAGTCGGATTGCAATGGGGCGATGAGGGCAAAGGCAAGGTCGTTGACATTCTTGCTGAGAGCTGCGATATCGTCGTCCGTTACAATGGTGGCTCGAACGCTGGGCACACTGTCGTGGTAGGCAATCCACAGGATTCCTCACGGGACGACAGGTTCGCCCTGCACCTTCTTCCAAGCGGCTGCATCCGGCCGAATGTCGTCTGTGTCATTACAAATGCCGTGGTAGTGGACCCGGAGGTCTTGCTAAATGAGATTAAAACACTTATAGAGAAAAACATAACCCTAAAAGGCCGACTTTTTATCAGCGAAAATGCTCATGTTGTTCTTGACTATCATAAAAAAGAGGACCAATTGCGCGAGGAGTCTCTCGGCAAAAACAAAATTGGTACAACAGTACGCGGCATAGGTCCGTGCGTCGCTGATAAAGTTGGTAGAAGCTACGCGGTTCGCATGGGTGATTTCAGAGACCTCGTAACCATAAAAGGAAAACTTCAGGCTATTGTAGAATACAAGAACAAAGTTTTCTCAGCCCTTTACAGTGCCAAGCCAATAGACAATGCTGGTATCTTCGAAAAATGCAGGCTTTATGCTGATAAGCTTTTGCCTTTTGTTATCGATACCACCGAGTTTCTTCACAGCGCGATCGCTGATGGAAAGTCTATCCTATTCGAAGGTGCGCAGGGCACCATGCTGGATATCGATCATGGCACCTTCCCATTCGTGACCAGCTCGAACTCAAGTTCGCTCGGCATGCCAGCCGGCTGTGGAGTACCAGCTAAGATGATCAACGAGTACTTGGGCGTCGCAAAGGCCTACACAACGCGTGTCGGAGCAGGCCCTTTTCCTACTGAGCAAGACAACGAAATCGGTCAGTATATACGCGATAAGGGCAATGAGTACGGCACGACTACCGGCCGGCCTCGACGATGCGGTTGGTTCGACACCGTGGCAGTATCCTACGCAGCAAAAATTGGAGCCATTGATGCGATTGCATTGATGCACCTTGACACACTTACCGGCCTGAAAGAGCTGAGAATCTGCAGAGCTTATAAAATTGATGGCCGGGAGAAGACCTTTTTCCCTGCAAATATAGCCAGGCTCGCAAAGGCCACCTGTGTTTATGAAACCCTATCTGGCTGGGATGAGGATATAACCGGTATTAAGAGCTTCAAGCAGTTGCCTGCAAATGCCCAAGGATATATTCGACATATCGAAGAAGCTATAGGCAAACCAATCAAAATGATCAGCGTCGGACCAAAACGCAATCAGACAATATCTAAGTAAACGAAGCCAAAAATGCGATATAGAGGGGCAAAGGCACAAAGGGACAGAGGCAAAAAGGACAGGGGCCGGGGTTCAGGGATCAGCAGACTCGGCGAAGCCTTCTCTGATCCCCGATCCCTGATCCCCGATGAAGAAAAATTAAAGCAGACCGCCAAGTGTCTTGGGCTTGACGTCCACCAGATACCTCATCACATCGCTATAATTATGGATGGCAATGGCCGATGGGCTCGGCAAAAAGGGCTGCCCCGAATCGCTGGACACCACCGGGGGGCGGAAACCGCTGAGGAAATAGCACACCGCTGTGTCGATTTTGGCATTGAGTCTCTGACCTTGTATTCCTTCAGCATGGAAAACTGGAAAAGGCCTAAAGCCGAGGTCAATGCACTTATGGAGCTCTACACGCAGTACCTCATCAAGATGCAGCCTAAGCTGATGAAGAACAACGTAAGACTCATTCACCTCGGGCGATTAGCCGGGCTCCCTGCAGCGCTCAGAGCGGAGCTTACTAAAACCACGAATATGACCAGCACCAATACCGGAATGATACTGGCGCTGGCACTGAACTACGGAGGTAGAGCCGAAATCGTAGATGCCACAAGAGAAATCGCTCGACAATACAAAAGTGGACGATTGAGGCTCAAAGACATCGACGAGGCCTGTGTTGGCAAACACCTTTGCACGAAGGGCCTTGCTGATCCTGACCTTTTAATACGCACCGCAAACGAGATGAGAGTCAGCAACTTTTTGTTATGGCAGATTTCATACAGCGAATTCTATGTTACAGAAACACTCTGGCCGGATTTCAACGAAGCCTCTCTAAAAGAAGCTATATTGGTCTATGCAAAACGTGACCGGCGCTTCGGCACTATAGAAGGGACCTCGAAACAGCAAAAACAATCCTCGATGGACTTTAGTCTGTAACCCGGAGCCGCTCGACCCTGCCGCGCACGTTCAAAGCGAGTAATTCAGAATTATGCTTAAGTACAGACTACTTTTTGGAACATTAATGACGCTATCCTTCACGGGCCTTGTTTGTCTCGATGGCTGGCTGGACGGTTCGCTAACCTCCTCACCTTCTGATGACAGCGCCGTGCAGGCGACATTACTCTACATCGTTATCGCAGCAATAATAGTCCTGGCCCAAATTGAATTCTCGAATCTGGCTGCGGCAAGAGACTTAAAGAGCTTCGCTTTCATTACAACCATAGTCTCCATCTTGTTGGCGGGCACATGGTACTGGCCTCAACTGGTCGAACTGTCATCCAGGCCCTATCTTTTTTTTCTGTGGTTCTTTGCCTTGCTGGGCCTGATGCTTCGGCAGCATATCCAATACGGCACTGCTGGTGTGCTGGCAAATTGTGGCGTAAACTTTTTATCTATTATCTACCTGGGACTCTTGGGCGGGTTTGTCCTCGCCATCCGGATCGATTTTGGACCCCTGCCGTTTCTACTATTTATCTTTGTTATAAAGTCCTCTGATATCGGAGCTTACGCAATTGGAACCCTGTTTGGTAAGCACAAATTTTCTCCCAATGTCAGTCCGTCAAAGACTTGGGAGGGAATGGCTGGGGCCGCTATAACAGCCGCTGTCGTTGCCCTCGCTTTTGCCCGCACTTTTGATATAATAGCTTGGTGGTCGGCGACGATTTTCGGATTATGCTTCGCCTTCATCGCACAAATTGGAGACCTGATTGAATCTATGATGAAACGAGACGCTGAGCAAAAGGATTCAGCAAACAGCGTTCCCGGCTTCGGCGGTGTACTGGATGTAATTGATTCGCCTTTGGCTGCTGCACCCTTTGCGTATTTGTACTTTGTGTTGTTCCTGTAACGCTTAGCGTAACGAAGTTCACAGCCGGAGAAAAAGTAGGCGTACATTCTCGAGAAAGAAATATCTTGGAAGTCACTATACAACTTGATTCTCCTGGTAAACAAATGGAGTTGTTTGGCCCAGCCGACAACCACCTCCGCCTTTTGCGTCAGGAACTTGGCGTTAGAATCACCGCCCGTCAGTCCAATTTAATAATAAGCGGTACAGAGAAGAACGTTAATAGAGCTGCTGAAGTTATCAACAGGATGCAAAAGCACCTGCTTAAGCACCGTTCGCTGACCGTTTCAGATGTGAGTGCTCTTATCAGCAAAAACGGTTCATCACGGGCTGCCGAACCCGGCCAGGCAATCGCCGTCTATTCGCACAAGAAGCTTGTCGAACCCTCAACTAAGGGACAGCTTAAATACATTGAAACAATGTTGGCTAAGGATGTCACATTTTGCACAGGCCCGGCAGGAACCGGCAAAACGTACCTCGCCGTCGCAATTGCTGTCTCCATGCTAAAGAAAAAACAAATCAGGCGAATCGTCCTGGTGAGACCTGCAGTCGAAGCCGGTGAAAAAATCGGCTTTCTGCCTGGAGATATGCAGGCAAAAGTAAATCCTTATCTCCGTCCACTTTTTGATGCTCTTGAAGACATGATGGAGTTCGCCCAGATGAAAAAGTTCATTGAACTGGATATTATTGAGATCATCCCGCTTGCGTTTATGCGAGGCCGAACATTAAACGAAGCGGCCATTATTTGTGATGAAGCCCAGAACACCTCGGCTTTGCAGATGCTGATGGTCTTGACAAGATTGGGGCACGGCTCCAAGATGATAATAACGGGCGATACAACACAAATTGACCTCGATGCCAGCCAGAAAAGTGGAATGGTCGAAGCAATGAAAATACTCAGACGAATCAAGGGCATCGGAATTGTGGAATTGACCCAGAAGGATATTGTCCGACATCGACTGGTCCAGAACATCGTGCGAGCGTACAAAAAAAGTAAGAAGACAAATAAAGGGTGATCAGGGGCCAGGGTTCAGGGATCAGCAGACTCGTCGCCCTGTTCCGCCAGAGCGCTTCGCGGCGGCGAGATGACTTCTCTGATCCCCGATCCCTGATCCCCGAAAGGCTTTTATGGGATTGTTCAAGAAAACTGGTCCTCGCCGAACGCAAGTCCGCAAGCGTATATTTATTGAGCGTCCCTGGCAGCTAAGCCAGCTACTAAACACCGATATTCTCACATCGGTCCTGCTGTGGTTACTTTTCGTCATACTGTGCATTGGTATCCTTTCGTTTGAACTCATCCGGCAAATGCGTTACTCTGTTCTGTTTCCACTCAGTGCAATAGTAGTGCTCATTTCCGTTGCCGCTGGCCTGTATATCTATCACTATCAAGGCCGAATCATAAGAAATCACGCGAGGGCTGCTGTGCTGGTCGGCTTGTTCTTGTTGTTATTGGGAGCGACCAAGCTCGGTGCCGTATCGACTAAGCACACCGCTTGGGCTACCAGTTGGGCTACCGCAACCGCCACGGTTGCAGCAATAATCTTGACAATCGCTTACGACCAGCGATTTGCTATAGGCATGGGCGTATCCTATTGCCTCTTGGCGTGTTTAGCCGCAGGAGATGTTTCAAGCGATAAATACCAGCTTGTCGATATCGATCTGCTTTTAACGATGCTCGCGGCAGTAGCAACTTGCTGCTTCAGTTTGAAAGAAATTCGCACAAGAATGAAACTGCTTGAAGTTAGTACACTAACTGCTGCGATAGTATTTGCGACAGCAACATCTGTTGCTGCCTTTGATCTACTTGGCCGGTCACCCCAGACCTCTGAAGTTCTTACCGCTGCAGCAGGCCATGCAGGTGCTGCCTTTATCGTAGGCCTACTCATTCAGAGTTTGCTGCCGGTTATCGAAAAAGTCTTTCGAATAGCAACGAGTATGACTTTGCTGGACTATAGTGATGCGAATCAGCCGCTCTTGAAAAGGCTGGCGATGGAAGCACCAGGTACGTTTAGCCACAGTTTGCTCATCGGCTCAATCGCCGAGGCCGCAGCTGAGGCAATAGGCTGTAACGGCCTTTTGTGCAGGGTTGGGGCATACTACCACGACATTGGAAAAATCAACAAGCCAAAATACTTTATTGAAAATGAAATGGGCTCTGCCAGCCGGCACAAGGAACTCTCACCAGCTATGAGCCAACTAATTATCGTAGGCCACGTCAAAGACGGAATAGAAATGGCCAAGGAATATGGTTTGCCTGCTGTGCTACGTCAGTTTATAGAGACGCACCACGGCACAACGTTGGTGGAACCTTTCTACAATGAGGCCAGAAAGAAGCACGAAGCCCCCGCTACAGGCTCGTCTACACGAAAGCCCAAAGAAGCCCCACCGTCCGAGAATGAATTTAGGTACCCGGGACCGAGACCACGAACAAAGGAAGCTGCCATTGTAATGCTGGCGGACGCGATCGAAGGTGCCGTTAGATCCCTGTCTGAAGTAACACCAGCTAAAGTAGAGGTAGTCGTACATAATATGGCGATGAAACGTCTTCAGGACGGCCAATTCGATGAGTGTGACCTGTCACTGCGCGAACTTAGCCAAATAGAGATAAGCATGTCTAAAACACTCGCTGCGCATCATCATGGCAGAATCGCATATCCAACCGCACCAGATGTCCCCGAAGACGCTCAGACACAACCTCAACAGGCCTGAAAGCAAGAAGCGAAGTCGACAAAGAATGATAACCGTTCAAATCTCAAAAAATTTCCGGAGCATCGATGCTAACTTATCCAGGGTTAAAAGACTAATCCGAGATATTTGCGTGCGTTTCGAATTGGCCAACGCGATTATCAATATTGCAATAGTTGACGATGAGCAAATCCTGCAACTAAACAAACAATTCCTGAACCGCAATTGTGCTACCGATTGCCTGAGTTTCGACCTGACAGACGGATACGAGCCGGATTCCTGCAGGCTCCTTGACCTTGTTATAAGCGGTGAAACGGCTGTCCGGCAGGCCGCATTACGAGGCCATTCAACTGAAGCTGAACTGGCGCTTTACATTACACACGGCCTGCTGCACAACCTTGGATTCGATGATTCAACACCTGAAAAGGCTAAGAAAATGCATGATACTGAAGACGAAATTTTACAGCAATTTGGCTATGACTTAGTATATAATAACAACGAAAGCCAATGACCATGCTATCGTTGCATGCGGTTACTCCTTGGGCTGAACTTAGTTAAGAGGGTTACTGAAACGTGAACTACATCGGCTGGATGGTGTTGCTGATTTGCCTGTCGGTTGTAGCGACACTGTTCTTCTCTATCAACAGTATAACTCTGCGCATATTCTCGCGTGCAAAGCTGCAGGAAGCATTTAAAAGAACAAATAAACAAAATGGCAGCGAAGATATCACCGACCAGATAGTAGCCAATGTTGAAGAGCTGATTCTGTCATCCTCATTGTATCGAATCGTCTTCAACATGTTTACATTGCTGCTACTGGTCGCCGCCTTTACGCCACCTGATTCGACCGAGTTGACCATTAGTAAATATCTGCTTGTGTTCATTGTGGCAGCGGCAATATTTTCCATCTTTGGCTTGGCAATCCCCCATGCCTGGGCCAAGTATGCAGGTGAAAAAGTCCTATGCCGATCGTACAGACTATTGCTGTTATCAACAATTGTAGTTTCGCCCATCCTTTACACCCTCAAGTTATACGATGGCTTTGTACGTCGCCTTGCCGGTATCGCGGAGACAACGCCTGAAGAACAACAGGAAGAAAAACAAGAAGAATTCCTGACTGATCTTGAGCAGCATAGAATGGAAGGCACAGTTGACGAAGAAGAGCAGCAGATGATAGAAAATGTCCTGGAACTAAGCGACAGCACTGCTGATGAAATTATGACCCCTCGCACCGATATCATTGCAATTGAGGTGAACTCTGATCTGCAAACGGTCCTGGAAACTATTACCAACGCTGGCCATACACGCGTTCCAGTTTACGAAAGCAACATAGACAATATAGTCGGCCTTATCTATGCCAAGGACCTGCTGACCGAAATTGGCAAGAACCCGGCAGATTTCAAGCTTCGTGACAAAATGAGACACGCCTACTTCGTGCCCGAGACAAAACCGCTGAGAGCTTTATTGCACGAGTTTCAAAACCAAAAATTGCATATCGCCGTGGTGCTGGATGAGTACGGTGGGACCGCCGGTATCGTTACCCTTGAGGATATCCTCGAAGAGCTCGTCGGCGAAATAACAGATGAGTACGAGGAAACACCCACCGAGCCAATAAGGCAAATCGATCAAAACACTATCGAAGTCGACGCCAGAACCTATGTTGACGATCTCAATGACAAGTTTGAGCTGAACCTGCCGGAAGACGAAGATTACGATACTGTCGGAGGTTTTGTTTTCTCACGCCTGGGGTACATCCCAAAAACCGGCGAAAATTTCGACTACGAAGACCTGAAATTCACCATCGCTTCCGCCGAGGCCAGGAGAATAATACGCATCAGAATCCAGAAGGTCACACAGCAGTAACTATGTTAACCAAGGACCTGGCCATCTGTATACGCACCATCGACTATTCTGAAACATCTCAGATCGTAACGTTGTTCACCAGAAAAACCGGCAAACTCAGCGCCATCGCCAAAGGCTCTAAACGTCCGAAGTCTGCGTTTGAAGGACCGATTGAAATACTCTGCTTTGGTGAAATCGTCTTTTCCGATTCGAACAAAGAGAAACTCGCCACATTGACTGAATTTCAGCAGCAAACATTTAGACACCTTGCTGAGGATCTTGTCAGCTTGAACTATTGTCTTTTTGCTGCGGAACTGCTGGACAAGCTCATAAGTGAATACGATCCTCATCAGGAGCTATTTGATCGTTTCTTGAGCTTGCTGAAAAATATTAACGAGCTGCAAGCAGCAAGAAACGATCATCGAAAATCTTTGGTTTTGCTAATAAGATTTGAGTTGGGCTTGCTCAGAGAAATCGGACTGCTGCCTGTGTTTGATGCCTGTGTAAACTGCAAAAATGCTGTTTCCAGTAATTGGCCACAAGGCTATTTTAGTAACTCCGCACCCGGCTTGATTTGCAGAGACTGCGAAGCGAGTTTTCCTGACCGCACCCGCCTATCGTCGAGCGAAACCTTGAATTGCCTTTCCGATTTGAAACGACTTGCCGGAGCAAGCGAGAAAATTCTTAACGAAATTGAAAAGATATTGGTGTCCTATCTCACATACATACTAGGCCGACCACCCAGAATGGCCAAATATATTCTCCAAGCATGAATCAGCTTTTGCTGTTTTTGAAGTAGTATAAAGCATTTTTTTCATACATTTGTTTCTGACCATCCTGAGTACGGTCGTAGTCCCATCATAGTAGACCTTAAGGATTGCTGGCATGTATCGCGTCATTTATTCCAATTCCATGCTATTTCGAGTATAACATACGCACAATCGTCAGTTGTTCTCAACTGCAAATAGTTTTTTTCCGATAAATATAATACTACCGGCCCCTTTGAGACAAGAGCCTAACAAATGATAGATTCGAGTATGCTGCCAGAACGGATTTCACATATAAATATCGAAGGCAGAGACGTTTATCTCGTAGGTACGGCCCATCTGTCAAAAGAAAGTGTCGATGATGTCCGAAGCACCATCGAAACAGTGTCCCCCGATACAATCTGTGTTGAGCTTTGCAAGTCACGCCATAAGGCGCTTACCCAGAAAGACAACTGGGAGAAAACCAACATTTTCAAGATCATCAGAGAAAAGAAAGCCACTTTCCTTTTAGCCCAGCTAATTATGAGCTCTTTTTATAGACGCCTGGGCGAAAAACTCGGTATCCAGCCGGGGGCCGAAATGCTCGAAGCGATAAAACTTGCCGATGCGACAGATACTCAACTCGTTCTCGCTGACCGTGACGTCGAAATCACGCTGAAGCGTGTCTGGGGCTACCTGAGCTTTTGGAATAAGCTCAAGCTGATGATTCACCTTACTGTTTCAATCTTCTCAAAAGAAGAAATTGACACAAACACTGTTGAAACGCTAAAGGAAAAAGATCAGCTCGAAAGCGTGCTGACCGAATTTACGAAAAAGTTTCCTGAGATCAAAAAACGCCTCATAGACGAACGAGATGTCTACCTTGCTCAGAAGATCCGAACTTCGCCGGGTCGATCAATTGTCGCGGTAGTCGGTGCGGGCCATGTTAATGGAATAAAAAAACACATTGACAAAGACGAACCACTCGACGAATTGGTGCGAATACCACCCAAGTCTATTTGGCCGACCATTATCAAATGGGCTGTTCCAGCAGCAATTATAGCCGTGATTACATACGGTTTTTTCAAGGAAGGGGCGGCTCATTCAGTCGAAAATATCTACATCTGGATACTTGTAAACGGCATCCTCTCCGCCGCCGGCGCGGCCGCGGCTCTGGCGCATCCTCTGACTATTCTCTCAGCGTTTCTTGGCGCACCGCTGACCAGTCTTAACCCGACTATAGCGGCAGGCTGGGTAGCAGGGATTGTTCAGGCCTGGATAAAAAAACCGACAGTAACTGACTTCGAGAACCTGCCTAACGCGATATCCACCTTCAAGGGCTTTTGGACGAATCCCGTTACCAAGATACTGTTGATAGTTGCTCTCGCTAACCTTGGTAGTGTTTTTGGTACTTACATCGCGGGTATCTGGATTACAGCACGTTCAGTTTGAGTAAAAATGTCGCCCCACTCGAAAGCTATAGCCCTGGATTACCCAGGTAGCCCGTGGCAAATGGACTGTGATTTGATTAGTATAGAGCCTATGGAGACCACTCAAACCATTTTTCGACTGTATCAAACGGGAAAACCTAATAGTCCAAAGAAGAAAAATTGCTGCTCAAGCCGCTTCACCCCAAGGCGCGTTTTAAGAGCCTCCTGAGCAGAAACCGGCAGAACGGAATCAATTGAAGGAGCGCAGCGGATTTACCAGTCCGAGTTAATGCGGTTGATCGGTGTTATCCATATCTTTTAGAAAATCTGGTATATAAGCTGGCTTCAAGTGAAAAATATTTTGCACGTATCCTTCCTTAATACCTTTTTGAGCAGCCATGTAAAATTGATTAATCTCAACTGGATATTTGTGTTCTTCAAGCTGCTTTCGGGCGAATTGAGCCGTCGGGCACACTTCACGTTTGTAGGTAGAAAAAAGCCCTCCTGATTGGCAAAATAGAGAAAACAACAATACTATTTTGCTATGGAGGGCACAATTATGGATAACAAAATTATCGACGAATTGGAAGCAACTTATTCAGAAGAATTAACCCTTGTGGCAGGCGACCTCGGGGCCTTGGAGGAGGCTGTGAAAGATAAAATGCAGCAATTAGGGCAGGGATTATTACAACGGTTAGTTAACCGAGGTGCCAATGGTTATAAGGGCAGCTCAATGGCGTGTAAATGCGGTGGCTCGATGAAATTTGTCCAGCATAGAAACAAAGACACACACTTTATTTGGCTGGGTAACAATTAAGAGAGCCTACTATCATTGTTCCAACTGTGGTGAAAGTCTGTTTCCATACGATGTTGCCAGTGGCCTTGGCTCCGGGCAGGTCAGCCCTGGTCTTGCAAAGGCCTGCTGCTTGTTGGCAGTTGATGACAGTTTCGAGCAGTCATCCCACAAGATTGAAGCTATCACAGGCCAAAAAGTTTCTGACAATACTATTGAGTGGGTGGTTTGTCAGGTCGGTTCAGTGGCGCAACAGCAGCAGAATCGGCGGCTGCAAAGATTTTTCGATGATAAACAAATCCCTGAATCTCAGAGCAAGCCCCAAAGATTATATGTGGCCACAGATGGCACTACGGTGCACGAAACTGATGGTTGGCACGAATGCAAGGTAGGGACAATTTACTTTGAAGATGAGCGTAAGAGAAGAAAAAGCTGTTATGTTGGTCGGTTTGATCACTCAGAAAATTTTGGCTGGCATGTTTGGTTGGCAGCCTGTAGGTGTGGTTTTCGTCAAGCCCGGGAGGTGATTTATCTTGGTGATGGTGCCCCTTGGATTCGCACTGAGCATCATCGACATTTTGGCAGAGCGACGTTTATAATAGATTGGTATCATGCCTCGGAATATGTCTGGGATTGTAGCAAAAGGCTGTTTGGTGAAGGTACAGAGGCGACCGAGAAATGGGTAAGAAAGCGGTTAGATTGGCTGTGGGATGACTGAACGAAAAAGTTATTGGATGATTTGAAAGAGCAGCGCAAACAATATCGGGCTGCCAAAAGGGAGGCAATTGATACATTGATTAAGTATATTTCGACTAACGAAGACCAGATGCGTTACGATGTGTTTAGAGCAAATGGCTATGATATAGGTTCCGGTGCGGTGGAAGGAGCCTGTAAGAATGTGGTTGGCAAGCGGCTGAAACAATCAGGAATGATATGGACACGTTTAGGCTCATCATCGGTGCTGGCCTTACGGGTCAGTTGGCTAAATGACGAATGGGAGCAATTATGGCAGAAAAAACCTTTAGCAGCCTGAAAAATCTACCTACAAACGTGAAGTGCACCCTTGAGTTTTGCCGATTTCACTAGTTAACTAAACCGAATGTGGAATTGTAGTTAGATTAAGCTATGCTTCTGTGTTAGAAATGAGAACACGCGTTTACCCGTACCTATGGCCGCTGTGAATGTCGTTGGAATCCAGGCCAAAAACCCGTTTCTACTCAGTTTATGCATAGATGCGTATATGCGCTAAGTTTGCACCACGCGTTTTCAAATCCAATCATCTACGGAAAGTCAATCCGGCGTAGAATGTTATGCCCGGGCCATAGGGGAAAGAGTTCGGTGAGCCGGCGTAGGCGAGTGTCGGCACGTAAATCTTTTCGTTAAAGAGGTTCTCTACCCGGAACGTAAAAGTGGACTGCCCTTTGTTCAGCCCTGTCCATTTCGACAGGTCAAGGTCTAAGTTCATATTAACTATGTTTATTGCTTTAGGTTCCGGATTGACCACAAGAGTAACGCCGGGGATGTTAATGCGGGGCGGCGTTCCGAAGTAACTGTAGAAGATCGACGCACTACCCCAGTCCCAGGTGTAGGCTGTGCCCAGCTTAGCCATGTTTTCCGGTACTACACTGGGATTGAGGCCAGCGTCAGCTTCGTTCTCCTGGTGCATGAACGAACCGATGATATGCCAGTGTGGACTCAGGTAACGCTTAACTTCCAACTCAATACCCTCGAACTTATGCTCTCCCCCGTTCATATAAGACATGTCAGGAACGGCAGTTGCATCATAAATAATGAGTTTGTTTATTGTATTATGGAAATATGTAACAGCGGCGTAAGTCTTCTCGTCATTATAAAATAGTTGGACGTCGTAAGTCGTTACCTCCTCGGGCTCAAGGTCCTCGTTGCCCATAAGAATCCCCGGGTCATAGAGGTCGGTTTCCACTGTGGTCGGAGCCCTAAAGGCCTCGCCTCGAAGGAGCTTGACGCCCCATTTGTCAAACGGTGTTATAATTAAACCATATCGGGATATCCAGTCGTCGATGCCATAACTTGATTTGTTCCATTGCGTGCCGGCAATGAGCTTAAGAAACTTATCGAACTTGTAGTCACCCTGAGCATAAAAGCTCTTAGGCTCATGGTTGTATGAGGGGATGGATTGATATTTATCGCTGCCCGGGTCGTAGTTCGAGCGATACTCCTGCAGGTACCCCATGACGAAATTCATGTTGTCCGTAGGATTGGCGAAAAGGGTCGCCTCGCCAAGTAAATCCGATGTGTTGTTCCCGATAATCTCCGGCTTAAAGCTGGTCAGGCCGTTTTCCTGAAGATTGTAGGTGGCGTTCAATTCCAAGGTTACTCGCTCGTGCATGGGAATTCGATATCCAGCGTTTAAGAAAAGCTTTTTATTGCTGAATGATTTATGTGGATTGGACCATAAAGGCACGACTCCCATTGAGAACGCATCATAATCTGACCAGAAGGTGTCAAAAGTGAAGTTTCCGTAATTCAGATGCGCAACCGCCGAGTAGCTTTTGTATTGTTTGTTATCCTCGTCATAGACACCCGATGCATCAGTCATCCGGTAAGGGTATCCCTGCTGGCCGGCAACGCGAACAGCGGTGATATACCCGAGTTTACCGGCCCTTCCTCCAGCCGTAACATCCGTTTCATAGTATCCATAACTGCCTCCCGTGCCGGAGACCGTGAGTTCACTTTTCTCCGGAATCGGCTGGGTTTTTAAATTAACAACACCTGTAAAGGCGTTTGATCCGTAGAGAACAGAACCGGGTCCGCGAATGAGTTCCACACTCTCCAGAACTGAGAGCGGATACGTCATATACATATTAACATTGAGACCTTGGCCGCTTTCCCGGATGGGCCGACCGTTAAAAAGGATCAGGGTGTGTGAATCCGTAACCATCGCCATATCACCCCGAAAGCCCGCTACATTATCGGTATAAGGGAAGACGTCTCGCGTATAGACGCTGGGTTGGCGTTGCAGTAGTTGATGTAGATTCCTGTCTCCATAGACCTCGGACTCCTCCCGGGGAACGATGACGACTACACCCGGTGCCTCGATTAGCGACTCGGCCTTCTTCGAGGCCACGTAGATTTCGACATCAAGGAGCTCCTCGATGTCCATTTCAAATAAGTCTTCTCCCGCTGGCACAGCATCCTGGGCTAAAAGCGACGACTGGATTGTCAAAATAAGGCCCAAGGTTACTAACCGGACGTAGAGATGAGTTTGCCTATGTAGGTTCAACTTCATTTGAGCACTTCTAATAACTCAATGTTTTGCCTTATTTATACTCACTTTTAGCACTACAAAACGACTTTTTGACAAAGTATGACGGAGTCCCGCTTTTTTTGTTATCGGTTAGAGAACGCCCGGACTTAAGAAAAGGCAACGTTTTTTGATTTCTTCGGTAAAATATGGCTCCTTAGGCATTTAGCAAGTTTCAGGCAATTGCTTCAATGAATTCTTTCGTCGCTATTCATACGCGCGACATACTTTACACCGTTTTGCTGTGTTTATACACGGCACCGATGTTGTTAACTTGAGAGTACGAGGTTACATTTGGATGCAGACGGTTGGCAAATAGCTGAGTTCGCCGATTCATATCTGACTGGCGTTTTACGCCAGCTCTTTTCCCCCACGAGCCAAAATAAAAATGCTACTTATAGTCTCGTAGACGCCCCGCATTCTGTGATCAATAATTACTCCGAGGAACAACAACATCGCAGTTTTTGAAGGAATTACTCATGAGAAATATCCTTGAACGGATTGGCTTAAATATAACGATAATCCGCGAACAACGCAGTCTAACCCAAGAACAGCTCGCTGCCTTAGCCGGTCTCCATAGGGCTTATGTTGGACAAGTCGAACGTGGAGAAAAAAACATCGGCCTGAGAAACCTTCAAAAAATCGCAGACGCTCTTTGCGTTAATGTCAAAGATTTGCTCACTTTTTCTTCTATTGATGCCGACTCTCCTTTCGAGTAGACTAACCATTGGAAGTTAGTTAACCTTATAAGGGAGAGTACACCTATGAAACAGTACGAAGCTGTCATAAAAGTAATGGAGCAAAATGGAGGATATGCAACACTGGGTCATCTATACGAGAACGCTCTAAAAGTAACCGGCCCAGAATGGAAAACTAAAACACCATTTGCCAGCATACGACGCATCGTCCAAGATGATAGGTTCTTCTTCAAAATTAAACCAGGCCTATGGGCATTGAAGTCTTGGCAAGACAGGCTCCCTCACGAAATGAAACCTTCGGCGAAGGAGACTCCAGCACGTTTGGAGTTCTCACACTCTTATTATCAAGGACTGGTAATACAGATAGGCAATATGAAGAACTTTTGCACATTCGTACCTCACCAGGATAGAAACAAAGCCTTTCTCAGCAAAGACACACTTGGCAGATTGGCTTCACTCCAAGATATGTATAGCTTCTCCTATCCCCATATAGTCAAATGCGCAAAAACCGTAGATGTAGTATGGTTCAACACAAGGAGGATGCCTACACGGCTTTTAGAAGTTGAACACACAACCGATATGAAAAATTCCCTCGTCAAGTTTGTGGAGTTGCAGGACTTCCGAACCGACATGGTCATTGTCTCAGATCAAATGCGCAAACGACAATTCAACAAAACACTCTCGTTAAGTGCATTCGACCCTATAAGAAAAGACGTCCGTTTCCTGAGCTACCAGCAGGTTTCTGACTGGCACGCTCATCTTTTTAAACTCAGAACCATCGGTCTGCCAATCTCTATGCTTTAAATGACTCTGACATGCCTGAATATATTCGCTCCACTACACATAGCACCACAAAAGCAGGGCATTTTGCAGAAACAAGCCCTTTCAGATCAAAAAATTACAATTTTCTAAGATTGCTACCTATAGGTAGTCGACACCACACAATCTCACCATACGATCCTGACAAAAAATCCAATCTGCCCTCAGACTATTCTGTAGGGCGTGCGAGTCAGGACAGGTGCCGAACTACCCAGAACCAACGTTATTCTCTGATACATTTGAGATTCCTCGCCTCGATCTCGAAACTACTACCGTCTGGTCATTTCCGCAGCGTGGTAATTGGGCGACACATAATGCCGGTTATCGTGGAAACTTCGCTCCGCAGATTGCGCGAAATATAATCGAGATGTACAGCGAAAAAGGCAATCTTGTCCTCGACCCTATGGTAGGAGCGGGCACAACACTTATCGAGGCAAAACTTCTGGCAAGAAATGCTATCGGCCTTGATATAAATCCTAAAGCTATCGAACTAACGAAAACCGCCCTGCGGTTCAAGCACCATCCGACTTCTGACCAGCAGGTCATATTAGGTGATGCACGCGACCTGTCCTTTATCAAGGATAGCTCAATCGACCTGGTGCTAACCCACCCACCATATATGAACATCATAAGGTATTCCGACCAGAAAATTGCTGGCGATCTATCGAATATCAGCAGTTTGCCTAAATTCTGTGATGAGATCGAAAAAATCGCTAAAGAACTTTTCCGTGTCCTGAAGCCTGATAAATACTGCGCAATTCTTATCGGTGATACTCGAAAGGCGAAACATTTTGTTCCACTCGCTTTTCATGTAATGCAGCGATTCCTTCAAGTCGACTTCATACTAAAAGAAGATATAATCAAGGTCCAGCATCATTGCAAACTTACCGGCCGTTGGCGAGCTAAAGCCAAAAGCGATAAGTTCTACCTGATTATGCACGAGCACCTTTTTGTCTTTCGAAAACCAGCCGCTGGTGAAAAACTCTCCCGCGTCAAATACAGTACAGCTTTTTATACGCCTCTGGCGTATTGAAATGATTATTGATTATTGGTGAATACAGAGGGCGTTCTGTTTTTGGCCTGTGTAGCGGGCACTTTTTACATTTTGATATGAAGATTTGATTTTTACGTTTTGACTTTTAACAGTTTTCTCTTCTGTCTTCTACCTCCTGTCAGGCACAAATCTGTGGACAAAGGAACAGCCTATCTGTAATCTAAGCAGAACAAATCTGTCGGATAATGAAAACGGCGTATGACGCAAAACAACAATCAAACCACAGGCCTTTCAATTCGGACGGCACCTGCAGGTTTGGCTATTCTGGCACTTGTTGGGCCTTCGATTGTCTGGGCTGCCGAGTATATCGGTTCCGGAGAGGTTATCCTGGCCACCCGTACCGGTGCCATCCTCGGGACAACGGTGCTCTGGGCTCTGGTATCGGGCGTCTTTCTGAAGTTCTGGATAGGTATGAGCGGTGCCCGATACACGGTCTGTACAGGCGAAGGTATGATCGATATGTTCGAGCGCATCCCGGGCCCACGGCACTGGGCTGTCTGGATAGTTCTGATCGCGCAGTTTATAAGCGGCACGCTGGCTATCGGCTCTCTCGCTACTGCAGCCGGCGTATTTGTAAGTAGTCTCGTCCCCGATACCATCATCCCCAAAGCTCTGGCGTCAATATTTCCTGCGCTATGCGGCTGGCTCGTGACGTTTGTCGCGGTAGGTATAGTGTGGTCCGGCGTCTTCAACACCCTGAAAATCGTAATGAGCATCCTTGTCCTGATCGTTATCTTTGGGGTCATCTACGTCGCTGTTCACGTCATGCCCGGCTTGACGGAACTTCTCCGGAGCTTTAGTCTTCGCGTTCCTGCGGTTCCGGACTGGGCGCTTTCCATCGAAGGCGTCAAACCCAATCCCTGGAAGGAGATACTGCCGCTTCTGGGCTGGAGCGCAGGCGGCTTTGCCAGCCAGGTCTGGTATACGTACTGGGTGCTTGGTGCCGGCTATGGCGCCGCTGCTGGGAGGGGCTATGGCAGAGCGGCGGATATATCCACACTCAGGCGTATGACACGTGACACCGCCCAAAAAATAAAGGGCTGGTGTCGTGTGCTGTACGTCGACGCAACACTGGCTATGGTCGTAGGAATCATTGTCACGGCTGCATTTCTTATCGCAGGTGCGGGCGTTCTCCGCCCTAATCAGATTGCCCCCCAGGGACCACAGGTCGCCATTGAGCTTTCACAGCTCTTCGCGTCAAGATGGGGTTCAATAGGCGGATTCCTTTTTATGCTGGCTGGGGCTGCTGCCCTTATCTCCACGCAGGTTGGTCAGCTTGCCGGCTGGCCACGCCTGCTCGCGGACTCCTTTAGGATTTGCATTCCGGGCTTCGACCGAAAGTTTGCCTGGAGGACACAGTTCAGATTATTCCTGCTGTTCTTTTTATGCACAAATATAATTATCGTCTTTGCCTTCAAACAAAGACCCGTGTTTCTTGTACAGTTCTCTGCTATTCTGGATGGGCTGCTGTTGACACCTTTACAGGCAATATGGGTCGCAATTGGTCTTTTTCTTGTTATGCCGAAGTTACTTTCAAAAGAAGCTCGGCAGGTGCTGAGGCCAAATTGGATTTTTGCCGCAGGACTTATTCTGGCATTTTTGGTGTTCGGTTATTTCTGCATCTTCCAGATTCCCTCGGTGCTGAGTCGCTTTTAATGGAGCAGTTTAATTGAAGGCCTTAGTTTACATCGAACCATTACGAGTTGAATATACGGATGTACCCGCTCCAACTATTAGCGACGATGATGTTCTCGTCCGGATCAAGGCTTGTGGAATATGTGGTTCCGATGTCCAAGGTTATACCGGAAAAACCGGCAGAAGAATCCCGCCTCTGATTATGGGCCACGAAGCATCCGGCATCGTCGAAAGCCTCGGTAAAAACGTCAAAGATTTCAAACCAGGTGAGAGAGTCTGCTTCGACTCAACCGTCTACTGCAACAAATGCGATCCCTGCAAGAGGGGCCTCTACAATCGCTGCGAAAAACGACAGGTCCTCGGTGTCTCCACCGCCGATTTCAAAAGACATGGCGCATTCGCCGAGTACATCGCTGTGCCATGGTGGATCGTCTCAAAAATCCCCGACCATCTTTCTTTTACCCATGCAGCTCTTCTGGAACCTGTCTCAATAGCCATGCACGCTGCCAACAGAGCACCCATATCCGGCAGTGACACCCTCGTCGTCATTGGGGCCGGGACAATCGGCCTTTTAATCCTGCAGGCAGCTAAGCTAAAAGGCTCTCAAAAGGTCATCGTCTCCGACATAAACGAATTCCGCCGTGACACTGCAATAAAACTCAACGCGGATATCGTCCTGAACCCAACAACGTCCAATTTAAAAGAGGCCGTCTTTAGTGAAACTGAAAGCAAGGGCGCCGATGTCACTTTTGAAGCCGTCGGCTACGCAAACACCTTTGCCGATGCAATCTCCGTAACAAAAACTGGCGGCCATCTCGTTGCCGTCGGGAACCTGCAAAAAATGGTTGAATTTGACTTGCAAGAGCTTGTCGCCAGAGAGCTCACCTTCACCGGCTCTTACGCTAGCGCCGGTGAATTCCGTGACTGCATCGACCTCGTCGCCTCCGGCAAAATAAATGTCGAACCACTAATCAGTGACGTCCTGCCTCTTAAAGATGGCCCCAGCGCCTTCGACCGACTGCTAAAAGCCGAGGAAAATCTACTCAAAATTGTCCTTCAGCCATAGAATCTGGATATCTAACTATGCAAGAGCTTTTCGACCTTACCGGCAAAGTCGCAATTATTACCGGAACCAGCCGAGGCATCGGCCAATACTTCGCCCGCGCCCTCGCAAAAGCCGGAGCGGACCTGATCATCACAAGCCGTGATATTTCGAGACTTGATAATTTCAAAGAAGAAATAGAGTCACTCGGTCGAAAAGCACTACCTGTCAAGCTCGATGTTCTCTTGCAAAGTGACATCGAAAAAATGGTCAGAACTGCGATCAGCGAATATGGCAAAATTGACATTTTAGTCAACAACGCCGGCCTGAATATCCGGGCACCTGGTACTGAATTGAACCGGCAGGATTGGGACACTGTTCTTGACATAAACCTAAAGGGCAGCTTCTTCTGTGCTCAGGCTGTTGCAAGAGAAATGATAAAGAGAAACTATGGCCGAATCATTAACATTGGCTCCTGCACGTGTGTCTTCGGCATGGAAGGCATCGCCCCTTACACCGCAAGCCGAGGTGGAATCCTCGCCCTCACTCGCAGCCTTGCTGTAGAATGGGGCAAGTTCAGCATCACTGTAAATGTCCTCGCACCGGGCTGGTTCAAGACGGCACAAAATGCGGTTCTTTACGAAAATAAAAAGTGGGTTGATTATATAACAGACCGCATCCCGCTGAACCGGCCAGGCCAGCCAAACGACCTCGATGGCGCCGTTGTGTTCTTAGCTTCAGATGCGTCTGCTTACATCACTGGCCAGATAATCCTCGTCGATGGCGGCTTCACTACAGGATCAACAAAAGCGATCATTACAAACGATTGAAATTTGTCTTTCATAAAATCGCTCATTGACTGGTTAATCTTCTATTAAGGAACCGCCATTAGTTACTGTCAGGTACTGCGTATCGTCGGCAAACTTCATTACTCCTTCATACGAAGCTGGAATAAGTAGACAATCTCCCGCTTTGAACTCAGCGCTACCTTCTTTTGCGCTTGAAATCGCTCCATAGCCGGATATAAAAATCAGCGTTTTCATTTTGCCCGGAGATAACAACACCTCCCCACCCCTAACTTGATGGCCCTTATCCACCTTAAAGTATTCGCAGTCCACCAGCCGACCAACCGTCGTCACCGGCAGGTCCTCACCACTAATGTCGAAATGTATGCTTTGTAGCGCCTCTTCGATATGCAGCGGCCTGGGTTTGCCTGTGTCATCGACTCTATTGAAGTCAAAGACCCTGTATGTCGTATCTGAGGGGGTCTGTATTTCCGCTATCAATAGACCCGCGCCAATACTGTGAGCTGTACCAGCCGGCAGAAAATGGCACTGGCCAGCCTCTACGGGTACCCTCGTCAAAAGTTCAGCAACTGTGCCATCTTTGATTGCCTGCGCAAACTGCTCACGAGTTACACCTTTGTTCAATCCCTTGTAGATTACCGCGCCCGGCTTAGCATCTATGATGTACCAGCACTCTGTTTTCGGTTCTCCTTTTCCCATAAGCTTACACGCCTGAGAATCCGGATGCACCTGGACACTCAATATATCCTGAGCGTCGAGAAACTTAATCAGTAAAGGAAAAGGCAATTTAAAGTCTTCGTTACCGGTAATGTCTTCAGGATATTTCCGGATTACATCTGCAAGAGTCCTTCCAGCCAAATCGCCATTTTCTATAACAGACTTATCGTCCGGCAGATCAGCCAGCTCCCAGCTCTCGCCGATTTTCTCCCCTGAAGGTATATCCTTGCCAAATACCTGCCGCAGCTTTTGTCCGCCCCAGATGCGCTGTTTGTATATGGGCCAAAACCTAAAAGGGTAAATATGCATGCGCATATATTAGCTTGGCAATATGATTTGTCTATAGGCTATTATAGCTAAAAATTTGGATTGATGGACGTAGTGTAAGTGCTGTATATAGTTGTGTTTAGATATGCCTTTGGTTTCTCGGAGAGTCTCAAGTTGAAAAAAATTGTTTTTTCCTTGATCGGGATGATAAGCTTGTCTATAATATCTATAGACAAGATTCATAAGGAATTCAAATATGAAATTGACCACAAAAAGTGAATACTCAATTTTGGCTCTGATATACATCGCTCGCCATCAAAACAAGGGCTTTATAAAGATCGAAGAGATTTGCTCACATTGTGACATCTCCAAGAAATATTTGGAGCTGCTGTTCACAATATTGAAGCAGAATAGATACTTAAAAACCAGAAGAGGTAGTGCTGGGGGATATTCTTTGGCAAGGCCAGCCTCACAAATAACCGTGGCTGAAATTATAAGATTGATGGATGGCGCCTTAGCACCTACCGAGTCGGTCAGCAGATATTTTTATTCGGATACACCTCTGACAAAGGAAAAGAAAGTAATGAAGGTTTTCACGGAAGTAAGAGACTATGTGGCCCATAGATTGGAGTCTTTGAAGCTTTCTGACCTGGTTTAACGTGTTCGCTGAAACGAAAATAGAAATGGGGGTTCTCAGAACCTTATCCAATGAGAGATTTCGAAGCATCGACTGTAACTTTCATAAATTAACTTTCTAAAAACAGGAGAAGAATCATGTTAGAGATGTGGCAAATGTTTACTATACCTGTCATCGCTTTCTTCTGCGAGTACATGGACTCCACCCTCGGCATGGGCTATGGGACAACGTTGACACCGGTATTAATGATTGCCGGCTTTAGGCCAATGCAGATTGTTCCAGTGGTCTTGCTGTCGGAATTAATCTCTGGACTCTCGGCTGCTTTTTTTCACCACCGGGAGGGAAATGTCGATCTTAAACCCAAGACAGCAGACATATTCAAGATCAAAAATATCCTTAACCCACTGGGTTACATTAACGATTTCAAGAGAACTGTGCCGTTACACTTAAAGGTAGCCTTGCTTTTGGGCGTTTGCAGCGTCATCGGGACTATCTGTGCCGTTTTTGTCGCGGTAAATATCCCCAAATTTTATCTCAAGCTCTACATCGGCATCCTCGTCCTGAGTATGGGCCTGATCATAATCATCTGTCGTAACAAAAAATTCAAATTCTCTTGGAAGAAGATTACTTTTCTGGGCATAATTGCATCTTTTAACAAAGGAATGAGTGGCGGAGGTTATGGGCCCGTTGTGACTGGTGGTCAAGTTCTATCAGGCGTAGAAGGTAAAAGCGCAGTTGGTATCACCTCATTGGCCGAAGGCCTGACCTGTCTGGTTGGTGTAATCACATATATCTTGGTCTCAAAAGACCCTCTCGATTGGAAGTTGGCTCCATGGATTATTGTTGGTGCAGTGCTTTCAGTACCGCTTTCTGCAAAAAGTGTGAAATTAGTTAGCGAGAAAAGACTAAAGTTAGCTATAGCTATTGTAACAATAATCTTAGGGACATTCACAATTGTAAAGACGCTCAGATAGTGAATTGTCCAAGAGCCTTCACGCGTGTCGAGCTTGTTTATGGGCTATAAGGAGCAGAATTCATGGCGAAGAAAATTCCTTCAATATTGCTTGTGTTGTCTGGCTTACTTGTCCTGACCCAATTAGCTCAGGCAGAGAGCAATTGGGAGTACTGGACCAGTTATGGGTTTACAGACTCCATTAGCGACAATGTTACTATCAAAGTTGTGCCGGAACTTCGTTATAAAGGAGACTTCAGTGGCCATTACTACACCCACTTTGATATAGGCCTCGATTGGAAGATCAACGACTGGCTTGTTCTGGGTCCATACTACAGGCACGTCGAAGAGAAAAAAGATGACCAGTGGAATGTAGAGTATCGTCCACATTTCAATGTAACACTCAAGGCAAAACTCTTAGGGTTGGCTGTTAGTGATAGGAACAGATTGGAGTACAGAATAAAAGACGATGAGGACTTCTTTAGGTATCGTAACAAACTTACATTGAAACTGCAGAAGGTGACTCCATTCGAAATGCAGCCCTATGTCGCGGAGGAGCCTTTCTATGATTTTAATGCCGACGAGATCAATAAGAACCGTGTCTATGCCGGTTTTGGCTTCACGATTTTCAATAAGCTAAAGGCTGATATCAACTACATACTTGAGAGCCGTAAAAAGGCCAACCATTGGGCAGATGTCAACGTCCTGGCTCTGGTCTTGAAGTACAGCTTTTAATTGGCCAGTAGCATATCTGAACCCTCGGAAAACCAACAAGCCTAGTCCGCCTTGAAACCTAATGTAGCCTGGACCTTACGAAGGCCTGAAAAACCCGCTTTACCCAATGTTTTTTTGTATATCTCTCAACGGAACATCCTAATGGCGGACTGACCAGCGCTCAATTTGCATAAAGATCGGATGAAGGACTATTCAGACCTGCATCCTGCTATCGGACGGACCGCTGCTTCTTTTTGAACGAATACGACAAACTCAAATAATAATTGACACTCTTCGATAAAAGTACTCGTTGACACAACATGCTG
>Ga0315552_1000041_pt1 | contig 76379 bp, 83 predicted proteins | sample SalMarSW160170MG_2_FD_203102 | JGI IMG/M metagenome (GOLD analysis project Ga0315552, IMG submission 203102) | Salt marsh sediment microbial communities from the Plum Island Ecosystem LTER, Massachusetts, United States - Salt Marsh Sediment SW1601-70 ...
ATATCGAGAAGTCCATACGCTCGGCTGTCCGCTCGGGGGCCAAGTACGTGGACTTCCATGCCTGCCTGAACATCTGGCTCGAACTCATGACCTACACCTCCAGGAAGCTCACCATGTCCTTCTGCGATCACGAGGGCCACTTCATCTCGCACATACTCAAGGAGTGCAAGCCCCTCAGGGAGTGGTTTGTCAAGGAACGGCATGATTTCTACTGGAGGGATATACTCTCCACTAAGGAATACACAGAGATTCAGAGTGAAGGGCAAATAAACTTTGAGAACTGGCACAAGGATGAAATCCAGAACAGACTTTCGGATAGGGGGGTTGAACAGGAAATAATAGACACTGTCCTTCAGTACAACAGGTTTCCCGAAATCAAGGTCTCTGCAAAAGAAGCAGACCGAATATTAAATGACCTTATCAGGCAGGGCAAATCCCCGAAAGAGGCAGAAGAACTGGTAAACAGAGAAGCAGAAAGGAGAGAGGCCCTACAGAAGATGGGAAGGAAAATAGTTGAGAAGCTCGATAACGAGAGCCATGTTAAAAGGGCAGATGAGCAAAAAAGGGTCATGGACAGGGTCTTGACAAGGAAGCTTGCTGATGGTGATCCATGGGAATCTGAAGAGCTCCGTGGTGCTCAGGGAATCCTTGACGGCTACCACATTATGGCACACTACATGTTTTACACTAAGGATCCCATGTGGATTGAGATGGCAAAATTCTACCCCAGTCTGAAAGAAAAGTACAATATGGATTACTCTAACTTTAACTGGCTCCATGAGGCCTGGAGGAAGGCCGAGGACGAGAACGACAGGGTCTTCAAGGAGTTCTTCTATGGAGTGGTGGCTGCCAAGTACCTCGAGGGCCACATGAGGAAGGCCCTGGAGTGGCGCGATAAGGTTCTCATACCCAAGGAGCTGGCAAGCCAGCCAAGGCTGCAGCAGTATGCCAGGGACCTGATAATGGCCATAGAGACCCCTGACGCCAGGGATGCCCAGCACGCAGGGCTCCACCTGCTCTGGAGCAACAGGCAGATAAACGTTGCCGTCAGGGTTATCAGGGAGAAGCTCAAGACCAACAACGTGTGGATGCTCACTGACTTCGAGCACACAGCCACCCAGGGCGTGGACCCGATAGTGGACATGGAGGAGATAGTAAGGCTTATACCAGACTTCGGCTCGATATGCATATCCTGCCACTCCAATGCCCCGAACCCCTCCCATGCTCACGAGCCCCTGGAGCTCGGGGACATCAGAGTCTACAAGCTGCTCTACTATATGCGCCAGACCGGGTTTGGCAAGGGCCGGGACGTCTATATGATATACGAGAGGGGCGGGGGGGACGACCCCTTCAAGAGGTCGGTGGAGACACTCAGGCTTGTGGCTGAACAGCTCGAAAAGGATGTCCACCCAAGCAAGCTCCCCCCCGAGTTCTTTGGCTACAAGGGAGCTGTCGCAGGGGACGAGACCAGGCAGCTCCAGATAGTCAGGGACCATGCCTGGGAGCCCCTCAAGGACCTGATGGAGATGCCTGACGAGGAGTTCACCATGCTGGGCACCGCGGCCCTGAAGAAGGGCAAGAGGCCGGAGCAGTGGAAGAAGGCAGAGTTCCGCTAACTCGGCTTACAGATGCTCCCGCATCACTTTCCTATCCGGCCAGGATATAAAGGGATAGGCCAGCATGCACGCAAGCCGAGGAGCAACCTGTAGAATATTGGAGTGATATTGGTGAGAAAAAGCGTTCACGGAAAAGAACCCTTTTACTACTCCCTTCACCACCAATTAACTACATAGCAGATTGGCTGTAACGAATACTAATAAATGACAAAAGCGTTCACGGAAAAGAACCCCCCACACTGGCCCTGCTCCCTGCCTACAAAACTTTATAAATTAGTCATCCAATAATAGTAACACAATTCATGTTCCTCAATTACATCAAGACAAATACGGCTTCGGCCCTCATGGACCCCAGCCACCCTTTAAACCGATGGAAATCCCGGCCCGCAGGCCTGCCCCATAAGGCAGAACGCACTGTTAGCCGTAGATATATAAAGCAATAACGGGACGGCATTATGGCTGTCTCGCGATTTCTTAAATAAGAAAGGGGGTAAAAAATGAAAAGGTATACCTTTGTTTTAGCCTTTGTGTTCATATTTGTCTTTTCGTGGGAATTCCCATGCCGGCGAGATTCTAAGGCTGGTTCCCGAGGAAGAGTCCAACATGGTTGGGATACTAGTCCACAACGAGCCCAGCATTTATGGGAAGAGGATAGGGAAGGTCTATACCCATGAAAATTGGAATGCCTGCACGGTCGACTGGACCGGAAAGGAAGAGAACGGCTGGATAGAGATTGTTAACCAGCATCCAGAAGCCGATCCCTCTATGAACATCCCGCCCTTGGTCTGGATCTTCGGGGAATACTTCGGCATCGCTGTTGAAGGCGATTACCAGCCATTCAAGAGGCATGTTACCTATGTCACTAAGGGAGAATGCGTAAGAGCAAGGACCATGCCATTAATTACATCGAGAATCTGCGGGTTCTGCCGATATAAGGGAACAAGAATCAGGATTGTCGGCCGAAAGGGTAGCTGGCTGAAGACCGAAAAAGGGAAATGGGTTTATCACGAGCTTATCAGGGAAGTAAAAAATTGATTTCTTTGTTCCCCTTTATTTGCTTTATTAGAAAGGAGATATATCCTATGGAAAAAAGAAAGAGGAAGGATGTACATTGATTAAGATTACAGTTTGGATTGCAATCCTTGGTTTCATGATTGCAGTCGGTTTTTTGATTAGGAAACATGCATTTCATGGTTGATTAGTAAGTTGGTTCAAGGCAAAGGGGAAACAACAATTAAAATATAGAACAAGGAGGGGCAACATGTTTAATCTTTTGGCATTAATAGTATTGGTATTAGTATTTCTTTTCGGTCCAAGAATATTTAGACTAAGGAATGAAATTAGGTCCAAACTCTTTATAGTAACCGCTAGCTACTTTTTTGGACAGCTCTGGGTATATCTCTGGGCAACCATTTTTAAACTCCCTTCTGCCCTGCTGATACTGATGGGCCTGCTCGGTATAGTTCTCATGCTTTGGTTCCTGAATATGCTTGAAAAGAGATATTTGGCATATGATATCAGAATTAAGCAGGTAATGTTAATATATGGATACATCCTTGGGCCGACATGGATATACCTCTGCTGTGCAAACCTCTTTGAGCTAACATACAGTTCAGCTATACTTGCATCTCTGGCGGGAGCAATCCTATTTTCCGTTCTGATGTTATTGTTTTTGAACTGGTCCATGAGAAATGTGTACAGGCCACTTGAGGCGTGGATTGCGCTGGGGATTCACTTCACGGCTTCGGCAGTATTTATAATATCCATGACTCTTACCTCTTGGATCATATCTTAGAGAATGTACGGCAATACATAATGGAATAAGAAGAGACATATTTGTTGTATTTAATTGTCTCTTCCTTTGTTTTGTCAACTTAAAGGTACATAATGTTGCCTCTCTGCAACCCCTGACTAAAGTCAGGGGTTTTATTGGTTCGGCAACAGCTATTGAAAACAAACTATGCACCCATCATCTGTTTGAAAACAGATGTTTTTTGTTTTCAATATAATAATGTAGCATACCGTTAACTTTATAAAAATCCTTTATCACTATGAATTAGTGACGAACATTATCACTAAGAGGTAACAATATGGGAAAAATGAGATCATTTAGGGATTCCATGAGAGTCCTTAAGGAAGTAAAGAGCGATTATGATAGCAGGGGAGACGGATATGGCACTGAAATGAGTATTGCCCTAGGACCTGCCATAGTATCCCTGAATGACATTCCCTCCAACGAGAACAAGAGAGGTTTTGCATCAGATCTGGCAACAGCAGCGCAGCATGGCGATCCTAAAGCGGTAGAAGAGGTTTCCCGTGCAATTAGGAAATACAGAATCGAGATTGCTTATGAGATATAATCGGCTGTTAGGGCATTAATACGAAGGTTTTTGCATGGTCACTTCTTTTCCCCGTCCATGCATATTGTGCAGTTCTCCAGGGAGGGGTACATCCTCCTGTGGAACTCGCAGACCATGCCTGAGGAGCGCATGAACCTGCAGACAGAGCAGAACTCGGTTGTGATTTCCTCCTGGGAGAGCCTTCCCGAGGCCGCCCCCGATGCTATGGAGTCAATCATCTCGATAAGCCTGGGGCTTCTCTGAAGGGAGTCCATGCCGGAGCCCCTGAGCCTTCTCTTGTACTGGGATATCGCGGGCTGGGTGGTCCCGAGCCTCTCAGCAGCGGCCTTCTGGGATAGATTGTGCTTCTCAATAAGCTTCCTGGCCACCATGGCCCGGATGCCGGGCAGGACCTCCATCACCATAACCTCACATACGGGTTTCATCAACATCACCATCCGTGCCCTTCGGGCAAGTACTCCATCACTCTCCGTTGCTGGCACAGCGGCAAGTACTCCATCACCATTACAGTCAATGTTGCCTAATCACTTGATTAGAATTGCAGGAAAGGTTTATAAATATAACAGTGTTATGTTCTGGGTTTTGCCCGCACATATAACACCGTTATATTTTCCCACCAGCATTCCCAACCTACACATAAAAAGGAAACCCCCAATTAATAGATGATTCCCATGCTCGGTCCCACACACCTCCTCTTTGCCCTGGCCCTCGCCTACATCCTGAGGCTTCCCAGGATTCCCATGGCCATAGGCGGAATAATCCCTGACCTTGACCTGCTCCTCCAGTACGGCTTCCCCTTTGTGCACCGGGGAATTATCCACACACCATTCTTCCTGACAGTGTGCGTGGTCTTCCTCTACCTCGTTGTGGACAACTCCACCACCTTTGCCTTTGGCGCGGGCTTCCTCTCCCACCTGCTCCTGGACATCATAACCCCCTCAGGGATACCCCTGCTCTATCCGCTGCCTGTGTACTACACCCTGAACCTCGCTGTCTACAACAACATATTCGCCAACATGGGGATAATCGCGTTTTCCCTGGCAGCAATCCTGCTCTACCGCTCTGAAGGCTTCCAAGGCTGGGCCCACAGGGCCTTCAGCGTCAACCTTGAGGCACCAAAGGAGGCCAGAGGGTGATGGAGTGCATGCCGTCCCCGAAGGGGATGGGTGGTGATATATATGGATGAGAACATGCTCAGGTTTCTGATGATGGCCGGCTTCATAGCAGTGGCCCTGGCCATAGCTGCTGTATCAGGCGAGCTCTCAAGCTACAGCCTCTCAGACCCCCTCGAGAGCTTCTACCCCACACATGAATACAAAACTGTTACCGAGCTACTTGATGACATGCCCCTTGACCAGTATATCTCCCTTTCAGGGAACGTCTCCCGCATAGATGATGACTTCACCTCTGACAGGGGCTATGAATATCAGCAGTTCTACCTCTCTGACGGCCAGAGCGAGGTCAAGGTATTCTGCTCCAAGTACAGCGGGGCAGCAGCCATAAGGGAGGGTGACCGGGTCTTCCTCTCAGGCAAGCTCCAGAAATTCTATCAGACCCTGGAGATATATACAGAGTGCAGGAGCATCAATGTGCTCTGACTCTCTGCTGGCCAAATGATTTAAATAACCCCCGACAAAAGTGATTTCATGCGCAAGGGAGACTTCCTAAAGATAGACTACATCGGCAGGATAGCCCTGACAGGCGAGGTCTTCGATCTCACAGACGAGGCCGCTGCCAGGAAGGAGGGCATCCACAACCCCAAGCAGGCCTACGGACCCCAGCTGGTCATACTGGGCTCAGGCATGACCGTGCCGGGTGTTGAGAAGCAGCTCCTCCGGATGAAGAGTGGCGAGGAGCGGGAGTTCGATGTGAGCCAGGCCGAGGCCTTCGGAAGGCGCGAGCCCAGGCTGATTAAGATTATATCATACCATCGTTTCGTGGGCCAGAAGATAAACCCCGTGCCAGGGGTATTCGTCAACATAGACGGACGCCACGCAAAGATACAGTCAGTCTCCGGAGGCCGTGTCAGGGTGGACTTCAACAATCCCCTGGCAGGCAAGGATTTGCACTACATGGTCAGGATAGTAAGGAGGCTGACCAGCCCGGGCGAGAAGGCCCAGGCCATGCTTGACCACTACGGCCTCAAGGCCACGGCCGTTCTGAAGGGCAGCAGCCTGACCATAAAGACCGGGAGCAAGCCCCCTGACCAGGCCAAGCAACTTCTGAACAGGGAGATAACCAGGTGGATAAAGGAGGTCAGGAAGATTTCCTATGTAAGCCCGAGCGCCAAGGCAAAGCCCGGGGAGAATGCATCAGATAAGAAGCACCCTCAGGAAGAGACCAAGCCAGTATAACGGTGTTATGCCCTCATTTTTGTCTGCATAGGTTTAAAAAACTTACTTTCTTAATCTGATTTATATTCGCGCTCACCGTTCATGTGTTTGCGATTGCATTTGATTCAATAATATTGAGAGGAGGGGTTCAAATGACCGAGTCCGTTATGGAATCTGCTTTGCAGGATGAGAGGGTAGTTGAGAGAGACACCGAGACAGACGAGGAGTTAAGAAAGATTCTCGAGTCAAGAAAGGCTGAGATAAAGGTTGTAGGAGTGGGAGGAGCAGGTGGCAACACCATATCCCGCCTGATGCAGGTGGGCATAGTCGGTGCTGAGACCGTTGCCATCAATACAGATGCCCAAGACCTCCTCTATACCGATGCAGACCACAAGGTCCTTATCGGACGCGACCTGACAGGTGGACTCGGCGCAGGCGCGGACCCCAAGATTGGAGTAGAATCTGCCAAGGAATCCAAGGAGGAAATCAAGAAGGCCCTTGAGGGTGCTGACATGGTCTTCGTGAACTGCGGACTCGGCGGCGGAACCGGAACCGGATCCTCTCCCATAATCGCTGACATAGCCAAGAAGGTCGGAGCCCTGACCGTGGGCATCGTCACCCTCCCCTTTGAAATGGAGGGCAAGAACAGGAAGAAGAACGCCCAGCAGGGCCTTGAGGACCTGGAATCCGTGGTCGACACCCTGATTGTCATACCCAACGACAAGCTCCTGGAGATAGTCCCTGACGTCTCCATAACAACAGCCTTCAAGGTGGCTGACGAGATACTTGTGAACGCCGTCAAGGGCATTGCCGAGCTCATCACAAAGCCCGGCCTGGTCAACCTTGACTTTGCAGACATCCGCGCGGTCATGGGCTCTGGAGGTCTGGCCATGATAGGCATGGGCGAGTCAGACACCGAGAACAGGGCCATGGAGGCAGTGGAGAAGGCCCTTAACAACCCGCTCCTTGACGTGGATATCGAGGGGGCCTCGGGCGCCCTGGTCAACGTCTTCGGCGGGGCCGACGTGACCATAAGGGAGTGCCAGGAAATCGTCGAGGGAGTCTCCCAGAAGATAAACCCCGATGCCAAGATAATCTGGGGGGCCCAGATAATCAAGGAACTCGGAGACACCATAAGGGCCATGCTCATCGTGACCGGCGTGAAGTCCTCCCAGATATACGGCCCGGAGAAGACCTTCACCGATGAGAAGCAGAAGGAAATCGAGCAGGTCCTGGGGATTGACTTCGTGAAATAAGGCCTGTTGTGCCCAGAGACCTCTTATCCTATGGGCTTTTGACCAGTGATAGTCATAAGGATTCTGCTGTTATCCAGAAGCTGATGGGGATTTTCGGTAAAGTCAACTTCCCCATACAATTCTCTTATGAGAGGAGTATACATTCTAAAGTCGATCCTGTTCATTCCATCTTGACACCTCTCCACAGGTCTTTGGGCCCCAAGCATAAGTATGCCATCCCTGTCCTCAAAATCACCCCTTTCTACAGCCTCCTCCCTCACTGGTACCCACCCATCTCCCCAGAACATCCTGATTTGTTCATTTGCCATTTCATCAGGCGAATTCAATCTGGGAACAGGTTCAATAGCCCTTGGAAACATATTTACGAACGCTTCCAAATCTTCTCCCTTCCTTTCCCAGTCAAGAATCTTGAGGAATTCATACACCCTGTTGGGATGCTCCCACATTGAGTTGTGCCAGTCCGATGAGGTGATAATCCCTCCGGGCATTAAGGCATTATATGCAACAGCAAGGGGCGTGTCTATATAGGAGTGGTGGTGAAACGTTGCAACATAGCATATTATATTCTGCGATTCAGGTCCAACATAATCAAGCATATGATTGTTAATATCGGCATGAAACTCAAAATCTCCATCCCTTTTAAGCCCCCTCTTCTCAAGCTCCGCTGCAGCATCCTCACCCCTTTCTTCCGATGGCTCAAGCCCCGTTATGTAAACTCTGTCCTTGTCATTATTATCAAGAGCATCAAACATGTTAATTGTACTTACACCAAATCCCGGCTCAAGTATTTTTACCTTTCCATGGAGCCTTCTAACAGTCGCTGCTACAAGCTTCGCATTTGTGTCCCTGAGCATCTGGGAATAATTTTTCATCCCTGCTTTTTTCAAGGATTCAATTACATAATCCATCTGCCTCTTAGAACCACCCTTCCATTCTACCTCATATTTCTCCCCGCTTTCTTTCCTGTACCTGTCCGGAGCTATTCCCCAGTTATTGTAGGCATAACTGGGTACCCTCAGGGCGCTTCCCAGCCTTAGAGGCATCCTCGAATCATCAATCTGATATTTGTCGGGCATATAATCATCCAATAACCGGTTAATCGAATACAATACTTTCTCTATCATAGGCCGTGAAAACATTCTTATACCATACCTTATCTACATCCCAGTTAATTGCAAGTATTCTTTGCATAGAATCTAGAACAGGGGTAAGCTTTTTAAGCTTTTAAACTTGCCTGCTACATTCTTTTTCATGATTAAGGCATCCGCGCCCGGGAAGGTCCACCTTATTGGCGAGCACGCCGTGGTCTATGGCGAGCCCGCAATAATTGCAGCCATTGGCAAGAGGGTATATGTGGAGGCCGAGAAGCACGAGAGCAAGGTCATGGTGCATTCCAGAACTCAGAACCAGAGAGCCGAGTGGGTGGTTGAGGACTGCATCGACTCTGCCATGCAGGCCCAGGCCATGTGGATGAATGGCTTCGAAGATAAGGACTTTTCAAAACTGTTCAGCTTTGTCAAGGACGGCCAGAACTTCAAGAAGGTCGCAATCGGCCTCATTCTCCACAGGCTGAACATAAACTCCGGTGTAAACATGACAACCTATGGCGAAATCCCACTCGGCTCAGGGCTTGGTTCCAGCGCCGCGTTTGCAGTCGCGCTCGTGAATGCCATATCAGAGCTCTATCAGAAGAACCTGAACCAGGAGGATGTCAACAGGATTGCCTTTGACATAGAGAAGATGGTGCACGGAACCCCTTCGGGAGGCGACAACACAACATCATGTTACGGCGGGCTTGTATGGTTCCAAAAGGGCGCGGGAGACAAGCCAACGCTGGAATCCCTGAAAGAAGAAATCCCCTACAAACTCGATAACTTTATCCTCACCTACATCAAGAGGCCTGCCAAGACCACGGGCGAGCTGGTCTCCCACGTCAGGGCCCTTGACCCGTCAGTCAGGGAGTCCAGGGTTAAGGCCATAGGCAGGGCAGCACATGAGATGCGAGCGGCCCTCAAGGACAGGGACTTCAAGAAGGTTAAAGAACTCATAAACCTGGCCTGGAAGAACCTCTCTGAGCTGGGACTTTCAATCCCCGAGGCCGATGACCTTATCGCAAGGGTCAGGGAAACAGGCGGTGCTGCCAAACTCTGCGGGGCCTGCGGAGGAGGAATCATGCTGGCCTACCACGAAGACAAGGAGGCCCTCAAGAAGGTAATAAGGGATGCGGGCTACACCCCCTGGGAGACAAAACTTGGAGCAGAGGGAGCCCGAATTGAACAGTAATCTACCTATTACTCAATCTTTATTCCCTGATGGTCCACCTTTGCATCAACGAGGTAGAGCCCTGCCTCTTGCCATGCTTTTTCTATCTTTTCTGCAACATCCGGCTCGAAGCACACCGCAATCCCGCAGTCTCCGCCGCCTGCACCTGAAAGCTTTCCTGCCCCTCCTGCCCGGTTGGCCACCTCGCTAAGCTTCATTAGCTCAGGGGTCTCTATATTCACCCCGGATTTCTCACCAAGTTCCCTCAAATAATCCTCGTTCTTTCTCAGGCATTCAAGAATCCTTTCCTTATTCCCGGCCTTCCATAAAGGAACAAGTTCCCTGACGAGGTCGGCAATCTGGTCAAACAGCCTCCTGTATTCCTCAGGGTTCTGTTCCTTGAAGCCGTTCATCTGCTTCACCATGGCTGAGGTGGAGGCAGAGCCCCTGGTCCATCCCACAAGCAGGTCAAACCCCTCGGGGATTTCCAGCTCCTCGACCTCGAAGCCAGGCCAGTCCTGCTCCACAATCTCCTTTACAGGTCTGCCGGATTCCATCTGGCTCACAAGCCACTTGGGGTCAAACCTCTTGTAAACAAAAATCCCTCCATAGACGGATGCAGCAACATCGAAGGCAGAGCCGACCTTTCCCTGTGCAAAGTAATGTGCTATTGTTGATAGCTTGTATATGATATCCCTGACCTCCCTGGACTCTATATCTCTCCCGTTAATCTTGAGTATGCCAGAAACAAAGGCCACGACAGAGGCAGCCGATGAGCCGAAACCAATCTTCTTCATCTCACCATCTACCTCGAGCTGGGACATCTCTCCCCACGACCTTATCCTGAATGGCTTGAACTCCCCGAGATATCTGAGGGCAGCTTCTATCGCGCCCCTGCAGAATATCAGCTTCTCCCTTTGCTCATCAGTAAGCTCGCTTGCCCACTCGAATTTTCCATTCCTGAATTCACCCCTGGCATCGCTTATCTTGAAATCATCCACAGAAACCGATATCTCATTGGCCTCTTCTATGTCAACCCAGACACACTTGTTGACTGCTGCGACCATTCCCGGATTACCCAATTCCAGTACAGCCCATTCCCCTGACAGGAAGAGCTTTCCAGGTGCGCTTGCCTTCATTTCTATCACTTTATTTGAATATGCAAGATATTTAAGTTTCTAACTCAGAATCCTACTCCACCCTTCGAACTTTCTACCATCCATGTAATCGATGGCCTCCCTCTTCCATAACTCTGCCAATTCACCCCCGGGCCTGAAGCCCCGGATGGCCTCGTCCATGGTCATGTTCCTGGCCCTTCCGGCATCATAACAGAACCTCGCCAGTGAAAGGGCCCAGGCCTCCCTCCTCATGAAATAGCCCTGGAATTCCAGGAGCGGTTTCATCATCTCCCTGACAAATCCCCGGAACCTTGGAGGAAAATCCTCCACACCGAACTTCGCTATCCTGTAGGCAAAGTGCTCCTCTATGGACTCCTCAAAAGGCTTCCCCACATAGTCCCTGCATTCACCCACATAAATGCACCGCCTGAAGGCCACGTAGTGCCCCATCTGCTCAAGAATCTTGTCAGCCAGGTAGACAGACTGATGGAGGGGCGATATCCATGCAACAGGCTTCCTGTGGTTCCCTATGGCCTGGCATATCCTTTCTATGACTCCACCTTCAAGGTCGAATCCCTCAAGAATCTCCCTGGCCTTCTCTGCGCTGGCCTGTGCATGATCCACCTTCTCCGTGTCCGGTCTCACAGAGTCGTGCAGCAGTCCCGCTATATAAGCCAGGTCCTGTTCCTTCTCATCACCCCCGAGAAGCTTCACGAGCCAGGATGCCCCTAGAGCCACCCTCCTGAAGTGGGAGAAGTCATGCGTCAGGGTACAGTCGATTATGTTCTTCCTGACAAAATCCTCTATCCCCGCTTTACTGCTCATAAAAACCCGCCGTTGTTAAAACAGGTGGTCATCCACCAGCATTGCCGGGCCTCCGGGCTTGCAGACCACAACGTCCTCAATACCCTCAAGCCCCTTGAGTCTAGTGGTTATCTCTCCGACATCCCTCTCCATGCACATTATCTTGACTTGCGGGCCTGCGTCCATGGTGAAGTATGCCTCCAGGCCAGAATCTCTCCAGTCCATCACAGCATGAAGAATTCTCATTGTAGCGGGATTCCAGTAGATTATGGGGGGTTTTGTTGTAATCATGGTTGCGTGCATCTTGAGGGCGTTATATTCTGCTGTGGAGCCCACCTTGGTAAAGTCCCTTTCCATAATCCCCTGCTTGACAGAATCTATATCATCCTGTACCGTAGCCAGCCAATCCTTGTAATATGGACAGGTTGCCACGGTCTGTGCCATCCCAGCCCGGGACTTGACCTTTTTCTCCCCTTTGGACGTTATCACAGCAATCATCCTGAAATCCCAGTGGTCGGGCGGTGCTATCTGAGCTCCATAGCTGTCAGAGCCGTCTTCCTTATCCCCCTTTAGCCACTCCACAAAACCACCTTCAATGGACCTCGAGGCAGAGCCGGAGCCCCTCCTGGCCATTATCGAGAGCTCACTCTTGTCCAGATTCAGGCCGGCTGCCTTGGAACCGGCGAGGCTCAGGGCAGCAAGCCCGGATGCAGAGCTCGCAAGGCCGGCCGCGGTCGGGAAGTTGTTCTCGGTCATGACCTTGGCCTTCTCTCTGATTCCTGCCATCTCCCCTATAAGGTTAAGATGGCCCACGGTCTCCTCGTAAGGTTCTCCTTCAGAAACTTCCTGACCATTGATTATGAATATGTCTCTGTCATAATCAGGTGAAAACTCCACTGTGGTCTTGGTAGACATACCATCCACTGTCATGGAGACGCTTCCATTGTTAGGAAGCATGAGGTTCTTGTCCCTCTTGCCCCAGTATTTTGTCAGGGCTATGTTTGCATTGGCAATTGCAGTTGCCTTCATTTAATCACCTCGTCTTTTATATTCATTTTATTATTTAAAGCCCCGGGCGAGACATTCAGCCCCGCTGGATGCGCACCTGTGCCCTTTGGGGCATGCTCCAGCAGTGCGATTGAACTCGCGACCTTCACCTTACCAAGGTTTAGCGGAGGCCATCTCCTTTACAGGCAGAGCATGAGAGACCCCTGACGCTCTTTATCGGGAAGCCCAACTCCCGCCGGAATCCTACCGACTGAGCTACCGAGGCAAAATTTTTCTTTTTGTAATTTGTTATCCCATATTCGTATAACCATCTTTTTATTTGTTCTTTCCCGTAAATCTCCAGATGATATATAAATGCGCGTTTATCTACTCTGGTGGCTTTGTGTATAAAGGGTCAAATTTAGTTACATATTGTGCTCAGTAACTAACATTTTCGCATATCTTGTTGCTTCAGTGTACTTCTTACACAAAGCCTACTCTGGTATAAACTTTATAACCTGATTTTAAAAACAATCTTTTTATCTGAAAGAAAAGTTTTTCACTTTTGGTCGAAAATCCCATTCTTGGATAAGGCTTTCTATAGATTTTTCTTTTATCGAGGAAAAAGAATCCATCTGTATCAAATATACCTTTAACAACAAAATTTAAAATGTCTGATTTGTAAACTTTTTCAGGAATACTTACAATGTTATTCTTTATTCCATCTCGAAATCCCAAATCTCTAAAGAATTCATATAACTGTTTATAAGCTATTATCATCCTTATAGTGCCTCCAACAATTCTGAACCTCGGATTGACCTCAAAATATTTCTTTATTATACCAAACAAAAATTCGTAATAATCTTTTTCGTATTCAAGATTCCCTGAAAACTCCACGTGATACGAATTGCGAAACTTTCCATATCTCCCAATAAAACCATCTCCAATAAAAACACCTATAAGTTCAGCCAGTTCCTCGTTTATTTCCATGATAGTTCTTGGTTTATATTGATTATAAGATTATGGATAGGACATTTCCGTTATTCCGTTATGTAGCATGATATTGATTTTCTATTAATCTACTCTGTTAGGTTGATACTGAGATTATATGTGCGACACCTGCAAGCTGAAGATCACAGCATGGAAACTATGTTAAAGGCCTTTATGCCCGATTTCGGTGAAATTGATATTTTAAGCATAAAAGACAAAAATAAGACAGGTCTATATGGCAACAAAGGAAGAGGATTTGAAGAAGATCCTGGACGACTTCGAGTCAATAGGAAACGTGATAGGCTCGGCGGTGGTAAGGCGTGACGGGCTCATGATAATCTCAAGCCTCCCCAAGGAGGTCAACTCCAAGGCAATCGCTGCCATGGCCGCTGCCATAGTGGGAACAGGGGAGACGGCCAGCAAGGAGCTGAGCATAGGCGAGTTCGGCCAGGTCGTGGTGGAGTCAGCCAGCGGCAAGCTCATATCCATAGGCGTGGGCTCTGATGTCATATTCACAGCCCTTGTCAAGCCCAAGGCCAACATGGGTCTCGTTCTAATGAACATGGAGCGCTCCATCAAGAAGATAGCGGTTGTCATAGGCTAGCCAAATCCCGCCATACCCAGCCTGTTTTAAGACTTTTAAACCCATATGCACCAATACTTATATTCCCTCTGCAGGGCTTGGGGGCGTGAGGTAGTGGCTATCCTGACAGGCTCCAGTTATTATTGGAGCTTTGAGGGCAGGCTGCCTTTGCAGGTCTGTTGACTGCCGGATGATAGAGGGATACCTGTTCACCCGAGTTCGATGAGCTTTTTTCAAGAAAAAGCTCAAGCAAAAAGGAGTCTCACTTCACTCCGTTTCGCTCGACTTCCAATTGAAAGGAGCTCGGACAAGTCTCGGCGCCCCCATTAAACCCTTTTTACGAGAGGCCTCTGCCTTCTGTAAAGATGTGCACAAAACACACACCGATTTTGCTTTTTATAATTCGGAACCAATATTCTATTATGAGGGGACAGGCGGCAATCGAGTACCTTGTCATAGCAGGCATGGTCATGATGTTCATGATTCCTATATGGGTCTATATCGTGACTATCCAGCAGCAGACCGCTCAGGAGCTGTCCCTGTCCTATACCAGAAACGCGGCCAAGCAGATGGCCGATGCCGCCAGCCTGGTTCACTCCCAGGGGAGCCCCGCAAAGATAAACATAAAGCTCTATATCCCTGACGGCATAAGCAACGTGAGCATTATCAACAAGACAATAATATTCCACGTGCTGACAGGCTCCCAGGAATCCGAGGTGTGGTATACCTCCACAGCAGAGCTCCGGGGCGAGGACGATATACCTGTCAATGAGGGATACTATTATTTTGACATCATATCCCATGATACCTATGTCGAGATCAACCGCACAGTCTAGGAAGGGACAGGCCAGCATGGAGTTCATGATACTTTTTGTGCTGTTCCTGGTGGCAGTGGGGTTTGCCCTAGTGGTGAGCGTGCACAGGAGCCAGGCCATATCCCAGGCCCAGGTTGACATGGAATCCGATAAGACACTGAGGAACGTGGCAGACAGGATAAACACAGCCTACCTCGAGGGAGACGGATTCTCCATGGATGTGACTATACCAGAGAGGATACTCAGGATGGAGTATACAATAAACATAAGCTCCAATGAGGTCGTGCTAAGGCTGGATGGCGGCACCCATGTCCGCTATCTCCTGACCGACAACGTTACCGGGGAGATTGTCAAGGGGACAAACCGCATCCTTAACCAGAACGGAGAGATAATAATCACGGAGGCACCATGAAAGCACAGGTATGGTCATTCGATTTCATGGCATCGGTTCTGGTCTTCTTTATGATACTGGCGGTGCTCTTCTTCGCATGGGAGTACACCACCTTCCAGAACGAGGACCAAATCATTTTCAATGACATGGAGAACAGCGCCCTCACCCTGGCAGACAGCATTATAAGGACCAGGGGATTCCCTGAGTACTGGAACGAGTCAAACGTCCAGGTCCTTGGCCTTGCATCAGAGGAGAACGTACTCAACGAGACAAAGATTCTGATGTTCGTCCAGATGGACTATGACAGCGCCAAGAGAATCCTGGGCATACCCGCCTACGAGTTCTATTTCCAGCTCCTTCGCCTGAACGGCACCCAGGCCCGGGCCAACAGCACGGACCTCCTCACAGGCCTCGACCCCACAGAATTCCAGAACAGCACCATCATTGTCCCGGTTGAGAGGTATATACTCTTTGAGTCAAGGGTGGCCAAGCTGAGGTTCATGCTCTGGCGCTAGAGCTCCACCTCAAATAGCTTGTACCGGAGCTTTATCCTGAACCCCATCTCCCTGACGGCCTTTCTTATGACAGACTTCTTCTCCCTCTTCTTGAGGAAATCCATGTCCAGTCCCAGGCTCATCAGAAGAAGGGGGTTCTTGACATCTATCAAAAGCACCCCCTTTTTGCAACTGACCTCTGCGACAGGGGACTTGTCTATATTCACGACTATGTTTGCCCTCCTGAAGAACTTCTCTATCATCTCCTTTCTTGAGGGTTCCATAATCCTCTCCAGAAAAAGCTACTTCTTCTTTCCTGGTATAAGCGTGAAGCTGACCTCTCCCTCGAGCCTTACCTTGCTCTTCCCGATGTTGAACTGCACACCATCAAGGTTGACCTTGGCTGTGGCCTCCTTCCCGCTCAGGACATCAAGAAACCTTATTATCAGCTCCTCTTTGTTCCTGACTATATCCTCAACTATTCCCATCAAATCACCCCTTAAACCTTCGCCTTACAGTTGGCGCACTGCAACTTTTAGTTGCAGGCAATTATTTCCCAACCACAACCACCACAATGTTGGTTGGGTTGTGCACTACTGCCTGCCTTTGGCAGTGCATTGGTCACAATCCGCCCCTTCGAGACGCCTGCATCAATGGATTTATTATAATTAAACTCCTATATATAAAACATCACCTTGTTTTGGTAGTTTGCATGGTCGAGAAAATCATAGTGGGAAGGGACAGGCCAGACCTCGAGAGGTTCGGCGAGAAGGGCACGGTCTTTATAGGAAAGCACATAGTCGGGGAAGGCGAGGATGCCCACCTGACAAACCCGGTCTACATGGACGTGAGCAGGCCCCACATCGTCCTTGTGTGCGGCAAGCGCGGATCAGGAAAATCGTACTCAAGCGGTGTCATTGCCGAGGAGATGACCCTGCTCCCACAGGAGATAAAGCAGAACCTTTCTGTCCTCATGATTGACACCATGGGAATCTACTGGTCCATGAAAAGACCAAATGAAAAGGACCGCGAGCTTCTCGATCAGTGGGGACTCAAGCCCCAGGCCATGGACATGCAGTTCTTCATCCCCAAGGGTTTTGTTGAAAAATACAGGGAGGCAGGAATCGATTTCGACTCCCCCTTTACCCTTCCCTGCGGCGAGATAAGCTCCACTGACTGGATTATAAGCTTTGCCTTCAGCCCCATGGACGACTACGGCCTCCTTACAGAGAGGGTCATCAGGAAGCTCCAGAAGAAGGGGTCTGCTTACTCCATACAGGACATCATCAGGACAATAGGGGAGGACACCAAGGCAGACAAGAAGGTCAGGGACGCTCTCATCTCCCGGTTCATGTCAGCAGAGGGCTGGGGCATCTTTGAGAAGGCCGGAACTCCCGTAGAAGAATTCTTCTCACCCGGCAGGATATCCGTGATAGACATCTCCCACTACGTCCGCTCCGGGGCCGGCTGGTCGGTCCGCTCCATGGTGATAGGCCTCTTTGCCAGGAAGGTCTTCCAGGCCCGCCTCATGGCAAGGAAGGCAGAGGAACTCGAGGTGATTACAGGTGAGAAGAAGAAGTCCATACCCATGATATGGATGATGATGGATGAGGCCCACCAGTTCGTGCCCTCCCAGGGCGTGACTGCAGCCACCGAGCCCATACTAACCCTGGTCAAGGAGGGCCGTGAGCCGGGGATATCCCTGCTCCTGATAACCCAGATACCCGATAAGCTCCATCCAGACGTGCTGGCCCAGTCAGACCTTGTCCTGGCCCACAGGCTGACATCAGAGGCCGATATAAAGGCCCTCCAGGGAATCATGCAGAGCTATGCCATGGAGGACATCCAGACCTACATCAACCAGCTCCCCAGGACCAGGGGTTCTGCCGTCATCCTTGACGACAACTCAGAGAGGATATTCCCCATCCAGGTAAGGCCGAGGCTCTCCTGGCACGCGGGCGGCTCCCCCAAGGCCATCAAGGAGAAAGGTCTCTTTGATGATGTCTGACCAGAAACCCCAGAAGTAATTTCTACTTCCTGTAGACCCCCTTCCTGCTCTTGTAGGCCATCCCCGGAAGGCCCCCCTTCTCCAAGGGCTCTCCTATGTAGTCACGCATATCTTTTTCGACGTATTGGGAGCCAATTTCTCCGTAAGCATGGACACCACGAATTTCCTTTTCCTTTCCTAGTGTTTCTTTTTGTTCTTGAGTATAGATAACAGCTAAACTTATCTCTTCAGATGGTTCAAATTCAATATCGGACGGGTAGCCAAGGCTAGTGAAAAATTCCCACAATAACCCCCCTTCCTTTGACAAAGCATAGAGTTTGCAGTTCCAGCTCCCAGCATAAACCCCCATCCTGGTCACTAAAATATGTGCTATTCTTTCCAGAGGACGTTTCCACAAGAGTTTGCCCTCACCATTTAGGCAATATATATGATGACCAAAGGATGAAAAGTAAATTCTATCCCCAAAGACAAAGCATGTGCCTACTACGTCATCTGTTCCAAACCTCCAAAGGAGATTCCCATTTAAATCAATGCAATACATGTTGTAATCAAAGGATCCGATATAAATTCTTCCATTTTTAACTACGGCATCACTTATAATAGGTCCTTGCGTAGGATACTTCCACCCAAATTCTCCTTTCGTCGTAACGCAATATACATTTCTATCTGTGCATCCAAAGAAAAGCAATTCCCCGATAGCCGCTATTCCTGAATCGACATCACCTGGAACATAGTAATTCCAGATTATCCTTCCCTTGGGTGAAATCTTATGAATTCCCCCACGTGACCCTATGTAAATATATCCTCTATGAGCCATCGGATGACTAACTATCTCATGCGTCAGAGATATCTTCCAGATTCCCTCCCCGTTTTTTGCAGAAACCGCATAAAGATTCTTATCTTTTGATCCGAATATTACCATGTCGTCACAAATCAGCGGGGTGCATGCAATCTTATCACCTGTCCCAGATTTCCAGATAAGCCTTTTTCCGTCCAAAGATATACAGTAGACATTTCCATCAAAACATGTAAATATCAATCTTTCTCTCCATATAGCTGCTGAGCTCCAGGCACTAACAATCCCGCCAGCCTTAAATCTCCATAATTCCTTTCCAGTTTTTTCATCAAGAGCATAGAAGTTATGATCATTGGCTCCAAAATATATAATCCCATTATGCTCTATTGGCCTTGAACCGATGCTTCCGCCAGTCTTAACGCCCCAGGGGGAGTCCCTTTCTTGGGACATTATTTGATGAATAAGATTAACCATCCTAAGCTCTGGGAATTGTGATATATCCACCGATTGAACAACCTCAACCCTTCCAGCATCCAATTCGCTGTTTAAATCATACTTAACCATACTATCAGATTAGAATTTGCGCAAATCTTAAAAAACCCCTACTTCCTGTAGTCCCCCTTCCTATTGTCACGGGCAGGCAGTCTGAACTCCCTGAACTCCACCCTGCCCCTCTCGACTAGACTCTTAATCTCCCGCTGCCTCTTTGTGAGGCCTGAGCCCGCTGCCTTGAATTCAACAAGAATGACCCTGTCCGGCTCGAACTGCACCCCATCTATCGGGGAGCCAATGAACCTGAAGTCCTGTTCATTATATGGGTAGCTCTCCAGAAAGGGTATGAACTGCTCGGTCATCCTGCCGTACTTGCTCGAGAGGCTCTTCTTCTGGAAGAGGGCCTCCTGGAGGTCGAGCCTGAGCCGCTCATACCTGACCCAGAGCCTTTTATAGAGAAGCAGCACCAGGCCTGCAAACAGAATCATGGCCAACAGGACATATTCAAGCATAGGCCACACCGAGCAGGTCCCTGACAAACATGCCTATCAGCGAGGAAATCCCTATAACCACCAGGGCCATTACAATGTATTCAAGCATTATCATACCCGTCTTTCTGTTACCCTTTCCGAGCTTCTTTCCCACAAAGAACCCGGTTCCGAGTATCATGGTAAGGCCAAGGACCATGCTTGCCAGGGAGGCTGCATAGAGCCCCATGAATGCATGCGGCAGGACCAGAATCAGGGTAACTGCAAGGGTCGAGAGAAACGCCATGATAGTGGACATCATGACCTCCCTTTGGCTGTGCTCACCTTCGGTCTCCTGGCTCACGTGGATGCCTGCGGCATTGGCAAGGGAGTCTGCCATGCCTGCTATCAGCATGCCTGCTATCACCACGGTCCTGTCACCCAGGACATAGAGACCGGCCAGCACCCCCAGGACAGTGATAACACCGTCCATGACACCAAATGTCAGGCCCTGGGCACCGATAATCCTCCTGAAGAGCATGCTTTATATTGAGGGGCCATGTTAAAAACCCTTTCTATTCTGTGTGGATTTCCACGACATCCCTGTCCTTTAAGATGTAGTCAAGGCCGAGCCTCTGGCCAGGGAACCTGCTGGAGCCCCACACCCTGGCAGACCTCGCCCTGCCCCAGGACCTGTGAATCTTCCCGGCAACATCCCTGATGCTTGAGCCCTTCCTGACGATAATGGGCTCCTTCATATCAGGCTGCCTGCCCGGCCTCTTCATGAATATCCTCATCAGGCCCAGTTTCCTCCAGACAGCCTCCCTGAAGTCTTCAACTCCGGTTCCATGCTCGGCAGAGATGAGTACGCAGTCACCGCATCCCTCCCTCAGCCATTTCAGGCCTGCCTCAGGGACCCTGTCCACCTTGTTGACCACCACCAGGCTGGGTATGTAGGTCCTGTTCCCCAGTATGCAGTCAGTGAGCTGCTCCATATCTATGTCCTGCCTTACCACCACCTCGGCATTGAATATCTTGAACTCATGGAGGGCTTCCTTTACCATCTCCCTGGTGATTCTGGTGAGCCTCACAGCCGAGCCGATGTCAAGGCCCCCGCCAGAACGCTTGGTTATCCTCACATCTGGCCTCTCCTGGCCAAGCCTGAATCCGGCATCATGCAGCTCCCTCCTTATTGTGTCCAGATGCTCTGGCCTGCCTGTGCCCGTCAGGGTGCCTGTGCCCGTCAGGGTATCAGCATCCAGGATTATAACGACGAGGTCTGCATTTCTGACAACAGAAAGAACCTCGCGCCCACGGCCCTTTCCCCGGGATGCACCCTTCACGACCCCGGGTATGTCCAGGACATGAACCCTGGCCCCATGCAGCTCCATCATACCTGGAACTATGTTTAGCGTGGTGAAATCATATTCCCCGACCCTGGATTCAGCGTTGCTTATCTGGTTGAGCAGGGTGGATTTCCCTACAGAGGGAAACCCGACAAGGACAATCGTGGCATCGCCCTCCTTCTTTATCCCATACCCCAGGCCCGCAGACCTCATGCCGGCCCTCTGGCGCTGCTCCCTTAGCCTGGCCAGCCTGGCCTTGAGCCTTCCTATATGGGCCTGGGTGGCCTTGTTATATTTAGTCCTGGCCAGCTCCTCCTCTATCTCTCCTATCTCCCTGGAGATGCCGGATTCCCTCCCCTTCTTGGGGGATTCCATCTTGCCGGAACTTTGCTTCATGCTACCAGTAATTATTATAGGATTTAAAAGCAATTATAATCCATGGCTGGAAAAATCAGGCCTGACCTGAGCAGGGACCAGGCCTTCATGGTGAACCCCAGGGCCATCAGGTGGATTCTGGAACAGGCCAGCCTGAAGAAGACAGACACGGTCCTGGAAATCGGCGCGGGCACAGGCAACCTAACCCGGGAACTTGCAAGGTCCGGGGCCAGGGTCATCGCCGTGGAGAAGGATTTGTCCCTTGAGAGGGAACTGAGGAAAAACCTTCGGGGATTCCCCAGCACGGAAATCATTATCGGAAACGCCCTCAATCTCCTCGATTCCCGGGGAATAAGATTCGACAAGGTCATCTCGAACATACCCTATGCCATATCCGAGCCCCTAATCCAGAGGCTGATATTCCACGACTTCGGGTTGGCTGTCCTGACCCTGCCCAAGGGATTTGCCCACCGTCTTATAGCCGCGTCCTGGGAGAAGGAATATTCAAGGCTGTCTTTCACATTCCAGAGGTTCTTCATTGTAGAGGCCTGCCTTGACCTCCAGAGGGACTCCTTCAGGCCGAAGCCGAGGACAAACTCCGTTGTCCTGAAATTCCTGGCAAAGCCCAGGAATTCTGTCTCCTGCCAAATGCTTTTAAGGCCGGATATGAGGGTCAAGAACGCCCTCAGGGAGGCCCTCTGCTCGGCAAAGAAACACACAAAGAGCCAGGCAAGGATAACAATAAAAAGCTTGAATCTGAATAATTTACTGGAGAAAAGGGTCTCCGAATTAACGGTTAAAGACATCAATAGCATTGTAAGAAGGGCAGCAGAATTTCGTGAAGATTAATAAATCTCGGCTGCAAATATATAAAATCAGTCTTGAGGGAAGTTTAAACCACCCTCTTCTGATAAGGTGAATCAGGGAATGACAGATAATAGAAAGACTGCCGAGTCCATGGCGAACCAGGCAAGAGAGATAAGCATATCCGAGTTCTTTGAAAAGAATCGTCACCTGCTCGGATATGACAACAAGATCAAGGCACTCCTAACTATAGTCAAGGAGGGTGTGGACAACGCCTTGGATGCGACCGAGGAGGCCAGGATACTCCCTGACATCTATATCAAGGTAGAGGAAATCAGAAAGGAGAAGTACAAGGTAGTGATCAAGGACAACGGCCCGGGCATAGTCAAGAAGCAGATACCCAGGATATTCGGGAGCCTCCTGTACGGCAGCAAGTTCCACAGGATGCGCCAGAGCCGGGGACAGCAGGGCATAGGGGTGTCCGGGGCTGTCCTGTACTCCCAGCTTACCACAGGCGAGCCCACCAAGGTAATATCCTCCACAGGCGACGGCAAGACACACAAGTACGAAATCAAGATAGATGTCAAGGTCAACCAGCCCAAGATACTCAGGGATGAGGTTGTCGAGGACGGTGACAACAAGTGGCACGGGGTCCAGATAACATTCATTGCCGAGGGCATATACAGGGAGCACAAGCAGTCCGCAATGGAATACATCAAGCAGGTCGCGATATCCAATCCCTATGCCAACATAGTCTTTGACACCCCCAACGGCAGGGTGGAGTTCGCCAGGGGCATTGAGAAGCTCCCGGAGGAGCCCAAGGAAATCAAGCCGCACCTCTACGGGATCGAGGTGGGAATCCTCACCAGGATGCTCCATGAGACCAAGGCCAGGACCCTTCTGACATTCTTGACCTCAGAGTTCTCCAGGGTGGGCCGCCTCTCGGCCGTGCAGATAATAAAGAAGGCAGGAATAACCAGGGAGAATCCCCAGACAGGTAAGGAGGAACCCGAGTTCAATATCTCTCCCAAGAAGGTAGACCACAATATGAGGGTTGCCCTGGTGGACGCGATTAAGGAGGTCAAGCTCAGCAGGCCGCCCACTGACTGCCTCTCTCCCCTGGGGGCCGAGGCTGTGGAGTCAGGGCTGAAAAAGGAGCTCAATCCCGAGTTCACAGCCACCCTGACCAGGCCCCCTGAAGTCTACAGGGGCTGGCCCTTTGAGATTGAGGTAGGCATAGCCTATGGTGGCTCGATAACAGAGTCCAGCATCATGCGGTTCGCGAACAGGGTCCCCCTGCTCTACCAGTCCGGGGACTGCGCCATTACCAAGGCAGTGGGCCAGGTGGACTGGAAGCGCTACGGCCTCCAGGGGGACAGGATGCCCGAGGGTCCTGTAATCGTATTCGTGCACTTTGCCTCGGTCTGGGTTCCCTTCACGTCAGAATCCAAGGAGGCCATAGCCAACTACCCGATTATAATCAAGGAGACAAAGCTCGCCCTCCAGGACTGCGCCAGGAAGCTCTCGCTCTACCTCTCCGGGGTGAGGAGGGCAGCAGCCATCCAGGAGAGGAAGCTGATATTCGAGAGGTATGCCGGAGAGACTGCCCAGGCCATCCAGGAGCTAACTGGCGAGAAGAAGAAGGCTGTGGAGGAGATGATAATCAAGCTTGTGGAGAAGAGATGGGGGGAGATAGTAAAGGAGATGGGCGAGGAAGAGCCAGAGGAGCTCTCTGGCGAGGGCGAGGAAGCCCCGCCACCGGAAGAGAATGAAAAGGAAGAAGGTGAAGAGAATGGAGAAGGAAGCGGAGAAGGAGACACAGAAGAAGATAGTGAATCTGGGAAGTGAGGTGCTCGGCCACCTGAAGAAGGTCAAGAACCCGGACATAAACCTTCCAATCAGGGCACTCTCCAACATCTACTTTGACGAGAAGCACAAGCTTATCAGGCTCGGGAATAAGGTCAGCCACAGGACCTACCTCAATGTGGCGCACACCAGGAAGTTCATGCAGACCCTTATGGTTGCGGCAGAGTGCAAGAAGATTATCGACCAGAAGGTCACCATCTCAATCAGGGATTTGTACTATGCCCTCAAGAGGACAATACCAGACAGCAAGGAGAACACGTTCGATGATCAAGGTGAGTCGGATCCGATTATCGAGGACATCGAGGTTGCTCTGAACACCCTGAGGGAGAAGCTTCACCTCAAGGCCGACAGGAAGGGCTACCTTGCAGGGCCCCTCACAATCAAGGACTCTGGAGACACCATAGACGCCAGCAGGATGGGCTCGTCCGGGTGGGGCATCCCCAGCAATGTGGAGCCAGAGAAGATAGAGCTCGATAACCGCGGGGCCGAGTATGTGCTTGTGATAGAGAAGGATGCTGTCTGGCAGAGGCTCAATGAGGACAAATTCTGGAAGAAGCATAACTGCATCATAATAACTGGCAAGGGACAGCCCGACAGGGGTACAAGGAGACTTATAAATAGACTGCACAACGAGTTCAAGCTCCCTGTTTATGTACTTACTGATAGCGATTTCTGGGGCTACTATATATACTCTGTTATAAAACAAGGCTCAATAAATCTATCTTTCCTTTCGGATAGATTAGGGACACCGGCCGCAAAATTCATCGGACTGACAACAAAGGATGTTCAAAAATTTAACATCCCAAAAAATGTTACGATAAAGCTGAACAAGGGAGATATCAAGAGGGGAAATGAACTCTTGAAATATGTTTGGTTCAAACCAAAGGAATGGCAAGAAGAAATCAGGAACATGCTCAGGCTTGACTACAAACTGGAACTTGAGGCTCTTACTTCCAAGGGAGTAAAGTTTATCTCCGAGAAGTATTTACCCCAGAAGATCGCAGAGAAGGACTTCCTGCCCTAATCGGCTTACGAGAGGCTTCCGTGCCTTCGGCACGTCTCGCCAGCATAGCTGACGATTCCGACTTATGCAAGCCGATACCCTCCGGGGCACAAGTAAGCAACATGCAAAATCTACAAAGGCATTCTGGTAACGTTTAATCGGCTTTTACGACAGCTGCCGCTTGCACAAAGGCCGATACCCCTCCGGGGCATAACCTAATACCCAAGGGGCACAAGAGGTCACAAGCAAGTAAGCAGAATATTCAGATTTTACAAAAACACCCAAGTAATACAGAATCGGCTTACGGGCGCTGTGGGATGTAACCAGCCTATAAGCAACATGAAAAAATGATTAAAATCTGACTCTAAAATCAAAAGGCTTATAAATGTTAACCCGATACCTCTAGTTATGAAGATGGAAATATTTAATGAATCAATACCATTCAAGGGAGGCCAGAGATACCTCCAGGTGGGCATGTGCGAGGAAAGGGTCCCAATCTACACCACAAAGGATGTGCCAAGAGAGGCTGTAGCCCTGGTGGGGGGCTCTGAACCCGGTAAAGTTTCAATTGTCTTTAATGACGAGGTTTATGGAATTCTGAAAAGAAGCAGAACACCCAGCAAATACCTCAAAATCATTTGTGAACGCGGCATCGAGCATGGTTTTGCCTCCTTTTATGAGATACCGAGAACCACAGACGAACTGGAGGTCTTGGGATTCCTCAGGGAGCACGGCATTGGAGGCGACATTATTTCAGAAGCCAGGCAGTACATGGAAGCTAGAGAATTCGAAAGGGCCCAAGCAGCATATACAGCCGCAGCCAGTTTTCTTGAAATGGGAGACCAAGGCCTTGGAGACTGCATAAGTGAAATCAGGGATTCGCTTAAGCTTCTGGGAGAATGGAAGGGGTTATCCGACAGGGCAACAAAAGCAGAAGATGCAACAAATAAAGCTGACAGGGAAGTTGGCTCTACCAGTGGACACGGCCAGGAAAAAGCATCGGCCCAAAAAAATCTTGATGGTCTGAAGCTGGTTGGGGAGACCGAAACCGGGGCATTAAAGGCCTATGAATCAGAATTGTCAGCAATGTGGAGAGAAACCATAGCTGAACAAGATGTATGACCTCCATAACTTTAATGCATAAATTCACAGCGATATGACTGCCTTGTCCTTGCACTGGGCCTGGTTCACAGACACGTCAGAGATGTGCTTCTGCCTGAGCTTGCAGAAACCCACAATTACCCGGCCTGCCCTGAGCTGGTTCTTGCCCTCCTTCACGAAATACGGGCACTTCTTGCACTCTGGCATGGTTATTCCTTGTAGAAAATGCTTTTTATTGCTTTCCCTACGGATAAAGGAAGCATTTATAAGAACACGCCCAATTGTATCTTATGGGCTACACCCTGATAATAGCGGAAAAGCCAAACGCAGCAATGCGTATAGCTGAGGCCCTTTCTGATGGAAAATCCAAAAAGCTGGGCAGGGACGCCCCCCATTACAGGTTCAAAAGGAAGGGCAAGGATATAGTGGTAGTCCCTGCGGTGGGTCACCTCTTTGTCCTCACAGAGGCAGAGGCCAAGGCCAAGTGGAGCTATCCTGTCTTTGACGTGAAATGGATACCCACAATCGAGGAGAAGAACAACAAGTGGGCCACCAAGTACTTCCGCAACATCGAGGCCCTTGTCAAGGGGGCCTCTGACTTTGTATCAGCATGCGATTATGATATTGAAGGGTCCGTAATTGCCTTTAATATAATCAGGTTCATATGCAAGGCCAGGGACGGCAGGAGGATGAAATTCTCCACCCTGACCCCCGGCGACATTGTCGAGGCCTATGAAAAGGCCAGCCCGCACCTGGACTTTCCCCAGATAGAGGCCGGCCTGACCAGGCACCAGATGGACTGGCTCTTCGGAATCAACATATCCAGGGCATTAACACTCTCCCTGGAGCACACGGGGGGATACTGGATACTCTCCACAGGCAGGGTTCAGGGTCCGACCCTGAACATACTTGAGAAGAGGCAGAGAGAGATAGGGGCGTTCAAGCCCAAGCCCTACTGGGAGCTCGAGCTCAATGCCGAGGTGGACGGCAAGGGCCTCATGGCCAGCCACGTCAGGGACAAGTTCTGGAAGAGGGAGGAGGCAGAATCAATCCTCAACAGGTGCAGGGGAAAAGACGGCACCGTGGCCGAAGTGGATAAGAGGGAGGTCAGGCAGAACCCCCCCTTCCCGTTCGACCTGACCAGCCTCCAGAGGGAGGCCTATTCCCGCTTCGGGTACTCGCCAAAGCAGACCCTTGACTTTGCCCAGCACCTCTATGAGCACGCACTAATATCCTATCCCAGGACATCGAGCCAGAAGCTCCCAGCCAAGATAGGCTACAGGGATATTCTGAAAAGGCTCTCAGGCCAGCTTGAATACAGCGAGCTTGCCGGAAAGCTCCTTGCCAGGCCAGCCCTAAAGCCCAACGAGGGCAAGAAGGAGGACTCCGCACACCCCGCCATATTCCCCACAGGCCACAAGCCCAGGAAGCTCGCCTCCTACCAGAGGAAGGTCTATGACATGATAGTCAGAAGGTTCATGGCGGTTTTTGGGGACCCGGCTGTCAGGGAACAGACCCGGGTGCTAATCAGGATAGAGGGCGAGGACTTTGCTGCCCACGGCATCAGGACCCTCCAGGCCAACTGGATGGAGTTCTATATGCCCTACCTTGGCATAAAGGAGCAGCTCCTTCCTGACATAAGGAAGGGTGACCCTGCCATGAACAGGAAGCTGGACCTGCTTGACAAGCAGACCGAGCCCCCGAGCCGCTACTCCCAGGCCAGCATCCTCAAGGAGATGGAGGAGAATAATCTAGGAACAAAGGCCACGAGGGCCCAGATACTCCAGACCCTCTATGACAGGAGCTACATCAGGGACAAGTCCATCGTGGTTACAGAGCTCGGCGAGGCTGTGGTGAGCGCGCTTGAGAAGCACTCGCCTGAGATAATATCAGTGGAGCTCACCAAGAGGTTCGAGGAGGAGATGGAGGCAATCGAGGCAGGCAAGCTCAAGAGAGGGGATGCCATAAGGGATGCGGAGACAGAACTCGGAAGGATACTCAAGGACTTCAGGGAGCACGAGAAGGAGATAGGAAACCACATGCTCAAGGCCGTCAGGGAGCACGAGAAGGAGATTCACACCGTGGGGGCATGCGACAAGTGCGGCAAGGGGACCCTGAGGATAATCCACTCCCACCGGACAGGCAAGCGCTTTGTGGGCTGCTCCAGCTACCCTGAATGCCACAATTCTTTCCCGCTGCCCCAGCACGGCTTTATCCAGGCCATTCCCAAGCTTTGCAAGTGCGGCCTCCACCTCATAGAGGTCAGGCCTGGCGGGGGGAGAAGGCCCTGGAGGTTCTGCGTGAAGTGCGGATTCAACTACAGGGACAAGGCCGCTGGCAAATCCAGGAAGCCTGCAAGGGCCAGGGGCACCACAAGGGATACAACATCCAAGGCGAACAAGAGGGCACACTCCACGGGGCACACCCAGAAGAGCACACGCAGGCAGGCAAAAACATCTAAATAGCTGATTCTCCAATAATTAAACAGGCCTGTTGCAAAGCGAATGAGTACATACCGTCCCGATGTGATGGCCAGAACATGCTTACCAAACTGAACAGTTAAGGTGAAGGAGTGACTGCCGCCTGAAAGGCGGATTTGGTGTGCTTACCAAATCGAACAGTTAAGGTGAAGGGAATGGCCAAGCGCTACATAGTCCAGAAGAGGGAGCTCAAGGAGAGGCACGGTAGGAGGCCCCACCTCATGGGGCCCTACAGGACGGTCTACTCTGACATAACGCCACCATTTGACTTCTCTGACAAGGAGAAGATAGAGTCCCACCTGCTCAGGGAGTACGGGGAGGGCCGCTACCAGGTCAAGTCAGTGGGCAAGGATGAGGAAGAAAAGAAGAGCAAGATAACAATCCACTTCATAGGCGACATCGAGCGCTACAGGCCCCGCGCCAAGGCCTGGACCAAGAAGGAGCGTGTCGCCTACTTACGGGCCAGGCGTAGGACACCAAAGGAAAAATACTTCTCCCTGGCCGCCTTCTTTGTGGCCTTCCTGCTGGCCTTCTGGATATTCATGCTCGTCTTTGTCTCAACCTGGGACTCCTCCCTTATAGTGGTCGCTGCAATCATGCTTGTCATAGCCTTCCTGGCCGCGGCCTTCTTCATAGACATGATGTTCTTTGAGACCGAGTAGGCCGGCCCGGGGACGATGGGAGTCGTGTATTTTAAACCTGAGGATAGGAACTTTCCGTTTTCCGATAAGCCTGTCATTCGCACTCTTTGTGTAAGGTTCATTATCAACATTAACTATTATACAGAATATACGGTAAGAAGGAAAACCTGCACCATATGCGTTTGCGATACAACTATACCAAGTATAAGGTTTGATAAAAACGGGATTTGCAATCAATACGCATTGCATTATAAATTAGATAAGAGATATCCTATCAACAACTATGGGAAAAAACAATTCAATAAAATTAGAAAAAGGATATTAAAACATGCCAAAAAGAATAAATACGGATGTATTGTAAGGTTGAGCGGGGGAAGAGACAGCACATATACCATTCTTGTTGCAAAGAGGCTTGGTTTCAAACCGCTTGCTTTGCATTTTGACAATGGGTGGGTTAGCAAGACGGCCATTGAAAATATCAAAAAGACAGTGAAAAAACTAAATGTTGATATCAGGACCATTTTATACCCTAAGTGCCACTTCCTCAGATGCCCAGGGCGTGCTGTGCAGTGATTTCAATATAATCCCTATCTGAAAAGAGTGCAGGCACCCCTATGCCTATCCGCATGTAGGCCTCCCTGGGAATCCCGATGTCGGCCACAAATAGCCGCTTTATCCCGGTGTTGCCGACCATGTTCATTTTGGGCAGGCCCAGGGTCACAACATCCGCGCCCCTGAAGGCCGGTGAGAACCATTTCCCTGTCTCCAGGTCAAGGCCCGAGGGCGCATCAACACAGAGAACAGGCACGCCCTTCTCCTGCAGCCTCACGCCATCAGCAATCAGCCTGGCCACTATCCCCATAGGCGGGCCCCTGGCCCCGAAGCCGAGCAGGGCATCGATAATCAGGTCCGGCTTGTCCCCTAGGGCCTTTAAATCACTCCCGGGTCTTATTCCCAGGGCCTGCACTGCCCTGAGCTGCTGCAGGGGGAGGCCCCTCAGATTCTTATCAACAAGCACCACAGAAACCTCCGCACCCCTGTTGTGCAGGTGCCTGGCTGCCACAAGGCCGTCCCCTCCATTATTACCTTTTCCCGCAAGGACTGCCACCCTCATGGGAAGCCTGAACGCGCTGCAGGCAACCCCTGCAACAGCCCGGCCGGCGTTCTCCATGAGCTGGACCGGAGAAACATGAAACTCATTCTCAACTATCCTGTCTATCTTGGCCATCTGTTCAGGGGTTACAGAGGGGACGGTCTTCATATCGAAACCTCCTTGGAGTGTATCACTCCTTGACATCTGCGACCCTTCCGGATGTTATCCTTACCAGGTCACCGGGCATTATGGAAAGAACCGAGTTGGGCGTGCCCGCGGCCGCCCACAAGATATCATGCTGCATGAGGTCCTGGTCAATGAGCTTAATCAGCCCTGTCCTGTGACCAACGGGCGGGACGCCGCCCACTGCAAAGCCTGTCAGCCTCCTGACATCCTCGGGCGCCATCATCCGGAGGGGGCCCTTTCCTGTCTCCCTCTCGAGCTTGGCTATGTCAACCCTGTTCGGCCCCGAGGCAATGACAAGCACTCCATCGCCGCTTTTTTCGCACCTGAACACGATGGACTTCGCAATCTGGCCGATGTCACAGCCTATGGCATCGGCCGCATCCCTGGAGGTCCTCGTCCCCCCGGGGAACTCCCTGACCTCGAGTGGTATTCCGGCCCCCACGATGGCCTCCTCGACTGCCAGAATTGACTCTCTAACCACATCGCTGTTATCAGGCCCTTCCCCGTTCTGAGGCCCTTCTTCTCCCATATCCAATAATTGAGGTTATGGTTTATATCCTTTGGGGCAGCTGGGCCTGTCTCACTATGGTCGGTGTTATGGTTTGCACCGAGAACAAGGTTAGCAGTTATTTACAAGCGGGGCTTTATCGAAACCCCCGGGGATTTAGGATAAGTTCGTATAGCCCCGCCCGGAGTTTCACAACCCTTTCTTTTGCGGCAGCGTTCTTTCCGTGAACGCTTTTGTGCGTTTACCTGTACAAAAGGGTTCGTTCGAACCGGGGTCACTGGTTTTCCCTGCTCTCACAGATGGCAAAGCCACCTCAAATCTTTGGGAACCCCAAAGACCAGTATCCCTAGCCAGCCCTTCTCTTTACATGTTCTTTCCCAAGGCTTTCTTGCGACCTGCGGAAGCGTCTGTAAGAAAGGCTTTTGGCCACTAGACTACGGGGCTATACCTGTCTGCCCGCCTCTTCGAGGCGGGATTGTACTCCTTGTCGGTCCGCCCCTTTGGGGCGGCAGGTGTTCCTTGCATTATAGAATAAGCTGGGTTTATATAAATGGCAGGTGTGGCCTATAATGGCGGGTTCGGCCTAGATGCTGCCATTGGAGGCCCGGATGCCCTTCTGGGTTATCACGAAGACCGTTCCCAGGGATTCGACCTTCTCTAGGAAGCCGAGCTCCTCGAGCCGGCCCACGCAGACGCTCGTGCCGTCGTATTCGTTCCTGTTAAGGACCCTGGTTATCTCATCCTTGGTTACCAGGAGGTTCGTGGCCGCGAGCTCCAGAATCCTTCTCTCAACTTCGCTCATCATGCATACCGCCTATTATAATTTCTTTGTTACTGCCTGTATTTATGGTTATTGGTCATGGACTGTGAAGGCCTATCATCACGTTGCGGGCCTATCTGCAGACAAGACCCTTCCTCAGGCTCTCGGCCCTGGACCTTCCCGCAAGGGCCTCGACTATCTTGAGCGCAAACTCCATGGCAGTCCCCGGCCCCTGGGATGTTATGATATTCCCGTCGACAACCACACGCTCCCCCCTGGGCTTCGGGAGCTTCTTCTCGTTGCCCGGGTATACCGTGGCCCTCCTGTTGTCGAGGAGGCCCTCTTTGGCGAGCAGCATCGGGGAGAAGCATATGGCTGCTATGAGCTTGTCCTTGTCATTGAAGTCCCTGAGCATCCCCATGAGCTTGACTGACTTGCCCATCTTCGGGGAGCCCTGACCCCCTGGCAGGACGAGTGCCTGGAAGTCCTTGGGGTTTATGTCGTCGAACTTCATGTCAGCTATGACCTTGACGCCCCTGTTGCCTGTAATCATGGTTCCGGGCATGCCGGCCAGAACGACATTGAAGCCCGCCCGCCTCAGGACATCCACTGTGGCTATGGCCTCGATTTCCTCAAAGCCGTTGATAAGGGGGACTAGTATGTTCATGAAACCACAGATTCAGCCACAAAGCTGTGCTCGATAAAGCCTCTGCACCTATTTTATAGTTATATATATGCATACACTTATATAGATTAGCAAGACAATTTTGTAAACAGGTGATTGCATGACAGTGCTTGGAATGAGATATCGTTCGCTCGAAGCGAGGAGGGAGCAGGGGGGAGCAACACAGATAAAGGTGAACTCGGTCCCCAAGATAACCGGCGTAAAGGAGACCAACGTCCCCATGCTCAAGCAGAAGGCCCTTTCAGTGGACTTTGATTTCGTGACAGAATACAACCCCAAGATAGGAAACATAAGGCTGACAGGGGAGATATTCTATCTCACGGACAGGAACGCCCAGGTAATGAAGGTGTGGAAGTCCAAGAAGGAGCTGCCCGAGGACATGAGGATTGAGATACTCAACCATTTGTTCAGGAGCTGCCTCGTCAGGATAGCGAATCTGGCGGACGACCTGCAGCTTCCCCCACCCATCGGCATACCCAGAGTGAAGCCGAAGGCTGAAGGTAAATAGTTTTCTGCATCTGGATTGAGACAGATTGAAGGTAGCGGAAGCTGCGAAGCAGGCTGAAGAGTCGTGTGAAGGCAAATATAAGAATAAAAAACCGTTATTTAATTGAATACCATGCCTGATTGGCTTTTGTTCTTATATGGCAGCCAATTGAGGGGGATGGTTTCATGAATGTCAGGGCTCATGTCTTCATAACAGGGAATGTCCAAGGCGTTTTCTTCAGGTCAAACACCAGGAGCCAGGCCGTGATGAGGCAAGTAACAGGATGGGTGAGGAATCTCCCGGACGGCAGGGTGGAGGCCGTCATGGAGGGTGAGAGTGATGATGTCAAGGGCCTGATTGAGTCATGCAGGCAGGGCCCTCCAGGGGCCAGGGTGGATGACATCGAGATAGCATGGGAGAAGCCCGCCCACAAATACAAGGGATTTGAGATAAGTGTTGGGTAGCCCTTTATGCTGTTTCTCATGGATTAGCCGGCCCCGGCTGTCAGCATCCATATCATAACAAGGCCGATTGCGAAGAGTATTGCAATGAGCTTCCAGGACCTGAGGAGGAACTTGCCCAGAAAGAAAAGGACGAGGCCAAGGACCAGGGCGGCCACCGCAAGGCCGAGGGGTCCCATGCCCCCGATGAAGGCAAGGGACTGAGACAGGTTCCCGAAGAGCTGAAATAGGGAGAACAGGGTACCCAGGGTATTGGAGAGAACAACCTTCACCATCTCCAGGATTATGGCCAGGGGGGCGTCCATGGTTTATTCTTTGCGGGGGTAACATAAAAACTGCATATCGCGAGCATGCTACCTGCCCAGGAAGCTGCCCAGGCTTGACTGCTTGCCCTTCCCGCTGGCCTCCTCCAGCTTCTTGAGGGTGTTGTCCGTGCGCTCGGGGGAGAAGTCGTGCTCCTCCAAGAGCCTCCTCAGGCCGGCCATGTCCAGGGACTGTGGCTCTATCTCAAGGTCTTCCACAGGGGGGTTTCTGAAGAAGTCAAAGATTTTCTCTGCAGGGGTTGGGAAGTCCCAAGGGACCTGCTTGAGGACGGCCCCGAGGGTCCTGTGCTCCTTGACAAGCTGGAGGGCCTTCTTGGGGCCGATGCCCTTCACGCCGCCCTGGTTGTAGTCTGTTCCGACGAGTATGCCCAGAATTATGAGCTGCTCCTGGCCTATACCAAGCTGGGATAGGAGGGCGCTGAGCTCCACAAGCTCGGGCTTCACGGATATGTAGCTCTCCCTTCTGGGGAGCTTCCTCCTCCCGGAGACAGTGAGGTTCCTCACCAGCCTCTCGGCCCCGAACAGGAGGGAATCCCAGTCCTGGCTTCCCACTGCCCAGACCCTGCCTGACTTGAGGAGGTGGGTGGCCTGGGCCTCTCCCTCAGAGGGGGCCTGGATCCAGGACACTCCCATGAGGCTGAGGAGCCTCTTGGAGTCCTTTATCATGTCATTGGTCAGCCTGGAAGCCTGCTGGGAGTATCTCCTGACGGCCTCTGCATCGCCCTCTTTAACTGCCTGCTTCCACTTAACATTGGCATTCTCCCTGACCTCCCTTCTGGCTGCTATGGTCTTCTCCTTGAAGATGGGAGGCTTGCCGTCAAAGACATAGACGGGCCCGATTCCGGCCTCCAGCATGCGGGAGGTGCGGTAGAACAGGCCTGAGAGGTGGGAGGTTACTCTTCCCTTGGAGTCCCTTAAAGACTCCCCTGTCATCCTGTCGCGGATTATGGAGAGGAACTGGTAGAGGGTGTTGTAGGCATCGATGGCCACCTGCCTCCCCCGGAGCTGCTCGAAGTCTGTCTCCCTGGCGCTGACTATCTCGGTAAGGCTCACACCCATGAATATGAATTGAGGGGGGAAACTTATATACCTTAAATCCAGATTCTTAACAGGAGGTAATGTTTCCTGACCTTCCACAAGATTGCACAATCCTGTACCGAAGGTATCGGCAGGCAGGTTGGGTCAGGAAGGAGGTGTATGCATGCCCGAGAAGGCAAAAGAGAAGAAGCTTGTGGGAAGGGTGACTCACTTCTTTACCAACATAAGCGTTGCTGTTATAGAGCTCTCTGATGTCCTCAAGGCCGGGGATAAGGTATCGATAGAGGGAGCTACGACCAATATCGAGCAGAAGGTGGATTCCATGCAGATACACAACAACCCTGTCAAGGAGGCCAAGGCAGGGGATGCAATAGGGATCAAGGTAAAGGACAGGGTCAGGGAAGGCGACCAGGTATACAAGGTATAGTTCCGCAGACGGAACTGGAAAACTATGCAGGACATTGGTTTAGAGGATATCCTTATCAGGATTACTTTTAACCCTTACTTCGTGGATTTCACACGCTTTTTAACCTTTATCCCCCAATTCTAAACCATGCTCTCGGAAAGGGTGGGAAGGATTTCTGATTCTCCTACCCTGGCAGTCTCTGCCAGGGCCAAGGCCATGAAGGCCCAGGGGATTGATGTCGTGGACTTCGGGGCAGGGCAGCCGGATTTCGCACCGCCCGAGCACGTCAAGCAGGCTGCTATAGAGGCTGTGCAGGCCAATGATTCCAGGTATACAGACGCGACAGGCCTCACGGAGCTGAAGCGGGTTGTGTGCGAGAAGTTCAGAAGGGACAACAGCCTGGACTACGGGCCTGAGAATATAATCATCTCTGTGGGTGCCAAACACGCCCTCTACAACCTCTTCCAGGCCGTGCTGAACCCCGGGGATGAGGTGATAATACCCAAACCCTACTGGGTAAGCTATCCTGACATGGTTAGGCTTGCGGACGGCACCCCTGTCTTTGCGGAGACTGGACATGACTTCATGCTGAATGCCGAGTCTGTACTGGAGAGGATTTCAGAGAGGACCAGGGCCATAGTCCTGAACAGCCCCAACAACCCGAGCGGAGCGGTCTTTCCTGAGGGCGATGTGAGGAGGGTCGCCGAGGCTGCAGCAGAGAGGGGCATATTCCTTGTATCAGACGAGATATATGAGAAGATAATCTATGGCGGGAGGCACTTCAGCCCGGCATCGATAAGCGGAAAAGTGAAGGCCGTCACCTTCACTGTCAACGGCCTGAGCAAGAGCCACGCAATACCCGGCTGGAGGCTCGGTTATGTAGCAGGTCCCGTGGATGTGATAAAGGCCATGGGAAGGCTCCAGAGCCAGTCCACCTCAAACCCCGCTTCGATAGTCCAGAGGGCGGCGATAGCGGCCCTCAGGGAGGATTCCGGCCTGGAGGTGATTGTAGAGGAGTACAGGAAGAGGAGGGACTTCCTGGTGGACGGGCTCAATTCCATGGAGGGATTCTCCTGCACAAGGCCGGACGGGGCATTCTATGTATTCCCGAAGATTCCTGTGGGGGACGATACTGGATTCTCCAGGGAGCTTCTGGATAAGGCCCGGGTTGCCCTGGTTCCAGGCTCTGCCTTTGGCGTGCCGGGCCATGTGAGGATAAGCTACGCGACCTCCATGGAGCAGATAAAGAAAGGCCTGGAAAGGATAAGGGCCTTCCTGACAAGGTAGGGCAGGCATACCTTTTTTAAGCATTGGGCCTGTTTTTATTCTTATGCCGAAGATATCCGTCATAGGGGCAGGGAATGTGGGGGCCACAGCAGCCCTCAAGATGGCCCAGAAGGGCCTGGGAGACATAGTCCTGGTGGACGTGGTGGAGGGAGTCCCTCAGGGAAAGGCCCTTGACATACAGCAGAGCATGCCCCTGTGGGGGAGCAAATCCAGGGTAGAGGGGACCAATGATTTCTCTGAGATGGAGGACTCTGACATGGTGGTCGTGACTGCCGGGGTTCCTAGGAAGCCGGGGATGAGCAGGGAGGACCTTCTGGACATAAACTCAAGGATAATGAAATCGGTATGCAAGGAGATAAGGCAACACGCCCCCGGTTCGATAGTCATTGTGGTGACCAATCCCCTGGATTCCATGACCTGGCTGGCCTACAGGGAGCTCGGATTCCCCAGGGAAAGGATCATGGGCATGGCAGGCGTCCTTGACACATCCAGGTTCAGGTGCTTCCTTGCCCAGGAGCTGGGAACAGAGCCATCTGAGATAGAAGCCATGGTCCTCGGAAGCCACGGGGACAGCATGGTCCCGGTCATAGAGCACACCAAGGCAGGCGGAAGGGATGTCAGGGATGTGCTCTCCCCCGAAAGGCTTAATGAGATAGTGGAGCGGACGAGGAATGCAGGGGCTGAGATAGTCTCGCACCTCAAGACCGGCTCCGCATTCTATGCGCCAGGGGCCGCCATAGCAGAGATGGCCGAGGCCATCCTGAAGGACACCAAGAGAATCCTGCCTGTATCGGCCTGTCTTGAGGGTGAGTACGGCCACTCGGGCCTCTTCCTCGGGGTTCCCGCAAGGCTGGGAAGGAACGGCATAGAGGAAATCGTGGAGCTCGAGCTCGAGAAGGAGACAAGGGAGGCCCTTGACAGGTCCGCCAGTGCTATAAAGGAGAGCCTGGGCAGGCTGAATCCCACTGGATAGCGGGATTGCAGGGTTTGGGCCCCTTTTCTATGAGGTTTCTGGCTTCAGAAAGGCAAAGAGACCTAAAATCATCGATTTTGTTACAAAGCCGGCACACCGTTAACTTTATAAACCATTAAAATCACTACTTTGTAGTGACATTAATAGTCACTGATAGGTGGTAACATGAACAGGGAGATTATAAAGATATTCACTGTGATGTGGCTGTTCGGGATGTACATAACGCTCATGCTTACATTCGTGGCCGCCTACCAGAGCCCTGACAAGGCCGTGATGGTTACGATAAACCAGGCCGGTGAGGCAGAGGTGGAATTCTTCATGCTCCTGGGAGCCCTCTTCTTGGCAACCATGGGCACGATGTATATCATAACAGACATCAAGAGGGATTTCGTGGAAGGGGTTGTGAGCGGCCTTGGCAGGGAAACTACCTAGAGCCACTTCACGTCGACGTCGTCTGTCCTCTGCCTGGGGAGAATCCCGGACTTTGTTCTCATCCCGGATTTGTGCATGAGTATGCCTGTCCAGGCTATCATACTCCCGTTATCGCCAGCCAGCTCCCTGGGGACCACTGCGAACCTCGCGCCCCTCTCCCTGCACATTATCATGAGCATACCTCGGAGCCTGCTGTTTGCGGCCACCCCCCCTGTCAGCAGGACCTCCCTTTTCTTGGTATGTGCCAGGGCCCGCTCGGTCACTTCGGTCAGCATGGCGAAGAGGGTCTCCTGAAGGGAGAAGCATACATTCCTCTTGCTCTGGCCGGATTTGACCCGCCTCACGGCCTCGGTTACAATCCCCGAGAAGGAGAGGTCCATGCCCTTTACTGTATAGGGCAGCTCCTGGTAGCGCCCTCCCCTGGCCAGGACCTCTATCCTGGGGCCGGCAGGGAACTCGAGGCCGATGTCGCGGCCGAACTTGTCCAAGGCATTGCCCACTCCAATGTCCTGGGTTTCGCCAAAGCAGCGGTAGCGGCCCTCCACAAAGGAGAGAATCTGGGTGTTGCCGCCAGATACATAAAGTGTTACTGGATCGGTCATTTCTGTGCTCAGCCTCCCTATTTCGATATGCGCTATCTGATGACACACTCCTATTGGGGGCTTCCTGATTTTGGAGGCAAGCTCCTTTGCAAGATTCAACCCGACGTGCAGGCAGGGAGGAAGGCCTGCACCCTGGGAGAAACTCACTAAATCGATATCAGACAGCTTTGTTTTGGCCTCTTTCAGTGCATTACCCAGAACATCCTCTTTAATCTTTCTGTGATGCTCAGCGGCATCCATGGGCTTTATACCCCAGCCCAAGGGAGGCCTGTACATATCAACAATATTGCTAAGAATCTTCTTTTTGTCTGTAACTATCCCGACTCCAAAGGTGTGCGCAGTTGACTCAATTCCCAAGCAGAGCATATGTCTAATCTATAGCGATAGAATTGTTATAAATACCTCCAATATATTCTTGGGGGATATTAAATGGGAGGAAGGAAAAGAAATATAGCACTGTTTGTGGACGGGCCAAATATGGTAAGAAGGAGCGAGTTTGGTTTTGGTCTGAAAGAGATATATGAAGCTGCAAGGAAGTATGGTGATGTAAGGATAGCAGAGACCTTCCTTAACAAGTACGCTGACGAAAAATTTATTGAATATATCATGAATTCTGGTTTTTCTTTAGGGGATATCGGAATAGAAGATGTTGACGTACCGCTTGCCTCAAGGGTAACGGAAGTAATTTGTAGTCCAAAATATGATTTCATAGGTACAATAGCCTTGTCAACACGGGACGGTGACTTTGCCTCGTTACTGCATAAGGTAAAAAGCTACAACAAGGAAGCTATTGTGATAGGCGCTGAACCGAATTTTTCGCCTGCCCTTAAAGGGGCTGCAGACTATGTTGAGGTTTTAAAAGGTAAGGGGAATAATCTGATTGGTGATTAAATAAGAATTTGCATGAAAGAGATTTAAAACTTCTATCCAAGAAACAATTGATTTCTTATGTCCTTTGGGATTGTCGGCGTCTATGGAAAGGGTGTATTAGAAGGCACTGCAAGGACCACCTCTGATGCCCTTCTGATGTATCATCACAGAAGCGGAAGGGAATACCCTGTAATAGCCACGAATGCTGGGGGTGATGGACCGTTCACCATATACGGGCTTGATGATACAGAGTTCAGAGACATAACCCTCGGGGAGCTGGACTCGGATAAGTCAGATATAGCGATTGGGAGAATATCCGATAAGAAACATCCAGGGCCAGCGGTATCAGACATTGCCGGAGTAATCGCTCCGGGTGGCATTGCGGTTGTAGGTAACGGGAAGCTAACGAACTATGATGAGGTTCGGGAAGGATTCTATCATGGCGGGGGTGCCCTCAGACCCGACCCGTCGGCTGCTGACATGCTTATACATCTCATATCCAATTCCGGAGAAGATAACATTGAGAATGCATTCAGGCACTCGCTGGAGGACATGAGGGGCTCTTACTGCTTCATTGCAATGTTTAATGACAGGCTTGCCGTTGTCAGGGACAGGCATGGGCATATGCCCCTCTCTCTGGGAAGCCTTAGGGGTGCCCCTGTAATCGCTTCAGAGACCAGTGCATTCAACAGAATAGGTGCTAAATATGAATGCGATATCGGGGAAGGGGAGCTCCTGGTGTTCGATAACAATACATCAACATCATATCAGCTTTTTGAAAGCGACCCAAGACACTGCATAAGAGAGCTTGTATATTTTGCAAATCCGGGGAGCAGGATTTTCGGGGGCCGCAGGGTTTCAAAGTACAGGTTCAATTCCGGAAGGGCCCTTGCAAAGGAGCATAAAGGGACGCTGAAGGATATCGATATCGTTGTGCCTGTACCGGATTCCGGAAGATATCCTGCAATAGGCTTTTCAGAGGAATCCGACAAGCCCTACAGGCTGGGACTGGTCGAGGCCCCCGGAGGGATGAAAATCCTCCTGAAGGAGCAGAAGGATAACAAGAGTAATGATGTCAGGGACAAGCTCTATCCTGACTCGGATATCGTAAGCATGCAGAGGGTCGCTCTTGTAGAGGATTCAGGCCTCACCTTTGAGACTGCATGTGAGATATCAAACATGATGGATGAGGCCGGTGCGAAAGAGGTCCACTGGTATTTTGCAAGCCCGCCCCCAAGGCACAGGTGCCCCTACAGGGAATCTATCAAGCACATGGAAGGCATCAAGGGTAATGATAGCGAGATTAACGATAAGGTCCTGGATATAATCAGCGATGGTGGAAAGAACAAGAAGGTAAAGAGCGTGAATTTCCTTGGTCTGGAGACAACACTGGATTTGACAGGAAAGCCCGATGAATACTGCTATCAGTGCCTCACAGAAAGGGATTTATACGATGATGTGTAAATATTCTCAAGGTGTTGACATGAAGGGTGAATGCCGGATCCCTGATTAAAAGACGTTCCCCTCCCAATACACAACCAGGGGGAGGGCCAGGCAACAGAGGCCCTGGTTTTCCTGGTTCTGTTTTCAAGAACAGTTGTATTTTATGCGAATCCCGCTTAATTAATAAACATAAGGAGCACAATCTTAAGTTAATGTGATTGGCATGTTCGAGCCCTTTGAGCCCAAGAAGGTTGAAGAGAAGGTCCTGAAGTTCTGGAAGGACAGGAAGGTATATGGTAAGGTCAAGAAACTGGCCAAGGGGCAAAAGCCCTTCTTCTTTGCTGATGGCCCCCCCTATGCCACGGGAAACATCCACATGGGAACGGGATGGAACAAGATAATCAAGGACTGCTACATAAGGTTCTGGAGGATGCAGGGATTCGATGTCTGGGACCAGCCCGGGTATGACAGCCACGGCACGCCCATCGAGTACCAGGTTGAGAAGAAGCTGGGGTTCTCCAGCAAGAAGGACATCGAGGCATATGGCGCGGCCAGGTTTATAAGGGAGTGCAGGGGGTTCGCGACCAAATATATAGATGTCATGAGCAGGGAGTTCGCCAACCTCGGGGTATGGATGGACTGGGACAGGCCCTATGTAACCCTGAATAACAGCTACATAGAGGGTGCCTGGTTCACCTTCAAGAGGGCCAATGAGAAGGGCCTGCTCTACAAGGGGCTCTATCCCATTCACGTCTGTCCGAGGTGCGAGACCGCTGTATCATATAATGAGATAGAGCACGAGACCGTAACAGACGCCTCGGTGTATGTCAAGTTCCCCATACAGGGCCGTGAAAGGGAATACTTTATTATATGGACCACAACGCCCTGGACCCTCCCCGCCAACACCGGGATAATGGTCCACCCGAGCTTCTCCTATTCCCTGGTCGAGGTCAGGAGCGGCGAGAAATATGTCATAGCGACGGAGCTTGTCGACAGCCTCATGGAGAAGTTCGGTATGGAATCCTATACTACTGTCCGGACATTCTCCGGGGATGACCTGTCCGGGATGCTCTATGAGCATCCCCTCAGGGACCTGGTCCCGGCAATCCGGAACCTCGAGGGGGCCCACAGGGTCGTGACCTCGGCCAGGTACGTCACACTGGAACAGGGGACCGGCCTGGTACATACCGCACCCGGCCACGGCGCAGAGGACTACCTGGTCGGTGTCCGGGAGGGGCTCCCCCAGGTATCGCCTGTCAGGACAGACGGGACCTTTACCAGGGAGGCCGGGAAGTGGCTCGAGGGGAGGTTTACCAAGGACGCTGACTCCATCATACTCCAGAAGCTCTCTGAGAGGAATGCCCTGCTCAGAAAGGAGAATATAAGCCACGAATACCCCATGTGCTGGCGCTGCAATTCGCCCCTGCTCCAGATAAGCGTTCCGCAGTGGTTCTTCAAGATAACAGAAATCAGGAACAGGCTCCTTGAGGAGAACAGAAAGGTTAAATGGGTCCCGGAGTGGGCAGGAGGCCGCTTCAGGAACTGGCTCCAGAACCTCGGGGACTGGCCTGTCTCCAGGCAGAGATACTGGGGAATTCCCCTCCCTATATGGGAGTGCGAATGCGGGGAGATTGTGGTGGTCGGCTCCTTTGAGGAACTCAAGAAGAGGTCCGGGCTCAAAAGGGAGATAGACTTCCACAGGCCGGGAATTGACAGGGTGAGGATTCCCTGCCCCAGATGCGGGAAGCCCATGAAGAGGACGCCTGATGTCCTGGATGTGTGGTTCGATTCAGGGGTCTCGACATGGGCAGCCCTGGAATACCCAAGGAAGAAGGCCCTGTATAAGAAACTCTGGCCGTCAACCTTCCAGACCGAGGGCCCTGACCAGTTCAGGGGGTGGTGGAACTCCCAGATGATAACCAGCGTCCTTACCTTTGACAGGTCGCCCTTCGGGACGATAATGCTGCACGGCTTTGTCCTGGACGCCAGGGGCACCAAGATGTCCAAGTCCAAGGGCAACGTGGTCACCCCAGAACAGGTAGTCGAGAGGTACGGCAGGGATGTCCTGAGGTTCTATCTCATGAGCAGCGCGCCCTGGGATGACTTCTATTTCAACTGGGAGGGAACAAAGGAGACCAGCAAGCTCTTCAATGTGCTCTGGAACGTCTACCAGTTCACAAGGGCCTATGCTCCCAAACCTCCCCTTCATGTCTCAACGCACACAAGGAAGGGCAGGCAAGAGAGGCCGAAAAGGAAGCCACCCCTGAAGCCCGAGGACAGGTGGATAATCAGCCGGGTTAACAGTCTCATGGATTTGACCGGCCAGGCCAGGCAGTACATGATTCACAGGCTCGTATCTGAGATGAGCGACTTCGTACTGAACGACCTCTCGAGGTGGTATGTAAAGCTTGTCCGTGACAGGCTCTCTCCCTGGTACAGAGGAAGTGACAAGGCAGCCGCCCAGTATGCCCTCCACTATGTCCTGGAGAGGCTTGTCAGGATTCTGGCCCCGGTCTCCCCGTTCATGAGCGAGCACATATACCAGGAGTTCTTCAGGAAGATGGTGTCTGTTCATGCGGAGCCCTGGCCTGAGCAGGACAGGAGGCTTGTGGACAGGAAGCTCGAGAAGGCCATGGACACGGTAAAGGGCCTCATCGAGTCCATGAACGCGTCCAGGGAGGAGAAGGGTTTCAAGCTCAAGTGGCCGCTCGATGCGGTGCACGTCTTCCCTGAGAAGGGCGCCACGAAAGCCATAAAAGACCTGAAGAATGTGGTGTGCTTCATGGGCAACGTGAGGGAGGTCAGGTTCCTTGACAGGGCCTCAAGGGACATGAAGGCCTTCCCTGGGGGGAGGCTCGGCCTGGGAGAGGTTTTGCCGGATGAGTCCCTGGTAAGGGAGTCTGTGAGGAAAATAGAGGTAAGTAGAAAAAAGGAAGGACTCAAGGTAACTGATGATATTGAACTGATTCTGAAATCGGACAAAGAAACAGAAATTATACTCAAAGAACATGAAAAGGAAATATGTATAGCTGTCGGTTCGCCATGGCCAATCAGATATGAGCAGCCGAATCCGGAGAGGGGAACCTCCGAATTCCAGGGCAAGACTGTCCGTTTCGGTTTCAAAAAGAAGAAGTAGTTTTTTAAGCGCCAGTCCAATTTCTTTACATGACCATCTACAGGCAGAGGGAGAGGTTCCAGGGCCTCTCCATAAGGATTGGCATGGCCTTCAGCAGGCTCAGGCTCTCCCCCAACCAGTGGACCATGCTCTCGCTTCTTCCTGTCCTGGCAGGCCTTTACTTTCTCTACTACTCACAGTTCCTTCAGGCAGCGCTGCTCCTGTTCCTGTCCTCTTTTCTTGACCTCGTGGACGGCTCTGTGGCAAGGGTTACCGGGAGGGTTTCCAGACTCGGGGCCTATCTTGACACCATAGTGGACAGGTACGTCGAGTTCATAATCGTGCTGGGCATACTCCTTGCCGGAATCCCGGGATTCCTGATTCCCTCGGCGGCCTGGATTATCATCTATCTCTTCGGTGCCATGATGACCACCTATGCCAAGGCAGCTGCCAGGGAGAAGGGCCTGACCGAGAGGGAGCTCCGCGGCGGGATATTCGAGAGGGCCGAGAGGCTCATGCTTCTGCTTGCGGGGCTCCTCCTGGCCACCCTGGAGCCGCTCTACCTGACCTATACCATTGCCCTGCTGGCTGTCCTGACGAACATATCGGCCCTCCAGAGGATATGGGCAGCCATATCAGGGGCCAAGGAATAAAACCCTTACCTCCACAGTTTGTTACAGGGGATGGCATGAGTTGTTGCCTGAGAGACAGAAACAAACCGTTAGACCCGGCTGACGCTTAATCAATGAGTAGTTTTAAAAAAGAACGATTGTTCGATATAACAACCAGCAATCATTAACGATTATTTCTTCAATCCTAGTTTCCTAGCAACATTGTTGTCAATAATCTTGCTTATCTCAGATATGTTCTTCATGTTTCGCAACTCCTGGATTTTCTCTTTACCTCCGGGAGTCTTCTCCAGCCTTGAATAGAACCTGTTCGCCATTATTATCTGGGAGTCTATAAATCGGGCCTGTTCACCCTTCCACACCCTTCTGGGGTTGTCCCTGACAAAGCGTGCCCATCTCTCAACCTGTTCTTTGTGGGTATTGTCTCTCATTTGAGCCTTAACCCCCTGATTAGTTTCTTCATTCTCTCAATCTCTTGCTCATTGGTTTTGCCTTCGTACACAATCCGCAGATGTCTGGCATCTTCAACATCCTTTTCGGATTTGAGTAATTCTTCCTTGAATGCTATACTGGCTTCGATGCTGGAGAAATATAGGTCAAGTCCGGTCAGGGGGAGTTTTCTCCTTGTATTCAATTGATGTTCATCAAGCTCATCCTTTGAGAGCTTAAGCTCTATCTCGGGTATATGAATCCCTTTTCTGACATACCTCACACTCAGGTTTCTTGAGAGATATTCCTTGTATATCTCATCCGGGTCCTGGGACTGGATGCATTCAAAACTGTTCTCCAAGAGTTCTCTGTGCAGTCTTGCAAAACTGTCTCTTGGTATCCGCTCTATTATGATGTCAACGTCTTCGGTCCCTCTGCTTCTGCCATGGGCTATAGCAACAAACCCTGAAACAATTATATACTTCGCATGCCTTTCAATAACCCGTGCAAAATCAGAGGCAAACTCATCAAGGATTGTCCTGTCCTTTACTTCCCTGTCCATACTGAGTATTTGTGCTGATGCTTAAAAGCCTTATTTCCAAGAATTCTACAGGTCTGCGAGACAGAAAACATGGAGTTAACCCGCCGGACGCTTAATCAATAAGTAGGCTTGATGGAAAGAAGAAGTATGTATTGATGTTCAAGAAGAGCCCGATAGATTATATTCATAAGCGGCTCACCATGTTATATAATGCTGGGAGGTTTCTGTGGAGAGGCTTATTCCGAGGATAAGGGAGATTGCAGAGAGCATATACCAGGCCGAGGGCAAGAGAAAGAGGCTGGCGGAATTCCTCAGGGGGGTTGGAGAGGAGACCGAGATACTCTCAGGCCTGGGACCAAGTCTCCTGGAAAAAATCAGGGTGGCCGGCGTGGATGGCGGGCTCGCAAAGAAGAGCCTCCACGGGTTCGACTGCATCCTTGTGAGGGCTGCCGCTGCATGCTTCCACTACCAGGCCGGGAGGAGGAGCAAGGTCGAGTACTTCCCATCCAGGATTCCATCACCGGAGGCCGAGGTGCTTGAGGCCCTCTCTGACCTTGACTGGGCGCACTTCACCGCCATAATGAGGCAGGGGGTGGAGGTGAGGACTGCCATTCAGGCTTTGGACAGGCTCAGGCCCGACATACTCCTCATGGACGGCTCGATTGTCCCCTACTATGCGGACAGGCCTGCCAGGACATCCAGGGTCTACAGGCAATACAGCTCCATGATAGGGGACTTCATGAAGCTCTACAGGGTTTGCCTGGATAGGGGCATAACCCTGGCCGGGGTGATAGAGGACTCCAGGGGGACTTCGTACTGCAGCATGATAAACAGGGAGCTCCTATCCAGGGTGGACCACCCACTAAGAGGGGATATGGGAGAGCTCCTGGAGAGGACAAGGGACACCAACCTGCTCTACTGGGTCCTTGAGAAGGGGGAGAGAAGCAGGGTATTTCCCTATTCGGACAGGCCCGGGGAGCACCCCGTGCTCAGGGACTTCGGGTCCCTGGCGAAAAGGGTGAACAGCTTCTATCTGAAGACCGCAAAGCACGACAGGCCCGTAAGGGTGGACATGCTGACCAGGGGCGACGACGTGATAGGCGAAGCCGATGAGCTGGGCTCTGTCCTCCTGGCGATATCCGGGCAGCACTCAGGCTACGGCCTCCCTGTTCCCCTGATAGAGGCCGACAATATTGCCAAGCTCTCGGACAATGAGGTGGAGAACTTCTATTCGCACATACTGAGCTTTGCCGGCAACATACCGAGCGTCATGAGGCTGAGAAGGGAGCAGAGACCGTTTTAATGCCCATTAACCAGCTTCCTTATCAAATCCGGGGACAGTTCAGGGAATCCGTTTACAACCATGTCTGCCTTTGAGATGTCATTGTCCAGGCCGGAACCGCCCCTGATTCCTATGCATTTCATTCCCGATGCCTTTGCAGAGGCAACCCCGTTCTCGGAGTCCTCGATGACCACGCAGTCCCCTGGCTTCTCACCGAGCTCCTCTGCAGCATGGAGGTAGATGTCCGGGGCGGGCTTTCCCTTTCCCTCAAATCCCTCTACGCTTATTATCATGTCAAAGAGATTGGCAATCCCGAACCTCTTAATTACAATGTCTATCCAGGACATGGGGGAGGATGAGACTATTGCGGTCTTGAATCCCCTGCTCTTGAGGTCTTTGATGAATTCCAGGAATCCGGGGAGCAGGGATGACTTCTTCCCGTATATATCTTCGGCAAGCCTGTGATAGGTGTTGAGGAATTCTGATTTCTTTATCCCTACCGTGAAATCTGATTTCAGGGATTCGTATACGTCATAGATGCTGACACCCTTACGCTTCATCTGTTTCTGCTCATCCCAGTTGGGGATAAGGGACCTGATGAACTCGAAATCCGGCTTGCCCCAGTAGAGCTCGGAGTCCACTATTACCCCGTCCATGTCGAATATTACCGTGTCCGCCATAAGGAATAATGGATTGGTTCTGCTTTATAAATTGCGTGCTGTTACCCGGCGATAAAGGCAGTAGTAAAGGGGTGTTTTTCCGTACACGCTTGTTACCTAGAGTAATCTTGCGGCTTTCCGCAAGAGTGCTCTGCCTTCGGCAGGCACTGCCTGACGCTTTGCGTCAGAGCAGATGTGCCGCATATCTCGTGCTGATGCACAAGACTCCCTGCGAAGCAGTGGATTGGGAAAACCAATACTCGTTACAGTTATCCTGCCACATTGTTATCTGGCGTGATAGCTAGCAGTAAAAGGGCGTTAAAATAAAGAAAGGGGAGGGGGTATAACCCCCGTTATCTATCCAACTGATTGCTGGCCTAGGCTGAGTAATCCGAGATGTCTGTCAGAGCCCTTGTGCAAAGCGCCTTTGTGTCTGCTCCGTCCTTGCCTGCGATTACCAGTGCCTTCTGGCCTGAGCCGAATGCGTCTGCGTACTCCTTTATGACGCCCTCGCTGAGGCCGGCCAGGTCAGCAGCTTCACCACACGCTGGCCAGTCCATTGTCGTATCCATCAGGGTAGCGACCAGTGCGTTGACACACGGACCACCGACCAGGATTACGTCCCTGTTCAGGGTTGCTGGTGTTGATATTTCATCAGCAGTCTTTGCAATGGGTGTTGTTATCTGGTAGGCTACCTGGACTGTTCCTGCCTCCCCTGAAACAGAGAAGACCGGACTGGGTCCGATACCAGCTGCCATGATGGCCTGGGTGTCTGGGTAGTACACATCTACGGTTCCCTGGTCGTCAGTGTTCTGGAATACAACCACGCCGTACCTGTCGCCTGCAACATTGATGTCGCTGTCTGATGTGTCTAGCCAAGATGCAGCTGCTAGATTGTCTGTGAATACGGGTGTGCTACCACCAGTGTCTATTGTTATGCCGTCAGCATTGTCACTGGCCTCGACTATCACAGCGTTTCGGGCATCGTTGTTGCCGATATCCTCGCCCTTTTCTTCGAGTATTGCTACTGCAGGTTCGGTGACACTTTCGATGTAAAGGAAACCTGTTGTTGCATCTTCGTATGTGTAGTTGATGCTTGTTCCTGTTATCTCCTGGGTGTCGTTGGCTAGTGTGACTAATATTCCCATTATCTCGTATGTTTTGGAAGCCTCGCTCTGTCCTATTGTTATGTTGTTCAGGAAGGCAACCTCTGAGTCCTTTGCTGCTATGATTGTTGGGAATAGCGTAGTTACAGCACCTGGGTCTCGAGCAGCGGATGTTGCTATAGCCTCTGCTGTTGCGTCACCCCAAACCACTGCCACTTCATCTGGGCTTGCATCGTGTGACCAGAAGTAATATTCGTAGCCATCGATGACCTTTGTTCCGTTGAAGTAGCCAGAGGCGTCCTCGACCATACTCACTTCGTATGTGGTTCCGGAGAACACGTCCTTCAGTTTCAGTTGTCCGTCGCTTGCATCGCCCGTGTCTGTGCTAATGTCGGTTACCTCGAGCATGTGGGAGAAGTCGCCCTGGTTTATGATGATGTAGTCGTCTTCATTTGCTGTGGCTCCCTCCAGGACCTTTATCTTATCGTCGTCACCGTCTGCCAGGGTTAGTACGTTGTCGGTAACGGCTTTGCTACTGTCGTAAGCCCACTCGATTGTTCTCTCGTTCCCCTTGGTGTCGGTGAACTTGACTGTTGCTGTGTCGTCGCCGGACGTGTCGAACTCGAATAGCTCCATGTCAGCCAGGGCTGGTGAGCTGCCGCCGAATGCCAACTTGAATGTCCCGAAGACCGGGTCAGTGAATGGCATTCCTACTGCAGCGAAATCACCATCGCTGTCAGGAGCTGCAACTGCTATCTTCAGTACAGAAGCTCCGTCGGTTCCCTGCATAATGGTCACGTGTGTGTTGTCTATGTCTTCCTCTTCAGAGCCAGAACCCACGCTTACTTCGTCATTGTCACTGATTGTCAGCTTGGACGAACCGAATGACAACCTTGCTGAGCTGGTTTGTGACTCCTTTCCGAGGTAGTAGACCTCGTCCACATAGACCTCGAGTCCGCTTACCTTCCTTGAGTTTCCTTCGTCTATTGTCCTGCTGACGTCGTTAACCTTGACTACCACTGTGTTTTCGTCGCTGACGCCTATCACTGATACCTCGTAGGAAACTCCGCCAACATCGACTGTTGCTGTTTCGCCTTCAGACAGTGTCTGCTTGTTGGAACCACCGAATAGCACGAGTGTGTCTGTGTCGGAATCGGATGATATCGTGTATTCTGTTCCGAACAGCACTATTGTGTTGCCGTCCACAGCTGAGTCCGAGAAGTTCAGGTCGTCATTGAAGATGACTTTCATTGTATAGGCTGGTGAGCTGTAAGCTGTTCCTATGTCTATGAGTACTGCTGGGTCATCTCCCAATATATCATCGTCGCTGCTGTCGCTGAGCGCGATTACACTGCCTCCGACAACAATATACTGATCATAGTCATAGGTGCTTCCATCGTCATCCTCAAAGGTTCCTGAAGCGAGTATCGTCGTCAGGTCATCTGATGTCAGGGTTCCCTTTGCTTTGTTTATTGCGTCACCCCCGAACAGCTTTGTGTTTGCTGTTGAAAGACTCGTACCACCGGACACTGCTACCTCTGCTGCTCCGCCCACAGCCTGTGATGTTGTTACGTGACCGGCCACTCCTGCTGCCAGGTTTGCAGCACCGATAACGTCATTGTGGTATTGTAGGTTACCGTTGCTTGGACCGATTACTATCCATGGGGGTACTGGTGAGGATGATGTTCCACCCACATAGTCGCCAAGGGTTGTGCTCTGGGCAAAGGCACCGAAGGCTATGGTTGCACCGGCTGCGATTGCAGCCATGCTGCCTGCTAGAACCTTTCGTATATTCATATTAATTCCTCCGTATCTTTAATCATATGCCACCATGTAATCCTCGAATAAATCCGAGGGTTTGTTGGTGAGGCATATCTCTCGAACTGCACATCTGACTGCCAGCTTAAACAGGCAGTTCTCAGCGCGTTCAAGATAACACGCTCCCGTTCTGCTGGGGGCGTGTTGACAATAATAGTTTCTCCATCATGGTATATATTACTTGTGTGAAACAGTTTCAGGGGTATAAGTAACAGTCTTTTTATTGTCTCAAGCATGATTCAGATGGCCTATTTTTTTAATTAATTGTTCAAAAAACAAAAATAGTGATTTATAATAGATATAGACAAAAAATAGCAATTCGGTTAAAATTGCATGTTTCGGCCCCAACCGGGGCTACTCCAGTATCTCCGGGGTGTCTATCACCCCGTCGCCGTCCATGTCGTATCCCCTGACGACCTTGGCTATGGCCTTCCTGTCATGGATGTTGCCGGCCATGATTTTGTCGAGGCTCTTTATCCAGGCAAGTATGGCCGAGCGGGTTCCCTGGAACCTGTTTCCGGCGATGACCAGAATCTTGGAGCCCCTCTTCCTGTCCCAGGGATTGTCAACAATCACGACCATGCCGACCTCGTCGTCCTTGTAGGCCCTTCCTGAAAGGCTCGATCTTATCTTGGCGTTGCCCCTGAGGTCTATAAAGACCGGCAGGATGTTGTTTATCCTCCTCGTGACCATGTTCACAGTGGGGCCCCCTATAAGTATGAGGTTCCCCCTGAGGTCCCTCTCCCTGACCTCGGTGTCCAGGCTGTAGTTCGGGGCCTGCCTACCGCTGGTGAAGGCCCCCATGAACAGGGCGAAGTCTATGGCGCAGCAGGAGTCAGAGGCGCGGGCCTTCCAGGGGCCGTGCGGGTCAGGAGAGCCTACTATTATCTTGGCATTGAGGTTGCCGTCCTCGACAAAGGGTTTCAGCAGCTTCAGGTGGGCAGGGGAGGATATGTTCAGCTCCCTGCCTGCAGGGGGCTCCCCAAGGCTCACGGAGAAGGAATTGTACCTGGCCTGGTAGAATCTGGCTGTCGCGCCGCCCCTGGACTCGAGGCCTGCCTCCCTTATCAGGCCTGCTTGCTTGAACTTCCTTATGTAATAATAGACCTTCTGCTCGTGCACCCCAAGCTTCCTCGCAATGTCCATAGGGCAAGCCGGCTCGGCAAGCTCCCTGAAGACCCTCCAGCCCAGTTTGCTGGTGAAGGCCTTCAAGGCTTCGGGGCTGTCAAAGACCTTGACGGGGTGCATGACATGCCTGGTGCCATCGGTCCTGAGCAGGAAGTGCTGCTTCTTCATTCCCTTCACCTTAGCTGTTCACTTTGTTAATTATACTATATCCGTCGCTTTGCGACGGCAGGCTCCCTTTCACCATCTGTTTTTGCCCTGCAGTTATTCATAATGTATTATTAATGTTATAAATCAATTTTTAATGCTATTTATAAAGGTTTGCCCTTCATGCCTGTGGTTTAAAAATATTTTTTCAATAAGGCCTTTATATTCTGAAAGCGAATTATAGTAAAGGATATAACAAATTGGAAATTGTCCTTTGCTAGTTGTATCGGACACTATTCCAAAAAGTTCTGTCCGATACTATAAATGACAGTGATTTCATGTGCGGCATAGTCGGCTACATCGGTGACAGAGAGGCATACCCCATAATACACGATGCGCTCAAGAGGCTGGAGTACAGGGGTTATGATTCCTATGGGTTTGCCACCCTGGACAAGGAAGCCATCCACATAGAAAAGGGTATGGGAAAGATTAGCGAGGCTGAGATTGGGAGATTGCCTGGAATGGTAGCAGTGGGACATTCGCGCTGGGCCACCCATGGGGGTGTCACAAAGAGGAACGCGCACCCGCACACGGACTGCTCAGGCAGGATAGCCGTGGTCCATAACGGGATAATAGAGAACTTCCAGGAGCTGAGAAAGGAGTTGGAGGAGCGGGGCCATGTCTTCAAATCCGAAACGGATACAGAGATAATACCCCACCTGATAGAGGAGAACATCTCCTGGGGCCTCGAGGAGGCGGTGATAAAGGCTGTCCAGAGGCTCAAGGGAAGGTATGCCATAGCCGTCATAAGGGCAGGTGAGGAAAGGCTTGTGGGTGTGAGGAGGGGCTCGCCCCTGATAGTGGGAAAGGGGAAATCTGAGACATTCATAGCAAGTGACATACCGGCCTTTCTTAAGCACACCAACAAGGTCATGTACCTGGATGATAATGAGATGATCGTGGCTGACGGAAAGGCCAAATTCTTCAATGTAGAGACAGGTGAGCCTGTAAGAAAGAGGCTCATAACCATAGACTGGGATGCCAAGCAGGCAGAGAAGGGGGATTACCCTCACTTCATGCTCAAGGAAATCATGGAGCAGAAGGACACCATCATAAGGGCGATTAACCAGAACGAGGAGGCAATCCTCAAGACAGCAGAGGAGATAAAGAGGGCCCACGGGACATTCTTCACAGGCTGCGGCACCGCCGGGAAGGTCTGCATGGCAGGGGAGTACATATTCTCAAGGGTCGCAAACAAGCACGTGAATTTTGTTGTTTCTTCAGAATTCCCGAACTACAATCACTTCCTGACAGACAAGACCCTTCTTGTAACAATCTCCCAGAGCGGGGAGACAGCCGATGTAATGGAGGCTGTGGAGGCGGCCAGGAAGGCCGGGGTCAGGGTGATATCCCTTGTGAATGTCATGGGCTCCTCCCTGCACAGGAACTCGGATTACACCTTCCTGATAAACGCCGGCCCTGAGAAGGCGGTGGCCTCCACCAAGGCAACGACATCGCAGCTGGCCCTTGTGACCCTCCTGGCCTATGCAGTGACCGGGAGGCTTGAGGAGGGCAAGCGCCTGCTCATGGAGACAGCCTCCAAGGTCAATGACATGCTCAACCCCAGATACGAGGCAAGGATTACAAGGCTGGCCAGGAAGCTGAGGAACAGCAGGGATGTCTACATAATAGGCAGATCCCTGAACTATCCAATGGCCCTTGAATCTGCAATAAAGATTATGGAGGTCAGCTACATACACGCCCAGGGCTTTGCGGGAGGGGAGCTCAAGCACGGCCCTCTGGCCCTGATAGGGGGGGGCACTCCCTGTATAGTTCTTGTAGCAAATGATGAAAACAGGGATGACATAATATCCAATGCCATGGAGATAAAGGCCAGGGGTGGATATGTTATAGGAGTCTCGCCTGAGAATAATGATGCCTTTGACTACTGGCTCAGGGTCCCTGATGTGGGCAACGCATCTCCTATCGTTAACATCATTCCGATCCAGATTCTGGCCTATCACCTGGCAGTTCTGAGGGGTTATGATCCCGATTACCCAAGAAACCTTGCGAAGTCGGTTGTGGTTAAATAGTTAAGGTGAAGGAGTGTGTGCCGTCCGAAGGACGGATATCGTAACAAGAACCAACATGGCAGAAAAGGTGAAAGGAATGAAGGCCGTTATTCTCGCTGCAGGGAAGTCGACAAGGACATATCCGCTCACGCTTACGGTTCCCAAGGTCCTGATAAGGGTTGCGGGCAAGAGCCTCCTGGAGCACAACCTAGAAGCCCTGAAGGGTCTGGTGGACGAGGCAGTCTTGGTGGTCGGCTACAGGAGGGAGATGGTTGAGAAGGCCCTTGGTCATGAGTTCCAGGGAATCAGGCTGGCCTATGCGGAGCAGGAGGAGCAACTCGGTACAGGCCACGCCATCCTGGCTGCGGAGCCTTATACCGGGAAGGATGAATTCATTGTCATGATGGGCGATGACATCTATTCCAGGGAGAACGTGGAGATGCTCCTGAAGGGGACACCATCCCTGCTTGCCCAGGGGGTTGAGGACCCCTCCAGCTTTGGCGTGTGGACTGAGAAGAAGGGCCTTGTCTCAGGCTTCCAGGAGAAGCCCGGGAAGGCAAAATCCAGCCTGGCCAACTGCGGCCTCTATGTTCTGGGATCAGAGGTATTCCCGCACATAAGGAAGCTCGGGAAGACCCACAGGGGGGAGTACGAGCTGAACGAGGCCGTGAACGGGCTGGCCATGGAGAGGCCTGTCAGGATTGTCAGGGCCACCAAGGGATGGGTTCCGGTGGGCTATCCCTGGAACCTTCTGGAGGCCAACCGATTCCTGCTCGGGGGCATGGAACCCTCAATGAAAGGGGATGTAGAGGAGGGCGCGACCCTCAAGGGGATGGTGTCCGTGGGGGAGGGCACGAGTGTCCTGGCCGGCTCCTATATAGAGGGCCCTGTCATGATTGGCCGGGACTGCCTGATTGGGCCGAACTGCTACATAAGGCCATACACCAGCATAGGTGACGGGTGCAGGGTCGGAAACGCGTCCGAGGTCAAGAACTCGGTAATAGGTGACGGCAGCAAGGTCCCGCACCTGAACTACGTGGGGGATTCGGTGATAGGGAGGGATGTGAGCCTTGCGGCGGGGAGCATAACAGCCAACCTGAGGCATGACAGGGGAGTTGTCAAGAGCATGGTTAAGGGCGGGCTGGTCAGGACGGGCCGCAGCAAGTTCGGAGCTGTCATAGGGGACGGCGTCAGGCTCGGGGTAAGGACAATAATCTATCCCGGCAGGAAGATATGGCCCGGGAAGACCACCCTTCCGGGACAGGTTGTGGACAGGGACATCACAGAGTAAGGGTCAATAATTACCATATTGCCGAAGTTTGATTGATACCTTTATTGAGCTGTTCTGTATATGATAATCAACAGGCGGTTTGCTGAGTTGATGGTAGTGGGTGGCACGGCGAGTGCAGGAATAAATCCCCTTCACATCTTCTGCCGTCTGAGAGATATAGGGATTGATAAAGAACCTGCAATCTTTTTATGTAAGATTTATGAAGGGATGGTTTTCAGAACTTTCATACTAAGGGGAGGCAACGGGGATGGCAGTATTGAGCGAGATGCTTACCGGCCCCAGACTGATATTGACTCTGATAGCCTTGAGTTGCCTGGGCATGAGGAATACATGACTGGATATGGCTATTGAAATGCAGACCCAACACATTTAAGGGCAAAGAAGTAACTATTTAACATGGTTGACTTCCTAGACATTCCCTTTGACCTCAACTCCGTTGCTCAGCTGGCCAGCGCCAATGCCACGGGGTTCTGGATAACCATAATCATCAACCTTGTTATATCAACTGTCGTGGGCGGCATTGTCCTCATCTTTGTCCTGATGGCCTTTAACAGGATGTATGGTGAGATGCTGGTCCTCAAGAGGGCCTTTGTTGTAGTGTTCATTGTGAACCTGATAAATTTTGTCGGGGTTGTGGGTTTCCTTACACCCTTAATAGCCGGCATCCCCTTTATAGGGATAATACTCCCCCTACTCATCTGGGTGGTCATGCTCAAGGTATTCTTTGAGGATATGAGCATCCTGCACGCCCTGGTTGTGGGGGCTGTCTTCTTTGTGCTGACCCTGATCGTAATACCATGGATAATAGGACAAGTGGGCTCTATACTGGGAATATAGAATTGGTTTTCGGAGGCTAGGCGTTCTCAAAGACCACACCGCACGGTGTTGGAAATTTCATCGAGGCCCTTCTCAGGGCCTCCTTGGCGAAGCCCTCCATACCCCGGTTCAGCCTGACCTCCAGTATCCTCTGGTCAGGCCTCACCCGGGCCACGAGGCCTATGGGCTTTCCGAAGGCACGCCTCATTCCCTCAGAGAAACGGTCGGCCCCGGCTCCGGTGGCCAGGGCGTTCTCCCTCATTACGTGGTGCGGGTAAATCAGGATCTTTATGAAGAAGTTCTCCTTTCCTATATTTTCCTCAAGGTGCTTGTTGACGGCAATCCTGGCTGCCTCGAGGGCGTTGTGCCTGATCTGGACCCCCCTCTCTGACACCAGGTAGGCCCTGAGCTGGTATGCCTTCTTAGGGTCCCCCATCTCGAACCTGTGAATCTTCTTGTCAGGGACCCCCTTGATGTAGCCCTTCCTGGGTTTCTTCCTGGACTGCCTGGTATAGGGCCTCTTCAGTCTTCTGTAGCACTTGGCCGGTCTCAGAGCCATGATATCACCATCTGCTGCGCATTCTCGCAAGCGACAGCATGCACCGCTTCACCTGTTCGGTTGTATTGGTTATTGATGCAGAATCTGTCGCAAGCGACAGCATGCACTGTTTAGCCTTGTATGTAAACAATAGCTGTTAACTAAATATGAGGCGTGCCTTTAAATAAGTTGCTATGCATGACTTCATGCCTTGGTGGCTGCAAATCTGGAATTGAGGTCACTGAACTCTTCTCTCAATATCTTCATATAATCGCCTAACGTGATGTCCCCATGGCCTGCTCTTACTATTTCTTTGGAAGCCCTGCCGATTGCTGCCAAGTCCAGCTCGGTGACATCATTTTCTTTAAGATAATTTCTGATGATTCGCCTTTTTGAGATGAGTTGATACTCATCATCCAATACTTCAAAAATATCTCCTGGCGTGCCATAGCCCCTTTGCGCCAACCTGGTTGTCAATGATTCGACATCACTAAGACTTGACATATTAAAATCCTTGTTTATTCTCAAATATCTTTTGATAACTTTCTCTAAACCAAACATTCCGGGCATAATCAGTTAATAGAACAAACGCTTTTAAGCTTATGCAGCAGCTGCTGGCTGACAAGGCTAGCCCGTTTCCTCGTGTATCCTGGTCTCCCCCACGCCCTCCTGGCCCTGGTACTTGGAATCCTCCCTCATGCCATAGGGGCGCTCGGGCGGGCTGGAGAGCTTGTGGAGGGTGAGCTTGGCTATCCTGTGGCCAGGGTAGAGTGCTACGGGGAGCTTGCCTATGTTTGTTATCTCAAGGACGAAGCGGCCCTCCCAGCCGGGGTTTATTGAGGAGGATGTTGCATGAATGACCACCCCTAGGCGGCCCAGGCTTGACCTGCCGTCAACAGAGCCCATGAGGTGGTCGGGCATCCTTATGTATTCCTTGATGCTCCCGAGGACGAATTCCCCTGGATGGATGACAAAGGGCTTCCCCTCCTCGATGACAACCTGCTCGGTGTAGTTCTCCGGCTTGTTCCTTATGTCAATGTATGGGATGGCCGATGCCTTAAAGAGCCTGAACTCGTTCCCGAGCCTGAGGTCCACCCCGGCGGGCTGTATCTGCTTCTCTGGATTCTCTATGGGGTCTATAACAAGGGTCCCCTCCTGGAGGAGCTTCCTTATCTCGTGGTCAGGCAGAATCATGGTAGATAATTGCGGCCAAGTTTTAAAAGGCAGGGCCAAGCCCCGGGATAGTCTGGTGCAGAAAATCGGGATTGGCACATTTCAACAAGACATCTGTTTCAATCCCATTCTACCTTGATTAAGCCAATATTCATTCTCTTTTGTGTTGTCCTTTTCAACAACCTTCTCATAGTTGGCTCTTAATACATGCATAACATGAGCCAGTTTTATGTATGTCGGGAGGGCTTCTAATTCTCTTGTTGTTAACTTAATATTTTTTTGATACTCATTCAATGCTATTTTAAGATTACTTTCACTCTTCTCCTTGCTGTTTTCATCAAAAAGTATATTACAAGCCATTACAGCAAGTTCCTGAATACGGGGGTAATAATTAGCAACAGCGAAATCAATAACCCAAATCTTGCCTTTCTTATCCTTCATCACATTAGTTGCAATGAAATCACCATGAACAAAGCAATGGGGTAGTTTTTCAACTTTCATGTCCTTGAACGCCTTTATTAGCGGTTCTATATTCTTTGCATCTTCAGGTAATAGGTATTTACCTTTCTGCTTATATTCTCCCAGTAAATTCACGATGGCCCATGAATCATAAACAAATGAAGGCTTGATATCTATTGAATTTGTCAAAGCGGCCTGTTTAGCCAATTTCTTGATTTCATCTGTGCTTGGCTTCTTTTCTAAAGAGAAGTAGTTATCACCATCAATGAACTCCATAACAACAAGCCTTAGTTTGGTTTTATTGACTTCTGTAATATGAAGGTATCCTTGATTTGATTTGAATAGTTTTGGAAATGATATACCTTTCTCAAGTGCCTTTATCATTATATCCAAGTACCGGCGACAATCATCATCCTTTCTGAAATCAGAGAATATCTTAACAAAATATTTATTTTTGGTTGTTTCGAGAATGAAGTTGAAGTCTTCATAACCAAGTTCAATTAACTTGTCTGATACAAAGTCACCAATGCTGAATTCTCCACATATAATTTTTGATATATCGGACAATTCTCCGTTATATCGTATTCGCTTATAGAATTGTTTCATAAATCATTTTTGTATTTATTCAATTTATACTTCTTCAGGGGGCTTTGCACATTTTCTTTTGGGATTCTCATTAAAACCGCTGTCAAACGAGCCTTAAGACCCGGGAGGGCCTAGACCCTCTTGGCGGCCTCGAAGACCTCCTGGTAGACCTGCATGCTCACAGAGAAGTGGGTGTAGTGCCCGACCCCGACGCCTATCTCGTCGGCCATGTACTTCTGGAGGGCCGTGAAGGCGTAGGCATTGCCCGGCCAGGCGCTGAAGAGGTCGTTGGTCTTCATGACCACGTTGAAGTGGAGCTTCTTCTCGACGAGCTGGGGGTGCAGGACCACAAGGCAGGGCGAGGAGGTGTCCATCCTTTCCGGTGTGAACTTGGCCAGGTCCCTGAAGGGTATCCAGGTGTGCAGGACCACGGTCCTCCTGGTGGGGTCCTTTTTGAATATCTCGATGGCCTTGGCCACCTGGTCAAGGCTCTGGACCACGCACTTGCCGCCCGATATCCTGTGCACAGCATCCCTGACTTCCTGCTCGTTCTCGGGTACGTGGGGCAGGCCGGCCCTGACCATGCAGTCAGGATAGTGCCTCAGTCTCGAGTAGTATGTATATTCAAAGGAGTTCTCCTTGTCCCTGGCGTGGCCGTGTATCAGGCTGTTGGAGTATTCATCACACATGCCCCTGGTTATCTGGGCCTTGTCAGAGAGCCTCGGCTCCCTCATGGGGTCGTCGACCATGATTATCATGGGAGAGTCCTTGGTCCAGGTCTGGTATTCAGGGGCCCGCACATAGCGGTTGTAGCCCTGGGCCATCATGGTCCTCACAGCCTTCTCCCAGGATTCTGCCAGAGAGTTTCCGCTGACAATAAGCGGCTTGTAGGGGACTTGGGGAAATTTGTTGCCGGCCTGCTCATCATCAGATGCCCTGGTGAAATCATGGCCAGCATGGCCCCCCTGGCTGTCCCCCTTCTCTTCGGGGGCATCATGCCCCTGTTCTATTGAATCGTCCATTGAGTCATCTGGATTATCCATATCTCTTCACTCTCCTGATTTTAGAACACCCTGCACATCCCGCAGCCCCTGAGGAACTCCCTGAAGTGTTCCTCCTCTTCCCTTATCGGGCTGCGCACAGGAAACTCCCTGTCGTTCACCACATAGGTGAGTATGGTCTCCCTGGTCTTCTCAATCTTCTTCACTGAAACCAGCTTGCCGTGTGTGGGAAGGGGCATGAACTCCTTGCCGTCGGTGTCCACAGGGGCCTCCTGGACGGCCCGGGTCTGCTGAGGGACCACAAGGCCTGTGTCCTGCTCATACTCCACGCGGTTGAACAGGGCTGTCTCGGCCTTGGCGAGCTCCCTCCCCAGGTAAGCCGCGTGGTCGAGCCTTGAGACGAGATCCATGCTGTTTATTATCTGGTGATAGAGGTCCTCGGCATTGCGGCCGGTAAGGACATTCAGGGTTCTGCCTGAACCGTCGTGGTGCTCCACCACTATCTCATGCCTTTCAGGGTTCACCTGGATGGTGAAGTATCCCCTGGGGTCCTGGGTCCATTCGGTTATCTGGTGAGCGGGGACGCTTATCCTCCCGGGCTCCCTGGGGGTCACGGCCTCGCCTGATATGGGCCCGCTTTCCCTTTCAGAGTATTCGTTAACCTTCTCCATTATCCTGTCGACTTCTGTCTCTCCTGCCATGTTTACAATCTCCACCTGCTTCCTGAACCTCTCTATCTCCTCGGTGGTGAGGTTCTTGAGCACTGGTATACCGCCCTTCGCGCTGATTATCCTGCCCTCATGGTCCACGCCGTTCCTTACGAGGGACTCGAGGGCATCGTCCACGAAGTGGCCCATGGATTCCCTGCCGCACACTATCATGTAGCGTATGTTCGGGTTGGCCACAGTGTTCCTGACTATCTTCTCCACGCCGAGGTTCTCGGTGACGCACTTGCCTGCTATGGCAATCCTGTCCATGGGTAGCTTTATGTCCACGGATGACATGGTGCACACAGCCACCGGGGAGTCCCTGTTACCCAATGTGTAGCGCCCCTCGACAGGAGGCCAGTCATTGAGCCTGCTGCCTGAACTGTCAGAAACCTGCCCAGAATCCATGAAGAATTATGGTGAAAAACTAATTTAAAGGTTGGGCCAGGGATTCCTTACAAATTCTAATTCTGCAGTTAGTTATTCCGGTTTCAATCTGGACAATTCCCGTTTGACTGCACGGACCTCACTTGTTTGGTCTTTCCCAGAACCATGCAGCTCCTGAATATATGAACCAGTGCATCCTCTGCCTGGGAAATCATGCAGGGCAGGATTTCTATATATGTTTTATATCCAAAGAATCTTCTTTTTTGAGTTGATGCAAACGGGATTTCCCTACCGTCGATTTTCAAGGAAAACCTCTTCCCATCGGAATTTTTAAAGCGTTCTGCCTTCAGTGTCTCGGAATCATGCACCATGTCTCCTATTGCCAAGTGCTCGTATATCCTGGTTGTCGATATCATTAGCTGATTTTTGTCGAGAGTTTCCATGCTATCTATTATTTTTTTCAATCCGTAAACAGGAATGCCAATTGAAAAGAATTCATCCCCAATGAGTGCATACGCAGCGCGTTCTCCCAGGCTCATCGGGGCCGTCATTCTGTTCAATTCCATGGATAACTTTAGCTGGAAACTAATTTAAAGGGTTGGGTATGGCCCAGGAGAATTCGTTTTATTTAAGCATCTGAGCCAATAGTTTAACATGGACCATGAGGAGAGGCTCCAGGTCATCTGGGCGATGTGCTTCATAATATCGGGAATGATGTTTGCCCTTGCGTTCTTTTTCACCAATGTCTCCGGGGTCTATGCCGGTGTGCTCGCTGCGCTGGGTTACATAATCCTCTACCTTGGCCTCTCCATGGCCTTCCTCATCGTCTTTGCCGGCATGAAGAAGATAAACCTGCATCTGGCCTCCACCCTGAAGAGCAGGAAGGACGAGATACTCGAGATACAGAGGGAGCTCAAGGGCAAGTACCTAAAGAAGAAGATAGATGAGGACGCCTACAGGAGGCTCATGGAGAGGTATGAGTCCGAGCTCACAGAGATTGATGTCAAGCTCAAGGAGACGAAGAAGGGTTCCAGGGCCTGACAGTCAGATTCTGTCTCAGGGAGGCGAGGTTTTATTTTTCAGCGACAAACACGCCATATATTATGAAATTGTCAAAGGCCTTCTTTTGACTTATACAAGTAACAGTATGTTCATGCATACATTTCGGTATCATATTCAGCTTAGACAAAACTAAACTAGCTGGGAAGAGAAAACACCCCAATGTATACATTCTCCTACTGGAAGGCCGGATTTCCTTGGTTTTGTCATGAAATTTTATGTTTTTAAAACCAGCCTTTCTCAAATCATTTAGAAAATCGTCTTTATGTGACGAATTGTCTACTTTGAACCCTGTCAGAAATTTATTATGAACCTCCTTCTCCTTTTGAGTAAGTACTCTCTTATTTAGGAAACTGTCAGCAACAACAATCCTGCCGCCCGGCCTTAAAAGCCTGTAGGCCTCCCTTAAAAATTTCAGCTTGTTATAAGCATGGCAGATGCTTTCTAGACCGAAAATCTTTGTAAAAATCCCATTCTTGAATTTCGTTTTGTTAAAATCCATCATCTCGAAACTTACCAGGTGGTCAAGGTGAAGTTCTCTTGCCTTCTTTCTTGCATGCCTAATCTGTTTTGAAGACAGTGTTATGCCCACCGCATTAACACCGAAATTCTTTGCCATGAAAAGGGAGGGTCCGCCGACACCGCAACCAGCATCCAAAACACAATCATCCTTCTGCAGGTTCAGAAGTTCGCATACAAGCCTGTTTGCATTCTCAACGGCATCGGATAGTCCCTTGGTCCCCTTATCCCAGAAACCGTAATGCAGGTTCTTGTCTGACCATAAAATATTATACAGAACCTGGGTATCATCATAATAGTCTTCTGTTCTCTTGTTCACGGTGTCAGTCATATTGATAACAGAGATATTTCATTTAAGTATATATCAGAAGCCCCCGTCAGTTGTTCCTTGCTTTCTTGCCCTCCACAGGGAGCTCCAGGCCGAGTATCTTGGACTCGCCGTCCTCCATGGAGACCCCGTAGACCTGGTCGGCCTCCCTGACCAGGGAGTCGTTGTGAGATATGACTATGAACTGGGCCATCCCGGCCTGCTTCCTTATGAGGTCAGCCACCTTCTTGGTATTGGTCTTGTCCAGGGCGGCATCGGCCTCGTCAAGGATGTAGAAGGGGCTGGGCCTGCACCTCTGGATGGCGAAGAGGAAGGTGAACGCTGTCAGGGTCTTCTCCCCGCCCGACATGCTGTCTATGTTGAGGAGCTTCTTGCCTGGGGGCTGGGCCCTTATCAGAAGGCCTGATTCCAGGTCGCTGGGGTTGTCCAGAAGGAGATCTGCCTCCCCGGATGTCAGCTCCCTGTAGACCGTCCTGAAGTTCCTGGATATCTCCCCGAGGTACTTGTTGAAGGTCTCGAGCCTCTTCTCCTCTATCTTGCTCACTGTCCTGACTATGGCGTCCTTCTCCTCGATTATCCTGTCCACCTTCTCCTTGAAGTCCTCGAACTCTGTCCTGAGGATCTCGAAGTCCTCGACTGACTTGAGGTTTATGGGCCCCAGATTCTGAATCTGGATTATGCTCTCACGCTCCATCTCCTTGAGCCTCGCAGCCCCGGTCTTGACATACTCCCCGAGCTCCTTGGGGTAGCCGCTCCTTTTCTCAGCCTCCTCGTCCCTCTCAGACCTCTGCTCCCACTGGAGCTTGAGGTTGTCGAACCTTGCCTCGAGCCTGGCCTTGTTAATGTTGAAGCGGCCGACCTCCTGCTGGATTATGAGTAGCCTCTCATAGGCCTCCTTGCGCTTCTCCCGAATCTCCCTGAGGGACTCGTCGAGCTTTACCCGCACCCTCTCGAGGTCTGTGGTCTTGGTCCTCTTCTCCTTTTCTGCCAGAATCTCCAGGTCCATGTTCATGGTCTTGAGCCCGGACTCGAGGGTCTCTATCTCCTTGCTCAGCTTCCTCTTCTCCTCCTGGTAGCGGGCTGTCTCGGGACCCGCCCTGGATTTCCTGTAGTATCCGCCTGTTATCGCCCCGGAGGCCTCCATGAGGTCACCGTCCAAGGTCACCATTCTCACCCTAGCTGACCTGGCTATGGCCTTGGCCCTGTCGATGTCCTTGACAGCGGCCGTGGTGGAGAATACATAGCTTACTATGCCGTCATGAATGGGGTCGTGCTGTATCAGCTCAGAGAGCCACCCTATTGCCCCGGTGGGGAGGGGCCTCCTGGGAAGGCCCCTAATCCTGTCCATGGGAAGGAATCTTGCCCGTCCAGACCTGTTGGCCTTGAGGTGCTTCACGCATCTGACTGCGTTGTTCATGGTGTCGACAACCACGTCCCTCATGTGGGAGCCTGCCGAGACCTCCACCGCAGTCCTGTATTCAGGGGGAACCATAATGAGTTCGGAGAGTGAGCCCTGGACCCCCGGCATGTCCTTAACTGCGTTCAGCGCGGGGTTGCTTCCGGAGTCTATGCTGGAGAGCTTCTCTATGATGCTGTCGAGCCTCTCGATTTCCCTCCTGTTGGACTCGATTCTGTCGCGCCTTCTCTCGAGCTCGCCCCTGAGCCTCTCTATCTTCCTGGTGACATCTATCTGGTCAGATGCCTTGAGGACGCTCCTGGTGAGCTCCTCAAGCTTCCCCTCCTCTTCCTGGAGGCGGGTGTCATAGGCATTTATCTCCTTCTCCAGCTTCCCTGTCTCGGCCTCCTTCTCCTTGAGCTCCCCATCGATGGACTCCACGCTCTTCCTGGCACCGGAGAAGTCCTTCCATATCAGGGCAGCCCGTATCCTGGCTAGGCTGGACTCCAGCTCCCTGTATTTCAGGGCAGCGTCCCTCTCGGCCTTGAGCTTCTCCATGATGCTGGCCTTCTCGTTTATGATTATCTCGGCCTCCCTGACCCGCTCCTCTATCTTGGCCAGCTCCTTCTCGGCCTTTGCCTTCTTCTCGTCGAACTCCGAGATGCCGGATATCTCGTCTATTATCTGCCTCCTCTGCTCGGCATCCATCTCGACTATCTTGTTGACGTCGCCCTGCTGTATGATGTTGTGGCCGTCCGCTGTCACGCCGGCCAGGGCGAACATGTCCACAATCTGCTGGCGGGTTACCACCCTGCCGTTCATCCTGTAGGTGGATACCCCCTTCTTGTTTATCCTCCTGCTTATGGAGACCGTGTCCTCCTCTAGGGGGAGGCTCTTGGAGGAGTTGTCAAAATAGAGGCCAACCTTGGCATAGTCAGCCCCGGTCTTCCTCTGGCTTCCGTGGAAGACCAGGTCCTGGGCCTTCCTGGCCCTGAGGGCCTTGCTTGAGGATTTGCCGAGAACAAATGCCACTGCATCGCCCAGGTTGGACTTTCCCGAACCGTTTGGTCCAGTAATAACAGAGAATCCCGTAGGAAACGGTATGGAGGTCTTTCTCTTGAATGACTTGAATCCCTGAAGAACAATCCTTTCCAGCTTTGCCATATGATTAATAGTTTATGGGGAAGCAGGCTTAAATAATTGAACCATCCGGGCTGGATAGGATTGGAGAAAGGTCAGCAGAGTTCTGAATCTGTAACCATCAGACCCTTATCCTGAGGCCGTCCCTTGCGGCCATGATGTTTTTATACCCTAAAAGTTCTTTCTCGATTTCCCTGTGCGTAAAGCCTGACTTGTGGGAGGAGTGAGAGAGCAGAATCCTCCCGGCCTGAAGGTGGTGGATGCTATCGATGCCTATGTGGTGGGTCATGCGCATCCTTCTGGTGTGGTTCCTGTCTTCCCTCTTGAATTTGCTGCTGGAGTAGAAGAATGGTGTGTTGGCAATCAATAGGTCGGGATTTGTTTCATTTATAAGGCCCTCGACTTTCTGGTAGAGCATGCCTGCATCGGCCAGATAAACTATGCTCCTGCCCCCTGACTTCAGGAGGAAGCCGCCGCAGGCCAGGTTTCCGTGTTTGTTCTTGAACAGCTCTATCTCGAACCCGTCAAGCTTGAAGCCCTTCCCGTAGTCAAGCAGGTTGGGTATTAACTTCCTGTCTCTTAGCAGTTTCCTGTAGGCATGTATCACTCCCTCCTTATCTGTGCTCACATGCCAGAGGAGTTCCTTGTGGAACCTCTTGCTTATGAGAAGCTGTATGGGCTTGATTCTGATTTTCGCAATCAGCATAATCTGCTTCAGCTCGGTCAGGCCGCCTATGTGGTCCTTATGCTCATGGGATATGAACAGGTAGTCTATGGGGAACCTGTACCTGAGTTGCTGCCTCCGGAAATCCGGGCCAATCTCAGCCAGAAGGAATTTATCCCTGACTCTGATAAGATAGGATGTCCTGTACCTCCTGTCCCCGCTCTTGCAGACCCTGCAGGTACAGTAGGGGACGGGCACGCCCTCGCTGCCGCCAGAACCCAGAACAGTGACTAACATATTTAATCATGGGGAGCAGATACTTATTTCTTTGCTTTCCTCAAAAACCATGTTCCGGTTCTGAAATTATTTATCTCTATAATGCAATATAATTAATTATGTTCGAATCCCTTATGACCTCCGAGGAGGTCGAGAGGAATCCCTGGAGGATGTTCCTGTGGGCGGTTGTCCTGGCCAGCATTGCTGTTCTCATAAGCTCCCAGATATCCTACAGGGTCAGCATAGCGGGCCAGTGGTTCAATCTCTCCGGGATTTTTGCGGTTCTCTTTGTGATAATCCCCTCGGCCTACTTCCTTACCATCATGATAAAGAGGGAGGAGAATCTCGAGGAGGAGGCCATAAAGAAATTTCACCAGAGCAGCTTCTGGGAGAAGCACGGGAACTACATCATGATCGCCATGTTCTATTTTGCGGGCCTCACCCTGGCCTTCTCGGTGTGGGCCTATGTGCTGCCCGGGGATTTCTTCCAGGTACAGGTCTCCAAGATAGACCAGATACAGGGAGTCTCAGGGGCCCTCACGCACGGGGATTTCGGGAGCTTTTCCAGGATATTCACCAACAACATGCAGGTCCTGGCCTTTGCCTTCCTGTTCTCGCTCTTCTTTGGGGCAGGGGCGGTCTTCATCATTGCCTGGAACGCCTCGATACTCGGGGTCTACATAAGCCAGCTCTCGAAGCATGTCCTTGAGATACCCTGGTGGAGCATATTCTTTCTTCCGCACGGGGTGCCTGAGATAGGCGGATACCTCTGCGCGGGCCTGGCCGGAGGGATAGTGTCTGCCGCGGTCCTCAGGAAAAACGACGGCAAGGTGCTTCGCGTAATCATTACGGACAGCGCAAAGATACTCATGCTCGGCGCACTCCTGATATTTGTGGGTGCGGCGATTGAGGTATATCTGTAGGGGTTTGGGGCAAAATAACGTTCTTTGTCGAACAATGCTTATAAACCAGCATAGACAATAATATATATCAGGTGGCTTGATGGAAACGAACTCTCTAGGAAGTTGGGCTTTCATCTTGGGTGTATTGATAGCCATTCTAGGCGGAGCATTCGGAGGATATGTCGCGGCCTACGGACCATGGATAACCCTGCTCCTAGTCATACTGGGAATTGTAGTGGGTTTCCTCAACATCAGCGCTAAGGAAGTCAATGATTTCCTTCTGGCATCAATCGCACTGATATCAGTAGGTCTTATTGCAAACCTGGCATCAATCGACACTGTAATACCCGTGCTGGGAAGCGTTCTTCAAACAATGGTACAGAACGTATCGGCATTCGTTGCTCCGGCAGCGCTCGTGGTTGCATTGAAGGCTATCTACACCATGGGAAGAACACCCGCAGCTTAAGCCCGATTAGGACAACGTGGTAGCAACATTATGCAGTATAAAGCATAGCGATGCTAATAACCCTCTCTTTTTCTTTTATTTTATTCTGGAGTAGGCGTACCTATAGCCTAGTGACTGCCCCGCAGGCGGGTTGTGCCCCTCGCTTATAAAGGGATAGAATTATAAACCCTAAAGAATCAGAATTATTAAAACATTGTCTTAAACGATTATCTTGCCATGAAGGGGATTGATATGATAAAGGCCGATAAGAAACTCTGTCTGAGGTGCTCGGGCTGCGTTGGGGTCTGCCCGCAGTCGGCCCTGAAGCTCACAGAGCACGGTATAGAGTGCGACCCGGAGAGGTGCGTGGAGTGCGGTATATGCGTGAGCTTCTGCCCTGTGGGGGCCCTGAGACTCGAGAAGGGAAAGGATTGACATGCAGAGCTATGATGTTGTGGTTGTGGGGGCAGGACCCGGAGGCTCCGGCGCTGCCCTTGAGGCCGCCAGGAGGGGCCTTAATGTCCTGATGGTTGAGAAGAGGCAGGAGATAGGCTCACCCAAGAGGTGCGGTGAGGGCCTCTCAAGGAACGCTGCCCTGAGGATGGGCATTGAGCCAAGCCCGCTCTGGATAAGGCGGGAGGTGAAAGGCGCAACAGCATATGCACCCAGCGGGAAGTTCGTGAGGATTGACTACAAGGAAGGCCCAGAGGGCTGGGTAATTGAGAGGAAGGCCTTTGACAAGTTCCTTGCGGATATGGCTGTGAAGGCAGGGGCCAGGGTACTGGCCAGGACCGAGGTGACCGGCCTGCTCAGGGAAGAAGGGATTATTTCTGGGGTTGAGCTGGAATCAGAGGGGAGGGTCCGGAGGGTCAGGTCCTCCCTTGTCATAGCCGCGGACGGCGTAGAGTCCCTGGTTGCCAGGGAGGCAGGGCTTGACACCACACTCAGGCTGCCCGATGCCGTGAGCGGCGTGCAGTTCGAGATGGCAGGGATTGAGATAGACCCTGACAGAATCGAGCTCTACTTCGGGAATGAGGTCGCTCCGGGCGGATACTGCTGGATATTCCCCAAGGGACCTGATACTGCAAATGTGGGTATTGGCGTGAGGAAGCCCTTTTCCAGGAAGACTGCCATAGAATATCTCAGGGGTTTCATTGAAAGCAGGCCGGGCCTCAGGAGGGGTTCTGTCCTTGAGGTCAATTCAGGTGGCGTCCCTGTCGGAGGGTTCATGGATAACATGGTAACGGACAACCTCATGGTGGTGGGGGACGCTGCCCACCAGGTGAATCCGATACACGGCGGGGGGATATCCGAGTCCTTTGTGGCCGGAAGGATAGCCGGCCAGGTGGCTGCAGAGGCCAGGGAGGCCCGTGATTTTTCAGAGGCCTTCCTTTCCAGGTACAACAAGAGGTGGTGGAAGGAGCGGGGTGACATGCTCAGGAAGGTCCTCAGGCTCAGGATGGTCGTGGAGGGCCTCAGGGATGAGGAGCTCAACTGGCTGGCTGAGAACCTCAGGGGCGAGGACATGATAGAGTTCTCCAAGGCCAGGGGCTTTGCCATGCTGGCCAAGCTCCTGATGAAGAGGCCCAGGCTGATAGGGCTGGCCAGGAAGCTGGTCTAGGAAATGCCGGCTTCGGATATGCTTGATGATATCGAAACGCATGCATGTGATGAAATTATGAACCAGATGAGATACAAGCCAATCGGAATCATTCATTCTCCCTTCAAGGAACCCAAAGGGATGCCTATACAGCCTGTATGTACTAAGGATATCGATGGAAGGGTTGAGGTTTTCCCGGAATATGCTGAAGGGTTAAAGGATGTTGAAGGGTTTTCTCACATTATTTTGATATATCACTTTCATTTATCCAGTAAAGTGCCCTTAAGAGTTAAGCCGTATCTGGATGGACAGTTACGCGGGGTGTTCGCTACACGGGCACCGGCTCGTCCAAACCCCATTGGCATCTCGATAGTACGTCTTGTCAGGATTAAAAAGAACATACTCCATATTCATGATGCAGATATTGTGGACGGGACCCCCCTTCTGGACATCAAGCCTTATGTACCGGAATTCGACAGAAGAGAGACATGGAAAATAGGGTGGCTTGAGAAGAATATGCATAAGCTTTCAGCATCAAAAGCCGATGGGAGATTCATAGAATAACAGTATATTATGAGGATTCAGGTAAATCGGTTCAAGAAAAGGCCCGCCGTTGTGGGGCTGGCAAGGAGGCTGGTTTAGCCTATTTTATTGAAACTCGATGCCTTTTATGCTTAACCTGATTTTTATGGCGTCGTCAAATGGCTTATCTGTATAGATAGCCCAGTTCCCCAGGCCTGTTTTTGCGGTTACCTCATAACCTTCAGTCTTCAAGTAGTATAACAAACCCCTCATTGATTTTATATCATCTATTCCGATACCCCCAATAAATACTCAAAATGCTCCTCCATATCTGTAAAATGGGAATAAGATTTATAACCCTTTTTTGCACTGGCTCTAGAAATCCAAGCCTGTACAGGGAGAGCGTAAAGCAGGGGACGTGTCCATGGTAGACCATGCGAAAAGGCACGGGCTTGCCTCAATGCCGCCTCCACCCCGTTGACCCCGCAAGCATCATCAACACAGCGTCTCCTGCATCACTGCCGGCCTGAATCCGGCAACGAAGCGATTAGAGCTGCTCGGTTCCCCGCCTGACTCGGTTCACAGCATCAACAACCCTGCGGGACAGGGCTTCGCAGTTGGCAAAGAGGACCCATGTTCTTGACGCAAGACCATCCGTGGACTACAGCCGACCATATGTCCTGCCCTTACCTCATGGAACTGGAGAGGGAGGGGCATATAGACCGTTTGTCCCCCGAGGGTACGGTAGGCCTAGCCCCGTGACTGGAGGTCCCCTGCAAAGTAGAATTGAAGGGGGGTATTTAAATGCTTTGCTTCTATTGCCCTGGTTTTGCCTGCGATAGCGGGGGTTTATGCCCGATTTATCAGGTTCCGTGATATCTCAGAGGCCTTCTCGAGGATTTCTTCTTCTCCCGGAACGGTTCGGTTTTCCATCAGTATCTTGCCGTCACAGATAACGGTGTCCACGCAGGAGCCCTGGGCCGAGTAGACAAGGTTTGAGGTGAGGTTGTGAGAGGGTGTCAGCTCAGGCCTCTTCAGGTCAATAAGGATTATGTCAGCCAGGGAGCCCTCCCTTATCTCGCCGGCACTGAGGCCGAGGGCCCTTGCGCCGTTCAGGGTGGCCATCCCGAGGGCCTCATTAGCAGGGAGCGTGGTGGGACCGGAGCGGAGCTTCTGGAGCAGGGAGGCGAGCTTCATCTCCTCGAACATGTCGAGGTTGTTGTTCGAGGCGCAGCCGTCCGTGCCCAGGGCCACCAGGAGACCGGCCCCCTTCAGCTCCGGGTAGGGGAAGCTCCCGGAGCCGAGCTTCATGTTGGAGGCCGGGTTGTACACAATCTTGACATCGTGCCTCCTGAGGAGCTCGATTTCCCCGGGACTGAGCCAGACCGAGTGGCAGGCCACAAGCCTGCCTGAGAGGAGGCCCAGCTCATCGAGGTATTCCACAGGTCTCTTGCCATGGTTCCTGATGCAGTCCTCGACCTCCCTCTTGGTCTCAGAGAGGTGGAAGTGGACAAGTAGGTTGTGCTTTTCAGAGAAATCCTTTACCCAGAGGAGGCTCTCCCTGGAGACAGAGTACGGGGCATGGGGGCCCAGGGCAAAGCCAACCCTGTCGGGGAATTCCCTGGAATCCCGATAGAGCCTCTCGTTCAGCTTTATCTGCTCCGCTGCCTTGTCCTGGTCATTGAGGTCCACAAAGACCTGACTCAGGTATGCCCTGATTCCCGAATCCCGGACCGCCCTGGCCGTGCCCCTCCAGTGCCAGTACATGTCATTGAAGCATGTCGTTCCTGACTTTATCATCTCAAGGCATGCAAGCCTCGAGCCCCAGTAGACATCCTCCTCGGTCAGTCTTGCTTCAAGGGGCCATATATTTCCCTCGAGCCACTCCTTAAGTGGGAGGTCATCCGCATAGCCCCTCATGAGGGTCATGGCCGCGTGGGTGTGGCAGTTCACAAGGCCGGGAAGGGCTGCCTTGCCCGAGCCGTCCAGGACACGGTCTGACTTGTCTGATTCCCCTATTGAGGATATCCTGTTTCCCTCTACAAGGATGTCGGTCTTCCTTCCGTCAAGGAGGATGTTTCTGATGAGCAGGGCCATGATTATTTAGGAAGTGGCATGATTTAAATTCTTTGAAATGCTCTTGTATTTAAATTACTTTTTGTTTACTTTTTTTCATGGTAAAGATATTCTTTGGATGCTCCATGCTAGGAGGATATGACAGGGTAAGCAGGGATGAGTTAGCTAAAATACCGGATATTATTGAGGGATTGGGTCATGAGTTAGCATCAAGGCATCAGACACGGCCTGGTATTACTGAAGAGGAAAATAAGCGAGGGAAGCCTGAAATTCATGATAGAGATTATACCTGGGAGATGGAATCCGATATGGGTCTCTTTGAAATTAGTAATCCTAGTTTAGGGGCCGGGGGAGAAATCTCAGATATGGTTCATATGGGCAAGCCGGTTCTGTGCCTTTTCAAAAGGGGCTTGGAGAAAATGGTTTCAAATTATACTCAGGGAAAACAGGGTTCCCAGTTTGTAAAAACCCCCTTTGAATGTCATGCTTATGAGACATTGGGAGAACTTAAAGAAAAAATCAGGGAATTTGCAGAGGCTCATTTAAAAACAAAAACTGTCTAGCATAACAAGTTATTTATCCGTCCGGGTAAAAGTATTAAGGGATGGTATGAAGACCCGGATTCTCATGCTCATAATAGGCATCGCCATTGGTGCATACATAGGCGGATTTCTCAGCTCAGAGACCATAACATATTACAACTACACCCACACCATCGAGGCCTTCAGGCCCTATATGGAGATGTTCAATGAGACCAATGTCTCGGCAGCCACGATAGTGGTCCCTGCAGTGGACCAGGACGGGAACGGCGTGGCCACCATGCTCGATGTGCAGATTGTGCCAGGGACCAGGAGGGCCTTGGTTGATATCGACAAGCTCCTGTTCTGGACAGACACCCAGAACTCGATAAGGGTCTCGAGGAGCGTCTCAGAGAACATAACAGGGACTGACCTGTCGTTCTATGATATAATATATTCCATAAGGGCCAATGCCAGCGTGATAGAGGGCCCCTCGGCAGGGGCGGCCATGACCATAGCCACAATCGCGGCCCTGATGGGAAGGGACATTGATACCACTGTGATGATAACAGGGACGGTAAGCCACGACGGGACACTGGGACCGGTGGGAGAGATACTCCCCAAGGCCATTGCGGCCAGGGAGATTGGGGCCTCCCTGATGCTTGTCCCCCTGGGGCAGTCAGAGCAGGTTGTATATGAGAACAGGGAGGAGTGCCACTATGCAGGCATAACCCGGATATGCAGCATGGAAAGGGTTCCAAGAAAGATTGACATAGAGGCCGAGGCAGGAATCAGGGTGGTCGAGATAGGGACCGTCCAGGAGGCCATGGGGTATTTCTTCAAGTAAATCTTTTATTTGTGTTCGCGCCAGATTAAATGGGGTGTTTTTTTGATTGACGTACACGCACATCTATGCTTCCCAAACTTCGAGAAGGATGTCAATGAGATTGTTGAGAGGTGCAGGAAGGAGATTGACGGTGTGGTTGTCTCCTCAGCCAGGTACGATGAGGGCCTGAAGGTTCTTGAGCTCTGCAGGAGGAACCATGGGTTTCTCTTTCCCACCCTGGGATATCACCCCACTGAGGGGACGGACCATGAGGGTGTGATGAGGCTTATCAAGGAGAACCAGGAGTTTGTCGTGGGTGTGGGGGAGGTGGGTATGGACTACCACTGGGAGAGCGAACCCGGGAAGAGAGATGCGCAGGGGGTCATATTCAGGAAGTTCATAGGATTGGCCCAGAAGCTGAAGAAACCCCTGGTCATTCACAGCTGGGACGCCGAGAGGGAGTGCTTTGAGCTGGTGAAGGATTCGGGCCTGGCCTGCATATTCCACTGCTTCTCAGGCAGCAGGGAGCTTGCACAGGAGGTTGCGCAGGTTCCGGACTTCTATATCTCGGTATCGACCCAGGTGCTGTTCAATAAGGGTGTGAGGAAGGTGGCCAAGGCCATCCCCCTGGAGAGGCTTCTTCTTGAAACAGATTCCCCCTTTCTCTCGCCTGTCAAGGGGGAGAGGAACTTCCCATGGAACATCATAAGGTCAGCTGATAAGATAGCCGACCTGAGGGGCCTGGACAGCGCGGAGATACTCAATGCTGCCAGGGAGAACGCCGTCAGGGTTTTTGGGCTGAGGCTTGAATAGTATTTAAGAATTCAGGTCATGCCTGACACACCGTGTCAGAGCAGATGTGAAACAATTTCAGGTTTATTAGTGTTTCACTATAATTCTATATTGTGATGGATATGAATGGTGTTGGGGGACAGCCAGAGCGGGGCAAGCAGGAGATGACATCCCTGGACATGAGGTTCCTGATGAAGGAGCTGAGGCAGGCCCTGGTGGGCGGGGTGTTCAGGAAGATATACCAGTACGGCCGAGCCGGGAGCAGGCAGTTCCTGTTCGAGATATTCGTTCCCCAGAAGGGAGGTCAGTGGCTGTATGTGGACAGCAACAAGCTCTTCATGACCAGGCGCAAGAAGGCCGTGCCCCAGGAGCCCCCGAGCTTCTGCATGTTCCTCAGGAAGCACCTCATGAACAGGAAGGTGAAGTCCATCAGACAGTACGAGTTCGACAGGATAGTGGAGATTGCCACTGACGAAAACATAATGATCATCGAGCTTTTCTCGACCGGGAATGTGATTCTGTGCGACTCCATGTACAAGATCATCATGCCCCTGGAGTTCCAGAAGTGGAAGGGGAGGGAGGTCAAGCCCAAGCTTCCATACAGGTATCCCCCAAAGATAACGAACCCCTTTGAGCTGGACTTCGACAGCATGAGGAGGGGCCTTTCAAGGTCAGACAGGAAGCTGGCGGGCTACCTGGCAACCCTCATGGGCCTGGGCCCTGAATACGCAAGGGAGGTGTGTGCAAGGGCAGGGATACAGCCCGAGAAGCCGGCCATGGAGCTCAGCCTCGAGGAGGCATCGGTGCTCCACAGGGCCCTGCTCTCCCTGGACGGGGAGAAGCCCAGGGCCTCGGTATATTCGGGGTTTGTCTCGCCCTTTCCCCTCAAGATGCTGGGACAGGAGAAGCCAAAGGCATTCCCGAGCCTGTCAGATGCCCTTGACGAGTTCTTTTCAGAGCAGCAGATAGAGCTCGCCAGGGAGGAGGCCGTGAAGGAGGCCACAGAGGAGAAGGAGAGGATTGGAAGGATAGTGGAGCAGCAGAGCGAGGCCTCCGGGAAGTGGGAGAGGATAGCGAAGGAGTCAGGAGAGATGGGTGACAGGATATATAATAATTATCCAACTGTCCAGGCAGCCCTGGAGGGCATAATGAAGGCCAGAAATGCAGGGATGAGCTGGGAGGAGATAAGGCAGGGCGTTGCAGGGGAGCAGACCCCCGAGGCAGAGGCCATAAAGGAGATAAGGGAGGGTGACGGCATAGTCGTCATTGAGCTGGGAGGGGTCCCGGTGGAGATAGACATAACCAGGAGTGTGGAAGAGAATGCTGCCAGGTACTATGAGGACTCCAAGTGGGCAAGGAAGAAGATGGCCGGCCTTGAGGGGGTCAGCGGGGGCTTCCAGGAGAGGCTCGAGGAGGCCGAGAAGGGTGAGGAGAAGGTCATTGGGGAGGACTTCAAGAAGCTTATCTTTGCAAGGGAGAAGCCCGCCGGGGACGCGGGCGGGGAGGCCCCTGCAGGTGGGGAAGCCCCCCCACAACCCCGGGGGGAAACAGAGGAGACAGGCGAAACCGGGGAAGAGGAGCCTGAGGAGAGCGCCCCGAAGAAGCCTGAGAGGAAGAGGTGGTACGAGAGGTTCAGATGGTTCTTTTCCTCGGACGGGTTCCTTGTGGTGGCAGGCAAGAGCGCTGACCAGAACGAGATGCTGCTCAAGAAGCACACAGAGCCCCCGGACATAGTCTTTCATGCCGACATACAGGGTGCGGCCTTTGTCGTTATAAAGACCCAGGGCCTCGAGGTCCCTGACGTGACAAAGAGGGAGGCTGCAGAGTTCTCGGCTGCCAACAGCAAGGCCTGGAGCCGGGGCCTCGGGACCGTGGACATATTCTCGGTCCCCAGGGAGAGGGTATCCAAGAGCCCGCCGTCCGGGGAATACCTCCCGAAGGGGAGCTTCATGATTCATGGGGAGAGGGAGTGGTTCAGGAACCTCGAGCTCAAGCTGGCTGTAGGAATCAGGGTTGACAGGGAGGCCGGCCTGGCCAGAGTGGTATCAGGGCCCGTCATGGCGGTGAGGAAGAACTCGGATTACATGGTCACCCTCAAGCCCGGGTTCAAGAAGTCCCTGGAGCTGGCCAGGGCAATCAAGAACAGGATTCTGGTCAAGTCCCGGCCCGAGGACCGCTACCTTATAGAGAAGCTACCCCTGGAGGAGCTCCAGGTCGTGGTCCCCTCGGGGATGGCCGACATAGTGGAGCACGCAGGGGAGGCTGTGTAGGCAAATTCCCGACCTGTTATGTGAGATTTTGAATACTCTTTGTTTATAGAAACATTTAAAAAACTTTCTATTAACTGCTATATGGTGAAACTACAAGGTGAAAAATGGAAGGAAAACAAATTCATATTGGAACTGAACTACCCGCCACTAAAGTGGCGGGGGTCCACGGCTAATTAGTTAGCCGTGAACTGGAATAACTGCTTCTGAACTCCCTTATTAACTTC